>Ga0156231_1097_pt1 | contig 337430 bp, 310 predicted proteins | sample RifCSPlowO2_12_FD_107878 | JGI IMG/M metagenome (GOLD analysis project Ga0156231, IMG submission 107878) | Burkholderiales bacterium RIFCSPLOWO2_12_FULL_64_99
CTTCGCATGTCCAAGCTGGCCCATCTGCCTGATCACCCCTTCAACCCGGCATCAGCGAAATGAGGCAGGGGCGTTCCACACAAAACGGCATAGAGCCCAAAACATTCGCGGTTGGGATGTCGCGTGCGTATGGTGCATAAAGTGCCGGCATCACTGACTTCCCCGGAGGGCTGCCCAAGTGAGACGAGCCCGGCGCGGAGTGGAGTGGGTGATGTGATCGACGGGAGTATAGTGAGCCTATGTTTGACGTACTTGTGTATCTTTACGAGCACTACTGGCGTCCTGACGCTTTCCCAGAATCTGGTTTGTTGGCGCGTAAGCTTACTGCACTTGGGTTTGAGCCAGAGGAGATCTCTGATGCCCTTCTTTGGCTGGATGGCCTACAGGCGTTGACTCAGGGGATCGTTGTATCACCCGACGTTGCCAGCACACGGGTGTACTGCGATACAGAGTTGGATCGTTTGGGCTCCGAGGCATTGGGCTTCCTACAGTTCCTTGTGTCTGCGGGTGTGTTGACGCCCCGCTTGCGCGAGGTGGTACTGGATCGTGTGTCAGCGGTACCCAAGGGACCCGTGGCGCTGGACGACTTCAAGGTGTTGGTTTTGCTGGTGTTCTGGAGTCTAGGCGAGGAGCCGGATGCGCTGATTCTGGATGAGTTGTTCGTGGACGACTGTGACCGTGTGATGCACTGATTTTTCCAGTGTTGAGCGTTCAGCCTTTTTTACAGGCTTCGCGCCGAGTGAGATCTTCTAAACGGCCATGCGCCGTTGCATGAAAGAGGGACCATGACTCTGATGGTGGCTGATATGCGTAAATTCCAATCTTTGACGGTCATCGTCATTGTGGCGGGCTTGCTTGGTGGGTGTGACCAACTGGGCATTGACACCCCAGAGAAGGTCGCCCAGCGGAAGGGGGCGGAAGCGAAGGCAGTTGGGGCGGCGTGTCGACATGCGATGCGTGCCATTGAGGACTGCTATTTGCTCAATCCCAAGGCAGAAAAGTCCGCAGTGTTCGAGGGGTGGCGCGAGATGGATGAGTACATGCGCGAGAACAAGATTGAAGGTGTTGCGCCGGTCGTTCCGCGTACAGGCGTGCCGTTGAAACCCACTGCCAAGGCGGCTACGCCTGATGCTTTATCTGAGGACGATGTCGGTGCGGCGTCTGGACCCAAGCCGGGTGGCGGCGAGTAGGCTGGTATAGCCCGACGGCTGATGCCAGAAGCGGGATGTCGGATTGTGCCGTGGAGGCGCAGTTGCCCTCAAAAGAGCACAGACCTTTTTACAATGTCGGTTTTCACCTTTTCGACATTGAGGCGCTGCCACCATGAATATTCTCCGATTTGAAGACCTTGTGGCCGAAGGGCGTGTGGCTGGCCAGCGCGTGTTCATCCGCGCTGATCTGAACGTTCCGCAAGATGACGCGGGCAACATCACCGAGGACACCCGTATTCGAGCATCTGTCCCGGCGATCGAACTGGCTCTGAAGGCTGGTGCCGCAGTGATGGTCACTTCGCACCTTGGGCGCCCGACGGAGGGTGAGTTCAAGCCTGAGGATTCACTGGCACCGGTGGCCCTGCGTTTGGGCGAGTTGCTGGGGCGCGAGGTCAAGTTGATCAGCAACTGGGTGGATGGTGTGTCCGTCCATCCTGGTGAGGTGGTGTTGCTGGAGAATTGCCGCCTGAACAAGGGTGAAAAGAAGAACAGCGAAGAGTTGGCTCGCAAGCTGGCGGCCTTGTGCGACATTTTTGTGCACGATGCGTTTGGCACGGCCCACCGCGCGGAGGGGACCACCTATGGGATCGCGCAGTATGCCAAGGTGGCTTGCGCGGGGCCTTTGTTGGCCGCTGAGATCGACGCGATCAACACGGCTCTGGAGGCGCCCAAGCGTCCTCTGGTGGCGATTGTCGCCGGCTCAAAGGTATCGACCAAGCTGACCATCTTGCAGGCGTTGGCCAAGAATGTGGACGGTCTGATTGTGGGGGGCGGGATTGCCAACACCTTCATGTTAGCGGCCGGTTTGAAGATTGGCAAATCGCTGGCTGAGCCGGATCTGCTGGGCGAGGCGACGGCGGTGATCGAGGCGATGAAGGCGCGCGGTGCCGCGGTGCCCATCCCTGAGGATGTCGTTGTGGCCAAGACCTTTGCGGCGGATGCGCCGGCCACAGTGAAGGCGGCCAACGAGGTCGCGGACGATGACATGATTCTGGACATCGGACCGAAGACGGCGGCCAAGTTGGCTGAGCAGTTGATGTCCGCCGGGACCATCGTCTGGAACGGCCCAGTAGGGGTGTTTGAGTTTGAAGCCTTCTCGCATGGCACCGAGACGATCGCGCGTGCCATTGCCGCGTCCCCCGCTTTCAGCATTGCTGGCGGTGGGGATACGCTGGCGGCCATCGCGAAGTACGGCATCGAGAAGGACGTGAATTACATCTCGACGGGTGGCGGTGCGTTCCTGGAAATCCTGGAAGGCAAGACCTTGCCGGCGTTCGAGATTCTGAGCAAGCGCGCTGCGGGCTGATTTTCAGCAAGCGCGCCATGTGCTGAATGAGACAGCCCCGATCCCAACAGGTCGGGGCTGTTTGTTTATGTGCCCAGCATCGGCGAACTCGGGAGCCAGTCCCGCCTTTAGTGGGGCACTGCGGATGAAGCGAAGCGCAGTTGCGTGCGGGCTTGGTGCAAAGGCGCGTGGGCGATCAGGGTGCACGCAGCGCTTCGAAATGTGCGAGCCAGCGCAGGACTTCTTCGCTGGTGTTGTCGGGGCGCTCGAAGGGGTAGAGGTGGCTGCCTGTGACCCAACTGAGGTGCTCGCCGACCAACTGGCGAGCCCCGTGCAGGCCGCCGCGGCGCAGTTCGCGAGAATGGGTGCCTGCGATGAAGGCCAGAGGGCACTGGTGCGGGTGCTGCTGAAAGGCGGCCAGCAGGCGGTGCGGCATCGTGCTGTAGATGGCGGCTTCCACGTCACGTTGGTAGCTTAGGCGGCAGGTCGGATGCACCGGCGAGAACTTCAGCCCATGTGAGAGGTAGTCCTGAAGGACCCGGGGATGGAAGGCCGCAAACTTGGCTTTGACGCCGAAGTGTTGCTGGGCTGCGTGCAAACTGGGCCACTCGTGGGTGCGCTGGGCGGCCACGCGCGTCGGCATGACGCGGTCAATGAGGTGGATGCGTTTGGCCAGACCCACGGCTGCGCTGCGCCAGCCTTGCAAGATGGGCGAGTCCAGCACTACCACGCCTTGCGCCCATTGAGGGTGTTGACTGGCGAGCATGAGGCTGAGGTAGCCCCCCAGTGAGTGTCCGACGAGGTAGGCAGGGTGGCCGACTTCCTGGGCCATGAAGTCGCGCAATTGGGTGACGAGGTGTGGCCAGTTGGGCGTGACGGGGTAGCGAGGGTCGTGCCCGTATTGCTCGATGGCATGGACGATGTAGCCCTGCTCTTGCCAACGCTCGAAGAGCTCCTGGTAGGTGCGCGCCGGGAAGCTGTTGGCGTGCGAAAAGACGATGGTGCGATGGAGGACGGGCGGGGCCATGGTGTTGTTGCGTTCGGGCGTCACGACGGGGACGTGATGCCGTGCGGGGGCAAGCGATATTTTCAGGCCAAGCGTTTGGTGTGACACTGAGGGAGAACCAACTACTGTTGAGCTTTGAAAATGCCTCGTGCCACCAAGATCGTCGCTACCCTGGGTCCTGCTTCGTCGACGCCGGAGGTGCTGGAGCAAATGCTGCGCGCCGGTGTCGATGTGGTCCGGCTGAACTTTTCGCATGGCAAGGCGCAGGATCACATTGATCGCGCACAACTGGTGCGGGAGGCGGCGCAGCGTGTGGGCAAGGTGGTTGCCATCATGGCGGACTTGCAGGGGCCCAAGATTCGCGTGGGGAAGTTTGCCGACGGCAAGGTGATGCTGGAGCCGGGGCAGCCTTTCATTCTGGATGCCAGTCGCACCGCGTTGGGTGACCTGCAAGGGGTTGGGCTCGATTACAAGGAGTTGCCGCGAGATGTGAAGCCTGGCGACACGTTGTTGCTCAACGACGGCCTGATCGTGCTGACCGTCGAGGCGGTCAAGGGTGAGGCCGTGCACACGGTGGTGAAGCTCGGTGGTGAGCTGTCCAACAACAAGGGCATCAACAAGCAGGGGGGCGGGTTGACTGCGCCGGCCTTGACGGCCAAGGACATGGACGACATCAAGACGGCGGCGAGCTTTCAGTGCGATTACATCGCCGTGTCGTTTCCAAAGAGTGCGACGGACATGGAGATGGCGCGCCAGTTGTGCAATGTGGCGGGGGAGCCCTGGAAGCACCGCCCGGCGCTGATTGCGAAGATCGAGCGCAGCGAGGCCATTCCGAACCTGGAGAGCATTCTGAAGGCGTCGGACGGGATCATGGTGGCGCGTGGCGACCTGGCCGTCGAGGTGGGCAATGCGACGGTGCCGGCGCTGCAAAAGCGCATGATCAAGATGGCGCGGGAGATGGACAAGGTGGTGATCACCGCGACGCAGATGATGGAGTCGATGATCGTCAACCCGGTGCCGACGCGCGCGGAGGTGTCGGATGTGGCCAATGCGGTGCTGGACGGGACCGATGCCGTGATGCTGAGCGCCGAGACGGCTGCGGGCAAGTATCCCGTCGAGACGGTGGCGCAGATGGCCAACATCGTGCAGGAGGCCGAGCACGCCGAGGAAGTGTCGCTGGACGCGGATTTCACGAACAAGACCTTTGGTCGCATCGATCAGTCGATCGCGATGGGTGCGCTGTTCACGGCCTATCACCTGGGCTGCAAGGCCATCATCGCGTTGACCGAGTCAGGCTCGACCGCCTTGTGGATGAGCCGCCATCGCATCCATGTGCCGATTTTTGCGCTGACGGCGCGGGACATTGCGCAGCGCAAGATGGCCTTGTTCCGCAATGTGCACCCGCTGTTGGTGCCCAGTTATGCGGATCGGGACGAGGCCTTGCGCCAGGCCGAGACTTTTTTGGTGGAGCGCGGGCTGCTGCGCCCGGGCGATACCTACGCCATCACCTGCGGGGAGCCGATGGGCACGCCAGGGGGCACCAACATGCTCAAAGTCTGCGCCGTGCACTGAGAAGCCCGGCAAATGCGTCGGCGTTCGCTTCGGGGGCTTGGGGTGGAGCGCGGCTCTCGGTAGAATCTCGCACAGTTTGAGACGCGCGTGCGCGCGTCTTCTGTTTTGCTCACACCGCTATTGGGGAACTCATGGCACTCGTCTCGATGCGTCAGCTGCTGGATCATGCTGCTGAAAACAACTACGGCATTCCGGCTTTCAACGTCAACAACCTGGAGCAGGTTCAGGCCGTGATGGCGGCGGCGGATGAGGTCGGTGCCCCGGTGATCCTGCAGGCGTCGGCCGGTGCGCGCAAGTACGCCGGTGAGTCCTTCATCAAGCACCTGATTCAGGCGGCGGTGGAAGCGTATCCGCACATTCCGCTGGTCATGCACCAGGACCACGGGACGTCGCCCAAGATTTGCCAAGGCGCCATTGACTTGGGCTTTGGCTCGGTGATGATGGACGGCTCGCTGATGGAAGACGGCAAGACCCCGGCCTCGTTTGACTACAACGTCGAGGTGACCCGCAAGGTGGTCGAGATGGCCCACAAGGTGGGTGTGACCGTGGAAGGCGAGTTGGGCTGCCTGGGCAATCTGGAAACCGGTGAAGCCGGCGAGGAAGACGGCATTGGCGCCGAAGGCAAGCTGGACCACAGCCAGATGCTGACCGACCCGGAAGAAGCCGCCGTGTTCGTGAAGGCCACTCAGCTGGACGCGTTGGCGATTGCCATCGGGACCAGCCATGGCGCCTACAAGTTCTCGCGCAAGCCCACGGGCGACATCCTGGCGATCTCGCGTGTGAAGGAAATTCACGCCCGCATTCCCAACACCCACCTGGTGATGCACGGCTCGTCGTCGGTGCCGCAAGAGTTGCTGGCCATCATCAACCAGTACGGCGGCAAGATGAAGGAAACCTACGGCGTGCCGGTCGAAGAAATCCAGGAAGCCATCAAGTACGGTGTGCGCAAGATCAACATCGACACCGACATCCGTCTGGCGATGACGGGCGCCGTGCGCAAGTTCATGTTCGAGAATCCGGACAAGTTTGACGCCCGCGAGTGGCTCAAGCCCGCGCGCGAAGCTGCCAAGCAGGTCTGCAAGCAGCGTTATCTGGAGTTCGGGTGCGAAGGCCAGGGCGGCAAGATCAAGCCGGTGAGCCTGGTGGACATCGCTGCGGCGTACGCCAGCGGCAAGCTGGCTCAGGTCGTGTCCTGATCGATACGGACTGAGCCCTGACAGCCGACCGAACGGTCGGGGGTGAGAACAACCGGCGCGGGCGTGAGCCTTCGCCGGTTTTGTCTTTCAGGGCCGGCGCCGCGCGGGATGCGGGTTTGTGGCGGTCCGCGCGTCGTGGTGCAGGCTTTAAGCTGAGAGCTTGTCTCACAGGCTCTTCGGAGTGTTGCCATGCTCAAGCTGTACGGATTCCCGCTGTCCAACTACTACAACAAGGTCAAGCTGGTCTTGTTGGAGAAAGGCGTTCCGTTCGAGGAAGTGCATGCGCCGGTGGGGCCTGGCAGCGATCCTGAGGCGCATGCCGACAAATCGCCCCTTGGCAAGGTGCCTTACATCGAGACCGAGCAGGGTTTTCTGTGTGAAAGCCAGGTCATCGTGGATTACATCGAGTCGCGCTGGCCCAGTCCGGCCTTGATTCCGACGGATCCGTGGCAGGCGGCCAAGGTGCGCGAGTTGATCACGTACTGCGATCTGCACGTGGAGTTGTGCGCGCGCCAGTTGTATGCGCAGGCCTTCTTCGGCGGCACCTTGTCGGAGAAGTTCGTGGCGCGGGTCAAGAAGGACCTGGCCCGCAATCTGGTGGCTTTCCGTGAGCTGGCGAAGTTTGCGCCGTACGCAGCGGGAGAGACGTTCACGATGGCGGACTGTGCGGTGTACACGAGCTTGCCGCTGGCTGCCTTGGCCAGCAAGCTGGTGTGTGGCGAGGATCTGGTGGCAGCGGCTGGCATCGACTGGAAGAGCTATGTGAAGCTGGTCGAGCAGCGGCCGACGGCTCAGAAGGTGGCCGCCGATCGCAAAGCCGATCAACTGGCGCGGATGGGTTGAGCGCGCGGCGGTGCGGTGCGGCGCTGTGCCGCACTGTGCGAGAGGGGCGGGAGGCGGCACAATATCGCTTTGCCGATTTCAGTGACGCCGTCGCCGGTGTCACGCTTGACCAGGTGACCGCCTCATGACCTCCGCCCTGCATACCTCTGCCCTGACTTCTCTGCCCCTGCTTGCCCGTGGCAAGGTGCGCGACAACTATGCCGTGGGCGATGACCGCATCCTGATGGTGGCGTCGGACCGCATCAGTGCCTTCGACGTCATCATGGGCGAGCCGATTCCGGGCAAGGGTGCGCTGCTGACCAAGATGGCGCTGTTCTGGTTCGAGTTACTCAAGGATGTGGCGCCCAACCATCTGACCGGTGAAGACCCCTGCAGCGTGGTTCAGCCTGAAGAGCGCCGTCAGGTGGAAGGCCGCTCGATGCTGGTCAAGAAGCTCAAGCCTCTGCCCGTGGAGGCCGTGGTGCGCGGCTATCTGGCCGGCAGCGGCTGGAAGGAGTACCAGGACAACGGCGAGGTGTGTGGCGTGAAGCTGCCGGCGGGTTTGAAGAACGCCAGCAAGCTGCCCGAGCCCATTTTCACGCCGGCCACGAAGGCCGAAATGGGTGACCACGATGAGAACATCAGCTACGACAAGATGGTGGAGATCATCGGCGCAGACCTGGCGGCGCAGGTGCGCGATCTGGCCATCAAGCTGTACAAGACGGCGGCCGACTACGCGCTGACCAAGGGCATCATCATTGCCGACACCAAGTTCGAGTTCGGTTTGGATGAGCAGGGTACGCTGACCGTGATGGACGAGGTGCTGACGCCCGATTCGTCGCGTTTCTGGCCGGTGGAAGGCTATGAGCAGGCCTTCCAGGCTGGCGCCAACCCGCCGAGCTACGACAAGCAGTTCGTGCGTGACTGGCTGGAGCAGGCCACGGTCAACGGCCAGCCCTGGAACAAGACCGCGCCTTCGCCGGCCTTGCCCCAGAATGTGATCGAGAAGACCGCCGCCAAGTACCAGGAAGCCCTGGTGCGCCTGACCGGTCAGGCCTGATCGTCTTCGGGCAGGGGGGGGGCGTCCCAAGTGTCCGGGAGGACGTCGGGGGCGGCTTGGGCTGCCGCGAGCGCCTCGGCCACTTCGGGTGAGGCGGCCCAGCCGTGCAGCACTTCGGCCACATCGCCCACGCCACTCTTGTTGAGTGACGAGAACAGCGTGATGTTGACGTCGGATTCTTCGGTGACCAGGTCGGCGAGCACCTCTTGCGCCTTGCGCAGAGACTCGGCCTGTTCCTTGCGGTTGAGCTTGTCGGCCTTGGTCAGCAGGACCAGCAGCTTGACCTCGCCGCTGCGCACGCGCGGGGTGACGAACTCCAGCAGCTGCCGGTCGAGCTCGGTGAGGCCGTGGCGTGAATCCACCATCTGGACGACGGCGCTCAGGTTGCGGCGCACTTCGAGGTAGCTGGCCATGACCTCCTGCCAGCGCAACTTGGCCGAGCGCTCGACGGCGGCATAGCCATAGCCGGGCAAGTCGGTCCAGAGCTGGTTGGGCGCGGCCTTGGGGCCCAGGTGGAACAGGTTGATGTGCTGCGTGCGCCCGGGGGTCTTGGAGGCGTAGGCGAGCTGTCGTTGTTGGGCCAGGGTGTTGATGGCGGTGGACTTGCCGGCGTTGGAGCGTCCGACAAATGCGACCTCTGGCAACTCACTCACAGGCACCTGGTGCAGTTGTGCGGCCGTGATGTAGAAGCGGGCCGTGTGGGCCCAGGCCAGGGCTTCTTTGGCGGGGTGGCGAGCCAGATCGTGGGTGGGCACACGAGCCGGGGTGGCGGCATTTTGTGGGCCATTGGCCGTCTTGGTGGGGGCCTGTTTGGCCGAGCCGGGGCGATTGGGTGTGTGACGGGTCATAGGGCATTGTAAAATCTCCGGATTGATCTGCCAAAAGCTGATTGCCGACCCCGTGGAAATACATGGGAAAGCGCCGTCAGCCGCCGGTTCCACCCCACAGCCAACTCACCGCCCCTACGCCATGAAGCGCTTCTCGAACCTGATTGCCCTTGCCTCGGTGGCCCTGTCCTTGTCCGGCCTGGCCCATGGCGCCGACCCCAAAGCCGCCAAGCCCAACCTGGCGGCGGGCGAAGCCAAGGCCACAGCCGTGTGCGCAGCCTGCCACTCGGTGGACGGTTCGCGCGGTCTGCCTGCCTACCCGATCCTGCAGGGTCAGCACCCCGAGTACCTGGTCAAGCAACTGACCGAGTTCAAGGAAGGCAAGCGCAAGAACGCCATCATGGCGGGCATGGCGGCGCCCCTGACGGCCGAAGAAATGCGCGATGTGTCGGCTTTCTACGCCAGCAAAAAGGCGCCGGTGGGTACCGCCAAAAACAAGGATCTGGTTGCCATCGGTGAAAAGATCTACCGCGGTGGCATCGCCAAGAAGGGCATTGCCGCGTGCGCCAGCTGCCACAGCCCCAACGGGGCCGGCATGCCCGTGCAGTACCCGCGTCTGGGCGGCCAGCACAGCGATTACACCAAAGCGCAGCTGACCGCGTTCCGCCAGGGTGAGCGTGCCAACAGCGTTCAGATGACGGCCATTGCCGCCAACCTGAGCGACAAGGAAATCGAGGCGCTGTCCGACTACATCGCCGGTCTGCGTTGATCCATCGTGACGGCGCGCTCGGGCAAAGCCGGGGCGCCGGTCGTGACGTGATGAGATGTGCTCACCATGCCGAGGCGGGATCCCGAATGTGGGGTGCCCGCCTTTTGTTTTGTGCGACCAGGGTTGTTGCGCATGCCCCCACGACAACGTGGTGACGGACCTTGTCGCTATAGTCCGCCACGGTTCTGTCTGACTTTATGACTGCTCAAGCCCTTCCTTCCCCTGTGCCAGCGCGCCATTCGCGACGCCGTGAACTGCTTGATCTGCTGGCGTCGATGCGCTTTGCGATTGCGCTGCTGACGGTGATCTGCATTGCCTCGGCCATCGGCACGGTGGTCAAGCAGGGCGAGCCGATGGTCAATTACGTGGACCAGTTCGGGCCGTTCTGGGCCGAGGCCTTCGGTGCCCTCGGTTTGTATCGCATCTACAGCTCGGTTTGGTTTCTGGTGATCCTGGCCTTTTTGGTGATTTCGACCAGCCTGTGCATCGCGCGCAACACCCCCAAGATTCTGGCGGACTGGCGCACGCACAAGGAAGGCATCCGCGAACGGGCCTTGCAGGCCTTCCATCACAAGGCGTCGGGGCAACTGGGCGAGCCGGTGACCGTGATCGAGGGGCAGGTGTTGCAGACGCTGCAAGCGCAGGGCTGGTCGATCAAGACGCAACAGCGCGACGCGTCGGCTCAGGGCGAGGCGGGGGTGATGATCGCGGCCCGGCTGGGCAAGGCCAACAAGGTGGGCTACATCGCTGCGCACACTGCCATCGTGCTGGTGTGCCTGGGGGGCTTGTTCGACGGCGACCTGGTGGTCAAGGTGCAGGCCTGGGCACAGGACCTGCAACCGTTTCGGGGTGGCACGGAGCTGGCCAACAGCCGGCTGAGCGAGCGCAATCCGGCTTATCGGGCGCAGTTGTTTGTCTCGGAAGGTCAGCGTACGAATGCTTCGGTGATTCACCTGGAGCAGGGCATGCTGGTGCAGCCGCTGCCGTTCGAGATCGAGCTCAAGAAGTTTGTGGTGGAGTACTACGAGACGGGCATGCCTAAGCGCTTTGCCAGCGACATCGTGATCCATGATCCGCGTGAAAAGGCTGCGAAGCCCTACACGGTCGAGGTGAACCACCCGGTGGTGTACGACGGCGTGACGATCTTCCAGTCCAGCTTTGAAGACGGCGGCTCGCTCGTGAAGTTGCGTCCGCTGTATCTGGACCGGTCGGGCGGACGCAGTGGGCCGGAGGTGCTGGACGCCACCGTGGGCGGCTCGGTGGCAGCCTTGCCCGTCGACTGGCTGGCCCAGGGGGCGACGCCTCTGCAGTTGGAGGTGACCAGCCTGCGCGTGATCAACGTCGAGAACCTGGCCGACGCGCAGAGCGCGGCGCCTGCGTCGTCGGCCACCGATGTGCGTGGGGTGAATCTGGCAGACCTGAGCAAGCACCTGGGCTCGGGCGCCCGGCCAGCGGGCAACAAACAGTTGGTCAACATTGGCCCTTCGGTGACCTACAAGCTGCGCGATGCGGCCGGGCAGGCCCGGGAGTATCAGAACTTCATGGTGCCGGTGGAGCTGGACGGGCACCGCATGTTCCTGCTGGGGGTGCGAGATACGCCAGCGGAGAGCTTCCGCTACCTGCGGGTGCCGGCCGATGATGCGATGAGCCTGCAAGGCTGGTTGCGCTTGCGCCAGGCGCTCAACGACAAGGTGCTGCGGGACGAGGCGGCACGTCGTTTTGGCGCGGCTTCGGGTCCGGCAGATCGACCCGAGGTGCGCGAGCAGTTGACCGTGTCGGCCCAGCGTTCGCTGGACCTGTTTGCCGGGGCCGTGGCGCTGGAGACGGCGGCGGGGCAGCCCGCGAGCGATGTGCCGAATGGCGGGCTGATGGCGCTGTCGCGCTTCATCGAGCAGGTGGTGCCGCCCGCGCAGCGCGAGCAGACCTCGGGCACGCTGATCCGCATCCTCAACGGGGCGTTGTTCGAGCTGTACAACCTGAGCCGCACGAAGGCGGGCTTGCCTGCGCAGTCCATCGACGATCCAGCGGTGCAGGCTTTCATGAGCCGCGCGGTGCTGTCGCTGTCGGATGCCATGCTGTATCCGGTGCCGGTGGTGTTCATGCTCGACAGCTTCGAGCAGCGCCAGGCCAGTGTGTTCCAGGTGACCCGTACCCCCGGTCGCAATGTGGTGTATCTGGGGTGCGTGCTGCTGATCATCGGTGTCTTTGCGATGCTTTACATCCGCGACCGACGCTTGTGGGTGTGGCTCCAGCAAGATGCTGGGGGCGGCACCCGGGTGCAGATGGCCCTGTCGTCCACCCGGCAGACGCTGGACACCGATCGAGAATTTGACCGCCTGCGCCAGACGGTGCTGGGCGAGGCGCCGAATGACCTGACGGCGCCGACTCCCAAGGAAAGCTGATCTCCATGACCACTTCGAGTTCTGCCAGCGCGGTGCTGGCTCCGGCGGGCGGCCTGCGTCGCCCCATCACCGACTGGTTGTTTGCGTTGCTGACGCTGGCGCTGGGCGCCTGGGGCTTTGCGGCCTATGGCGCGGCCATGGATGGCTATGAAAAGGCCATTTTGGCGGCGGCCGTGCCCAGCGTGATTGCCATGGGCTGGTTCTGGCGGCCTTTGCGCCTGCTGCTGCTGCTGGTGGGGTTGGCCACCTGGGGCGCCATGGCCTTGTATCTGCGGCACACCGATGCCCACGGCGCAGACCTGGCTTATGCCGATCAGGTGTTCTGGCTCAAGTACTTTCTGTCCAGCCAGAGTGCCATCTTGTGGATGAGCGTGCTGTTCTTCATGAGCACGGTGTTTTACTGGATTGGCTTGGTGGCACGCAGCGCCACGGCCACCAAGCTTGGCTCGCGCCTGACTTGGGCAGGGATCTTCATGGCGCTGGTGGGCACGCTGGTGCGCTGGTTCGAGAGCCATCAAATCGCCCCGGACATCGGTCACATCCCGGTGAGCAACCTCTATGAGGTGTTTGTGCTGTTTGCCTGGCTGACGGCAGCGTACTGGCTGTACTACGAGGATCGCTTCGCCCGCATGGGGCGCGATCTGGGCTCCTTGGGCGCCTTTGTGATGCTGGTGGTCAGTGCGGCGGTGGGCTTTTTGCTGTGGTACGCACTGGAGCGTGGCGCCCACGAGATCCAACCCTTGGTGCCCGCTTTGCAAAGCTGGTGGATGAAGCTGCACGTGCCGGCCAATTTCATCGGCTACGGCACCTTTGCGCTGGCCGCGATGGTGGCTTTTGCCTACCTTGTGAAGCACCAGGCCACCGAGACGCGCTGGTGGAAGCTGGCGCCGCTGTGGCTGGTGGGCGTGGTGCTGTGCTTCGAGCCGGTGGTGTTTCGCGCCAAGCCGGGCAGCGAGCAGTGGCTCAGCAGTTTCTGGGCGGTGTACTTCGGGATTGCGGCCTTGATCGTGGCGGCCATCGTGGGCGCGCGTCGCCGCATCGCGGCGCAGCTGCCCTCGTTTGAGGTGCTGGACGACGTGATGTACAAGGCCATTGCCGTTGGCTTCGCATTCTTCACGATCGCGACCATTTTGGGCGCGTTCTGGGCGGCGGAGGCCTGGGGCGGTTATTGGAGCTGGGACCCGAAAGAGACCTGGGCCCTGATCGTGTGGCTGAACTACGCGGCCTGGTTGCACATGCGCCTCATGAAGGGGCTGCGTGGCACCTTCTCGGCTTGGTGGGCGCTGGCGGGCTTGCTGGTGACCTCGTTTGCCTTCCTGGGCGTGAACATGTTCCTGTCAGGGCTGCATTCTTACGGCACGCTCTGACGCGGCCCGATACACTGCGGCCATCTTGTGTCGGAATCTGTCTGCATGCGCTACGCCATCCGTGACCCTCAGGGCACCATCGTGAGCCTGCACCGTGAGCCGGTGCCAGGGGCGGAGCCAATGCCGGTTCAACACCCGGAGGTGCAGGCATTTCTGGGAAGCGATGGCGAGCGCTCTTTTGCCCAGATGGACGCGAACCTGGTTCGCGTGCTGGAAGACCTGATCGATGCGCTGATTCGCCGCAACGTGCTGCGCATCACCGACTTGCCGCTGGAAGCGCAGGCGAAGCTGTTTGACCGCAAGCATGTCCGGGAGGGCATGCAGGCGCATGCGCTGTCCTTGTATGGGGGCGGACAGGCTGGCTTGTCTTCTTCCGGTCAGGTGGTGACGCCCGAGGGTGGGGATGCGGCCGGGACCGACTGGGCCGATCTGATGCCCTGAAGGGCGTTGGCGTTGACCACGGGTTGACTGAGGTGTGAGGCCGCGCGGTGGCTCAGCTTGAGCCCAGCACGCGGTGTTCCAAGGCGGGCAGTTGGGCGCGCACCTGCCGTTGTCTGGTTTGGCTGAGATCGGCCAGGATCACACCGGGGCCTTCTGCCTGTACGGCCAGCACCTCGCCCCAAGGGCCGATGACCATGCTGTGACCGAAGGTGGTGCGGCCGTTTTCGTGGCGCCCGCCCTGCGCAGGGGCGAGCACGTGGCAGAGGTTCTCGACGGCGCGGGCGCGCAGCAGCAATTCCCAGTGCGCTTTGCCCGTGGTGTCGGTGAAGGCGGCGGGCAGGACGATGAGGTCCAACGGCTGCGTTTTCCCGAGTTGCCGGAACAGCTCCGGGAAACGCAGGTCGTAGCAGATGCTCAGGGCGACGCGCCAGTCGATGCCGCTGCGGTCAGTGAGCGTGAAGGCCACGGGCTCTTGGCCGGGGCGCAGCGTGGTGGCCTCGTCGTAGCGGCGCTCTCCGTCATCGAAGCAGAACAGGTGGATCTTGTCGTAGCGGGCCACACGACGGCCTTGTGGGTCGTACACCAGGGTGCTGTTGTAGACCTTGTCGCTGTCAGGTGCGCGGATGGGCAGGGTGCCGCCGATCAGCCAGATGCCGTGCGCCTTGGCTGTTTCGGCCAGAATGTGCTGCATGGGCGTGCTGGCCGTGGCGGGTTGGTCTGCATCGGCGAGTGGCTCAGCGATGGCGAGCTTGTCGGCGTCGCGCTGGCCGATCAGGCAGAAGTACTCAGGCAGGGCGACGAGCTCGGCGCCGGCCTGGGCCGCCTGCGCGATGAGGGCGCGGGCCTGGGTGAAGTTGTCGTCCACACGGGGGGTGGAGATCATCTGGATGGCGGCGGATTTCATGGAATGACTCACCCGTGGCTCAGCGTTGCTCGAAGCGCACTTCGATCTTGATGCGACTGGGGACGGCCACATTGTCCTTCAGTCCCGGCGTGAAGGGGGCTTGCAGGAAGGTTCTGCGCGCTGATTCGATGAACTCTTCAGGGGCCTCAGAAGTCAGCACGTCGATTTTGTCAACATGCCCGCTGGCGCTGATGAACAGCTCGAGGATGACCCAGCCTTCGGTCTGGCCTTGAGTTTCCGATTCAGGGTACAGAACCAGTGGCGGTTCAAGTGGCGTGGGCGACGCTGTCAGCCATTTGCGTGGCCAATAGTCTGGTTGTGTGTCCGGTGGCGGTGCGCTCTCCTGGGCGGGTTGGTGCTCACTGGACTCGGATGTTTGTGGTGTCTGCTGCTGCGGGTCTGTTTCAGCGGCGAGAGGGGGCACAGTTGTTGCGGGTGCCAAGGCGATGACGGCCGATTCCCGGATCGGACTGGCGGGCAAGGTACGCACCACCAACGGGGTGCTCTGAGCACGCCTTGGCAAAGAAGGCTCATGCCCGCCTCCAGAGAGGCAAAGCATGAGCCCGACATGCAGCCCTGCCGAGCCCAGCGCGGCAAGGGTCACAGTGCGTGAGAGAAGCGCCAGGGGCGTCAGTCCTGAATTTCGCGCCACATGGTGCGACGGGTGCTGGTCAGGCCACCCCCACCCCCTGCAGATGGGGTTCCCATGCCCTCCACCTCGCCCCGGGTGTCGCTCACAATCGTGACCGTTTTTTCACTCTCGGTTTTCACCATCTTGATACCGGCTGTCAGCGCGTTGTTGGTCAAGCGCATCCCCAGCATGTCGTCTGTCGCCGTGGTGAAATTCTTGCCTGTTTCAAAGTTAATGAAGTAGAGCCAGCTGTAGCCTCCGGAGTTGCAGGCATTTGCCTCGGGCACGTTGCTTGCCACGTTCAGCATGTTGTACTGAAGTTGCATGTCAACGTTGATGCGCTCTCCGGCTGACAGGTCGATGTACCAGCCGTTGTCAATGGACCAGTCCATGCTTGCGCCGCTGACAGTGCGGATGCTGACAGTTCCTGAGGTCGCATTCGCCAGTGTGCGTGGCTTGATCGTTGTATTGCTGCGCGGATTGCCCAGACCGGTGGATGCCTTGAGGTCATCCTTGAGTGCGTAGATGGATTGAATCTCCGTGTTGCTCAGGTCGTTGGTATTGAGCAAGCTGCCCGTGCCGACAAACACCACGCGATGCTTGCCGACCACTGCCAGTTCCACCTTGTTGGTCACGGGTTGCCGGGTGCCCGACGCGTTGGACAAGGTGGCCAGTTTGAAGGCCTCTTTGCCCGATGCTCCAAAGTTGTCGTCAAAGTCAAAGCGCCAGACATTGCCGAGCATGTCTGCGCCATAGATGGCGTCTGCGGTGTTCAGTGCCGCATCATCGACCCATGCGTTCAGGCGACCCAGGTTGCTGGGTTGGGCGGTTGTTCCTTCGTTGGTGGCAATGGTGTCGAGCAGTGCGCCCGTCATGGCATCGACCACGAACACATAGCCGCGACCGTCTGCATTGGCGTTGCCGCACGCGGGGTTGCTGGGCACATTGTTGTAGCCAGAAGAGAAAATGGCGACCCACTTGCCATCTTTGCGGCGGGTGACAATTGGGTCGCTGAAGGAGTAGCCCAGCTTCTCATGCTTGAACTCCCAGAGCGCCTTGGGCGCTGTCGGGCTGGTGATGTCAAGGGCGTAGTAGCCGCAGCCACCCTTATCGAGCCCGCCGATCAAAACGGTGTGCCATGCCGACTTGCTATCGCATACGCTGGGGCTGCCGCCACCGCTGCTTGGTGAACTGCATACGTCTGCCACGGTCGGTGAGCCATCCACAAAATAACGGTGCTGATAGTCCGTGTCTGATAGAAGCCGCATATTGGGCATGACAGCGCTGGGTACGTAAGCCCAGCGCTCTGTTCCGTCTGAGGCGTCGATGGCGTGCAGCATCCCGTCATTGGCCGCAGCGTACACCGTGCCCGAGCGGGTACTCTTGTCCGACTTGAAGCCTGCGTAGCTGAGGTCGAACTTCTCGTAGGAGAAAGGCGCCTTTTGGACATACACGGGCATGGCGTTGGCAATGTCGCCGAGGATGTGCTCCCTCTCGCGGTAGAGCGGGTTGATTGTGTTGGTGTCTGCTTCGTAGGTGCTCTGGCCGCGCAAGTAGTTGACCAGGTTGTCACCGTTGTTGGCGGCGGTTTTCTGGGTTGCGCTCAAGGTAGCGCATTGGGTGAGCGGTGCGCCGCTGCTCGGGCAGGCATTGGTGAACAGCGCGCCCTTGCCATCGGCGTCCAGGTTGGTATAGGTGAACGACGCAAGTTGCTTGGTCGCAGAGTTGTAGAAATATATGTTGCGGCCATCACCGGGGGCGGCGTTGGCCACCTGTTTGTCAAGGGCGCTTTGCGCGCTCCAGGTATGTGTGCCGCTGACTGCGCCAGACATGCTGTCGATGGGCAGGGCGAGGATGTCGCCATCCCACTTGACCGTACGGTACCTCGCCAGATAGACCATGTTGTTGCCGCCGGACACCAATTCCAGATTGGATGTGGCTACCGCAGCGGCAGCGCCCGGATCTGCATCAGCATCCTTCAATGCACTGGTCAAGCCTGCCTCCACCGCAGCAGGGCTAGAGGCCGAGAAGTAGGTGCCTCGACCATTGACGGCCGCGTGCCACAGATCGTCCACTTGCGCGGGGCAGTTGTTGTTGCAGTTCCAGTCGGTGATGGCGGCCCAGTTCGCGGTGCCGTTGAGGATGTCAATGTACTGGGTGAGCGACTTGTCGTCTGTCTCTCCCTCGTATTTTGAGTTGTAGACGATAGTGCCATTCACCCCCAGTCCCAGGGTGAAGGTGGTCATGTGCTGCTGGTCGTTCTTGTCTTTGGCACTGCCGGCTTTGACGTTGTTGGTACACAAATCGGCGTAGGTGATGCCGTTGATGGTGTTTTGGCAGTTGTTGAGTGCGGAGGTTCGCAGGTCAGTGGCGTAATAGTAGTAGGCGGTGTCGGCGAGGGTGTCGGCTTGCTTGTGGGTATCCAGAAAGGGGCGGGGGGCGTTGCCGTCCTGATCTTTGATGGCGTTGCCGTTGAGGTCTTGGGAGCCGTTGCCGTTCCAGTAGCCGTCGGTGGACAGAATGGTGTAATTACGCTGGCAGGAGTATTGAACGGGGTCACCATAGTTGGTGGGGCCTTTGCCTGCGTACATGCGGCCGACTTTGGAGAGGGCCTCGCGCAAAGGGGTGCCACCATTGACGGTTGAGCCGTATAAGCGGGTGAACCAGAGGTCACGCTGGGTGGGGTCGAAGTCGGCGATTTTGACGGGATTGTTGGCGGTGTGCAGATAGAACAAGCCGACACGGTAGTTGTCGCTCAACGTGCTGAACGCCTCACCCGTGGAGGACTTCATCATGTTGATGCGGGTGCGGTAATAGGAATACCAGTTGGCGTAATTTTGTTTCGCCGTCAGACCTACAAAGACGGGGGCGACGATGTTGGCATCGCTGATGATCGCTGCGTAACTGTTGTTGGGATTTTTGCTGGGGCATGAGATGCCCGATCCACTGGTGGCGGTGTAGTTGCTGTAGTAGTACTTTTGGGTGTACTGCTTGTTGTTGCTGGTGTAGGTGTAACTGAACGGCGGTGAAGTGGACAGGTTAACGGTGCCCGAAACAACACCAAAACCGTCGGTTTTGGCGTTGGTGAAACTTGCCATTGGGTAGCGCGGCAGGTTGTCCTGGTAGGGGTCACCAGCGGGGACGCTGCCATTGGGTTTGTAGGGAGGTTTATAGGTATAGGTGGGGTCGTAGGCAATCGTGTTGTACAGTTTGTTGCCGTAGCACAGGGTGTTGCTGTTGCCGCCGTTGGGCATGTAGTCCCACTCCATGGACCCGGAATCGTCCAAGACCATGGCGATGTTGGGCTTGACTGTCACAGAGGTGATGCCCGCAGACCCCAGAGGCTCGTCGGACAATGTCACCGCATTAGCCCATCCGATCGGGAGCACCAGCGGGCAAGCCAGCAGGAATTGAGCGGCCCGCGCGGTGCTGCGCAGGGGATGATGCAGGGTCTTGGATTGAGACATCGTGATCTCCTGATTTAGGGTGCGTCAGAACTGGACGTAGGTTTCAGTGATGGTGCTGGTGTCCTTCGGCCCTGTGGTCCGAACGATGATGCGAAAGTGCGTGCCCAGTCCGCTGGCCTCGAATCGAGCGTCGTCGCCATACTTCAACTCACCTTTTTTGGGACTGCCTCCGGCGCGCTGCCCGGTGGGACAACTGTTGGGGACGGTGGTGCCTGCGCAGTTGCTGTTGGGGTCACCCTCGCAACGGCACATCCGTGCAATCACATAGCGGTGGCTGTATCCGTCGGCAGTGTTCGTGACGGGGGAGGGGGTGATGCAGGCAGAGCAGGTGCCCGCGCTCACGCAGTTGTCGCAAGCATTGTTGTCCCAATCGACGCGGGCACGACTGGGCATGGCGCTGTTGCCGGCCGGATCAAGGTTGGTGAGGCTGCTGGCGTAATAGCCATTGCCAGGCAGGCTGTTGTAAAGCGATGCGGCACCGAGCTGGGTCTGAGCTGTCATCCATGGCACGGCCACATCGACAGCCTGATCGCTGGAGGCTGTGGCCGCTTTCTTGAAACCGAGGTTGCCGATCACCAAGGTGCCGGTGTCAATAGAGCGAATCAGCCCTACTGCGGCAAAACTCAATGTGACCAGTGCCAGCAACACCACGATGAGGGACAGGCCGCTCTGGTGCCGACGAGGGGAGAGGGGAATGGATGTGCGCATGGGATGGTCCTGATTGCGGCTCATTCTTGCTGCGGCCAGATCATGTTGCGGAGAGGGATCACGGTTTCAAAAACGCGATAGCGGTATCGTTGCCAATCTGTGGCGCCAGGGTTGTTGGTGTTCAGCGCGTTGATGGCGCCGCCGGCCCAACACACGGCGCGCGGGTTCCGGGCTGCGAGATTCTGGCAATTGGCGTTCGTGCCGGCGACGGTCAATGGGATTTCGTTGCCACCTGCGTCCAACTCTGGTTTCTCCTGAACGTTGCTTCTCGTCACCACTGCCAAGCGGATGGCCACCACCGATCCCATCTGGGCTGCGGTGGCGGTGTCCACCCAGTCTGCATTCTGAACATTGGTGACGTTGTCGTTCGTCAAGTCGAGACCGTATTGCGCTTGCAATTGAATGACCTGTGGGTACAGTTCACGAGATTGGTTGAGGCCTGTGGCCGTTTCCAACCAGTCCAACTGCAAGCTGTTGTTCACGATGGCGTAGGTGCGCAAGCTGAAGGTGCCCAGGTTCAAAATCGTCGAACCTTGTGGATAGCCGTCCACGGGGAAGATGGTTTGTCCGCCGGCCTGATTCCAGGCGCTTTGCCCGGAGTTGTGCAGGACCTGGTTCTGACCTTGGCCGCCCCCTTGGTTGCCGCCACCACCACCTGGGTTGGTGTTGTTGGTCACCTGGAACAGGGAGCACCAGTTGTTGGGGTCCGGCGTGGTCGGCACCGCCAGCATGATGTCGCCCTCTGAGACGCCCAGATCAGACTGCACGAAAAAGTTGGCAGCGGTGCGAGGATGATCTACCGCAACGCGAATCGGCAAGGGCACGCCTTCTTTGTTGCTGGCCATGAAGCGCAGCGTGTCGGGCGCCCCGTTGGCGCCTTGTGTGATCTCCACAGGGGCCAAGGTGAAGGTTTGCATGGCTTGTCCGCTGAACTGCATGCGGATTTCGCAGCCCAGCGCCCCCAGATGCGCAGTCATGCCGTACCCGGCGTTGCGGGCGTCTCTTTCGATGGTGTAGAGCGCCATGGCCCCCGTGGTGGTGGCGTCAGAGCCCGCTGTCGAGGTGCGTTTGCGGCTCTCTGTCTGCAACAGCACCTGGGAGGCGACCAGCACGGTGATCAGTCCCAGCAGCATGCCGACCATCAGTTCAACCAGCGTGAACCCACGTGATGCGATGGGGCTTGCAAGCCGACGCAAATGCTTTCGGGAGGGCGCGATCATGATCTGGCTCACGGTGTTGGGGGGTAGTTGTTCTGAATGACAGAGGAGACTTGGACCTGTCTCTGCAGGTTGTCGGGGGTCATCCACAGCACGGACACCTGCACATTGGCGTTATTGACGGTGATGTTGGCCGTGCCTGCTGGCAAGGTTTGGTTGACCAAGGTCATCCAGTCGTTGCAATGGGCATTGGAGCAGGCGCCATTGGAGGTTGCGTAGCCGTTGAGATTGTCTGGATCTTCTATCCACATCTGGCTGATGATCTGATCGGCGAGAAAGGTCGCCTCGCCGCGCAGTTGGGCGTCGGTGCTGGCCCCCACCAAGCGCCCTTGCAGTCCAATGAGCGCCAGGATGCCCAGCATCAGCAGCAATGTGGCGACCAGCGCCTCAATGAGGGCGATGCCGCCTTGCTTGCTCCTTTGAGCGAGCGCTGAAGGACAGTGGCGGAGTGCGACGGCAGGCTTCAGCATTTGCGTGGGTCCGTTGCTTTGAGTTGGTTGGCGGGGTCCGGGTAACACATCCGTGCTTGACCGCCTGTTGTGACGGTGACACGAAGCGCAACGGTGTCAGGCAGTGCGGAGGTCATATCAATCTGTTCGATTGGACTGGCGCACGCGATGTTGCCTTGGGTCGGTACTTGTCCCAGGCCATCGAACGTGATGCAGTTGGTGGCAGCAGCAGCAGCGTCCTGCGCCGTAAGGTCAATGCCCAGCATGGCGGCGCTGGCTGTGTATCGCTGCACGGTCGATCCGCCGTCTTGAAAGACGGCGTTGGCGCATCCATTGCTCAAGGAGGTGGGGGGGGCTGCTCCAAGGGTGATGATCCAGGACGGGCCGGTTGAACTCAGCGCACAGCCTGCGTCTGTGGATGACACCATCCAGAGGGTGACCCGTGTGTTTCGGCGCATGGCTTCCATGCGCGCAGTCTGCATCCCGTTGAGCATGGCTTCAGAGGCGTTCCGAATGCGGATGTTCTGCAACCACAGCGAAATGCTGGGGGCCGCCAGCATGGTGAGCACGCCAATCAATGCGACAACAACCATGAGCTCCAGCAAGGTGAAGCCCTGAGAGGTGCGGGGTGTGGCGGTGCACATCAGTTGCAAGTCTCCGAGGCCTTGGTGATCCAGCAGGCTTTGGCCACTGCCACGTTCTTGAACTTGGTTGTGGCCTGGGCATTGCTTTGGTTCACTGTGAACTCATAACCTGTAATGTCATCTTTGCCGGAGGCCGTGATGAGATAGGTCTGATCGGTGGCCCCCACCTTGCAGGTGTACGTGAAGTACTTGCCGGCGGGAGAAAGGCCCGATTGCGGCGGACAGTCGTCGCCAGCCGTACCGTAATTGCGGAAGTCCTGGTAGTACTGTTCCATCTTGACCCGCGCCGTGGCCATATCTGCAAACCCTTCTTGCAGCTTGCCTCGGCGAATGTAGTCAGTGTAGGAAGGGAGCGCCACCGCAGCCAAAATCCCAATGATCGCTACCGTGATCATCACTTCAATGAGCGTAAAGCCCCGATGGGTGTGACGCAGGGGGGGGGGAGTTGTGTTGCAAGCGGTCATGCCAAAAACCCTTTGTGGTTGATTTGATGATCAGGCAGGGCACGTTACTTGGGAAGGCGCGAAAGCCCGATCTGGGTCAAGAAGGTTGAAAAAGTCACCGGCATACAGTGGGGCGGTGCCTCTTCCATCGTGTGGGGGAGAGGAGCGCACCGTTCATCCTGCGCGGTTGACCGTCCGGCGGTGTTTGGCCTCTGCTTGGCTCACCGCTCAGAACAACGCCGAGCTCAGCTTGCGGCGGTATTTGTCCACCACCGGGTCATTGGCCGTCACCGCCACCTTGCCGGCGATTTCCAGCTGCGGTTTGCCTTCCGCGCCCGCAACCGCTGCGGCAGCCTTCGCTGGGATCGGCTTGGGTTGCGGCTTGCTCATCACTTCCAGGATGGCCACATAGGTCTTGCGGGCCAACTCGTCACTCCAGCCCTTGTCACGCATGATGATCTCCAGCAGTTCGTCCATGGCTTCGGTGAAGTGGCCGCTGGCAAAAAAGACCTGCGCCAGCTCGAAGCGGGCGCCAAAGTCGCGCTTATTGGCATCGATGGCCGCCGACAGCTCGGCGGGCGAGCGCCCTTGGCGGGCGGCCGCCAGCGCGTCGATGTAGCGGGCAAAGGCGTTGACGCGTTGCTCGGCCAGCAAGCCCGTGGCGCGGTCGGCAATGGGCGCAAAGATGGCCTGGGCGCCTTCCAGCGCGCCTTCGGCCAGCAGCAGCTTGATCAGGTCGTAGCGGGCTTCGTCGTTGCCCGGGTCCTTGGCCAGTGCGTCTTCCAACTTGGCCAGCGCCGTTTCCGTGTCGCCAGACTCGGCCAGCTGTTCGGCCTCCAGGGTTTCCAACTCCGAGACGATTTCGCCTTCGCCGGGCACGTGCTTGTCCAGGAACTCGCGGATCTTCTCGGCGGGCAGGGCCCCCACGAAGCCGTCCACCGGCTGGCCGCCCACGAACATCACACAAAACGGGATGGAGCGCACGCCAAACATCTGCGAGAGCTGGCTGGTGATCTCTTGCTGCTCGTCGGCGTTGACCTTGGCCAGCAAGAATCGGCCGGCATACTCGGTTTCGAGCTGTTCCAGCACCGGGCCCAGTGCCTTGCAGGGGCCGCACCACTCGGCCCAGATGTCCAGCAGCACGGGCTGTTGCAGGGAGGCCTGGATCAGGTCGGATTCAAAGTTGGCAAGCGTGATGTCGATCATGGTGGGCGGATCTTTGGGGGGGAATTCAGATTGTGCGGCGCCGCCAGGGCGGCAGCGCCTAAAATTCAGGGTTTTGAGTGACGAGGACGAGCCGTGACCAGCACGACAGGTTTGACAGGCGCCATCAAGGTGGGCGTGGTGATGGGATCCAGCAGCGACTGGGATGTCATGCGCCATGCCGCTGACATTCTGACCGAGTTCGGCGTGCCTTTCGAGGCTCAGGTCGTCTCGGCACACCGCATGCCCGACGACATGTTCCGTTACGCCGAGGCCGCGGCCGATCGTGGCCTGGTGGCCATCATCGCCGGCGCCGGTGGTGCTGCGCACCTGCCGGGCATGCTGGCGGCCAAGACCACGGTGCCGGTGTTGGGGGTGCCGGTGCCGTCGCGCCACCTGCAGGGCGTCGACTCCTTGCACTCCATTGTGCAGATGCCCAAGGGCATCCCGGTGGCGACGTTTGCCATCGGCACCGCCGGTGCCGGCAATGCCGCGCTGTTTGCCGTGGCGATGCTGGCAAACGGCGATGCGGCCCTGCGTGCCAAGCTGGACGCCTTCCGCGCCCGCCAGACCGAGGTGGCGCGCGCCATGACGAATGACCTGACCCTGGACGCCAAGGCATGACCGCTCGCACCGATGTGATCTTGCCTGGCGCGACGCTGGGCGTGATGGGGGGCGGCCAATTGGGCCGCATGTTCGTGCACGCGGCCCAGGCCATGGGCTACCGCACTGCCGTGCTGGACGCCGATGCGAGCAGCCCGGCCGGCCTGGTGTCTCATGAACACATCCGCGCAGGCTACCTGGACGAAACGGGTCTGGCCGAGCTGGCTCGGGTGTCGGCCGCCATCACCACCGAGTTCGAAAACGTGCCGGCCCAGGCGCTCGACAAGTTGGCCGAATCGCGTCCGGTGGCGCCGGCGGGGCGCGCCGTGGCCATTTGCCAGGACCGTGCCCGCGAGAAAGCCCACTTCGTAGCCTGCGGGGTCGACTGCGCACCGTATGCCATGATCGACACGCCTGAGCAACTGGCTGCCGTCAGCGATGACCTGCTGCCCGGCATCCTGAAAACCACCCGCCTGGGCTACGACGGCAAGGGCCAGGTCCGCGTCCAGACGCGCGCCGAGCTGGTGGCCGGCTGGGACGAGTTGCAGCGCGTGGGCTGTGTGCTGGAAAAGATGCTGCCGCTGGCTTACGAGGTCAGCGTGCTGGTGGCGCGCGGTCGCGATGGTCAGGTGGTGCATTTCCCGCTGCAAGAGAACCTGCACCGCGATGGCATCCTGGCGGTGACGACGGTGCCGGCGCCTCATGTGACCGAAGCTGTGTCACAGCAGGCCTATGCCGCCGCGCACCAGATCGCCGCGTCCATGGACTACGTGGGCGTGCTGTGCATCGAGTTCTTCGTGCTGCAAGATGGCCGCATTGTGGCCAACGAGATGGCGCCACGGCCTCACAACTCCGGGCACCACACGATTGATGCCTGCGACGTGTCGCAGTTCGAGCTGCAGGTGCGTGCCATGACAGGCCTGCCTTTGGTGGCGCCGGTGTTGCATAGCCCCTGCCTGATGCTCAACCTGTTGGGCGACTTGTGGTTCCCTGGTGGCGCGAGCGAACAGGTGGAACCGGACTGGGCCGCCGTGCTGGCGCTGAGCGGCACTCATTTGCACCTGTACGGCAAGACCGAAGCCCGCAAGGCACGCAAGATGGGGCATCTGACGGTGACCGGCACGACGCCGCAAGCCGCGCGGGCCACGGCCTTGCAGGTGGCCGCCATCTTGGGCATCGCGCCCTTCTGATTCATCAGCCTCTCACAGGACGCGCCCATGCCCATGCTCGACCCCGCCACCCAGCCTGATGCGATCGGGCGGGCTGCCCAGCGCTTGGCCGAGGGCGGCCTGCTGGCGCTGCCCACCGAGACTGTTTATGGGTTGGGCGCGCGCGCGGACGATGACACCGCGGTGGCGCGCATCTTTGCGGCCAAGGGCCGTCCAGCCGATCATCCCTTGATCGTGCATGTGCCCAACCCGCAGGCGGCATTGCACTTTGTCTCGGCCTTTCCGCCGGTGGCGCAGCGCCTGACGCAGGCCTTCTGGCCCGGCCCCTTGACCGTGATCGTGCCGCGTGACCCGCGCGTGGCCACGGCCGCAGCTGGGGGGCACGACACCATCGGCTTGCGCTGCCCGTCGCATCCTGTGGCGCGGCAGTTGCTCGATGCCTGCGCGCAGCACGGCATCCTGGGCGTGGCGGCGCCGAGCGCCAACCGCTTTGGCCGCATCAGCCCCACCACCGCGCAGCATGTGCGCGAAGAGTTCGAGGGGCGCGGCACCGGACTGGACGAGGTCTGGGTGCTGGATGGCGGTGCCTGCGAAGTGGGTATCGAGTCCACCATCATCGACTGTTCGCGCGGGCATCCGGTGTTGCTGCGTCCTGGCAAGCTCACCCTCGCGGAGATCGAAGCGGTGGCAGGCGAGCCGGTGCAATGGTCGCGTCCCGAGGCGCCCGATCCAGCAGCGCCCAAGGCCGCTGGCACCTTGCTGTCGCACTACGCGCCGCGTGCCCGTGTGCGCCTGATGAGTGATGCGCAACTGGCCACCGCGCTTGATGTGATCGAGCCCGAGTTGAGCGCAGCCGTCATCGCCGGAGGACTCAAGGCGCCCCGCATTGCGGTGTACTCGCGCAGCCTCTGGGCGCATCGGCCGCCTCACCCGGGGATCGTGCACCGTTCCATGCCGGGGGATGCGGCGACGGCCGCGCACGACCTGTTTGCCGACCTGCGTGAGATGGACGCCGCCGGTGTGGAGTTGATCTGGGTGGAGTCGCCTCCGGGTGACCCTGCCTGGGATGGGGTGCGTGATCGCCTGGACCGCGCGGCAGCTTGAAAGGCGGGGCCTGCACCGCCGCCAGGTCGACCACACGCTTCTTTACATGGCAGACTGACATTCAGGCGTGACGCGTTTTATGCTGTCAGGCTGCTGCCTCGAACGAATTTCCGGAGATCTCATGTTTGCCACCCCTTCATCTTTCCTGCCTGTGACCCTGCGCCGAGTCGGCCTGGTGACCTTGGCATGTTCGGCCCTGGTCCTGTCGGCCTGTGGCGGGGGCGACCGGGCTTCGGAATATCAGCCCGCGAGCATCGTGTCGTTTGGGGATGAGAGCAGTGCATTTGCCAGCGTGGACCTGCCCTCGAGGAACAATGACGGGACCGTCATTGCAGACGTTGTGGGTACGGTCAAAGGGCTGACCTATGCGGTCAACAGTGTGGTCAACGGCACAACCACCTTCTGCACCTACACGGCATCGACCGGTTTGTGCGACCCTGCAGCCGTTCAAAACCCGGTGAGCAATTTTGTGCAAGGGGTGGTGGCGCCCACCTTTGGTTACTTCGGTAGCGTCAACACCGGTGATACGTTCAACGTGGTCACCCGCATTGACCTGGGCAAAGGTGACTACGCCGCCTTGACTGCGGCTGATCTCAAGCGCACGACCGATCAGATTTACGACTGCTCCACCATCACCGTCTGGACGCAGTATGTGGCGCGGGCCTTTGGCAAGGGCTACAAGTCAGACTGCCAGCTGGCCCAGGCGGGGGCGGTGAGTCATGCCGTTGCGACGGCCAAGGTCGCTGGTCTGGCGGCTCAGATTGCCACGGCCAAATCGGCGGGGCAGTTGACGTCGGGTGTGCTGGCCACCGTGTGGTTGGGGCAGAACGATCTGGTGGAGATTTTCGACAACAGCGGTCTGACATTGGCGCAGAAGGAAGCCGAAGCCAAGGTGCGTGCCGCCACGCTGATTGACGGTGTCAAGCAGATCCTGGCCACCGGCGCCAAGGTGGTGTTGGTGAATGCCCCCAATCTGGCGTATTCGCCGTACGCGCTGGCGAGAAGCGCGGTGAGCTGTGCCGATGTGAGCAGCCGTCCGTGCAATCCTGAGATGGACGCCCTGGTGGTGGCGTTCAACAAGCAATTGATCACCAGTTTGGGCGCGGAGTACGCCTTGAACGGTCGCCAACTGGGTTACGTGGATGCCGCGCAACTCACCAACACCTATGCGCGCAGCACCAGCTACGAGAACAAGCGCCAGTGTGATGCCGCCAAGATGGTTCGGCCCGATGGCGTGCTGGACAGCAGCTCCTTGGCGTATTGCAATACGGCCACCTTGGTGAGTGACGGCAATGTGGCCAACTATCTGTGGGTCGATGACCTGCGCGTGTCCTGGACCCTGCACAGCGTCATCGCCTCGACCGCTTTGACCCGCGCCACTGAGCAGTTCTGATGATGCGTGGCCGCGCGCAGTCAGCGTGCGGCTTCAGCGATAGCGTACGCGCATCACCAGAATGGCCGATGCCAGCGTCAAGGTGATGGCATTGGCGATGGTGATGGGCCACGATCCCATGGCCACGCCATAGAGCAGCCACAGCGCCACGCCAGCGGTGAAGGCGCTGTACATGCCCACCGAAATCCCCTCGACCTGCCGGGTGCGGAAAATCAGCCAGGCCTGAGGGATGAATGAGCCGGTGGTCAAGATGGCGGCGCACGCGCCGAGCCACTCAATGGTTGCGGGTGTCAGGGGCAGCAGGGCTTGAAGGTGGTTCACAAAAGGACTGCTTTCACTCATCGATCTTGCCGCGTCCAGTTCAGCAGGGCGTCCAGCACGGGCCGAGCGGCCGCAGCGCCGGGATGCTGGACGAGGCCGACGACCACATGGCGTCGGCCACTTTCGCCGTCCACATAGCCTGCCACCGCTGCCACGCCAGACAGTGAGCCGGTCTTGACGCGGGCGTAGCCCGCCGCACCTTGCCAGCGTCGTGTGGTGCCGTCCACCCCGGTCAGGGGCAGCGAGGCGACCAGGTCGGGCATGGCGGGGCTGGCCCACAGCGCTTGCAGCCACTGCCCCAGGCACAAGGCCGTGCTGCCCTCCGTGCGCGACAGCCCCGAACCGTTGTCAAGCACCAACTGCGCCGAGCCGCAGGGGGAGGGTGCGTGGGTGGAGGTCGCTTCGCGCACGGTGCGGGCGGTGGCCTCCGCGCCCCCCAAGGTGAGAAACAGTTGCCGTGCCATCACGTTGTTGCTGAACTTGTTGATGTCGCGCACCACCTCGGCCAGCGGCTCGGAGGTCCAGCTTTGCCAGATGCCGGCGCCAGCGGGCCAGACGCCTGAGCGAACCTGGCCGTCCAGCTCGCCGCCCAGTTGCCGCCAGGTCTGCGTCAGCAAGCGGGCGGCGAAGTCTTCGCCGTTGGCACCTGGCCACAGCACGGGCCAGGTCTGGGCGCCGCAACTCAGCGGATAGGGGCCGCGCACGTGCACTCGCCAGGGCGACAGGTGGTGCTGAGGCCAGCCGGGCGCCGGACTCAGTTGCAGATCCAACGCGGCGCGCCAGTCGCCACAGCCAGCGCGGGTGTCAGGGGCGACTTCGACATCCAGCGTCACGCCCGCCAGTGGCGGCTCCATCGCCACGCGAACCTGCCCGGGGCGGGCCGCATCAGGCATCAGGTGCAGAGTGACGGCCTGGTGATTGAGCAGCAGGGCGTCCGGGCCAGCGTTGTAGGGTCGCAGTCCCTTGCCATCGAACGCCCAGGGGTCGTGCGCGGGCAGCTGGAAGGCGGTGCGGTCCAGCACGATGTCGCCCTGGATGTGGCGCAGACCTGCCCCCCGCCAGCGTGACAGCATCAGGGACACCTGCTCCATGCGCAAGCTCGGGTCACCGCTGCCTCGCACATGAACTGAGCCAGTCAGCGTACCGTCCGGTCGCAAGGTGCCGGTCAGCGTGACATCCGTCTGCCAGGTCCAGGCCGGCCCGAGGGTGCGCAGCGCGGCGCCGGTGGTGAAGAGCTTCATCACCGAGGCGGCGGGCCGCAGCGTCTCGCTGAGGTGCTGCAGGCGGGGCGGACCGCCGTCCACGGGGGCCACCCACAGCGACACGGCTTCAGCGGGAATGCCCTGGGCTTGCAAGGCGGCCGTCACCGGCGCGGGCAAGGACGATGGCCCGCCATGGGTGGGGCTTTGCGCCCAGGACGTGAACGGCCAAAGCAACAGCAGGCCCCAGGCCAAGCGCCGCAGCGTGGGCCGTGCGGCGGGGGGGATTCGGGAAGCAGGGGACAATCGCAGACTGCGCATGCCCACATCATAGAAGGCGGCGCACTCGCTACACTCCCAGCCATGTCTGTTGCCGCGCCCGTTCTGCTTGCCCTCGATACCGCCACCGACCGTGTCCATGCCGCACTGGCCGTGGGCGCCGCCGTTCAGGCGCTGGACCTGCCCGGGGGCGCACAGGCGTCGGCGCAGTTGCTGCCTGCCTTGCAGGGGCTGCTGCGCGACGCTGGTTTGACTTGGTCCGACCTGGACGCGATCGCCTTCGGCAGTGGTCCGGGGGCCTTCACCGGTTTGCGCACCGCCTGCTCGGTCACGCAGGGGCTGGCGCTGGGCGCCGACTGCCCGGTGATCGTGCTCGACACCCTCATGGCCGTGGCCGAAGACGCGCGCCAGCAGGCGCCGCAGGACTGCGCCCCGGGCGATACCGTGTGGGTGCTGCAGGACGCGCGCATGGAGGAGTTGTACGTCGGGGCCTTCACCTGGGATGGCGCCGATTGGCAGGTCGCGCAGGCGGCCCAACTGTGGCCTTTGACCGAACCGATAGCCCGCTGGGCGCAGGTCAGTCAGGACACCGCAAAAGACCTGCATCTGTGTGGCAACGCCCTGCAGGCTTATCCGGACCGCTTTGCCACCCTGTGGCCGCTGGGCGTCACGGTCATGGGCGAGACGGCCGCCCCACGCGGCGGCGCCTTGTTGGCGTTGGCGCAGCGGGCCTGGGCGCGCGGCGACACGGTGGACGTGGCCCTGGCCTTGCCGCGTTATGTGCGCGACAAGGTGGCGCAAACCACCGCCGAGCGCCGGGCCATCGCCCAAGCACCGCGCCACATCGACCGTCTGATGACGGAGGCCGACATCCCCGCCGTGCTGGAGATGGAGCAGGCCGCGTGCGTGCACCCCGTGCATGCGTGGACCGAGGACAACTACCGCTCCTCGCTGCGCTCGGGCTATTGGATGCGGGTGCGCTGCGAGGTCGACGGCGGGCGCATCGTGGCCGTGTGCGTGGCGATGGACGGAGTCGATGAGATCCATCTGCTCAACATCGCGGTGGCCCGTGCGCAGCAGGGGCAGGGCATCGCGCGGGCGCTGCTGGGCCTGTTGTACGAGCGATGCCTGGCCCGTCAGGCCAGCCTGCTGTGGCTGGAGGTGCGTCCCAGCAACGAGCGCGCCTGCGCGCTCTACACCCGCGAGGGCTTTGTCGAAGTGGGGCGGCGTAAAGGCTACTACCCCGCGCCGGACGGTCGCGAAGATGCCCTGGTGATGCGCCGCAACATCGATCTGGGAGGGACGGCCCGTGCGATGGACTGAGCGTCAGCGCGCCATGCTGCGCGAAATGGGCGTTCCGGCCTTCTGGCCGGTCGAGCCTGATGCGGGCGAGGCATCCGCGCCTGGCCCGGCCAACGTCGTGGCGGACGCCGCGCCTCGCGCCGAATCCACCCGCCCCATCACCCCGCCGGCTCGCGCCACCGAGGCCCCGACACCGGTGGTGAGCGTGGCCGAACCGGCACCTGTCCGTCCGGCCCCGCGTGCCACCCGCCCTGGGCCTGCCCCAGTCGCCTCGCCGGCCGGGCGTGCGGCGCCACCCGCCGAGGTGGTGCTGGGGCCACGCCCTGCGGGCATCGAGACGATGGACTGGCCTGCGTTGCGCGCCGCGGTGGCCGGCTGTCAGGCCTGCTCGCTCAGCCAGAGCCGCACCCAGACCGTGTTTGGTGCCGGGCACATCGAGGCCGACTGGATGATCGTGGGCGAGGCACCGGGCGAGCAGGAGGACAAGGTCGGTGAGCCCTTCGTGGGCCGCGCGGGGGAGCTGCTCGACCGCATGCTTGAAGCGGTGGGCCTCACGCGGGCCGAAGCCCCGGCCGCACAGCAGGTGTTCATCGCCAACGTGCTCAAGTGCCGCCCGCCGGCCAACCGCAATCCGCTGCCGCCCGAGGTGGCGCAGTGCGAGCCCTATCTCTTGCGCCAGATGGCGCTGGTGCAGCCTCGCGTGGTGCTGGCCATGGGGCGCTTCGCCGTGCAGTCGCTGCTCAAGTCCAGCGAGCCCTTGGGCAAGCTGCGTGGGCGCGTGCACCAGGTGCAGGGCGTGCCGGTCATCGTCACCTACCACCCGGCTTACCTCTTGCGCTCACCCGCCGACAAGGCCTTGGCCTGGGACGACCTGTGCCTGGCGCGCGAGGTGCTGATGCAGTCGCGGGCCCAGTCTCCTGATCGGGCGCCCGATCAATCGCCCAGATAACGGTTGCGCCGGAACCACCACACCAGCGTCACCACCACCAGAGCCATCAGCCCAAACGCCAACCAGAACCCGCCACTGGAGTGAATCAGCGGCAGGGCGTCGAAGTTCATGCCGAACACCCCGGTGATCAGGTTGAGCGGCAGGAAAATGGCGGTCAACACCGTCAGGGTGCGCATGATGGCGTTGGTGCGGCTGCCCTGCAGCGAAAAATGCATCTGCACGGCGCTTTCCGACGAGGTCTCCAGCCGGCGCACATGGTTGAGCACCCGCTCGATGTGCTCCTGCACGTCACGCGAGCGCACTCGCAGCACCTCGCGCTCGCGGGCGGCCACCGGGTCATCGGTGGGGACGGGCCAGTCTTCCAGAGCGTCAATCCATTCCTGCAGGGCGCTGCGCTGGTCTTCGCAGATGTCCTCCAGCATGTGCAGGGTGTTGCGCGAGGCCAGCAGGGCCTGCCAGTGGCGGAAGCGGCCGCTGCTGCTCAACATGTCCTGTTGCAGATAGCCCAATTGGCGGGTCAACAGGCGGCGCAGGTCCAGATAGCTGTCCACCATGTGGTTGACGATGCGCAGCATCAGGTCGGCCGGGCTGGGTGGCAGGCGCGACGGGCCGCGGCCTTCCGTGCGGTGGCCGTGGGTCAGTCCAGCGAGGTGGTGCTCGTCGATCAGATAGGGGTCCACGCCCAGGTGCGCCTCTTCGTCATCGTGCGCTGGGCGAGTGACGTCGTTGAGCGGCGAGGCCCCACCCTGGCCAGAAACCGGGCTCCCTGGTCCTCCTTGCCCCAATTGACTCAAGCGGGTCTGGAAAAAGTCCCGCACCGAGCAATCGGCTGGGTGCACCGTCAGCAGCACGCGGTCGAACACGGCAAAGCCCACCGGGCTGGTGTCGATGGAGGCCAAGGCCTGGCTGGCGCTGGAGGCCGTGCCGTGCTCCTCGTCCAGGAACATCCGCTCGGTGCCATGGCCGGCGGCCAGACGACGGAACACCAGCAGGTCGTACCACGAGGTGTAGTCGTACTGCGAGGGCAGCTGCGGGTTGATCAGGTCGGAGACGTGCAGATCGACCAGACCTCCTCCGGCCAGCCGATACAGCTGCTGCTGCGCCCGATCGAGTTGCACCTCGAACACCCTGCGGCTGCAGGTCACCCACAAAAAGCCTTGCGGGGGCAGTGTGGCAGGCCAGTCAGGCAGTTCGGTGAAGCTGTCTTGGATCAGGAAAAAGCGCACAGAAGCCCCTGGGTGACGTCGCCGGCATCTTAGCCGTGGGCGCGCAGCTGCTCGGCCGCGTCCAGGGCGAAGTAGGTCAGCACCCCATCTGCGCCGGCGCGCTTGAAGGCCAGCAGCGACTCCATCATGGTCGCGTCGTGGTCCAGCCAGCCGTTCTGGGCCGCAGCCTTGAGCATCGCGTACTCGCCGCTGACCTGATAGGCAAAGGTCGGCACCTTGAAGGTGTCTTTCACGCGGCGCACGATGTCCAAGTACGGCAGGCCGGGCTTGACCATGACCATGTCGGCGCCTTCCTCGATGTCGAGGGCGACCTCGCGCAAGGCCTCGTCGCTGTTGGCCGGGTCCATTTGATAGACCTTCTTGTTGCTCTTGCCCAGGTTGGCCGACGAGCCCACCGCATCGCGGAAGGGGCCGTAGAAGGCGCTGGCGTACTTGGCGCTGTAGGCCATGATGCGGGTGTAAATCAGGTTCTGCGACTCCAGCGCCTGGCGGATGGCGCCAATTCGCCCGTCCATCATGTCGCTGGGGGCGACGATGTCCACGCCGGCCTCGGCCTGGGTCAAGGCCTGACGGGTCAGCACCTCGACGGTCTCGTCGTTGAGGATGTAGCCTGTCTCGTCCAGCAGGCCGTCCTGGCCATGGCTGGTGTAGGGGTCCAGAGCCACGTCGGTCATGATGCCCAGTTCGGGGAAGCGGCGTTTGAGCTCGCGCACGGTGCGTGGCACCAGGCCTTCGGGGTTGCCAGCTTCGCGGCCGTCGGGGGTCTTGAACGCGGCGTCGATCACCGGGAACAAGGCCAGCACCGGCACCCCCAGCGTCAGGCAGCGCTCGGCGGCGGCGTACAGCGCGCTGCGGCCCAGGCGCTCGACCCCCGGCATCGAGCTCACGGCCTGGGTGCCCTCATCCTGGTCCAGCACGAACACCGGGTAGATCAGGTCGTCGGCATGCAGGTGATGCTCGCGCACCAGGCGGCGTGAGAAGTCATCCTTGCGCAGGCGACGGGGGCGATGGTGAGGGAAGGGGGACGAGGTGGTCATGGTGAGGTGCGCTCAATCAGGGGCGTGGGGGTGGCAAAAACGGCAAAGGCGGCAAAAATTCCTGTCTGGCGATGTTGCTGTGGTGAGCCATCGAGAGACAGGCTTGGGCATCCCCCCCTATAATTCGCCTTGAATGATACGCCGCAAGGCCTCATTCCCTGCTTTTCCTCCCTGAGCAGGTGCCTTACCGTGATGACAGCGTGAAGGCTTGCAAGCCCCGGCCTCTGGCCGGGGCTCTTTTTTTGCAATTTGCAAAACTTTGCGCGGCCGGCTGTGTGGCCGGGTGGCCATAATCAGGCCATGAGCAATGCCTACCTCTGGGTCAAAGCCCTCCACATCATCTTCGTGGCGAGTTGGTTTGCCGGCTTGTTTTACCTGCCGCGCCTGTTCGTCAACCTGGCCATGGTGCCCGCTGACAGCCACGCCGAGCGCGAACGCTTGCTCATCATGGCTCGCAAGCTCTACCGTTTCAGCACCATCTTGATGGTGCCGGCGCTGGTGCTGGGTTTCCTGCTGTGGCTGTACTTTGGCATCGGCAAGGGGCCAGGGCAGATCTGGATCCACATCAAGCTGCTGCTGGTGCTGGGGGTGGTCGGCTACCACCACATGTGTCGTCGCCTGCTGCGAACCTTTGAAGACCTGCACAACCGTCGCACCCACCGCTGGTATCGGGTCTTCAACGAGGTGTCGGTGTTGCTGTTTGCGGTCACCGTCTTCCTGGTGGTGCTCAAGCCCACCGTGGGCTGACCGATCTGCGCGTCGTGATCCGGCCCGCCATGCCCGAGCATCGCAGCGCGGCCTGGCCCCTGACCTGGGTCGCTGTCGCCCTGGTGGTGTACGCCACGCTGCACCCCCTGACGGGCTGGCAGTGGCCGGCCAGTCACAGCTTCACCTGGCTGTTGCCCAAGCACCGCCATGAGGTGGCCAATGACCTGGTGGGCAACATCCTGGGCTACCTGCCGCTGGGCCTGATCCTGTGTCTGGCGCACCTGCGCAGCGGCCGCACCGCCCTGTGGGCGGTGCCCTTGACGCTGCTGCCGGCCTCGGGCCTGTCTTATGCGCTGGAGCTGGCGCAGTTCGCGTTGCCCAACCGGGTGCCCTCCGTCACCGACTGGATGCTCAACACCCTGGGCGCAGCCTGGGGCACGCTGGCGGCCGTCACCGTGCACGCGCTGGGGCTGGTCGATGGCTGGCATCGCTTGCGTGAGCGTTGGTTCATCCCGCAAGCCGGCATGGGGCTGGTACTGCTGTGGCTGTGGCCGCTGGGGTTGCTGTTTCCGCCGCCGCTGCCGCTGGGTGAAGGGCAATTGTGGCCGCATGTTCGCCTGGCCCTGGTGGACTGGATGGCCGACACCCCCTGGCAAGCCTGGCTGTTGCCGGATGACCCGCTCAGCCTGTGGGCGAGCGTGAACATGTCGGGGGTGAGTGCCGTGTGGGCGGCCCCCATCGAGACGCTGACCGTGGCGGCCGGTATGCTGGCGCCGCTGTGCCTGGCCTGCGCGGTGGCCCGTTCTCCCCGTCCGCGGTTGGTGATGTGGACGGCCCTGGTCTTGTCGGCGATCGGCGCCAGTGTGTTGTCGGCGGCCTTGAACTTCGGGCCACAGCATGCCTTCAGCTGGGTGACCCTGCCCACCTGTGTGGGCTTGCTGGTGGGGGCGGCCGGCGGCATGCTGCTGGTGCAGCGCAGCCGGATGACGTGCGCGGTGCTGGGGGTGGGCGTGTTGCTGGCGCTGATTGGCCTGATCCACCTGGCGCCCCTCGACCCCTATTACGCTCAGACTCTGCAGGCCTGGGAACAGGGGCGGTTCATCCGCTTTCACGGCCTGTCACGCTGGTTTGGCATCCTGTGGCCCTACATCGCCCTGGGCTGGTTGCTGACGCGATTGCTGGGCCGTGAAGGCCGTCCGGCCCCCACCCCATAAAATACGCTCATGAGCTATTACCAGCGCCACATTTTCTTCTGTCTCAACCAGCGCATCAATGGCGAAGCCAGTTGCGGGGACCATGACGCCAAAGCGGGTTTCGATCACTGCAAGCAGCGGGTCGCCGAAGCCGGTCTCAACGGCAAGGGGCAGGTGCGTGTCAACAAGGCCGGGTGCCTGGACCGCTGCGCGGGCGGCCCGGTCGCCGTGGTCTACCCGGAAGGGGTCTGGTACACCTTCGTGGACAAATCCGACATCGACGAGATCGTCGACCGCCACCTCGCCAAGGGTGAGATCGTCGAGCGCCTGGTGCTGCCGGATGATGTGGGGCGCTGACGCACCATGATTGGACGTCCAGCCTCCCAGACCATCGACGGGCCCGCCGGTCTGCTCGAAGTGGTGATCGAAGAGCCCGCGCACGCCCCCGTGGGCTTGGCGGTCATTGCCCATCCGCATCCGCTCCAGGGCGGTACCATGGACAACAAAGTGGTGCACACCCTGTGTCGGGCCTTTGTGCTGGCCGGGTGGCGCGCAGTGCGTTTCAATTTCCGGGGCGTGGGCCAGTCGGAGGGCGGTTGGGACGAAGGGCGCGGTGAAACCACCGACATGCTCACCGTGATCACCCACCACCTCACCGACCCGGCGCTCAAGGGCCTGCCGCTGGCGCTGGCGGGCTTTTCGTTCGGCGGCTATGTCGCGGCCCAGGCCCATGCCCGCCTGAGCGAGGCCGTGGCCAACCGGCCCGAGCTGGTCGCCCCGAAGCAGCTGGTGCTCATCAGCCCGGCCACCTCCCGCTATGAGGTGCCCGAGGTGCCTGCCCACACACTGGTCGTCGAGGGAGAGCAAGACGACGTGGTGCCGCTCGCCAGCATCCTCGACTGGGCGCGCCCGCAAGGCCTGCCGGTCACCGTGGTGCCGGGCACGGGACACTTTTTCCATGGCAAGTTGACGGTGCTGCGGGAGGTCGTTCTGCGGCACCTGCGTGCGGCCGCCGTCTGACTTGCATTGTGGGCAAGGCGCCCCATCTGTGGACCTCATGATTTCTCGACTTCTTCGCCGGTCCCCTGACCGGACCGGTCTGTCCGTATCCGGGCTGTCCGGTTGGCCCCGCGCCTGGTGCGTGGGGCTGGCTGCGCTCGCGCTGTGCTGGGGCGGGCTGTCGGGCGGCCACGCGCAAGCGCAGTCCCTGTCGCCATCTTTGGGGGCGGCGGGCTTCAGCGAGCCGCCACCGGGGATGCCCATGCCGCCTGAGATCGCGGCCCGCGGTTTCATCCTGCAAGACCTCAGCAGCCAGCAAACGTTGGCGTTGCGTCAGCCTGACCAGGCGGTCCCGCCCGCCTCGCTCACCAAGCTGATGACGGCCTACCTCGTGTGCCAGGCGGTGGCGGCTGGCAAGCTCACCTGGGAGACGAGTCTGCCCATGTCCGAACGGGCTTCGCGTGCGGCCGTTGTCAGTGGGGCGCGGGCCCTGGTCGCGCCGGGCGCTCGCCTCACGGTGGCTGAGTTGCTGCGCGGCATGGCTGTGCTGGGCGCCAATGACGCGGCCGTGGCGTTGGCGGAAGGTGTGGCCGGCTCCGTGGACGACTTCGTCGCCCGCATGAACCGCCAGGCGCAGGTCTTCGGCCTGAAGGCGACCCAGTTTCGCAATCCTGACGGCCTGGCTGTCAGCGGACAGACCAGCACACCGCGCGAGTTGGCCTGGATCGCCGTGCGCCTGCTCACCGACTACCCGCAGGTCATCGAGCACTACCGCCAGTCCTCGCTCACCTTGAACCGGGTCACCCAACTCAGCACCAACCTGTTGCTGCTGCGCGACCCGAGCGTGGACGGTTTGCAGGTGGCCCATGCCGATCGTCTCGGCCACGCCATGGCGGCCACCTCGCGCCGGCCGGTCGGGGGCAGCGAGCGCCGTTTGGTGGCTGTGGTCGTGGGCACCGCCTCGGCGCAGGCACGCGCCACCGAAACCCAGAAACTTCTCAACTGGGGTTACAGTGCGTTCGACGTGGTACGACTGTTTGCCGCAGGGCAGGCCGTCAGCGCCGCACCGGTCTGGAAGGGCAGTGCCCGCACCGTACCGCTGGGTCGCACTCAGCCCATCCTCGTGGCCGTTCCCAGAGGGCAAGCCGCCCTCATCCGGACCACTCTCACACGCCAGGACCCGCTGTTGGCACCGCTGGCCCAAGGGCAGGCCGTGGGCGAGCTGCGCATCAGCCTGGGCACCCAACCCTGGCAGACGCTGCCGCTGCAGGCGCTCGAGGCCGTCCCCAGTGCCGGCTGGCTGGGCCGGACCTGGGACGCCATCCGCCTGGGCATCCAATGAAAGACATGGCCATGAACCAACCCGTCAACCCGACCATCCCGCCCGAGCAGTCGCTCATCGAGTATCCCTGCCCCTTTCCCATCAAGGTGATGGGGCCGCACCTGGAAGACTTTGTTGAGTCGGTGATCGCCCTCATCGTGCAGCACGACCCCAGCTTTGACATCCAGGCCCTGGAGCGGCGCCCCAGCAGCACGGGTAAATATGTGGGTCTGACCGTCACGGTCAACGCCACCAGCCGTGAACAACTGGACACCATCTACCGCGCCTTGACCAGCCATCCGCAGGTGAAGTACGTGCTCTGACCCCTGGGTGAGTGCAAGCGGACAAAGCTGCCTGCCCCGCCGCATACAATGTTTGCGCCCCTGCCGTTGCGCCCTTGATGGCGCCGCGGCCTTTTGTTTGAAGGAACGATTGTGTTGATTTCTGAAGCCATTGCCCAAACCGCCGCTCCGGCCGCCAGCGCCTCCAGCGGTCTGATGAGCATGTTGCCCCTCGTGCTCATGTTCGTGGTGCTCTATTTCGTGATGATCCGCCCGCAGATGAAGCGGCAAAAGGAAACCCGCGCCATGCTCGAAGCCCTGACCAAGGGTGACGAAGTGGTGACCCAGGGCGGCATCATCGGCAAGATCACCAAGCTGGGCGACGCCTTCGTCAGCATCGAAGTGGCCAACGGCGTCGAGTTGCAGCTGCAGCGCGCGGCGATCATTCAGGTGCTGCCCAAGGGCACCTACAAGTAAGTCACCGTTCGTGCTGTCGAGGATCCTATGAACCGCTATCCCTGGTGGAAGTACCTGATCATTGCCGTAGCCTTGCTCATCGGCCTGATCTACAGCCTGCCCAACGTCTTTGGCGAGGCCCCCGCCGTCCAGCTCTCCAGTGGCAAGGCCACCCTCAAGCTGGACCAGTCCGCCGTGGAGCGTGTGCGCACCGTACTGAAGGAGGCGGGCCTGGAGGCCGACTTCGTCGAACTCGACGGTACGTCCGTGCGGGCGCGGTTCAAGGACACCGACAGCCAGATGAAGGCGCGTGACGCCCTCGGCCGTTCGTTCAATCCCGATGCGCAGGACCCCAGCTACATCGTGGCTTTGAACCTGGTGTCGCGCTCGCCCCAGTGGTTGCGCAACCTGCACGCCCAGCCCATGTACCTGGGCCTGGACCTGCGTGGTGGCGTGCACTTCCTGATGCAGGTCGACATGAAGGCCGCGCTCACGCAAAAGCTCGACAGCCTCAGCAGTGACATGCGCACCCTGCTGCGTGACAAGGACATCCGCCACAGCGGCATCCGTCGCGATGCTTCGGCACTGATCGTGCGCTTCCGCGACGACGCGGCCCGTGAGGCTGCCCGTGGCGTGCTGCAAAGCAACCTGGCCGATGTGGTCTGGGTGGACGGCACCGACACCGGGGGGTCGGGCGACCGCACCCTGGTCGGCACCCTCAAGCCCACCTCCGAGCGCGCCATCCAGGAGCAGGCCCTCAAGCAGAACATCACCACGCTGCACAACCGGATCAACGAACTCGGCGTGGCCGAACCCGTGATCCAGCAGCAAGGCATCGACCGCGTGGTCGTCCAGCTGCCCGGCGTGCAGGACACCGCCAAGGCCAAGGACATCATCGGACGCACCGCCACGCTGGAAGTGCGCATGGTCAACGACAGCGTCGAAGCCCAGGCGGCCCAGGCCGGTGGCCCGGTGCCTTTCGGTTACGAGCGCTACATGGAGCGTGGCGGCCTGCCCATCATCGTCAAGCGCGAAGTGGTGCTGACCGGTGACAACCTCACCGATGCCCAGCCCGGCTTCGACGAGAACCAGGAAGCGGCCGTGCACCTGACGCTGGACGCCCGTGGCGCCCGCATCTTCAAGGACGTCACCCGCGAGAACATCGGCAAGCGCATGGCCATCATCCTGTTCGAAAAGGGCAAGGGCGAGGTCGTGACCGCGCCGGTGATCCGTGGCGAAATCGGTGGTGGCCGTGTGCAGATCTCGGGCCGCATGAGCACCGAAGAGGCCGCTGACACGGCCCTGCTGTTGCGTGCCGGCTCGTTGGCTGCACCGATGGAGATCATCGAAGAGCGCACGGTCGGCCCCAGCTTGGGCGCCGACAACATCGCGCAAGGCTTCAACAGCCTGATCTGGGGCTTCGCCGCGATCGCGGTGTTCATGGTGCTGTACTACATGCTGTTTGGCGTGTTCTCCACCATCGCGCTCACGGTCAACCTGCTCTTGCTGGTGGCCGTGCTGTCGATGCTGCAGGCCACGCTGACGCTGCCCGGCATTGCCGCCATCGCCCTGACCCTGGGCATGGCGATTGACGCCAACGTGCTGATCAACGAGCGCGTGCGCGAAGAGCTGCGCAACGGCTCGGCGCCGCAGTCGGCCATCCACGCCGGTTACGAGCACGCCTGGTCCACCATCCTGGACTCCAACGTCACCACCCTGATCGCCGGTCTGGCCTTGCTGGCCTTTGGCTCGGGCCCGGTGCGGGGCTTTGCCGTGGTCCACTGCCTGGGCATCCTCACCTCCATGTTCTCGGCCGTGTTCTTCTCGCGTGGCCTGGTCAACCTCTGGTATGGCCGTCAGAAGAAGCTCAAGGGCGTGTCCATCGGACAGGTCTGGAAGCCCCAGGAATAAGCACAGGGAACACCCATCATGGAATTTTTCCGTATCAAGCGTGACATTCCGTTCATGCGCCACGCGTTGGTCTTCAACGCGATTTCTTTCCTGACCTTCGCCGTCGCCGTGTTCTTCCTGGTGACCCGGGGGCTGCACCTGTCCATCGAGTTCACCGGCGGCTCCGTCATCGAAACCCGCTATGCGCAGAGCGCGGACGTGGGCAAGGTGCGCGCCACCGTCGAGGCGCTGAACTACGGCGAGGTGCAAGCGCAGAACTTCGGCACCTCGCGCGATGTGCTGATCCGCCTGCCCCTGCGCGGCGAGATGAAGCAGACCGAGGTCGTGGCCAAGGTGTTCGGTGCCCTGTGCAAGGCTGAAGGCGGTCAGATCAGTTCGGTCGATGTGATGGGCAAGGGCCCGGCACAGATCTGCCAGACCCCTAACGGCGAGCAGCCGCTCACGTTGCAGCGCAGCGAGTTCGTGGGCCCACAGGTCGGCGAGGAGCTGGTGCACGATGGCCTGATGGCGCTGGGCGCGACCATCGTCGGCATCATGATCTACTTGGCGATCCGCTTCGAGTGGAAGTTCGCCGTGGCCGGCATCATCGCCAACTTGCACGACGTCATCATCATCCTGGGCTTCTTCGCCTTCTTCCAGTGGGAATTCTCGCTGTCCGTGCTCGCGGCCGTCTTGGCGGTGTTGGGTTACTCGGTCAACGAGTCGGTGGTGATCTTCGACCGGATCCGCGAAGCCTTCCGCAAGTTCCGTAAGCTGAACACCGCCGAGGTGATCGACCACGCCATCACCAGCACCACCAGCCGCACCATCATCACCCACGGCTCGACCCAGATGATGGTGGGCGCGATGCTGGTCTTTGGAGGCCCCACGCTGCACTACTTTGCGTTGGCGCTGACCATCGGCATCCTGTTCGGGATTTACTCATCGGTCTTCGTGGCCGCGGCCATCGCCATGTGGTTGGGCGTCAAACGTGACGATCTGATCTCTGCGTCGAAGAAAGACGTCGACCCCAACGATCCGAACGCCGGCGCGGTGGTGTAGAGTCCAAAATCGTCCTCCATCTGAAACAGCTTCCATGAGTTTTGGTCCCCACCGAGCGCTGGCCCTGACGGCCCGTCTCAGCTTCCTCGAAGCCCTGATCAAGGGGGTGGAGGCGGTGGTGCACGGCTGCGTGGAGGGCGCGCGCCAGGCGGCGGCCGAACCGCAAACCGACCCGGCGGCCTACCAGCGCAAGCGCGATCTGGCTCTGGAGCTCATGCGACTTCAGTCGGCCTGGCTGGCCACGCTGGAGCGTCCGCTGCACGATGCCCTGCGTGACCTGCGGGTGGGGCGGTCCGTCGGTGTGCGTGCGGCCCTCGGTCAGGCCAATAAAACCGACATACCCTTGAGCCTGCTCGATGACAGCGATGTCGAGCGGGATTTGGCCGTGGCGCGCCTGGCCCAGATGATCGGGGACCACAACGGCTCGGAATTCTCTGACCTCAATGCCCGGTTGCAGGCCGTGGGCGGCCCAGTGTCCGTGAGCACGTCCGGTCCGGTGGATGTGCTGATGCCCCACTGGGTGGCGCGCGTGCTCGTCGACGCTTGGCTGGAGGTGGGCCTGAGTCTGGACCATTGGGCCGAGATCAAAACCATTTTGATGCACGAGGTGTCCCCCTGGACCCAGGAGGCCTACCACCACGTCAATGGCGTGTTGCTGGACCACGGCGTGCGTCCCGAGATCGATCTGCGCCCTTTCATCCGCCGGGCCAAGGATGTGGGCGTGACCCAGCCTGCCCCGCTCTCGCCGCAGGCGGGCGCCGCCCAGCCGGGGTCTGGTCCTTCGGGGGGCGCTGGAGCCTCCGGGGCGGGTGCTTTGCGTGGCAACAGCGGTCTGCAGCCTCTGGGTGCGGCTTTCGAAGAAACCCGCATGCTCACGCAAACGCCCGGCATGGCCCGCAGTGCGGCGAAAGCCCAGAACGTGCTCGACAAGCTCACCCAGGTGGTGGCGCGTCAGGTGCCCGGTTTCGAGCCCACGGCGGCCCGGCCACCTCAAGGGGGGGCATCCGGCGTGGCGATGTCGGCGGGCCTGGGGCAGGCCATTCAGTCTGTCGGAGACACCCTGCGTCGACAGGTGAGCGCGGAGGCTGCGGTCAATCCGGCCGAGGCCCTGCAAACCCTGCAGCAAAACAAGCAGGCGCTCAAGGATGCTGCCAGCACCCCCAGTGAGCGCGCCATCATCGAGATTGTGGCCTTGCTGTTCCAGGCCATCCTGACCGAGGAGCGCCTGCCGGCCAGCATCCGGGTGTGGTTTGCACGCCTGCAGATGCCCGTGCTGCGCGTGGCCATGGGCGAGCCTGACTTCTTTGCCACGACCAGTCACCCTGCGCGCATCCTGATCGACCGCATGGGCTCGTGCGTGATGGGCTTTGTGGGCGGGGTGGCTGACGATGTCGACGATGCGCTGCACAAAGAAATCCGGCGCATCGTGCAGGTGATCGAGGCCTATCCCGACACGGGGCGGCGCGTCTTCCAGACGGTGTTGACCGAGTTCGAGCGCTTCCTGGAAACCTACTTCCGCGAAGAGAACCAGGCCAGTCGCCGAGGGGTGTCGCTGGCCCAGCAGGTCGAGCAACGCGAAACCTGTGCCATCCAGTACACCATCGAGTTGCGCAAGATGCTTGATGGGGTGCCGGTCCACGATGGCGTCCGTGAGTTCATGTTCCATGTCTGGGCCGACGTGCTGGCGCACAGCGCGGTCGTCAATGGCCCGACCAATGAGGCCACCAAGGCCTTGCAGCGTGCGGCTGCTGACCTGATCTGGTCGGCGAGCGCCAAGACCTCACGCGATGAGCGGGCCGAGGTGCTGCGCCGTCTGCCCAATCTGCTCAAGGCGATCCGTGAGGGCATGGCCCGCTCGGGGCTGCCGCTGGACAAGCAAGATGAGCACATCAAGGCGCTGAACACGGCGCTGGCCGCCGCCTTCTCGGCGCGCTCGGCGGCCATCTCGGCGTCTCATCTCCAGGCCCTCACCGAGCGCCTGGAAGCCCTGGGTGACGTGTTGCCCGACCTGTCCAAGGTCGAGCTGGACGAGGCCACCTTGCGAGACCTGTCCGGGCATGAGAGCGACGCGCTGGAAGTGGTGGCCGAAGGCGGCACCATGCCCACGCCGGCCATGCAGGCTTGGGCCCGTGAGCTGCAGATTGGCGCGTGGTTCGAGCTCGATTACCGGGGTAAGCAGGAGTCGGTGCAACTGGCCTGGTCGGGCTTGCGGCAACAGTTGCTGCTGTTTGTCACGCCGGCCGGGCGCGGCATCCTGTTCCAGCTTCATCGTCTGGCAGCTTTCCTGCAGGCCGGCTTGCTCGTGCCTCAGGAAGACGAGTCGTTGACCACGCGCGCCACCCGTGCGGCCCTGGCCAAGATCGACGCCGATCCGACGCGACTGCTCAACTGAGCCACGTCACCCCCGGTCGTTCCCACTCTTCAGCACAAGCCGTTCAGCAAGGCCTCGAAGTCGCTTTCCTGCAAGGGGCGGCCCAGATGGTAGCCCTGTGCCTCGTCGCAGCCGTGGTCGCGCAAGAAGGTGGCCTGCTCGGCGGTTTCCACCCCTTCGGCCACGATGCCCACCTCCAGGCGGTGCCCCATCGCGATCAAGGCCGCCACCAGCCGGCTGTCGCCATGGGACTGCGGGACGCCCGTCATGAAGCTGCGGTCGAGCTTGAAGCGGTCCACCGGCAGTTCGCGCAGGTAAGCGAAGCTGGAATAGCCGACCCCGAAGTCGTCGATGGCAATGCCCACACCCAGCGCCCGCAACTGGCGCAGTACATCGGCAGCGCGCAGGGACTCGCGCACGACCACGCTTTCGGTGATCTCCAGCTCCAGGGCCGTGGGATGCAGGCCGGTTTCTTTCAAGACCTGCGAGACGGTGCTCACGATGTCCAGGCGATCAAGCTGCACCGCCGAGAGGTTCACCGCGATGCGCAGCGGTACGCCCGTGTCCTGCCGCCAGCGATGGGCGATGGTGCAGGCACGCCGCAGCACCCATTCGCCCATCGGCACGATCAGCCCGGACTCTTCGGCCAGCGGGATGAAGTCGGACGGCGCAATCAGACGGCCCTGGTGTTCCCAGCGCAGCAGCGCCTCGGCGCCGGTGATGCGGCCACTGGCGCAATCGAACTGAGGCTGGAAGTGCAGGCGCAGCTCGTCGCGGTCCAGTGCGTGGTAGAGCTCGTTCTCGAGCAACAGTGTGTCGGGCGAGGGTGAGGCCATGCGCTCGCTGTAAATCTGGATGCGGTTGCGGCCATCGCTCTTGGCCTGGTACATGGCCAGATCGGCGTGGCGCATCAGGGTGACCGGGTCCGTGCCGTGCTCGGGGTAGAGCGCCAGGCCGATGCTGGGGGTCACGCGCAGTTCGTGTTCGCCAATCTGCACCGGGGCATTGAACACCTCGTGCACCTTGGCCGCGACCAGTTCCCCGTCTGCCTGGGCCTGAATGCGTGGCAGCAGCACCACGAACTCGTCGCCCCCTAAACGGGCGACGATGTCGGAGGTGCGCATGGCGGCACGCAGGCGACGCGAGATCTCGATCAGCACGCTGTCGCCAATGTGGTGGCCCAGGCTGTCGTTGATCTTCTTGAAGCGGTCCAGGTCGATGAACATCATCGCCATGTGACCCTGTTCACGCTGGGCGATGTTCAGGCAGGCCTTGAGCTGCTCCTGCAGCATGTTGCGGTTGGGCAGCGAGGTCAGGGCATCGTGCAGGGCCATGTGCTGCAGTTGGTGCTCGGCCTCGTGGCGGGCGGTCACGTCATGGGCCATGAGCAGGAAGCCGGTGCGGGCGCCATACTCGTTGCGCAGTTCGGTCACCAGGATCTCGGCCATCAGGCTGCTGCCGTCACTGCGGACCATGCGCCACTCGGTGGGCAGGCCGGGGGACTCGTGGGCAAGGTGGGCCACGACGTCCAGGTCGCTCACCGGCTGGTTCAGGCGCAGGGCGAGCAGGTGCGCGCGTTCAGCCACCTGGGTCGGCTCGAAAAAGCGCTGCGTGGTGCTGCGCCCGATCAGGTCCTGGACGGTGCAGCCCAACAGCCGCTCACCAGCCGGGTTCACCGTCTGGAAGATGCCCTGGCAGTTGAGCACAAAGACGGCGTAAGGGGCGTTGTGGACGATGATGCGGCGCATCTCGTCGACTTCGTTGAGCTGGCGCTGTGCGGCGAGGATAGCCCGCTCGGTGGCATCTTGGGCGCTCAGGTCGCGCAACATGCACAGGTGCTGAGGCTGGTCTTGCCAGTTCATCGCGTTGACCGACAGGCCCAGTGGGAAGAGCTGGCCGGTGGCTCGTCGTCCTTCGGTGCGGCGCCCCACACCGTCAAGCCCCATGTGCTGCAACTGCAGGAAGGTCTCCAGATCCTGGCGACTGCCGTGGGGGGCCGCGCCAGGCAGCAGCTTGCTCAGGTGGGCATGGCGCAGGTCAGCTTCCGTGTAGCCAAAGATGCGGCACACCGCTTGGTTCACACTGAGGATGTCGCCCGTGGGCGACACGGCGAGGATGCCTTCGTCGGTATGGTCGAGCACGGCGCGCAGACGCGCTTCACTGTCAAGGGCTTGCTGATGCAAGGCTTCGGCCAGACCGGCCGACTGTTGGTGACGGTGTGCCCACAGTCTGAGTAACCACCACAGGATCACCGAGCCCGCTGCGCCGCTCACGAGCAAGGCCGTGGCCGAGGGTTGCAAGGGCGCGCCATCCGGGGCGCTGGCCTGCCACCAGGCCGCGACGCTGAGCAACAAGCCGCCCGCGAGCACCATCCAGGCGCTGCGATGCAGCCTGCGTGCTTCCTGTTCGGTTCTCGTGATCTCAGTCCGCATCCGGTGGGTTCCTGCCTAGCACATCAGCTTACATTCAGAGAACGTCTTGCGTCAGCGTGCCTCAGCGGGGAAACCACAAGAAATGCGGGTTTGATACAAATGGACACAAGAAACAAGGGGTAACCAGCCTTGTTTTTGTGACAACTGTCACGAACGGCGGGCCATCTCCATTAGCCGGGCTACCCGCTCTTCGGTCGCAGGGTGGGTGGAGAACAGGCCGCGCAGCCCACCGCCGGACAGCGGGTTCATGATCATCATCTGAGCGGTCTCCGGGTGCGCTTCGGCCGCGTGCAGAGGGATGCCCTGGGCGTAGCGGTGGATCTTGTCGAGCGCGCTGGCCAAGGCGGCCGGGTCGCCGCTGATTTCGGCGCCGCCGCGGTCGGCTTCGAACTCGCGTGCGCGACTGATGGCCATCTGGATGACGCTGGCGGCCAGCGGCGCCAAAATGGCCACGGCGATGCCGGCGATCGGGTTGCTCGGGCGACCTTCCGAGTCGCGCCCGCCAAAGAACACGGCGAAGTTGGCCAGCATCGAGATGGCGCCGGCCATGGTGGCGCTGACGGTGCTGATCAGGATGTCGCGGTGCTTGACGTGGGCCAGCTCGTGCGCCATCACGCCGCGCAGTTCACGGTCGGTCAGCACATTGACGATGCCCGTGGTGGCTGCCACGGCGGCGTGATCCGGGCTGCGGCCCGTGGCAAAGGCGTTGGGGGCAGCCTCGTCGATCAGGTACACCTTGGGCATCGGGATCTGGGCGCGCTGGGCCAGCTCGCGCACCATGGCGTAAAAACGTGGCGCCGAGGTCTCGTCCACCTCGCGAGCGTTGTACATCTTCAGCACCATCTTGTCCGAGAACCAGTAGCTGAAGAAATTCATGCCCAAGGCCACCACCAGGGCCAGCATCATGCCGCTGCGGCCTCCGATCATGGCGCCGATGGCCATGAAAAGGGCGGTGATCGCCGCCATCAGGATGGCAGTTTTCATCATGTTGAACATGGCGTGGGGTCTCCGGTCACAAACAATGGATCAGGCCACTTTGTGGGTGGCGCGTGCTTGATCAGATGAGGATCAAACCATGAGGTTCAAGTCAGCTGTGAGGGCAGGGCGGTGCTTTGCAAAAATTCACGTGTCCGCACCCGTTTGCCGCCCGGTTTTTGCAACATGTGCAACGCCAGCGCGCCTTCGCCGCAGGCCACCACCAGGGCGTCGCCGTGCGCCTGCAAGACCTGGCCTGGGGCGCCTTGACCGCTGACGGCCTGCGCAGCCCACACCTTGTGGGTCTCCGGGCCTTTGTCGCTGCTCAGAGTGAAGGTGCAGCCGGGGAAGGGGTCGAAGGCGCGCACGCGCTGGGCGACCACCTCGGCGGGCTGCGACCAGTCGATCGCCGCCTCGGTTTTTTCGATCTTGTGTGCGTAGGTCACGCCTGTACCGGGCTGCGGCGTGCGGGTCAGGCCGCCGCAGGCAGCCATCTCCAGGGCTTCGACGATCAGGCGGCCACCCAGTCGGGCCAGGCGGTCATGCAGCGCGGCGGTGGTGTCGTCGGGGCCGATGGCCTCGCGCTCGACCAGCAGCATGTCGCCGGTGTCCAGGCCTGCGTCCATCTGCATGATGGTGATGCCGGTCTCGGCATCGCCGGCCTCGATCGCGCGGTGGATGGGGGCGGCCCCGCGCCAGCGCGGCAGCAGTGAGCCGTGGATGTTGAGGCAGCCCAGGCGGGGCAGGTCGAGCGTCCACTGCGGCAGGATCAGGCCATAGGCGGCCACCACCATCACGTCGGGCGCGGCGGCCAGCAAGGCATCGCGTGCGGCCGCAGCTTCGTCGGGGTACTTGCCGTCCAGGCGCAGGCTGTGGGGCTGGCTCACGGGGATGCCGTGTTGCTGCGCCAATTGCTTGACGGCGGAGGCTTGCAGCTTCATGCCGCGGCCGGCCGGGCGGTCAGGCTGGGTGAGTACCAGGGGCACTTCAAATCCAGCCGCCACGATCGCGGCCAGCGCCTCGCGGGCAAACTCTGGCGTGCCCGCAAACGCCACCTTCATGCGTGCCGACATCAGGCGCCTTGCTCGTCGCGCTGGCGCTTGACCAGCTTGGTCTTGATGCGGTTGCGCTTGAGGGGGGAGAGGTATTCCACAAACACCTTGCCGCTCAGGTGGTCGAGCTCGTGCTGCACGCACACGGCCAGCAATTCATCGCCTTCGAACTCGTAGGTCTCTCCGTCGCGGTTGAGGGCGCGCACGCGCACCCGGGCATGTCGGTCCACCTTGTCGTAGATGGTGGGGACCGACAGGCAACCTTCCTCCCAGACGATCATCTCGTCGCTGGCCCAGGTGATCTCCGGGTTGATGAGCACCAGGGGGGCGTTGCGCTCTTCGCTGGTGTCGATCACGACCACGCGCTCATGCACATCGACCTGGGTGGCCGCCAAGCCTACGCCTTTGGCGTCGTACATGGTGTCCAGCATGTCATCGACCAATTGGCGGATGCGGTCGTCCACCATTGCCACGGGTTTGGCGACCGTGTGCAGGCGGGGATCGGGGTATTGGAGGATGGGCAGCAGAGCCATGGCAGAAACGGACGTAGACAAGAAATTGTGGATGGATCGCAACGACGCGGGGCGCCAGTCGCGGGGGCCTTCAGGTAACCCCGGGCAATTCTCATTGCGACAGCGGGGGATTTCCGGGCAGAATCAAGCGATCATTGACCAGATTTTGCCGAAACTCGGGTATCCGTGCACGGAAAATGCCCTTCGGCAGGTAATTGGAGACTGTTTTCATGACCCAGCGATCGCTGTACCAAGGGCCCGCAAGAATGTTGCGTGCTGTGCGCGTCCCCCGAGCCTTGAGCCTGACGCTCTGGACCGCACTGGGTCTGACGATCGGCGTGGGGCAGGCGCAGGCCTTCCCCAACTACCCGATCACGCCGCAACAAAAGGCCACGGCCCAGAAGGTGTCCCAGGCGGGCGTGCCGCTGTCCGAGTTGTCTCCCACAGCGCCCGACTCCTACACCGTCAAGCGTGGCGACACGCTGTGGGCCATTTCGTCCATGTTCCTCAAGTCGCCTTGGCGCTGGCCGGAACTGTGGGGCATGAATCTGCAGCAAATCCGCAATCCCCACCTGATTTTCCCTGGCCAGTATCTGTATCTGGACAAGAGCAATGGCCGCGCCCGTCTGCGCGTGGGCCAGCCGGTGGGCGGCGACACGAAACTCTCGCCGCGTGTGCGTGAGGGCGGGTTGTACGACGCGATCTCGACCGTGCCTTTGCACTTGATCGAGCCTTATTTCAACGAGGCCGTCATTTTCGACAACAGCGACGAACTGCTGAACGCCCCACGCGTGGTGGCCACCCAGGAAGGCCGTGTGCTGCTGTCGCGCAACGAGACCGCTTATGTGCGGGGCGATGTGGGACAGCTGCGCGACTGGCGCCTGTTCCGCCAGCCCAAGCCGCTGCGTGACCCGAGCACCAACGAGGTGCTGGGCTACGAAGCGCAGTATGTGGGCACGGTGTCGGTCACCCGTGAGGGGACCGAGGGCACGGGTGCCGATGGCAACACCACCATCATTCCATCCAGTGTCACCATCACCAGCATCCGTCAGGAGGCCGGGGTGGGCGACCGCCTGGCGCCGGTGCCGCCGCGTGATTTCGACAACCTGGTGCCTCACGCGCCCAGCCAGCCCATGTCTGGTCAGATCGTGTCGATCTATGGCGAGTCGCTCAACGCGGGGCAGAACCAGATTGTGGCGCTCAACCGTGGCAGTCAGGACGGCATCGAGCGTGGCCATGTGATGGCGCTGTGGCACGATGGCCGCGTGATCCGCGACACGACGACGGACAGCCGGGAGGAGATCAAGCTGCCCGACGAGCGTCACGGCCTGCTGTTCGTGTTCCGCGTGTTCAACCGTATGTCCTACGCGCTGATCCTGTCGGCGCAGGATCCTGTCAAGCGCGGCGACCGCTTCACGCAGCCTTGAGATCCTGAGTCACCGCCCCGATCGGGGTGAACACGGGGTCGCTTGAGGCCCTGGCGAGGCACCTGCCGAATGGACAGGGCCTCCCCAACGCCGGGTGGCATTGCGTTGCAAGACGCGGTGGCCCGGCGTTGTCACATTCAGAAAGACACATATGGAGAGGGAAGAGTTGCGCGCCTGGCTGCGTCTGGTGCTGACGCCCCACGTCGGCCCGGTGACCGCGCGGGCTTTGTTGCGCAGTTTGGGGTCGCCCCAAGCGGTGTGGGAGGCGGGCCCCCAGGCTTGGGCGCGCCTGGTCTCGTCGCGCGAGGCCGCGGCGCTGGCGCAGGTTCCCCCCGATCTGGAGGCGCAATGCGCCGCCACGATGGCTTGGTTGGCGGCGGCCCCTGCCGCGCCCGATGGCGAGGGCGGGCACCATCTGCTCACCTTGGCGGATCCGCACTATCCGTCTCGCTTGCTGGATGTTGCCAATCCGCCGTTGCTGTTGTTCGCGCAGGGGCGATTGAGTTTGCTGCAGGCGCCCTCGGTGGCCGTGGTGGGCAGCCGTCACCCCACCGCGCAGGGGGCGGACAACGCGCATGCCTTTGCCCGGGCGCTCAGTGAAGCCGGGGTGACGGTGGTGTCGGGCCTGGCACGTGGCGTGGACGCGGCTGCGCATGAGGGCGCGCTGGCTGGCGCGGTGCTGCGGGGCGCGACCCGTGCGCCGGGCAGCACGATCGCGGTGGTCGGCACGGGGCTGGAGCAGGTCTACCCCAAGGGGCATGGCCCCTTGCTGCGGCGCATTGCCGAGCACGGCCTGGTGCTCAGCGAGTTCCTGTTGGGCACGGGGCCGTTGCCGTCCAATTTTCCCAAACGCAATCGCATCGTGGCGGCGCTGTCGCAGGGCACCCTGGTGGTGGAGGCGGCGGTGCAGTCGGGTTCGCTGATCACGGCGCGGCTGGCGCTGGAGATGGGGCGCGAGGTGCTGGCCATTCCCGGATCGATCCATGCGCCTCAGTCGCGCGGCTGCCACGCGCTCATCCGGCAGGGGGCCAAGCTGGTCGAGACCGCGCAGGATGTGCTGGAAGAGCTGCACCTGCAGGCCGATGGCGCTGGCATCACGGCTGCGCAGAGCGAGCTGGCTTTGGGCGAGGAGGCCGATGCGACACCCACCGATCCGGTGCTGGCGGCCATGGGCTACGACCCGGTCAGCCAGGAGGCGCTGTCGGCACGCACGGGTTGGGGGCCTGCCGAGCTGGGGGCCCGCTTGTTGGAGCTGGAGCTCATGGGGCAGGTGGCCCGCTTGCCTGGGCAGCTGTTCCAGCGCGTCGCGGCGGCTTGAGATAATGGCGCGGTGACGATCATCCAGAACCTGGGCCTGGTGCCCTACGAGCCCACGATGGCGGCCATGCAGGCCTTCACCGAGCAACGCACGGCTGACACGCCTGACGAGATCTGGGTGTGCCAGCACACGCCGGTGTTCACCCAGGGGCTGGCCGGCAAGGCCGATCATGTCTTGTTCAACCCCGATGGGCCCGATCACATCCCGGTGGTGCAGACCAACCGGGGCGGGCAGGTGACCTATCACGGACCGGGGCAGATCGTGGCGTACCCCCTGCTGGACCTGCGCCGCCGCGGCTATTTCGTCAAGGAATACGTCTACCGCCTGGAGGAGGCTGTGATCCGCACGCTGATGCACGTGGGGGTGACCGGGCACCGCGTCGCCGGGGCGCCCGGCATCTATGTGCGCCTGAGCGATCCGTTTGCCCATGCTGCCCTGAGCACGCCTGTCCACCCGGATGACCCGTTTCGCGGGCTGGGCAAGGTGGCAGCACTGGGCATCAAGGTCAGTCGCCATTGCACTTACCACGGCGTGTCGCTCAACGTGGCGATGGACCTGAGCCCGTTTCAGCGCATCAATCCCTGCGGCTACGCGGGCTTGGCCACGGTGGACCTGGCCTCGCTGGGCGTGCAGATCGATCCCTGGGAGATCGGGGCGGTGCTGGCGGCGCAGCTGGACGCACGTCTGGCGTCCTGATTCGGCCTTGCACACATGTCCCCTTTGCCCCTGAAAAAGGGCAGATCGGCTAAAGTGAGGGATTGGCCGTGCTACCCGCGGCGGCCTGTGTCAGCCGCGGTCGCCTATCCGGCGTCCGTGCCCACCTTGAAATTGCGCCATGACCACTGAACGCACCTCCCCCGCTCCGGCTGCCGAGCAGCCCGTCGCTTACGACCCCACGGCCAAGCAAAAGGCCCAGGCCAAGACGGCCCGCATCCCCATCAAGGTGGTGCCCGCAGGCGAGGTGCTGAGAAAGCCCGACTGGATCCGCGTCAAAGCCGGTTCGCCCAGCACGCGCTTTTACGAAATCAAGAACATCCTGCGCGAGCACAAGCTGCACACGGTGTGCGAAGAGGCGTCCTGCCCCAACATCGGCGAGTGCTTTGGCCACGGCACGGCCACGTTCATGATCATGGGTGACAAGTGCACCCGCCGCTGCCCCTTCTGCGACGTGGGCCACGGCCGACCCGACCCGCTGGACGTCAACGAGCCCGCCAACCTGGCCAAGACCATCGCGGCGCTCAAGCTCAAGTACGTGGTGATCACCTCGGTGGACCGCGATGACCTGCGTGACGGTGGTGCCGGGCACTTCGTTGAGTGCATCCGTCAGATCCGTGAGCAGTCGCCCGCCACCCGCATCGAGATCCTGGTGCCCGACTTCCGCGGCCGCGATGAGCGCGCCTTGGAAATCCTCAAGGCGGCCCCGCCCAATGTGATGAACCACAACCTGGAAACCGCGCCGCGCCTGTACAAGGAAGCGCGCCCGGGCTCCGACTACCAGTTCAGCCTGAACCTGCTCAAGAAGTTCAAGGCCCTGTTCCCCGACATCCCCACCAAGAGCGGCATCATGGTGGGCCTGGGCGAGACCGACGAAGAGATCCTGCAGGTGATGCGCGACATGCGTGCGCACAACATCGACATGATCACCATCGGGCAGTACCTGGCGCCGTCGGGCCATCACCTGCCGGTGCGCCGTTACGTACACCCTGACACCTTCAAGATGTTCGAAGCCGAAGCCCACAAAATGGGCTTCACCCACGCGGCCGTGGGCGCGATGGTGCGCAGTTCGTACCATGCCGACCAGCAGGCCATGGGCGCTGGCGTGACAGGGACCGGCGCAGCCTAAGCCCACTTGCCAGGCCTCAGGCCGGGCGCTGGGCACTCACCCGCTGCAAGGCGGGACAGGAGGGACCATGAGCTCAGCCACCCGGATGGAACGCGACTCGATGGGCGAGATCGCGGTGCCTGTTGAGGCCTTGTGGGGCGCGCAGACCCAGCGCTCCCTCGAACACTTTGCGATCTCGACCGAGTGCATGCCCGATGCGCTGCTGATGGCCCTGGCGCGCATCAAGCGTGTCGCCGCACGGGTCAATGCGGACCTCGGTTTGCTGGATGCCCCGTTGGCGGCAGCCATCGCGCAGGCGGCCGACGAGGTGCTGGCAGGCGCCCATCCCGAGGCCTTTCCTCTGTCCGTGTGGCAGACGGGATCGGGCACCCAGACCAACATGAACATGAACGAGGTGCTGGCCAACCGCGCCTCCGAGTTGCTGGGAGGAGGCCGTGGCGAGGGCCGCAAGGTGCACCCCAACGACCACGTCAACCGAGGCCAGTCGTCCAACGACATTTTCCCGACCGCGATGCACGTGGCCGCCTGCGTGGCCCTGACGGTGGACCTGCTGCCCGCGCTGGAGGCCTTGCACGCCACCTTGCAGGCCAAGGCGCAAGCCTGGGTCGACATCGTCAAGATCGGGCGCACCCATTTGCAGGACGCCACGCCGCTGACCCTGGGGCAGGAAGCCTCAGGCTGGGTGGCGCAGCTGGCCCACGCACGGCAGGCCATCACGCTGACCCTGCCGCCGCTGTACGAGTTGGCGGTGGGCGGCACGGCCGTGGGCACGGGCTTGAACACGCACCCGCAGTTTGGCGAACGTGTGGCGGCTGCGCTGGCTTCGGAGACCGGTTTGCCGTTCGGCGTGGCCGCCAACCGTTTTGCCGCGCTCGCGGCGCACGATACCCTGGTGAGCGCGCATGGGGCGCTCAAAACCCTGGCGGTGGCGCTCATGAAGATCGCCAACGATGTGCGCTGGCTGGCTTCCGGCCCGCGGTGTGGTCTGGGGGAATTGCAGTTGCCGGAGAACGAGCCCGGCAGCTCGATCATGCCCGGCAAGGTCAACCCCACGCAGTGCGAGGCGCTGACGATGCTGTGTGCCCAGGTCATGGGCAACGACGTGGCGCTCAGCGTGGGCGGGGCCTCGGGCAACTTTGAACTCAATGTGTTCAAGCCCCTGATGGCGCACAACTTCCTGCAAAGCGTGCGCCTGCTGGCCGATGGCATGCGCAGCTTTGAACACCATTGCGTGCGGGGCATCGAGCCCGATCGAGCCCGCATTGCCAGCCTGATGGCGCAGTCGCTCATGCTGGTGACGGCGCTGAACCCGCACATCGGCTATGACAACGCGGCCCGCATTGCCAAGCACGCGCATGCCCATGGGTGTTCACTGCGCGAAGCGGCGCTGGCGCTGGGCCTGCTCACGGCCGAGCAGTTCGACGCGTGGGTCAGGCCGAACCAGATGGTGTGAGTGGGGCGGGCTGAAGTTCGAGCGGTTCAGCTGAACAGCGCCAGGATGCGCTGCCACAGCTTCTTGAAGAAGCCGGCTTCTTCCACGGGCTCCAGGGCCACCAGAGCTTGCTCGCCTTGTGGCTGACCGTCCAGCGTCACGAGGATCTTGCCCAGCACGGCACCCTTGGCGATCGGCGCGGTGATCTCGGGGTTCAGCTTCACTTCGGTCTTGACCTGAGCGGCCTGGCCGCGCGGCACCGTCATCACGACATCTTGCAGCGGGCCGATGTTGACCTGATCGACCTTGCCGAAACGCACGGGCACGCTTTGCACCGTGGCGCCGCCTTGCACGGGGCGGATGTTTTCATAGCTGGCAAAGCCCCAGTTGAACAAGGCGCGGGTCTGGTCAGCGCGCGCCTGCATGCTGCTGGCACCCATCACCACCGAGATCAGGCGCTGGCCGTTGCGCTTGGAAGAAGCGGTCAGACAGAAACCGGCTTCGTTGGTGTGGCCTGTTTTCAGGCCATCGACCGTCGGGTCGGTGTAGAGCAGGGCGTTGCGGTTGCCTTGCTTGATGCCGTTGAAGGTGAACTCCTTCTCGGCGTAGATGCTGTAGTACTCGGAGCTGTCGTGAATGATGGCGCGCGCCAGGAGGGCGAGGTCGCGGGCCGACGCCTTGTGCGCGGGGTCTGGCAGGCCGGTGGCGTTCATGAAGTTCGTGTTCTTCATGCCCAGGCGCTTGGCCTCGTTGTTCATCATGGCGGCAAAAGCCGGCTCGCTGCCAGCCAGATGCTCGGCCACCGCCTTGGAGGCGTCGTTGCCCGACTGGATGATGATGCCGCGCAGCATGTCGAGCACCGAGGCCGAGCCATGCAGCGGCAGGTACATGCAGGACTCGGCGCTGGTGCCACGGCACCAGGCGTACTCACTGGTCTGCACCATGTCGGTGGGTTTGAGTCGACCGGACTTCAGCGCCTGCTCGACGATGTAGCTGGTCATCATCTTGGTCATCGAGGCCGGCGGCAGCGGCGCATCGGCATTGGACTCGGCCAGGATGCGGCCAGAGTCGAAGTCCATCACGATGAAGGCCTTGTTCTCCAGCGTGGGGGGCGGTGCCACTGGCGCAGCGTGGGCCGAGGAGAAGAGGCCGGCGAACAAGGCCAGCGAAGCCAGCGGTCGAAGGGACAGGCGCGAGAGAAGTGGCGAGAACAGGGTCATGAGGATCGGTCCGGGCAGTCATGCCGCATGCAGCGGCCAAAGAGCCATTGTCGCAAAACTGCTTCGTTCGCGCGTCCGTTCCGGCCGTAGAACCGACCTCAGAGGCCGGGTTTCACACGTCTTTACATGTTGGCAGGGTACGCGCGTAGTGCACGGTGGCCTGGAACAAGGCCAGGTTGTTACGCAGCACGTCTTCCAAGGGGGTCTTGCAACGATCGATCACCCATTGGGTGGCAATGCGCGTGCTGGCACCCACCAGGCCGCTGGCCAGGATGCGGTGGTCCAGGCCGTGGCGGTCCAGGTGAGGGAACATCTGCTGCATGAATCCGGTGATCAGGTGGGCAAAGTCTTGTGTCGCCTGATCGGTGACGGCGGTCATGCCCTCGCCCACGGTGGGCGCATCCACCAAGGCCACGCGGGCGCGGCGGGGGTCGTCGCGCACAAAGGTCAGGAAGGTGCGCAGCGCGGCTTCAGCGAGCTTTTCGGGCTCGGGTTGGCATTGCGCCAGGGCCAGGATGGTGGCCTGCATCAACTCCCGGTTGACGGCGATGTAGACCGCGCGGAACAGCGCCTCCATGGTGTCGAAGGACTCGTAGAAGTAGCGCGATGTCAGTTGCGCTTGCCCGCACACGTCACGCACGGTCGAGTGGTGGTAGCCCTGGTCACCAAAGACCACCAGCCCGGCTTCAATCAGCTTGGCATGCCGCTGGCGCTGACGCTCTTGCGGGTCCACCCCCCCGTAGCGCCGGCCTGCAGCCCCCGCAGTGGAGGGGGGCGCAGGGTTTTCCCGATTTTTGGAAACAGTCATTGTCAAATAGTATTTTTGAAACTGATCGTTGTCAAATCAACGTGTGACCCACACCACGCCATTCAAGCAGCCGCATCTTGCCCCACGTGCTGGGCGCTGCCAACCTGGCAAGCGTGATGTGGGTGCAACGCCCTCTATGTGAGGGGCGTTGTATGCCCGGTGGCCTTAACCTCAACTGAACCCAAAGAATCCGATGAAAGACTTCCGCAATAAAGTGGCCGCCATCACAGGTGCAGCATCGGGCATGGGCCGCACACTGGCCGTACAGCTGGCTCAGCGTGGCTGTCATCTGGCATTGAGTGATGTCAATGAAGCCGGCTTGGCTGAGACCGCGCAACTGGTTCGCCAGCATGGCGTCAAGGTCACCACGGCCAAGCTGAATGTGTCCGATCGCGAGGCCATGTTCGCCTGGGCGGATCAGGTGGTGCGCGATCATGGCAAAGTCAACTTGATCTTCAACAACGCCGGGGTGGCGCTGGGTGCCTTTCTGGAGACGGTCAAGCCCGAGGATTTCGAGTGGATCATGGGCATCAACTTCTGGGGTGTGGTGTGGGGCACGCAGGCCTTCCTGCCGCACATCAAGCGGTCGGGGGAGGGGCATGTCATCAACACCTCCAGCCTGTTTGGCCTGCTGGCGCTGCCCACGCAAGGCACCTACAACGCCAGCAAGTTTGCCGTGCGCGGCTTCACCGAAGCGCTGCGACAGGAGCTGGACCTGGAGAAGTGTGGCGTGAGCGCCACCTGTGTGCATCCGGGGGGCATTCGCACCAACATTGCCCGCGATGCCAAGATGGACCACAGCATCGAGGCGCGCACCGGCAGCAGCGCGCATGCCGCCAAGGAGCGCTTTGACAAGCTGCTCAACACCACCACCGCCGAGAGCGCGGCACGCCAGATTCTCAAGGGCGTGGCGGGCAACCAGCGGCGCGTGCTGGTAGGTCCGGACGCCAAGTTCCTTGATATTGTGGTGCGCCTGTTTGGCAGCTGGTACCAGCCCCTGACCACGCACTTTGCCAAAAAAGGCATGCTCGGTTGAGCTCGCCCCATTCTGACCTGGAGACTGACATGTCCGTAGCGAACCTTGCGGTGGAGGCACAGGCCACCGATACCCCATTCCACGGCGTGGTGCGACGCTATGAGCCGCCCGCCGGGTGGCGTGAGTCGATCTCTGCGGCAATCTTGCGGGGTGCGCTGCGCGTCGGCCTCAAGCCGTTCCTGGGGCCGCCTTGGCCGTTTGCCGTGCAGCGTGCGGCGTTGGCGATCGGCTCGAGCCTGATGCCGCAGGATGGTCGGGCCATGGTCAAGGCAGACCGGATCAAGCACATTCCCGTGGAGCGCATCGTGCCCAAGTCGGCCGTGCGTGCGCCGAATGCCATTTTGTACATGCACGGTGGGGCGTTCGTGGCAGGCAGCCCCCGCACACACCGCAGCATCACCCGCCGCCTGTGTGCCCTGACCGGTGCCGAGGTGCTGGTGCCGCACTATCGCCTGGGCCCGGAGCACCCGTTTCCTGCGCAGATTGAAGATGGCGTGACGGCCTACCAGCAGTTGCTGGCCGATGGGTACACCGCCGATCGCATCGCGATTGTGGGGGACTCGGCGGGTGGGCAATTGACCTTGATGGTGACCGTGGCCCTGCGGCAGGCGGGGCTGCCCTTGCCTGCGGCCATGGTGATGATGTCGCCAGCCTTCAGCCTGGCCCCCCTGCCCAACACCACCGCCTACGAGCGAGAGTCACGCGACCCGATGATCCGGCAGGCCTGGGGCCAGGACGTGGAGCGCGCCTTGCGCGTGCCGCATGACCATCCTCTGGCTGACCCGATGCAGCAGGACCTGCGTGGTTTGCCACCGGCGCTCGTGCAGGTGGGCGAAGACGAAGTGCTGTTTGACAACTCGCCCTGGTACAACGACGCCGCAGCGCGGGCAGGCTCACAAAGTGAGCTGGAGATTTATGGAAAACGCTGGCATGTGTTCCAGGTACACGCGGGGTTGATGCCCAGTGCCGATCAGGCGCTGGCGCGGCAGGCGGCGTTCTTGCAACAGCATTGGCGACGCTGAGCCGGCACCGGCTTCACGCGCGACTCAGACGACCGGGCTGTCGTCGAAGGCGGAGAGGTGATTGGCCAGGTGCATGGCGTTGGCCAACTCGTATTCGGCCTTGCTCAGGACGCCGTATGCGAAGTGCGGGTGCAACGGGCCGGTGTGTCGGTGAAAGGTGGCGATGACATCGTGCAGATGCGTCAGGGCCGTCTGCGCGTCAACGGCTGGATTGAGTGCTGGCGCGCCCGGGATGGGCTCGCTCAGGTCATGCTGCATGCGGCCTTGCCAGGCAAAAAGTTGAAATGCTGCCGCTCCCACCGTGCGCTGGAACAGGGGCGACTTTGCTTGCGGAAAGCCTGTCAAAGCGAAGTGGATGCTTTGGGCGCAGTGGGTGAGGGTGGCCCCCCATGTCCAGTCGGCGGTTTGTGGCCGATCGATCAGCGCGGCCAGCCGATCCAGTTCGTGCTGGGCTTCGGACAGTGTGGTGAAGCGCAGGTCGCGTAGGCGAGCTTGTGACTGACAGCCCGTGGTGAGGGTGCAGAAGGCTGCGGCCGGCGCGAGGCTGGCAGTCAGGAATCGGCGGCGTGGCAAATGAGGGGCGTGCATGCGCGTGCTTGTTGCGGCGGCTCTACCGCGCGGTCAGTCGCCCAGGGGCAGGTCGAACTGCATGGCCTGCGTGATCACAGCACACATGTTGCCTTCGCAGACGATATCGGTGTCGGGCATTTGCCTTGCTTTGATCACGAGCGTTGCGAATTTAATGTGGTTTCCGATGTCTGGGCTAGTGTCTTCATAGCAGACTAAAAGATCTCTGCGGATGTCCTTGGCTGGGATAGATTGGGCCACTCACTCGGGACGGCCGGGGCGGTGTTCGTGCATTTGAAGCGCCCATTCCCACGTGTCGTTGAACGCCAGAGGGTAGCCGATCGGCATGTGGCTTTCAGGTGGCCTTGCCTGCCAAATGGGCTTGTCGGCACAGCGTTTACCGTCCCCTTCGTAGGACTGCAACTCTACGATGGCGATACGGGCCATGTTCAGTATCGACGCGCTATCGGGGATGTAGAGCGGGTCGCCAACGCGCATGCTGGCTTTCATGACCGCTCGTCCGAGCGTCGGAGCGTACCAAAAGTGAGTGATGGTCCAACCGACCACGCGAGCGTCCTTGGCATCGCCATTCCGCTCAATGGTGCCTGGTGTCAGCACCCTGGGATTGGACTTGATCCAGCCCGCTTCTCGCACGATGTGCAGTACCCGGAAGCGACCCGCTGCAACGTCGATGGTCTCGATCCCCAGCACTTTGCTGTGGGCCTTCTCCTCGTAGTCATACCGATAGTGTTCGTAGCGTGAGCGGAACTCACCCTCTTCCTCAAATGCGTCTTCCCAGCTGTCTCCCACCTTGGCTGGAAAGCGAATCAGGGCCATCTGCCCCTTGCGGCTGGGGTTGTGCACTGCGTAAGTAGCGGCCACTTCGACGAGCTCTCCGTTGCCATCGATCACATAGACGTTCTCGTCCTTGGTTGTTCTGGTGAGCGTCAAATGAGTGGGTGCGATGCCCTGGCCTGCGATGTACGTCCAGATGGATCCCTGGAGCGGGGCAGGAGCCGGCACGGGCTTGTGCTCGTCCCAGGCTACAACGCTGCATGTTGGCGATTGTGCGATGTGCGGCTTGCTCTTGGCGCCAGCGTATGCAGGCGCGCACAGGATGGCTCCGAGTGTCAGGGCGATGAGCGTGGCATGAAGCCGAGCAAGGGTGATCAAGGGCATGTCTCTCTGTCCATGAGGAAGTTGTGGTCCATCGTGCGGGGCGCACGCGGTGGTACCTCGACGGCAGCTGCTGCGCACTTGGCGGTGGCCATGCCAGCGGATGATGCTGTCTTCCTTGAGCACGGCACCGGGCTGGGTGTAGCGGATGCGGGGCTGCGCGTTGGGCGCAAAGGCGCCGTTGTGGTCTGCAATCACCAAGGTGTGGGCGCCGAGGGTGCGCGGGTCGCTCGGGTCACCTTGGTGCTCGAACCAGCTGAACAGGCCTTCTTCGGCCCACAAGCGTTGCAGGAAGGCGAGGTCGGTTTCGTTGAACTGCGTGCACAGCGAGCGGCGGGCGAAGACCTCGCGGTCGGCCACGTCGATGCGCCACTGCGGCATCAGGCGCCCTTGGCTTTGGTAGTCGGCAAAGACGGCTTCGGTGATGTCGAGCGGCAGCAATTGCTCACACCCTGCTTAGAAGCAGAGCCGTAGAATTTGGCTGTTTCATGCATAACGATATTAAGGGATAGTCATGCTGCTGAGTCTGATGAGGTGCAGCGGTATGCATCTAGCGGCGCAAGTTTTCTGAGGCACAGGAAACGCAGACCAAGGTTGCCGCTAATTGGCCCATGTCAAAAGGGAGTGCAAAATGAGTAATCGGTGGCCCCTCAAGGGGCTGGGGCTCATGCTGGTGGTTGCATCGTCAGCCTGTCAGTCCAGCAATAACGACGGCGCCCCGAAAGAGGCGCGAGTCAATGTATCAAGCTCAGGCGCGAACGCGCTCCAGACCTTTTTCGCGAAGGCAAAGGGGAACCTGAAGTTTGTCGAAGGTGGTTCATTTCAGATGGGCGACTTCGGTCCGGTGCATTCGCCCGAGAAACTGCCCTACAGCAGCGATGCGGATAACAAGCCGCTGCACAAGGTGACCTTGGACAGCTTCTCGATGAGCGCCTACAAGATCACTTACGAAGATCACGATGCCTATGCCCAGGCAACGGGTAAGCCGAAGGTGGGGATGGACGAGGTGACCAAAAAGTACCGTAATCCCCAAATAGCCGCCAGCCTCACATGGCAGCAAGCGAGGGACTATTGCCAGTGGCTTGGGCAACAGTTGAGCTTGCCCATGGATCTGCCCACTGAAGCCCAGTGGGAATATGCCGCGCGCAATCGGGGGCAGTTCTGGGTGGTGGCGACAGACAACGGCAAGATGGAGTTGGGTCGCAACACGCGAACGTTCGATGAGCGTTCTGTGTTTGCCAAGCAATTTGGCCTGACACGTCTGGAGCCATCTCTGCCACTGGGGCACTTGCCACCCAATCCCTTGGGCTTGTTCGACATGATGACCGAAGGGCAGGAGTGGGTGTTGGATTGGTATGCCGCTGACTACTATGCCAAGTCATCCGAGAAGAACCCGCAGGGCCCATTGACAGGTACGCATAAGGTACTGCGGAGTTCAAAAGGCGCAGGCGGTGACAATCTGATCATGGGCGATGGCCTGAGCATCACGCGACGTTTTCGCTTGCCGGATCGCTCCAAAGATCCTGATTACCGCTTGCAGAACCCAGGCTTCGGCACAACCAGTCGCTGTGTGGTCAACCGCACTGAACCGGTCGGGCGGTAGCGCTGTTGAGCGCTTGGCGCAATGTCTCGATGCTGAACTCTCCGCTTGAGCCATGACGACGATTACATAGGTGGTGGTTTGACAAGGCGTTGAGCTTATCCAGAACAGAAGGGGAGTAAGCGATGAGAAAGACTTGGACCCTCAAAGGGTTGGGTTTGATGCTGGTGGCTGTGTCGTCGGCTTGCCAGTCCAACAGCAACGATGAGGTCGCGCACGAGGATCGAGCCAATGCCTTGAGTGCAGGTGCGGTGGTGCCCCAAGTTTTTCTAGCAAAGGCAAAGGGGAACCTGAAATTTGTCGAAGGTGGCTCGTTCCACATGGGTGACTTCGGCCCTGTGCATTCGCCCGAGAAGCTGGCCTACAGCAGCGATGCGGACAACAAACCTCTGCACAAGGTGACCTTGGACAGCTTTTCGATGAGCGCCTACAAGATCACTTACGAAGACCACGATGCCTATGCCCAGGCAACGGGGAAGCCTAAAGTGGGGATGGTTGCCCTGAAGAGAGGCAAACGTCATCCACGAATTGCAGCCAGCCTGACATGGCAAGAAGCGCGGGACTATTGCCAATGGCTTGGGCAGCAACTGAACCTACCGATGGACTTGCCAACCGAAGCACAGTGGGAGTACGCGGCACGCAATCGGGGACAGTTCTGGGTGGTGGGGACGGACAACGGCAAGATGGAGTTGGGGCGCAATACACGCACTTTTGATGAGCGTGTCGACTATGCCGAGAAGCATGGGTTGACCGAACTCGAGCCATCGCTGCCGCTGGGAACATTGCCCCCCAATCCAATCGGTTTGTACGACATGATGACCGAAGGGCAAGAGTGGGTGCTGGACTGGTACGCAAAGGACTACTATGCCCACTCGCCGGGGAAAAATCCTGCTGGCCCAGCGAGTGGAACACGCAAGGTTGTGCGCAGCTCACGGGGTGGTGGTGGAGACAACCTCATCATGGGCGATGGACTTAGCATCACGCGCCGAAACATGCTCCCAGACCCCCGTCAGGAGAGAAGTCTCGAAGGCTTATCTGACCCGTCCAAAGGCTTTACCAGTCGCTGTGTGGTCAACCGATCGGTACCCGTCGGTCAATGAGCCTTGATTGATGTGATTCAGGCAAGGCTTGCGCCGGGGTCTCCCGAATAGGCCTCGCCAAGTTCGGCCGTTTGGATCACGGCGAAGCTGGGGTGTTCGCGCCCGTCGTTGGGCAGCAGGATGTCCAAGTGGGGCGTGTCCAGACGAGCGATGGTGTATCCCTTGGGGAAGTCATTGCGCACGGTGTTACGCATCTTGAGGTAAGCGTCGAGGTGCTTGTTGCCTGTGTCCTTGACTTCCTTGCGCTGGTTCACGCTCTGCATGAGAGAAGGCAGATCCTCTACCAATGAGTAGCCGTTGTTCAGGAAGCGAATCACGTCACCTTCGTTTTTGCCTGCAGGCTTCGCAGATTTGTCGCCTTCTGCGGTCATGTGCTCCATGACGTTCACCCATGTCTTGGCGGTGGTGGCGGTGGCCATGATGTTGACGATCGCCTCCTTGTGGGTTTCAAGGAAGTGCACTTCTGGATCGATGCCAGCAAGGCTGACGCTTGGCGTGTCTCGCATATGGCTGGGTAGGCCATGGCGAGTAATTTGGTAGAGCAACATGCCTCGGGTTTCCGGGGTGGCATGCACCAACCATTGCGGCTTGCGGTTGATGTTCTGGACCAGTTGGTTGCGGACCTTCGCCTGATCGATTTGAGTCAACCAGCTTCGGAAGTCTTCATCAATGCCGGCGCAGATGTTGTCGATCCGTCGGTAAATCTCTGTTTGTCTTGCCTGCTCAGCAGTCTTCCCATCCAGCACCCCAATGCCCTCTTGGATCAAGAGCAGCAGCAACTGCGACAAAGCCTGGAAAGCTTCTCGGGCGATGTAGACCAACTGCCTCACGCCCGCGTTCAGCAACTGGTAGTGCACCCACTTCACGAACTGGAAAACTTTCTCCGCGTTGACGGTGAACTCCAGTGCACCCTTGCCGCCGATGCCCAGGCAAAGTCCTGCTGCAATGCGAACGCGGAACTTGCCGCCCGCAAGGTACACATAGACCTTGCCATTGAAGCCCAGGCCGGCCGTGCCTGACAGAGAGAGGGAGACTTCCGCAAAGCTCACGAATTCCTTTTCGGTGGGCGGCAGCCATTGCAGTTGCCCCCCGGGGGTGATGCCTGCTTCGACACCCGCGAAGGCATCGATGTCAGCCTTCACGCCGTTGAGGTCGTCGGGCATCTTTTCGTGGGGGCTGACCGGATCGAAGACGGGCAGGCGACGTTTGGGGTCCATCTGGCTCGACAGAGATTTGGCCTTGGGGTCTGGTTTGATGCCGACCACGACTTGCTTCACGCCTTGCCAGGAAACGCCGGCGGCACCAGACGCCACCAGCTTGGCGCCAGCAAACCCATATAGCTCGCAGCTGACCACTGCACGCAGCGCACCCAGCTCGTCGTCCCCCAGCTTCATCATCCAGCCTTTGAGCGACGGGAATGCATAACGTGCGGTGGCCTTGCCTTCGCACAGCACCACTTTGGCTTGCAGGTTGCCCTGTATCTCGGCCTTCTTGGCTTTCCAGTCGACAGCGGCGCTTGCGCCTGCACCAGCCACCAGCCTCAGCCACTGAGCATGGGCCTCGACTTCGTAGGTCTCGCTCTTGACGATGGTGTCGCTGAACTGAGTGGCCGCTTCGTCAAAGGCGGAGAGCACTACCGGGTCCATTTTGAGGAGGTCGTGCTTGGACTTGAGCTCCGTCTTGATCTTCTTGAAAGACTCCTTGAGCGCCTGAACATTCAGCGATTTGGGCGACACGCTTTGGCTGCCAGTGGCAGGGCCTTGCGCGAATTTGATGTTGAGCTTGTATTCCTTCTCGTTCAGGCGCTTCTTCTTGAGTTGAAGGTACTTGTCTTGAGGGAGGTAACGACGGCGCAGGCCCATTTGCTTGGCACCTGTGGCTGCATCCTTGCCTTTGACATAGCTCTCGTACGTGTAGACCTCTTTCACGTCCGCCAGCTTGGCGAAGTTCTTGTTCAACTCGGTCTTGATCTTGTCTTCTGCCAAACCCAAGGCCTTCTCCGCTGCAGCGACTTCTTTGGCGTTGCCAGATTCAAGGGCGCGGCTCAGGTCGAGTTTTGCGCGATGGCCATTGGCCATGATCTGCTCCAGCAGGCCACTGGCGTCCTCGAAATCGTCGAATGCGCTTTGAGGAACGGCGATCAACTCGTTGTCCTCTGGCGAGATCAGAACAGGCAGGCTTTGTTTGCCTGCGAGCGTCTGTGTTGCGCCTTCTTTTTTGGGCACGGTGTTCGCAGCCATTGTCTTGAGTGGCAGCTCGTACAGCGTGACTTTCTGGCCTTTGATGAGGGGGGGCAGTCGCTTGGTGGCGACTTTGACCTGGCTGCCCGGGATCTCAAATTTGAAGACCAATGGGGCTGCGCAGAAGATGGTGCCAGTTTCACCTCGGGCGTTGGTGGTGCCAGTGATGGGTGTGTTGCGATCCAACTCTCTTGCCACGGCCTCCTTGCCATTGGCGTCGAGCAGGTAGGCCGTGAACTTCGCTCCAGCAATGGGGCGATTGCCGTTCTGGCTGTGAAAGCGAACGCGGAAGTACGGCTTGATTCGGACGGTTAGGGTGCTCTGGCCTTTTTCCGATGCCGGTCCGATGTCCAGCTCGGGGCGGGCCAGGATGCCGTAGGTGTCGTGTACGTCGGGAGCCTCGTAGGCGCCTGTGTGATGGTTGAGCACCTCCAGCAGACAGGTCGTTGCGTCGCGGACGGTTTCGATGGGGTGAGTTTCCCCGGCCGCGTTGGTGCTGCCATTGGAAAAGGGCACATGCGTGGCTTGATTGAGCAGGCGGTATTGGACGCCGCCGCATGCGATCACACTGTCGACGTGCTTGTATTGCAGTCTGAACTTGCCGGCCGCCATGGGTCAGCCCTCCTGAAATTTCATTGATTCGGGACGATGCGGAAGCCGTGGTGATCCGCGTCCTCGATGTAGACCTGAACCTGTTCTCTGCGAGACGTGGTCAAGAGTTGAGTGCGACCACTGCTGTCGGTCTTGCCTGTGCGTGTGCTGCCATCTGCGAGCAGCATGATGTAGGGACGTCCTGCAAGCGGCTTACCTGCTGAATCGACTGCTTGATATTGCAAGTGGTGGCCAGCGTCGATGGCCTGGGCAGTACCGAAACGAGGTGGATCGACCGACGCCCCTCCACCCCCCGTCAACTCCTTCGCCGAAGCCTTGAACTGCGCCGCCCCGCTCGTGCCAATCTCGATGTTGCCGCCTTCGATCTTCACGTAACCCCCGCCCCCATTGAGCACAATCCGGTTCGGTGCCGTGATGACGATGTTCGCCGCCGTACTTTGCAGGTCAATCGCCTTTTGCGCGGTCAACGTGAAGGCATCGCTCTGCGCTTCGGTGCGCACGTTGCCGCTGTCGGCGTGCAGCTTCAGCCCCACGTCCTGTACGGCACGTTGCTTGTCCTTGGCTTCACCCCGCGTGAACAGGCTGATGCCATCTTTGACGGCCCAGGCTTGGTGGCGTTGGGCCAGCAGGTTGGTGTCTTGCGCGGTGGTGAGGGTGGTGTGCTGGCCGGTGCTCAGCACCGTGTTTGCAGGTGTCAGCGCCGCGATGTCGCCGGCTGCGCTCATCACCAGGTCGGGCCGTTCGGTGGCAGGGATCTGGCCGTGCCCACCGTCAATGCCACGCGCTGCATCTTGAGACGTCCCGCCTTCAGCGTGAGTCGCACCCTCACCCGATTGCTCCGTGCCTCGCAGGCTTTGCAGCGTGGTTTGCAAGGCAGCATGCGCAGGCAGTTTGTCTGGCGCGGCCTCGCCCGGCAGCTTGGCCAGGTGGGTCTGGGCGTTGGCGTGCAGGGCCGTCATCAGCTCGGCATGGCCGCGCAGTTGGCTCTGCGCCTCGCGGCTGTTCATGGGCTGGCCCTGGCCAGTGCTGGTGCCGCCCGCGCGGGCGTGGGTGCTCACATGCAGGCCGCTGGCCGCGCGCAGCGCGCCTTGCGCCTGCGTGTGCAACTCCAGCCCGTGGCCCCGATGGGCCAGACGCTGGTTGTCATGCTGTTGCAGCAGGTGGCCCATTTGCAGCCAGGTCTGGCTCTGCGTGGTGTGCACCAGGGTGCGGCCCTGGCCGGGGGTGTCGTCGAGCACCAGTTGGTTGTGCCCACCGCTGCCCGCTCGTGAGGCATCCCAGCTCTGGCTCTTGAAGCCGCTGAGCGTGGCGGTGTGGGCGTGGCCTTCATGGGCACCTTGCCGCGCACTGCCGGGGAACCACGCCGGGGCGTTGCCCGTGGCGCCAGCGGCTCCAGCGTTGACACGGTTGCCCTGCGCGTCGGGCTGGCCCTCGCCGTTGTAGGTGGCGCCGACGATGACGGGGCGGTCGATGTCGCCGTCCACAAACTCCACCAGCACCTCTTGTCCCAGGCGCGGGATGAAGACCCCGCCCCAGTTGGCCCCGGCCCACGACGACTGGGCCACGCGCACCCAGGTGCCCGAGGCGTCGGACGCGGGCGCGTTGTCATCCATCGGGGCGCTCAGACGGTGGCTGGCTTGCGCGCCGCGCTGCCAGTGGAACTGCAGCTTGATGCGGGCGTCGCGGTCGGTGTGGATGGGGGCGTCCAGGCCCACCACCAAGGCGGTTTGCGTGCCCCACACGGTGGGGCGAGGGTGAACCAGACGGCCTTGCGCATCCATCAGGCGCGGGCGCACCGGCACGCTCACGCGCTGGGCGCTCAAGCGGGCTTCGTACAGGGGTTCGTCGCTGGCGTTGGCGCTCACGGCTTGCTGGCCGGGGCGCACCACGCTGCCCAGCAGGTGCTGCAAGCCGGCCTGCACATCGGCGCTGAGGTTGTTGCGGGCGCGGTGCACCACGCCCAGCACCACAAAGCGGGCTTCGTCATCGTCGCCCTGGGCCAGCCCGCCGTCGTGCTCGGCGTGCTCCAGCAGCGTGAAGGTGGTGCCCGGCTGCAGGGTGCGCACGGTGGCGGTGCCCTCAAATCGCTTGCGCTCGGCCTGCAGGCTTTGCTGCTGGATCAGCACGCGGCGTTCGGCCTGGGCGGGCGTCTCGTAGGCGTAGGCGCCGGGCTGGTCGTGGTGCACCAGGGGCATGGGTTGCGCGTGGTCGGCGTCGGCCTCGGCGCTGGAGGCGTGGCTGCTCACGGCGCGGTAGTCCCAGCTGGCCGTTTGCACGCTGCTGCTCGCGACCTGACGGTGGCCATGCCAGCGGGTGATGCTGTCTTCCTTGAGCACGGCCCCGGCCTGGGTGTAGCGGATGCGTGGCTGCGCGTTGGGGGTGAAAGCACCGTTGTGGTCGGCAATCACCAGGGTGTGCGCGCCCAGGGTGCGCAGCTCGTGTGCGTCGCCCTGATGTTCGAACCAGGTGAACAGGCCTTCTTCGGCCCACAGGCGCTGCAAGAAGGCGAGGTCGGTTTCGTTGAACTGCGTGCACAGCGAGCGGCGGGCGAAGGCCTCGCGGTCGGCCACGTCGATGCGCCACTGCGGCATCAGGCGGCCCTGGCTTTGGTAGTCGGCAAAGACGGCTTCGGTGATGTCGAGCACGCTCTGATCCTGGAAGACCCAGGCATCGGTGCGTTGCGCGAGGAAGGCGGTCCAGGGTTCGATGTGCAGGCGGTAGCGGGCCAGACCACCGTCGGCACCCATCAGCTCAAAGCGGGTGACGTGGCCGTGGAAGGGGCGCAGTTCGGCGGTGCTGTGGGCGGTGAGCAGCTCCAGCAACACGGGCTGGCCGAGCAGGTGAGGCGCATGCAAGTCGGCACGGGTGCTCACGGCCAGCAGCTCGATGCCAAAGCCGGTGGTCTGGCCAGGGGGCTGCTGAGGGGACGCGCCAGCGGGCAACCACGACACGCCAGGGCTGACGGACTCAAGGATGGTGGCGCGTTCGGCCAGCAGGACGTCCGGACCCAGGGCCGTGTGCAGGCGAAGCAGTCGGGTGTGCTGGTTGGGGCCCAGCGCACCGAGTTCGCTCAACAGCCGGGCGCTCAAGCCACCGGCTGCGTCGGCCACGGCTGCCTGAATGCCGGCAAGGTCCGTCATGTGTCCATCCCAGAGTTATGTTGATGGAGCGTGTCTTCTCGCACACTCCGCTGAACCCGGGACGTTATCGCAAAAGCACCGCGGCATCGCCGCAGCCCCCTCCAACAGGGGTGCCGGCGATGCCGCCAAGTTGCAAGCAGTTGTGAGCGCTGTGTGCGCCTGTCAGCCTGCGGTCAGATGAAGCTGAAGTGCTCCTGATCCATCTGCATGATGCTGCTGGTGGGCGACAGCATCGACTTCTTGTGGCCGTCTGCGCGGGGCAGCAGGCGCTCGAAGTAGAACTCGGCGGTCTGCAGCTTGGCGGTGTAGAACTCTTTCGCGTCCTTGCCGCCGCGGGCCAGTTTGTCCTGCGCGGCGAGGGCCTGCTTGAGCCAGAAGTGGCCCATCATCACGAAGCCCGAGTACATCAGGTAGTCGTAGCAGGCGGCGCTGACGAGGTCGCGGTCCTTGTTTGCGCGCAGCATGATGCGCAGGGTCAGGGCCTTCCACTGCACGGCGCGCTTGAAGCAGGTGCGGGCCATGGTGCCGATGGGGCCACCTGACAGCAGGTGAGGCTTGGCCTGGGCGATCATCTCGTTGGTGAAGTTGAAGATGCACTTGCCGCGGGTTTGCAGCAGCACCTTGCGGCCCAGCAGGTCGAGCGCCTGGATGCCGGTCGTGCCTTCGTACAGCGTGGAGATGCGGGCATCGCGGGCGATCTGCTCCATGCCGTGCTCCTTGATGTAGCCGTGGCCGCCGAACACCTGCATGCCCAGGTTGGCACACTCCAGGCCCATTTCGGTGATAAAGCCTTTGAGGATGGGGGTGTAGAAGCCCAGTCGGTCGTCGAACTCTTCGTACTGCGCTTGGTTGCCCATGCCGACGGCGGCCACCATGTTGTCAGCCAGTTTGGCCGCGTGGTAGATCATGCTGCGGGCACCTTCGGCCACGGCGCGCTGGGTCAGCAGCATGCGGCGCACGTCGGCGTGCCAGATCAGGGCGTCGGCCGTGTGGGCGGCGTCTTTCTTGCCCGACAGGGCGCGCATGGAGCGGCGCTCCTTGGCGTAGGGCAGGGAGCCCTGGTAGGACAGTTCGGCATGGGCCAGACCCTGTACGGCCGTGCCGATGCGGGCGGTGTTCATGAAGGTGAACATGGCTTCCAGGCCCTTGTTGGGCTCGGCGATCATGTAACCCACGGCGTCGTCGAAGTTCATCACGCAGGTGGCCGAGGCGCGGATGCCCATCTTGTGCTCCAGCGCACCGGCCTTGACCGTGTTGCGCGCACCCAGCGAGCCATCGGCGTTGATGAGGAACTTGGGCACGATGAACAGCGAGATGCCGCGGGTGCCTTTGGGGGCGTCGGGCAGACGGGCCAGCACGATGTGGACGATGTTCTCGGCCAGGTCGTGTTCACCGGCGGAGATGAAGATCTTGGTGCCGGTGATCTTGTAGGTGCCGTCGCCCGCGGGTTCGGCCTTGGTCTTGACCTGGCCCAGGTCGGTGCCGCACTGGGGTTCGGTCAGGCACATGGTGCCGGTCCACTCGCCACTCACCAGTTTGGGCATGTAGGTGTTCTTCTGTTCGGTGCTGCCGAACTGGAACACCGTGTTCATGCAGCCCAGGCTGAGGCCAGGGTACATGGTGAACGACCAGTTGGCCGTGCCCATCATCTCGGACTTGAGCATGTTCAAGGACATGGGCAGCTCCTGGCCGCCGTACTCCTTGGGGTGCGACAGGCCCTGCCAGCCGCCGGCCACGTACTCGGCGTAGGCTTCCTTGAAGCCCTTGGGGGTGGTGACCTCGCCATCGGCGATGGTGCAGCCTTCCTGGTCGCCCGACAGGTTCAGGGGGGCCAGCACCTCTTCGCAGAACGTGGCGCAGCCTTCCAGGATGGCGTCCACCATGTCGGGGGTGGCGTCTTCGGCGCTGGGCAGTTGAGCATAGTGCGCCGGGTAGTCGAACACTTCATTGAGCAGGAAGCGCACGTCGCGCAAAGGGGCCTTGTATTGCGGCATGGGTCACCTCGGTAGGAATGTCTGTCGAACGTTTCGAACGGTCTTTTCAAACGACCGTTCGAATTGTTCGTGTTTATATCGCAGTGCCGGGGTGAGTGGGGTGTCACCCCCTTGACTAAGTGGGGTGAAGTCACGCCGTATGGCGGTTGGCGCGCCATGCAAAAAGCCCCGTCTTGAAACGGGGCTTTGCGAGGGGCCGATGCGCGAGCGGGGCGCCCGCGCAGGAAGGCGTTTACAGACCCAGCAACTTGTAGATGGGCTGCAGCAGAGAGTCGATGGTGCCCGGCGTCTTGGTGTTTTGCTCGTTCTTCTGGGTTTCGTAGGCGCGAATCGGGGTGCCGGTGCCGTCGATCAGGTTGTCCACCACCACCTTGAGGCTGCTGATGTTGGCCTCTTTGATGGCCGTGCCCGAGAAGGTCAGGGTCGTCAGGGTGTGCGACTTCAGCAGGTCACGCTGGTAAGGGACGTAGAAGCCCACGTTGGCGTAAGGCTTCATGGTGTTCACCCATTTCTGCACTTCGGGCACCCACTTCTGGTTCAGCAGGGTGTCGCGTGGCACGCCTGACTCGGCGGCAGCGATCTCGGGATAGAACGAGGTGTACGAGAAAGCCGAGTAGATGCCGTCACGCTGGAGGGTGCTGAAGTTGAAGCGGTCTTGCGGGAAGATCTTGGCCAGGCCCGTGCTCAGCGAGCCGAGGTTGTCGGCGGTGCCGGCGTTCGGGTACATCGTCAGCAGCTTGGTGACCAGGCCCTCGCTGCCGTCCAAGCCCCACACATTGCGGATCTTGTTGTGCAGATGGACGGAGGGGGATACCTCGGGGCTGTCGTTGCGGTTCACATTGAACAGGGGGCCCGAGTCAGCCAGCATGGCCGACTTCTTGGGGTTCATGGCCAGGCGCAGCCAGCTGTAGTTGGCCGTCGCGCCCGCACCACCTGCCGAGAAGCCCGTCACCAGCAGTTGAGCGGGTTGCTTGAAGTTCTTGCCCAGCCATTGCGCCATGGCGTAGCCGTTGACGCTGCCGCGGTGGTACTGCACGCGCGGCTTGGTCGGGTCGGCGTCGCCGTAGGCGGTCACCTTGTTACCGGTGTGCACGTCTCCCGTGCAGTAAGGGGCATAAACGATGTTCCAGCTCTGTGTCTGCACGGACTGCAGCGGGTGCACGCGCATGGAGAACGGCGTGATCAGACCACCCAGGGCCAGGCCGGAGAGGCCGCCATTGAGGATGTTGAACACGTTGGTCATGTAGTCGGCAGGCACCCCGTTGGGGTTGGAGGCAGACAGGATGGACAGGCCGAGCGGGCCTTCGCCCTTGCCTGCGCAGGTGTTTTGATCCCAGCAAGCGCCGCCGCCCTCAAATACCACCACCGTCTTGGTGCTGAACGGGGTCTTGTTCACGAAGAAGCGGTAGGGCGAACCATCGCCGCAAGCCGCACCGCTGCTGGCGGGCAACTCGACCGCTTCCCATTGGAAGTAGCCAGCCGAGGCGGCCATGGGTAGCAGGCTGGCCAAGGCCAGGACGCGGGCTTTGATGGGGACGGTGCGCATGGTGTCTCTCTCCGGTGTGTCGATGACGAGTCATCCCCGGTGGACGTGTGCCCGTCCTGACCCAAGGGGATGGCGCAGTCTAGGAATTCGTGACAAATGCCGCGATCCGGACAACACCTCTTCGGATAACCCTGGGAATGTCTGCTGCCACGAGGGGCTTGCGCAGCCGGGCTTGAATGTGCATGTGAGACGAGGCCTGGTCGGCCGCGTCAGCCGCCCAACACGGTCAGCACCCCGGTATAGCCATGCAGGTGGTGGCGGGCAATCTCGCCGCCAGCAAAAAATCCCACCAGGGGGATGTCGCCCAGCGCGTGGGCGATGACGGCCATCTCGCCATTTGGCGCACCGAAGTGTGGGCCACCCCGGCCGGTGCAACTGACGTAAATCGCCCCAACAGGCTGGCTGTCGGGGTGTTCGCTCGGGTCGAATTCTTCGCGAATCTCGGCGCACACCCGCACCAGATCCTGCCGTGCCGCATGGGCATCGCGCTGGCAGAACGCCAGTTGCATCCCCGTGCGTACGGCTTCGCTCAAGGCCACGCCCTGGCGGGCCGGGTCCAGCCCAATCAGGTGGCGCACCCGGCTGTCCGCGCCAAAGTGGGCGCCATGGCTGAGCAGGTCTTCGTGCGCTTCGGTCAGTCCTGCCAAGGTCATCCGGACTTTGGGCAAGGCCTCGCGCTGCCAGTCGGGGGAGCGCAGGGAGGCGCTCACTCCCAGATCCTGCATGAGGCATTGCAGGGCGGGCAGGCCATCCAGCTCATACACCAGATGGCGATCAGCCGCGGTGATCTCGCGGCGTGGCCCCACCGGGGCACAGCCCTGCGTGACCCGCGAGACCAAGCGCGCCCGCTGGTGGAAGGCCACGCCCGACAGGCCGCCGTGCCACAAGCCGAGGGCGCCCGGATCTCGGCTGCCGAGGTGGGCGGCCGGATCACGCGGGTCGATGGCCAGGTGCAGGCTGTGTGCCTGCCCTGCGCTGAGACCCCCAAACAGATAGCCGGTGTCCGTGCGTTCAGCCAGTTCGCGCAGCAGGTCCGGTAGGTCCGGCGTCTGCCCGTCGGCGTGTACCTGCGCCACGTGCGCATGCCAGCCTGTACGGGGCAGGCTCAGCGCTTGAGCAGGTGGCAACGGGTGGCGGCCATGAAAGATGCGGAAGTCGTCGTGCGGCAGGTTGCACAGCATCACCGCCAGGGCCGGTTCGCCCAGGTATTCCACACCTGTGGCCAAGACCCCGGCGCCCGCCGCCCCCACCCAGGCGACATCGGGCAGATGTTGGCGAAGACCGCGCAGGATGGCGTCGGCACCGTGTGCCAACTCGTCGCTCAGGTAACACCAGCCCAGCGTGGCTCCGAGTTCACGGGCGCCTTGCGAGGCCAACTGCGCCCAAACCAGCTCCAGTGCCAGATCGGGCTGGGGATGGGTGGCGTGGGCGTGCAGGCAACGCAGACCCAGGGGGTGCGCAGCAGGGGGCATCAGGCTTTGGGCGGTGTCTTGCGCGCGGCCTTGCTGGCCGCCTGCTTGCGCGCCGGGGTCTTGCTGGCGGTGGTGCGGGCCCGAGGCTTGGGTGTGGCGGGTTTGAGAACTTCGGCCGCGGCTGCCGCTGCCGGGGCAGCAACGGCCTGTGCCTTGGCCACCATGTCCTGCATCGAGGCTTCTACGCTCTGGCCCACGCTCTGGGCCGTCTGCGAGGCTTGGCTGGCCAGGTGGGAGAACTGCTGCGTCAGCGTGTCCCACCAGTGCATCGGGTTGATCAGGTCGCTGGCGGTGGCTTCCGCAGCAGGCTCGACCGGCGAAGCGGCTGACTGAGCCGTGTCAGGCATGGCCGATGCAGGCTGCGCTTTCAGCGTGTCACGTAGCGCGTCCATCGACACGTTCATGCCCTTCAACGTCGATAGGGTCATCTTCTGAACTTCCATGCCCTGGATCGTCATCGCGATCATCCGGCTGTTTTGCTCCAGCCAGAACTGCACGGTCTTGAGCTCCTGGATGCGTTTGTCCAGCTCTTCAGGGTCGAGGGTGGGCACGGACCACGACGGTACGCCGGGGATGCCGGCGCCAGCCGGGGCACCCATGCCGGGCAGTGCGGCGCCTGCGGCTTTCATCCAGTCCTGAAAAAAGCCCAGGCCGGCACCCAGGCCTGCAAAAGGTTGGGCGCCTGCGTGTGAGGAACCGGACGGATCGGAATCGTGTGCTCGCGTGGTCATGACGGTCTCCTGTCAGTCACTGTTGTGTGACCCATTGTGCCTTTGTGGCGCGGCCTTGGGCAGCCTTGTCGGCAGGCATCGCATAATCGGCGCCTTCATGCAACGCCGTGCCCTGTTTTCTCACCTCAGTCGACTTGCCGCTGCCCTGGCCTGGCAGCAGGTCTGTGCCCACCGTGCCCAGGCGCGGGGCCAAGTGCCGCAGCCCGATGCGTGGCACGCCGCCGACGAGGTGTTCACCCTGGGCGTGGCCAGTGGCGAGCCGCGCCCCGACTCGGTCGTGATCTGGACCCGGCTGGCGCCCAAGCCCTTGCAGGCCGACGGGGGCATGCCTGCGCAGGCCGTGCCGGTGCGCTGGGAGGTGGCGGCCGATGCCCGCTTTGCGCGGGTGCTGCAAAGTGGCAGTGCCGTGGCCGATCCGGCGGCGGCCCACAGTGTGCATGTCGAGGTCAAGGGGCTGCCCACCGGACGCCCCTGCTTCTATCGCTTCGAGGCCGGCGGCCAGCGCAGCCCCGTGGGGCGCACCCGCACCGCACCCGATCCCACCGAGCGCAACACCCGCATGCGTGTGGCGCTGGCGTCCTGCCAGCACTACGAAACGGGTTACTACACCGTGCACCGCGAGATCGCGGTCAGTGACGTCGATCTCGTGCTGTTCGTCGGCGACTACATCTACGGCACCCAAGCCAAGCCGTACGCGCGGGTGCGCCGCCACCCGCACGTCATGCCCGACCTGCATCGACGCACCCTGGCCGACTACCGCCAGCACTACGCGGCCTACAAGCTCGATCCGGACCTGCGCGCCTGCCACGCCGCCCACCCCTGGCTGATGGTGTGGGACGACCACGAGGTGTCGGCCGACTACACCGGGCGCCACAGCCCAGACCTGCCGGACCCGCAGGCGTTCCTGGCCGTGCGCACGGCGGCGTACCAGGCGTACTTCGAGCACCTGCCGTTCTCGCCGCACCGGGCGCCCGTGGGGGGCAGCATGCCTCTGCATGGCCGCTACCCCTGGGGGCAGCTGGTGGACCTGATGACGGTGGACACGCGTCAATTCCGCGATCCTGCCGTGTGTGACGGGCGCCATGCGCCCATGAATGGCAAGCTGCTGTGGCAGTGCGATGCCGCGCAGGCGCCCGAGCGCACGATGCTGGGCCAGAGCCAGGCCTATGACGTGGCAGCCGCCTTGGCCTCCAGCACCTGCGACTGGAAGTTCATCGTGCAGTCCTCGCAGATGTCTCCCGGCGTGTTGCGCTCGCCGCTGGGCCCTTTGCTGTACGCCGATGGCTGGGATGCCTATCCGGCCGCGCGGCGCCGTTTCACCGAGGCGATCGCCCAGCCCCGCGTGCCCGATGTGGTCTGCCTCGGGGGCGATGTGCATCGCCACGTGGCCGCGAACCTGCGTCTGGATCCGGCCGATCCGGCCTCGCCCATCATCGCCAGCGAAATCGTGACCACCTCCGTCAGCAGCCGTGGTCTGAGTGAATTGATGAGCAGCTGGGTCAAGCGCAGCAACCCCGATCTGCTGCATGTGCGGGGTGATGAGCGCGGCTACGTCTTGCTGGACATCACGCCCCGACAGGTGCAGATCGAGTTCCGCAGCACCCCGCACCCCGTGCGCGCCGACAGCCGGCTGCGGACCCAGGCGCGCTATGTCATCGAGCGCGGTCAGCCCGGCCCACGCAAGGCCTGATCAGCTCAGCGCTTGGTGCAGGCGGCTGTGCGGTGGCACGCAGGCGAGCAGGAAGTCCATCTGATCGGTCAGGATGCGCCGCCCGCGCAGGATCATGTCCTCATGCAGGCTGGGCACGTAAGGCAGGTAGTACAGCGACCAGTTCAGCTCATCGAGGGTGCGGTTGCCCTTGCGCCCGTTGCAGTTGCGACAGGCCGTGATGCAGTTGCGCCAACTGTCCCGCCCGCCGCGCGAGGTGGGCACGATGTGCTCACGCGTGAGGGCGTCGTAAGGGAAGTGCTGGCCGCAGTAGGCGCACAGGTGGCGGTCGCGGGCGAACAGCTTGGGGTTGGACAGCGCGGGCTCCTGTCGCCAGGCCCGGTTGGGCATGCTGCCCCGCACCGCAACGATGGGGTGCAGCGGCAGGCGTGAGGGCAGGCCCGAATGACGCTGGACGCCCCCACGCAACACCATGAACGGGTCGCCGATCGTCCAGGCGACCTCATCGGTGGCATACAGCAGCGCCGCGTTCCTGGCCGATAGCCAAGCCTGCGGACGACCTGACACGTCAAGTTGCAGCACGTCCATACAGCCCTCATTCAGGCGAAGATGCCCACAGGATAGAGCATCTTGTGTGACATTCTCAAGCTGTTGACGACGGTTCAGGGTGCAGGTTGCCGGCAACCAAGGGGCAACCCGGGGTTGGCAAAGGGGCCTTGCCCCCCGAGGATGGGGGGAAGAACCCACAGAGCCCACTTTTTTTTCGAGGACTTCACACAGCCGCCATCATTTTCTGCAAAATAGCACGACCGTTCGTTTTATTTTGAGGAAATGCTGTGGCCACTGTGACCCCCCACGACGTCAAGCCCGCCCATGAGGCCGGGCGTGAGCGTGGACGCGGCGCACACAAGGGCCAGCAGACCCGCGCGGCCATCCTGGACGCTGCGTTGAGCCTGGCTGCTCAGATGGGCATTGAAGGCTTGTCGATTGGGGCCCTGGCCGAAGTCACCGGCATGAGCAAGTCCGGCGTCTTCGCGCACTTCGGCTCCCGCGAGGAGTTGCAGATCTCCGTGATCCGCGAATACCACGAACGGTTTGAGGAAGAGGTGTTCCGTCCCGCCATGCGTCAGCATCGCGGCCTGCCGCGTCTGCGCGCCCTGATCAAGAACTGGGTGAGCAAGGTGGCCACGGAGATCGATTCCGGCTGTATCTACATCAGCGGTGCCGTCGAGTTCGATGACCGGCCCGGTCCGGTGCGTGATGCCCTCGCCAGCATGGTGTTGTTGTGGCATGGCGCGCTGAACAAGGCCATCCAGCAGGCCATTGACCTGGGTCACCTGCGTGCCGACACCGATCCGATGCAAATGCTGTTCGAGATCCACGGCCTGATCCTCTCGCTCCATCATGACGCGCGGTTCCTGCGCTCTGCCGGGGCGGTGGACCGGGCCCGTGTGGCCTTCGAGCGCGTGGTGCAGTACTACGCGCAAGGGGCTCCACATCCCCTTTTTCCGAATGCGGCGCCGACCGGTGCCGCCCCTGTTTGACCCCCCGATCGCCTGGCTTATAGATCAGGTATTTCTTGTTTAACGTGCCTTTCTGACCGAGGAGCTTCACGATGCCTTCTTACACCCCCCCCCTGCGCGACATGCAATTCGTGATCCACGAGCTGCTCGGCGCTGTCGATGAACTCAAGCAGATCCCCGCCTATGGCGATGTGGATGCCGACACCGTCAACGCCGTGCTCGAAGAGGGTGGCAAGTTCGCCTCTGAAGTGCTGGCCCCGCTGAACCTGGTGGGCGACACCCAGGGTTGCGTCCTGAACAAGGAAACCCACGAAGTCAAGACGCCTGATGGCTTCAAGGAAGCCTACAAGCAGTACACCGAAAACGGCTGGTCGGCCCTGTCGGCCGATCCGGAGTGGGGCGGCCAAGGCCTGCCCATCCTGGTCAACCAGGCCATCTACGAGATGCTGAACTCGGCCAACCAGGCCTGGACCATGTACCCCGGCCTGAGCCACGGCGCCCACGCCTGCCTGGAAGCTCACGGCTCGCCTGAGCAGAAGAAGACCTACCTGCCCAAGCTGACCTCTGGTGAGTGGACCGGCACCATGTGCCTGACCGAACCGCATTGCGGCACCGACCTGGGCCTGTTGCGCACCAAGGCTGAGCCCCAGGGCGACGGCACCTACAAGATCACTGGCCAGAAGATCTTCATCTCGGCTGGCGAGCACGACATGGCCGACAACATCGTCCACCTGGTGCTGGCACGCCTGCCGGATGCCCCGGCTGGCTCGAAGGGCATCTCCCTGTTCGTCGTGCCCAAGTTCAACGTCAACGCTGACGGCTCGGTCGGTTCGCGCAACGGCGTGTACTGCGGCGGTCTGGAGCACAAGATGGGCATCCATGGCAACGCCACGGCCCAGATCGTGCTGGACGGCGCCATCGGCACCCTGGTGGGCCAGCCCCACCGCGGTCTGCCCGCCATGTTCGTGATGATGAACGGCGCCCGTCTGGGCGTTGGCAACCAGTCCCTGGGTCTGACCCAAGTCGCCTACGAAAACGCTGTCAACTACGCCAAGGACCGCGTGCAGATGCGTGCCCTGTCGGGTGTCAAGCGCCCTGAGCTGGCCGCCGACCCCATCATCGTGCACCCTGACGTGCGCAAGATGCTGCTGACCGCCCGTGCCTACGCCGAAGGCGCCCGCGCCCTGGTGTATTTCACCGCCATCGAGCTGGACAAGGCCCACAACCACCCTGACGAAGCCGTTCGCAAGGAATCCGACGACATCGTCGCCCTGCTGACCCCGATCGTGAAGGCCTTCATCACCGACAACGCCTGGGCTGCCACCGTGCATTGCCAGCAGGTCTTCGGTGGCCACGGCTTCATCCACGAGTGGGGCATGGAGCAGTTCGTGCGTGACGCCCGCATCAACATGATCTATGAAGGCACCAACACCATCCAGTCGCTGGACCTGTTGGGCCGCAAGGTGCTGGGCGATGGCGGCGCCAAGCTGACCAAGTTCGGCAAGCGCGTCTCGGCCTTCGTCAAGGAAAACGCCGACAACGCTGCACTGCAAGAGTTCACCGTGCCCCTGGCCGACCTGGGCAAGAAGGTGCAAGCCTTCACCATGGAAATCGGCATGAAGGGCATGCAGAACCCTGACGAAGTGGGCGCCGCCGCCGTCGACTACCTGCGCGTGGTCGGCCACATGGTCTACGCTTACTTCTTCGCCCGCATGGCCAAGATCGCCCTGGAAAAGCAAGACTCCGGCGACAAGTTCTACACCGCCAAGCTGGCCACCGCTCGCTTCTACTTCGCCAAGCTGGTGCCTGAAGTCGAAACCGCGATGATCACCGCCAAGGCCGGTCTGAAGCCCCTGATGGAAATGGACGAAGCCCTGTTCTAATCGACAGGTGCTTCAAAGGGAGGCGGGTTCACCCCCTCCCTTTTCTCTCGTTTCCTACACACAACTGAAGTTCCCCTAGGAGAGAACATGAGTCAATTCAATGTGCGCAAGGTGGCCGTGCTCGGCGCCGGCGTCATGGGCGCCCAGATCGCTGCCCACCTGGTCAACGTGAAGGTGCCGGTCGTGCTGTTCGACCTGCCCGCCAAGGAAGGCCCCAAGAACGGGATCGTGACCCGTGCGGTCGAGAACCTCAAGAAGATGAAGCCGGCGCCTCTGGGCGTGGCCGAAGATGCCGCCCTGATCCAGCAAGCCAACTACGAAGAGCACCTTGAAGAGCTGCGTGGCTGCGACCTGATCATCGAAGCCATCGCCGAGCGTCTGGACTGGAAGGAAGATCTGTACAAGAAGATCGCGCCCTTCGTCAACGACCGCGCCATCCTGGCCACCAACACCTCGGGTCTGTCCATCACGGCCATGGCCAACGTGCTGCCTGAGCAGCTGCGTTCGCGCTTCCTGGGCATCCACTTCTTCAACCCCCCGCGCTACATGCACCTGCTGGAGCTGATCCCCACGGAGTTCACCGCTCCCGAGGTGGTTGACCAGCTGGAAACCTTCTCGGCCTCCGTGGTCGGCAAGGGTGTGATCCGTGCGTACGACACCCCCAACTTCATCGCCAACCGCGTGGGCGTGGCCGGCATGATGCTGACTTTCCGCGAAGTCGAGCGTTCGGGCCTGGGCTACGACATCGTCGACGACCTGACCGGCAAGAAGCTGGGCCGCGCTTCGTCTGCCACCTTCCGCACCGCCGACGTGGTGGGCCTGGACACCATGAACCACGTCATCAAGACGCTGCAAAATGGTGCCAAGGACGACCTGTTCAACGGTGCCTTCGAGACGCCCGCTGCGCTGACCAAGCTGCTGGAGCTGGGCAACTTCGGTCAAAAGACCAAGGCAGGCTTCTTCAAGAAGGTCGGCAAGGACATCCTGCAGTTCAACGCTGCCACGGGTGAGTATGTCGCCGCAGGCGGCAAGTGCGACAAGGACGTCGCTGAGATCCTCAAGAAGCCGGCTGCCGAGCGTCTGAAGGGTCTGCGCGAGTCCACCAACCCGCAAGCCCAGTTCGTGTGGGCCATCCTGCGCAACGCCTTCCACTACGCTGCCGTGACGCTGGAGTCGATCGCCGAGTCCGCTCGCGACATCGACTTCGCCATGCGTTGGGGCTTCGGCGCCAAGCAAGGCCCCTTCGAGCTGTGGCAAGAAGCCGGCTGGAAGCAAGTGGCTGAATGGGTGAAGGCCGACATCGACGCGGGCAAGGCCCTGTCGACGGCCCCGCTGCCCGCCTGGGTGTTTGACGGCCGCGACGGTGTGCACGCCGCCGAAGGTTCGTGGTCGCCCAAGGCTGGCAAGTACGTGCCCGTGCGCGACCTGCCCGTCTACAAGCGTCAGTTCTTCCGTGAAAGCGTGCTGGGCTCCAACGCCCCGAACGCCGCCACCGCAGGCAAGACCTTGTTCGAAGACGGCGCCATCCGCCTTTGGACCCTGGACGACGAAGTGGTCATCGCTTCGATCAAGTCCAAGATGCACACCATCAGCGCCGAAGTCACTTCCGGTCTGGCCAAGGGTCTGGAAATCGCCGAAGCTGGCTACAAGGGTTTGGTGATCTGGACGCAAGACGGTCCGTTCTCGGCCGGTGCCGATCTGCAGTCCATGATGCCCGCCTTCATGAGCGGTGGTGGCAAGGCCATCGCCCCGTTCGAGAAACAGCTGCAGGACTTCATGCTGTCGCTGCGCTACTCCAACGTCCCGACCGTCGCTGCCATGCACGGTCTGGCCCTGGGTGGCGGCTGTGAGCTGGCTGTCCACGCTGCCAAGCGTGTCGCTGCCATGGAAAGCTATGTGGGTCTGGTCGAAGTCGGCGTGGGTCTGATCCCCGGCGGCGGTGGCCTGGCTTACCTGGCCCGCCGTGCAGCCGAGCTGCTGGAGCCGTCCAAGGGCGTGTCCGGCCAGGTTGGTGGCGAGCTGATGGGCTTCGTCAAGGAAGGCTTCCAGGCTGCGGCCATGGCCAAGGTGGCGACCTCCGCCATCGAAGCCAAGAAGTTCGGCTATCTGCTGGACGGCGACGTGATCGTGGCCAACAAGGACGAGCTGCTGTATGTGGCCATCGCCCAGGCCAAGGCCATGTTCGAGTCCGGCTACCGCGCCCCGGCCAAGAAGCTGTTCCCGGTCGCGGGCCGCAACGTGAAGGCCACGCTGCAGTCGTCGCTGATCAACATGCGTGACGGTGGCTTCATCTCGGCTCACGACTACTACATCAGCTCGTGCATCGCTGACGTGCTGACCGGCGGTGACGTCGATGCCGGCACCTTGGTGAGCGAGGAATACCTGCACGCCCTGGAGCGCAAGCACTTCTGCACGCTGCTGGACAACCCCAAGACGCAAGAGCGCATCATGGGCATGCTGTCGACCGGCAAGCCTGTCCGCAACTGATCGATCGGAGACAAACACATGTCTAAACAACTTCGTGACGTTTACGTCGTCGCTGCCACCCGCACCCCGATCGGCAAGTCTGGCCGCGGCGTGTTCAAGAACACCCGTCCGGACGATCTGCTGGTGGCCACCATCAAGAACGCCCTCAAGCAGGTTCCCACGCTGGATCCGGCTGCCATCGAAGACGCCATCGTCGGCTGCGCGATGCCTGAAGGCGAGCAAGGCATGAACGTGGCCAAGATCGCCACGCTGCTGTCGGGCCTGCCCAAGACCGTGGCCGGTGCCACCGTGAACCGCTTCTGTGCGGCCGGTATCACCGCCGTGTCGATGGCCGCTGACCGCATCCGCGTCGGTGAAGCCGAAGTCATGATCGCCGGTGGCGTCGAGTCCATGTCCATGGTCCCCATGGGCGGCTCCAAGCCGTCGTTCAACCCCAAGGTCGTCGACCTGGACGAGAACGTCGGCATCGCTTACGGCATGGGCATGACCGCCGAGAAGGTGGCCGCACAGTGGGGCATCAGCCGCGAAGAGCAAGATGCTTTCGCGACCGAATCGCACCGCCGTGCCATCGCCGCTCAACAAGCCGGTTTCTTCGATGCCGAAACCACACCGATCGAAATCGAAGTGCGCACGCCCAACCTCGAAACCGGCGAAGTGACCATCTCCAAGAAGGTCATCACCCGTGACGAAGGCGCCCGTCCTGAGACCACGGTCGAAGGTCTGGCCAAGCTGCGTGCCGTGTTCGCGGCCAAGGGTTCGGTCACGGCCGGTAACTCGTCGCAGACCTCGGACGGCGCGGGCTGCCTGATCCTGGCTTCGAAGGAAGCCTGCGTGAAGTACGGCTTGACCCCGCTGGCCAAGTTCGTGGCGTTCGCTGTCAAGGGCGTGCCGCCCGAGATCATGGGCATCGGCCCGATCGAAGCCATCCCCAAGGCCCTGGAATACGCGGGCCTGAAGGCCTCGGACATGGACTGGGTCGAGCTGAACGAAGCCTTCGCTGCGCAGTCGCTGGCTGTGCTCAAGGACCTGGACAGCAAGGGCCACGTGCTGGACCGTGCCAAGGTGAACCCGATGGGCGGCGCGATCGCTCTGGGCCACCCCCTGGGTGCCACCGGCGCCATCCGTGCGGCCACCGTGGTGCACGGTCTGCGTCGCACCGGCGGCAAGTACGGCATGGTGACGATGTGCATCGGCACCGGCCAGGGCGCTGCCGGCATCTTCGAGCGCGTGGACAGCCTGTAATCGGCTCGCCTGCGTTTGACGCCTGAGAAAGCCCGCCTGTGTGCGGGCTTTTTCTTGAAAGCTGTATGGAACACCTGACGCTTCACACCGATGACGGCCACACGTTGGCTGCGCGCTGTTACCGCCCTGCCGACGCATCGGTGGCGGCGCGGCGTGTGGTCATCCTTGCTCCGGCGCTGGGAGTGCCCCAGTCGTTTTACGAGCGCTATGCCCGCTGGCTCAGCGGCCACGGCTGCGTCGTCTACACCCTGGACTGGCGCGGCATGGGCGCGTCGGCGCCGGCCGATCTGCGGCGCTACCGCGCCAAGCTGATCGACTGGCCCTTGCACGATGCCCCGGCGATCATGCAGTGCGCCGTGAGCCGGCATCCGGGTCTGCCCATCAGTTGGTTCGGCCACAGCATGGGCGGCATCCTGTATGGGCTGATGCCGAAGTTGCCCCAGATCGACCATGTGGTCACGCTGGGCAGCGGCAGTGGGCATGTCTCGCATCTGGCGCGGCCGCTGCGCTATGGCATGTTGCTGTTCTGGCATGTGATCGTGCCCTTGAGCGTGGCGCGCCATGGCTACTTTGCCGGCAAGCGCATCAACGCGGTGGCTGACCTGCCGCGCGGCATCGTGGGGCAGTGGAAGCGCTGGTGCGCCTCGCCCGACTTCTGCTGCGTGGAAGGGCCGCATGTGCGCGAGGCTTATGCCGCGGTGCGCCAGCCCATCACGGCCGTGCTGTTCACCGATGACAAGATGGCGCACCGGCGTGGGGTCGAGGCCATTCACCGCCTCTACACTGGCACGTCCGTGCGCTACCTGACCCTGCATCCCAAGGATGTGGGGGCGGCCTCGGTGGGGCACTTCGATTTCTTTCACACGCGCACCGGCCCCAAGGGCTGGGCGCACAGCCTGAGCTGGCTGGGGGTGTCCCCTTCAGCGCGCGCTGCTTCCTGAATTTCCTTTCCGTTCTCGAGGAACCACACCATGACCGACGCCATTTTGTCGAACCGCGAAGGCGGCATCCTGACCCTGACCTTCCACCGTCTGGACAAGAAGAACGCCATCACGCGCGCCATGTACACCGCGATGGCCGAGGCGCTGGAAGCGGCCGCCGCCGATGACACGGTGCGCGTGGCGGTGATCCAGGGTGATCCGACCTGCTTCACGGCGGGCAACGACCTGATGGACTTCCTGAGCAATCCGCCCGACATGACGCCGGGGGCCGAGCCGGCGCCGGTGGTGCGTTTCCTCGACATCCTGCGCGACTTCCCCAAGCCGCTGATCGCCGCCGTGGCGGGCCCGGCCGTGGGCATTGGCACCACCTTGTTGCTGCACTGCGACCTGGTCTATGCCGGCGACAACGCGGGCTTCAGCCTGCCCTTCGTGAACCTGGGTCTGTGCCCGGAAGCCGGCTCCAGCCTGTTGCTGCCGCAGATCGTGGGCTACCAGCGCGCCGCTGAAAAGCTGCTGTTCGGCGAGCCCTTCTCGGCCGAAGATGCCCTGGACATGGGCCTGGTCAACCGCGTGCTGCCACCGACCGAGGTCAATGCCTATGCGCAGGCGCAAGCGGCCAAGCTGGCGGCCAAGCCGGCCACCTCGCTGCGGGTGACCAAGGCCCTGATGCGGCAGAGCAACACCGAGGCGCTGCACGCCGTCATGCTGGCGGAGTTGCAGCAGTTTGGCAATCTGCTGCGTGGCCCGGCCACCAAGGAGGCCATCAGCGCCGTGATGGAAAAGCGCAAGCCTGACTTCTCCAAGTGCTGAACGTTTGATGATCAGGATCAAGTCTGCGGGCAGATGGGGGGCGCCGGTCACGTCATAATCTTCAGATCGTGCGCGCCCTGCACCCCGTGGATGAAGGCTTTTGTTCCTGTCACAGTTGCCCCCTGATGTCATCCAGCCCGTGCTGGAAGCTTTGCCGATGCCGGTGTTCTACAAAGACCGGGCAGGCATCTACCGGGGGTGCAACCAGGCCTTCACCACCTTGCTGGGCCTGAGCCCAGCCGATGTGGTGGGCAAGTCGGTGTTTGATCTGTCCCCCCCCGACTTGGCGCAGGTCTATTTCGAGGCCGATGAGGCCTTGATGAGAGCGGGCGAAAATCAGCGCTACGAGTCGCAGGTCCAGGCCCCGTCGGGGCAACGTCTGGACGTGATTTTCTACAAGACGGTGCTGCGCGACTCCGAGGGCCAGGTCAGTGGCTTGGTGGGCACCATCCTTGACATCACCGAACGCAAGCGGATGGAGCAGCAGTTGGCCGAGATGGCCACGCGCGATCCTTTGACCGGTTTGTTGAACCGGCGCGCCATCCTGTCACACCTGGAGCGGTTGCACGAAGATCGGCGCAGTGAGCATCAGCCCTTGTGCCTGCTCATGTGTGACGTCGACCATTTCAAGTCCATCAATGATCGCCATGGCCATGCGGTGGGCGATGAGGTGCTCACGCAGGTGGCGCAGTTGTTGCGCCAACACTTGCGCGACGGCGATCAGGTCGGGCGCATTGGCGGCGAGGAGTTTTTGGTGGTGCTGCAGAGTACCGAGCCCGAGCGGCTGGCCCAGGTGGGGGAGCGTTTGCGACAGGTGGTCGCGTCACACCCATTGATGAGTCTGGATACGACGTTTTCGGTGACCCTCAGCATTGGGGGGGCGCGCAGCCTGCAGGCTGACGAGGACTGGGCCAGTGTGGTGTCTCGCGCCGACCAAGCTTTGTATGTGGCCAAGCGCACTGGCCGTGACCGCGTGGTGATGGCCGACGGCGAGCCACCGCGCCAGCTGCTGCACAAGGACTGGCACAAGCAGGGGTGAGCCGTCGCGCGGCGCCACGGTGTGGCGTCGCTTCAGGTCTCGCTCTGGAAGCCGCCTTGGCGGAAGGTCAGCACCAGGGTGTCGCGCCAGCCATGGTCGGCCAGCGGCTGGATGGGCGAGGTTTCGTGAATGACACGCTCATCGTCCAGCAGTACGGTGCTCCAGGGGCGTTGCAGCGTGAAGCGCACCCCACGTGGGCCTTCGGCTTCGAAGACGCGGGTCTCGCCGCCCTTGATGGCATGGCGCTCCAGCATCAGCACGGCGACGAAATCGACGCCATCGCGGTGCGCGCCTTCCGGAGTCGGTCGGCCGATGCCCCCGGCGGTGTCGACGCGGAACTGGTGCGCTTCAATGAACCACATGGGCACCGGCTTGGCCTGGGCCACCAACTGGCCGATCTGGCGCAGCAGGGCCTGCCACAGAGGGTGGGCACAGATGGCCGGGTCCACGGGCTCGAACCAGCGTTGAAAGCCGCCGTGCAGGGCGTTGTAGGTGACAGGCTGCCAGTGGGCGCGGTGCGGGGTCTGCGCCAGCTCACCCGTGGTGGTGTCCAGCGTGAAGCAGCTGTGGCGGCGGAAGCGGTAGGCGCCACCGTCGCGCAGGTGGGTGTCGGGTGGCAGGTCAGACCAGCTGGCATGCACGGCATCGGCAGCGGCCTGGTCGGCGTGCAGCCAGCTCAGCAGGTCTTCCGGCTGGATGACGGCCCAGCCCTGTTCGCGCAAAGCGCCGGCTGCCTGGCTGGGGGGCGTGGAGATCATGGCGTCCATGGGGGGATGCTCTCACAGACGCGGGGCCCGACGCGGTGTCCGGGCTGGCGCTGCATCAAGCTTGTTCGGGGTGGATGGGGCGGGGCTTGCCTTCGAGGTCGATGGCCACATAGGTGATGTTGGCTTCGGTGACCTTGAACAGCTGCGGCTGGCTGGGGTTGCGTTCGGCCCAGACTTCCATGTGCACGGTGATGGAGGTGCGGCCGGTTTTTTCGACGCGGCCATACAGCGAGACCACATCGCCCACCGAGACCGCCTGCTTGAAGGTGAACTGGTTGACCGCCACGGTGGCGATGCGTCCGCGCGAGACGATGCCGGGCAGGATGGAGCCGGCCAGGTCCACCTGGGCCATGATCCAGCCGCCAAAGATGTCGCCGTTGCCGTTGGCATCCGAGGGCATGGGCACCACGCGCATCAGCAACTCCATCTCGGGGTGCAGATCCGGGGGGCACATGAGGATATTGGGCTTGGGCGCAAGGGTCATGATCAATCAGGTCGACAATCGACGTTTCGAACTTCAATCAGGCATTGTTCCAGAATGCGACGCTACGCTTCGCCGCCCGCCGGTGAAAACCCGCACTCCGTCACAGATAAGCCTCGCTCCGAGCGCGACACGCTGGCGCGGCTGTGGCCCTATCTGTGGGCCTACAAGGGCCGGGTGATGCTGGCGCTGGCCTTCATGGTCGGCGCCAAGCTGGCCAATGTGGGTGTGCCCCTGTTGCTCAAAGACCTGGTGGACACGCTGGCACCCAAGGCCGGCAGCGTGCAGGCGATGTTGGTGGTACCGGTGGGCCTGCTGGTGGCCTATGGGCTGCTGCGCCTGTCTACCTCCTTGTTCACCGAGCTGCGCGAGCTGGTGTTTGCCAAGGCCACCGAAGGGGCGGCGCGGCGCATCTCGCTGGAAGTGTTCGGGCACTTGCATGCGTTGAGCCTGCGCTTTCACCTGGAGCGACAGACGGGCGGCATGACGCGTGACATCGAGCGCGGCACGCGGGCGGTGCACTCGCTGATCTCGTACTCTCTCTACAGCATCGTGCCGACGCTGATCGAGGTCACGCTGGTGCTGACTTTGCTGGCCACCAAGTACGACATGGTGTTCGCCTGGATCACCCTGACGGCCTTGGGCGTCTACATCACCTTCACGGTGACGGTGACGCACTGGCGCACGCGCTTTCGCCGCGAGATGAACGAGCTGGACTCGAAGGCGCACACGCGGGCGGTGGACTCGCTGCTGAACTACGAGACGGTGAAGTACTTCAACAACGAGGGCTTCGAGACGCAGCGTTACGACGAGTCGCTGGACCGGCTGCGACAGGCGTCCTTGAAGTCGCAGCGCTCGCTGTCGCTGCTGAACACGGGGCAGCAGACCATCATCGCCGTGGGCTTGATCGCGATGCTGTGGCGTGCCACCGAGGGCGTGGTGGCCGGGCGCATGACGGTGGGTGACCTGGTCATGGTCAACGCCTTCATGATCCAGCTCTACATTCCGCTGAACTTCCTGGGGGTGATCTACCGCGAGATCAAGCAGTCTCTGACCGACCTGGACAAGATGTTCACGCTGATGACGCGCGATCGCGAGGTGGCCGATGCGCCGGATGCGCGCCCGCTGCTGCTGAAGGGGGCACCGTCGGTGCGCTTTGACCAGGTGCAGTTCGCTTACGACCCCAGCCGGCCCATCTTGCACGACCTGAGCTTCGAGATCCCGGCGGGGCAGACGGTGGCCGTGGTGGGGCCCTCGGGCTCGGGCAAGTCGACGCTGGCGCGCTTGCTGTACCGCTTCTATGACGTCCAGGGCGGGCGCATCACGGTCAACGGCCACGATGTGCGCAGCCTCACGCAGGACAGCCTGCGCCGCCACATCGGCATCGTGCCGCAGGACACGGTGCTGTTCAACGACACGGTGGCCTACAACATCGCTTACGGCCGACCCGATGCCACGCACGACGAGGTGATGGCCGCCGCGCAGGCGGCCCGCATCCACGCTTTCATCAGTGGCACCCCCAAGGGCTACGAGACCATGGTGGGCGAGCGGGGCCTGAAGCTGTCGGGCGGCGAGAAGCAGCGGGTGGCGATTGCCCGCACGCTGTTGAAGAACCCGCCGGTGCTGGTGTTCGACGAGGCCACCTCGGCGCTGGACTCGGCCAATGAGCGGGCCATCCAGGCCGAGCTGGCCGCGGTGGCGCAGGGCAAGACGGTGCTGGTGATCGCGCACCGCCTGTCCACCATCGTGCACGCGCACGAAATTTTGGTGATGGAGCACGGACGCATCATCGAGCGCGGCACGCACCCGCATTTGCTGGCGGCCAACGGGCGTTATGCCGAGATGTGGCGGCTGCAGCAGGCTGGGCAGGACTGAGGCGGGGGGCGTACAGCTTGCCGCGCTGCCCCCCATCACACACAGAAAGGACGCGTTCATGAGCCCGAACACACCCAAGCAGGCATCCCTGTCGAACGGGTTGCCCTCGCTGGCTGAGCTGGTGCCGGCGGTGGTCGCGCTGGCCGAGGCGGCCGGGGCGGACATCATGGCCATCTACAACGCCGGGCCGACTGCCGTGATGCACAAGGCCGATGACAGCCCCCTGACCGCGGCCGATCTGGCCGCCCATGTCCGCATCGTGGCCGGTTTGCAGCAACTGACGCCCGCCATTCCGGTGGTGTCGGAAGAGGGCTGCGTGCCCGACGAGGGCGCGCGTGTCGCACCGGTGTTCTGGCTGGTCGATCCGCTGGATGGCACCAAGGAGTTCGTGGCCCGCAATGGTGAGTTCACGGTCAACATTGCCTTGATCGAGCAGGGTCGGCCGGTGCTGGGTGTAGTCACGGTACCGGCTCAGAATGTGAGCTACTGGGGCTCTGTGGGGGAGGGGGCCTACCGTCGTCATGCGGGTGAGGCGCAGGCACAGAGGCTGCACGTGGCCGTGCCGCGCCAGGCCGGCCGCTCCTTGCGGGTGATGGCCAGCAAACACCATTTCCATGAAGACACACGCGCCTTGATCGCCCGCATGGGAGCGCATGAGCTGGTGCAGGCCGGCAGCTCGCTGAAGTTCTGTCGGATTGCCGAAGGGGCAGCCGATGTCTACCCGCGCCTGGGCCCCACGTGCGAGTGGGACACGGCGGCCGCGCAGGCGGTGGTCGAGGCCGCCGGCGGGCATGTCTGTACGCTGCAGGGGGAGCCGCTGCGCTACGGCAAGGCCGAGGTGCTCAACCCGGATTTCGTGGTCTCGGCGGTGCCGCTGGCGGCCTTGCTGAACGCTTGAACGCCCTCCACAGAGGTCAGTTCTTGTCGCTCACGTTGATGAAGGGCACGGCACCCGAGGTCACGTTGGGCAGCTTGCCATCCCACTTGCGGATCGCCTCGCGCTCGTTCTCGATGCGGCGCAGCGCGAGCAGGTCGGGCGTGATCTGCTGACGCTGCAGCGCCAGGGCTTCGGCTTCGGCGCGGGCACTGGCGACCTTCTGCTTGGCTTCGACCTCGATGCGCTGCAGGTCACGTTCGGCCTTGAGCTTTTCCTGCTCGGCCTTCACCTTCAATTCGATGGCTTCGGCGAACGAGCGTGAGAACGCAAAGTTGACGATGGCGAACTCGTCGAGCACCAGGCCATGGCGCTGCATCTTGTCGCGCAGCATCTTGCCGATGGCCTCGCGCACCTCGGTGCGGTGGCTGACCAGCTCTTCGGCGGTGAAGCGGGCGGTCACGGCCTTCACGGCTTCCTGGGCGGCGGGGATGATGATGCGGTCGGCCGCGATGTCGGTGCTGGGGCCGATGTTGCGAAAGACGTTGACCGCCTGCTTCGGGTCCAGGTGGTAGTTGATGGCGATGCGGGTGTGCACCGACTGCAGGTCCTTCGAGGCCGCGTCGCCTTCGCCTTCGCCCTTTTGCAGGCGCACGTCCATCGTGTGCATGGCCTGGGCCAGCGGCACCTTGAAGTGGATGCCGGGCTCGTACACCAACTCGTCGGGCTTGCCGAAGGTGGTCTTGACGCCGCGCTCACCCGCTGAAATCACCACGATCGGGCTCAGGGCCCACAGGCCGAACAACACGGCGCCGCCGATGACCACGGCGCGGATGAAAGTGTGGCCGCTGGAGCGGGGATTCAGGTCTGCCATGCAAAGTCCTCTGTGTTGGGAAGGAATGGCAAACATTGTGGCGCAGGCTCGAGGTCGCCTGGCCCCGCGCCAAGGGGGGAGGCGAGGCTTGCGTCGGTGTGGACGAGGAAGTGAGAAAATCCCTGTTCCTCCCAGCCCCAACTCTGCATCCGAGCGGCCCGCCATGACCACGAACACCCCCCAGACCCTGACCCTCCTTCGCCCCGATGACTGGCACCTGCACGTGCGTGACGGCGATGCGATGGCGGCGGTGGTGCCGGCCACAGCGCGACAGTTCGGCCGCGCCATCGTGATGCCCAACTTGCGCCCGCCGGTGACGACCGCCGAGCAGGCCATCGCCTACCGCGACCGCATCCGTGCTGCGGTGCCGGCCGGTCTGTCGTTCGAGCCCCTGATGGTGCTCTACCTGACTGACAACACCCCGGCCGACGAGGTGGCGCGCGCCAAGGCCATGGGCGCGGTGGCGTTCAAGCTCTACCCGGCTGGCGCCACCACCAACAGCGACGCCGGCGTGACCGACCTGCGCAAGACCTACAAGGCGCTCGAAGCGATGCAGCGTGAAGGCCTGGTGTTCTGCGTGCACGGTGAGGTGACCGACAGCGAGATCGATGTGTTCGACCGCGAAAAGGCCTTCATCGACGACAAGCTGATCCCCCTGCGCAAAGATTTTCCCGAGCTGAAGATTGTCTTCGAGCACATCACCACCAAGGAAGCTGCGCAGTACGTGACCGAGGCGGACCGCTTCGTGGGTGCCACCATCACGCCGCAGCACCTGCTCTACAACCGCAACGCCATCTTCATGGGCGGGATCCGGCCGCACTACTACTGCCTGCCCATCCTCAAGCGCGAGGAGCACCGCGTGGCCCTGGTGCAGGCGGCCACCAGCGGCAACCCGAAGTTTTTCCTGGGCACCGACAGTGCGCCGCATGCCTCGCACCTGAAGGAGCACGCGTCGGGTTGTGCCGGTTGCTATACGGCGCCCTGCGCCATCGAGCTGTATGCCGAGGCCTTCGAGGCGGCGGGCGCGCTCGACAAGCTGGAAGCCTTTGCCAGCTTCTACGGCCCGGACTACTACGGCCTGCCGCGCCACACCGACACCATCACCCTGGTGCGTGAAGACTGGGTGGTGCCCGAGTCGCTGCCGTTTGGCGAAGCCGAGATCAAGCCGCTGCGCGGCGGCGAGACGCTGCACTGGCGCCTGCGCTGAGCGGGCTCAGTCTGACGAGGGGGGGCGGGCTCCAGCAGCCTCGTTCAGCGAACGGTGCAAGGCTGTGAGCCCTTCGAACACCAGCATACTGTGACGCACGATGTCGTCCCGCGGCAGGGCAAAGCCGCTGCGCGCCCAGGTGCGCGCCAGGATCATCAGCGCGCCTGAGAGGGCGGCCACGACCAAGTCGGGCTGGAGACCCTGGCGGGCCAGGTCCGGGTGCAGGGTCTCGACCAGGCGCAACATGCGGGCGTGAAACTCTTGCGCGGCCGTGTTGGTGCGCACGGCGTCCAGATCGTCGATCACGCTGGCGTCGATCAACATGATGCGGGCCCGCCTGGGGTCGGCCTGCAGGTACTCGTACCAGATGCGCAGGGCGGTCTCCAGGCGCTCCAGGGGCGCGTGCTGGGCTTCGTCGGGAGGCGTCCAGGCGGGCTGCGTGATGCGTGCCAGTTCATCGCGCAGTTGCGCGTGCACGGCATCGAACAGCAGTCGCAGGGACTTGAAGGATTCGTAGAAGTAGCGCTCGGTCAGGCCCGCCGCGTCGCAGATGTTGCGCACCGTGGTGTGGTGGTAACCGTGGTGGCCGAACACCTCCAACCCGGCTGCCAGCAAGCGCTGCATGCGTTCCTGGCGCCGGGCTTCGGCTTTCACTCCGCCATAGGGGCGGGTGACGGTGGCGGGGCGTTTGGGGGATGCGTGGGCCGGGAGCATGGCAGGCGTCGTGAGCGTGCCGCATTGTGGCCCAGGGGCGGGGTGGCCCGCCCTGTGGCGATCCCTGACCTCAGGCGGGCAGGTAGCCTTCGACCGACAGGTAGCGCTCACCCGTGTCGTAGCAGAAGCCCAGCACGCGGCTGCCGGCGGGCAGTTCGGGCAGCTTCTGGGCAATGGCCGTCAGGGTCGCGCCGGACGAGATGCCCACCAGCATGCCTTCTTCGCGGGCGGCACGGCGACCGAATTCACGTGCGTCTTCGGCGTCGACCAGGATGACGCCGTCCAGCAGGCTGGTGTCGAGGTTGCCGGGAATGAAGCCCGCGCCGATGCCCTGGATGGGGTGGGGCGAGGGTTGACCACCCGAGATGACGGGCGAGGCCTTGGGCTCGACCGCGTAGACCTTCAGGTTCGGCCAGGCGGCCTTGAGCACGCGGGCGCAACCGGTGAGGTGGCCGCCCGAGCCCACGCCGGTGATCAGCACGTCGAGGCCTTCGGGGAAGTCGGCCAGGATTTCCTGGGCGGTGGTGCGTTCGTGGGCTGCGACGTTCGCGGGGTTGTCGAACTGTTGCGGGATCCAACTGCCCGGGGTGGCATCACGCAGCTCCTGGGCGCGGGCGATGGCGCCCTTCATGCCCTTTTCGCGCGGCGTCAGGTCGAAGCTGGCGCCGTAGGCCAGCATCAGGCGCCGGCGCTCGATCGACATGCTGTCGGGCATGACCAGGATCAGTTTGTAGCCCTTGACGGCGGCCACCATGGCCAGGCCGATGCCGGTGTTGCCGGAGGTGGGCTCGATGATGGTGCCGCCGGGCTGCAAGGCGCCGCTGCGTTCGGCGTCTTCCACCATGGCCAGGGCGATGCGGTCCTTGATGGAGCCGGCGGGGTTGGCGCGTTCGGCCTTGATCCAGACTTCGTTGCCTGGGAACAGGCGGTTCATGCGAATGTGCGGGGTCTGGCCAATCGTTTCGAGGATGTTCTGGGCTTTCATGAGACGCTTCCGAAGAAAGAGGTGGCCGCCAGGGCGGGCAAAGACATACAACTTACACGATGTGCCCGCTCAGGTCAGAATAGGGCGCATGAATTATTCCAGTTTGAAGGCGGTCTGGCACCGTCTGGCGTGGTTAGCGCTGTGGCTGTTTCCGCTGTGGGGTGCCGCTGCGGCGCTGGCGCAGACGTTTTTGCCGGTGGATCAGGCATTTCGCCTGGAGGTGCGTGCATCTGGCCCGCGTTCCGTGCAGGTGTCCTTCGTGCAGGCGCCGGGGGTGTACCTCTACCGTGAGCAGATGACTGCCACCTGGCGCGCCGCCGGTGGGGCCGAGCAGGCGCTGGGCTGGGACCTGCCGCCCGCCGAATCGAAGTTCGACCCCAATTTCGAAAAGACGATGGAGGTGTACCACCAGAGCATCCAGGGGGGCTTGACCTTGCCAGCCGAGGCGCGGGGTGAGGCCGTGCTGACCCTGGGCTATCAGGGCTGTGCCGATGCGGGCATCTGTTACCCGCCTCAGAAGCGTGCGTTCAAGGTGAGCCTGGACGCGCAGGGGCTGGTCACGGCGGTGCAGCCTTTTGCCGCGGACGCGGCGGGGGGAGGCTCGGGGGGCAGTGGGCTGTTCGCGGGCGTGGTGGGTTCGGGCGGTGGCGCAGTCGCCGCAGGCGAGTCGTCCGATGGCGGCATCCGCCAGGCGCTGGCCAGTGGCAGTGTGTGGGTCATCGTGCCGGCCTTTTTGCTGGCGGGCGTGCTGCTGTCGCTGACACCCTGCGTGCTGCCCATGGTGCCCATCCTGTCATCCATCATCGTGGGCCAAAAGGGCACGGTGAGCCGCGGACGGGGCTTTGCGCTGGCGCTGGCCTATTCGCAGGGCATGGCCCTGGTCTACACCGCGCTGGGGGTGGCCGCCGGTTTGTTGGGGCAGGGCCTGGCCGCCTACCTGCAGCACCCCTGGGTGGTGCTCACCTTTGCCGCCCTGATGGTGGTGCTGGCGCTGTCCATGTTCGGCCTGTACGAGTTGCGCCTGCCGGTGGCGGTTCAGAGCTGGCTGGGTGAGGGCACCCGGCACCTGCCGGGCGGGCGCTTTGTCAGCGTGTTTGCCATGGGGGTGGTCTCTGCGCTGATCGTCAGCCCCTGCGTGTCGGCCCCGCTGGCCGGTGCGCTGCTCTACATCAGCCAGACCCGCGACGTGGTGCTGGGCGGCACCGCGCTGTACGCCATGGCCTGGGGCATGAGCCTGCCCTTGCTGCTGGTGGGCCTGTCGGCGGGCAGCCTGCTGCCGCGCACCGGGCCGTGGATGACCGCCGTCAAGGCGGTGTTCGGTGTGCTGATGCTGGGCATGGCGCTGTGGGTGGCGCGCCCCGCGTGGCCCTATGTGCAGACGCAGTGGCTGGGTCAGCCAGCGGCGGTGTCGACCCACCAGAGCGTGCTGCCCTTTGAGCGGGTGCGTTCGGTGGCCGATCTGGATGCCGCCCTGGTGCGGGCCCAGGCCGAGGGCAAGGCGGTGATGCTGGACTTCTATGCCGACTGGTGCACCTCGTGCATCGAGATGGAGCGTGAGACCTTCTCCGACCCGCTGGTGCAGGATCGCTTGCGTGGCGTGATGCTGTTGCAGGCGGACGTGACGCTCAATGGCGCCGACGACCGTGCCTTGCTGCAGCGCTTCCAGCTGTTCGGGCCGCCCGGGCTGATCTTTTTTGACCCGCAGGGCCGTGAGCTGAGTGAGGCGCGGGTGATCGGATTCCAGGCCCCGCAGGCCTTCCTGCGCAGCCTTCAGAACGCCGGATTGTGAGCGCACCATGAACCCTGATTCACGACAACTGTGGCGCGGCCCGATGTGGGCCTTGTCGGTGCTGCTGGCCACGCTGGGCATGCTGGGCCCTTTCACGATCGACACCTATCTGCCGGCTTTCTCGGGCATTGCGGCCGATTTGCAGGCCACGCCGTTGCAGATTCAGCAGACCTTGTCGGCCTACCTGTTCGCGTTCGCCTTCATGAGCCTGTTCCATGGCGCGCTGTCCGACAGCTTCGGGCGCCGGCCGGTGGTGCTGACCGGGGTGGCGGTGTTCACGCTGGCTTCGGTGGGCTGCGCGCTGTCCACCGACATCACGCACCTGATCTTTTTCCGGGCGCTGCAAGGGCTCGCCACCGGGGCGGGCATTGTGGTCTCGCGCGCCGTGATCCGCGACATGTTCCCGCCGGCCGATGCGCAGCGGGTCATGTCTCAGGTGACGCTGTTTTTTGGCGTGGCCCCGGCCATCGCGCCCATCATCGGCGGCTTTTTGTTCGTGCATGCGGGCTGGCACGCCGTGTTCTGGTTCCTGGCCGGGATCGGCGTGCTGCTGTGGGTGAGCAACTGGTTTTTGCTGCCCGAAACCTTGCACGTGTCGCAGCGGCAGGTCCTGTCGGTCAAGCACCTGATGCAGGGGTACTGGCAACTGGGCTCCAACCCGCGCTTTGTGCTGCTGGCGCTGGCCAGCGGCATCCCCTTCAACGGCATGTTCCTGTACGTGCTGTCGGCGCCCACCTTCCTGGGTGAGCACCTGCAGCTCGCTCCCACGCAGTTCTTCTGGTTCTTCGTGTGCACGATCAGCGGCATCATGGGCGGGGCCTGGCTCAGTGGCCGGTTGGCCGGGCGCATTGCGCCGGAGCGACAGGTGCGCATCGGACTGGGCATCATGCTGGCCGTGTCGGTGGTCAATGTGGTGGCCAACCTGCTGTTCAAGGCCCATGTGAGCTGGTCAATGATTCCCATTGGCGTCTATTCCCTGGGCTGGGCCATGATGACCCCGGTGGTCACGCTCATGGTGCTGGACCTCTTTCCCGAGCGGCGCGGCATGGCCGCTTCCATGCAGGCTTTTGTGGGCAGTGCGGCCAACGGCTTGGTGGCCGGGGTTCTGGCGCCGATGGTGATGCACAGCACGATCGGGCTGGCCGTTGCGGCTTTGTTGCTGATGATGGTGGGGTTGATTGCCTGGGGCGTGCTGCAGCGGCGATAATGCGCGGGTGAAGTCAGCCAGACCGCCGCTGGTGCAATCGCCGAAAGGCCGCACTGGAGGAAGGTCCGGACTGCACAGGGCAGCGTAGGAGGTAACACCTCTCCACCGCGAGGTGAGGATCAGAGCAACAGAGACGAGCCGATTCAGTTCGGGTGAAACGGGCAATCTCTACGCGCAGCAACACCAAATAGGCACACGTTGACCTGGCCCGGGGAGTGTGCGGGTAGGTGGCATCGAGCCGCTCTGGCGACAGGCGGCCCAGAGGAATGGCGGTCACGGTTCAGCGTCGCGAGACACGGAACTGCACAGAATCCGGCCTATCGGCTGACTTCACACTTATTTTTTGCCAAGGTCAGGGTCAAGTTGGGCGTCTCATGTGCCGAAAACAAGGCGTATGCCGGAGACTTCGACCATGTTGCCCACCCTTGCGTTTCCTCGATTGACGGCCTTGGCCCTGCTGGCTGGCTTGGCTCTGTCCCTGACATCGGAGGGGGTCGTGGCGGCCGATCCGCCAGCATCGAGCGAGTCGGGTGCTTCGGCCAGCATCCGGCCGACCTTGGACAAGCCCACGTTTTTCAAACGCAAGGAAGCCGTCAAGGAGACTCCCAAGTCCACGGCCAAGCCCAAACCCGAGGCACAGGGCGTGTCGATGAGCGAGTTGGCCGATCTCATTGATCAGAAGATCGCCGAAGTCGCGGCCAAGCGTGCGGCCGCTCCGGTGGTGAAGGTCAAGACCGCGGCGCCGCGCGCCAAGCGTGTGGCTGTCGTGTCGGGTGCGGCCTTGGCCAGCTCGGTGGCCGTGCAGGACCCCCTTCAGCAGCGTTTGCTTCTGGGCACCGAAGTGGACTGGGCCTACAGCGGTGCGACGGGGCCTGACGCCTGGGGTCAGCTCAAGCCCGCCTACCGGCAATGCATGCTGGGCAAGCGTCAAAGTCCCATCGACATCCGTGATGGCCTGCCGGTTCACCTCGATCCCATTCAGTTCGACTACCGCCCCACGCGCTTTCGCGTGATCGACACCGGTCGCACCGTGCAGGTCAAGCTGGACCTGGGCAACAGCATCACGGTGATGGGGCAGCGTTACGAGCTGGTGCAAATGCAGTTCCACCGCCCCAGTGAGGAGCGGGTCAATGGCCGCGCCTACCCGATGTCAGCCCAACTGCTGCACAAGAGCCCCGCGGGGCAGATCGCCGTGGTGGCCGTGCTGCTCGACCAGGGCGAGCCCCATGCCCTGATCCAGCAAGTGTGGAACAACCTGCCGCTGGAAAAACACCAGGAGCAAGCGGCCCAGTTGCCGATGGACCCGAGCCAGATCCTGCCGCTGCCCGCACAGCGTCACCAGTACTACACCTACATGGGCTCGCTCACCAGCCCCCCATGCACCGAGAACGTGCTGTGGATGGTGATGAAGCAGCCCGTCACGGTGTCGATCGAGCAGATCGACCTGTTCCACCGCCTCTATCCGATGAACGCCCGGCCGGTGCAGCCCACCGCGGGGCGCATGATCAAAGACGGACTCTGAGCGGCACGGGTGGGCTCAGAGGCTCACTCAATAAACCCGACCGCCCTTGATCTGGGCGTGGGTGCGCCGTGTCAGGTCGGTGGCCTTGGCCATCTGCGCCATGGCGTGGCCGGCGTGTGCGTGGCAGATCGCCAGCCCCAGCGCGTCGGAGGCGTCGTTGTTCGGTTCGCGCGGCAGCTGCAGCAGGCGCATCACCATGTGGCGGATCTGGGCCTTGGCCGCATGGCCATGGCCGACCACGGCCTTTTTCATTTGCAGCGCGGTGTATTCGGCCACGCTGGGGTGACCGGGGGCGGACAGGAGTCCGGCAATGGCGGCGCCGCGAGCTTGGCCCAGCAGCAAGGTGGACTGCGGGTTGACGTTGACGAACACGATCTCGACCGAGGCCTGCTCGGGCTCGTAACGGGCCACCACCTCGCGCACGCCTTCAAAGATCAGCTTCAGCCGTGAGGGCAGGTCGCCCTGCGCGGCCTCCTTGGTCTTGATGGTGCCACTGGCGATGTAGTGCAGGCGTGGGCCTTCGGATTCGATGATGCCAAAGCCAGTGGTCTGCAAGCCGGGGTCGATGCCGAGGATTCTCATGAGGCGGGTGGGTGTCTGTGGCGGCTGTTGGGGGGCTCAGGGCGCAGAGGGGGCTTGCATGACCAGGCGGATGCCCACCAGGGTGTAGCGGGTGCTGGCGGCGTTCCAGTTGCGGTAGCTGCAGCGGGCGTAAAACGCCCAGGTGTGCCATGAGCCGCCGCGGCGCACGCGCACCGTGCCGTCTTGCGGGCCTTGAGGGTCAACGGTGGGCGAGTGCGCATAGTAGTCGTCTTCATGCCAGTCGGCGGTCCATTCCCAGACATTGCCCTGCATGTCGTGCAGGCCGAAGGCATTGGGGGCGAAGCTGCCCACCGGTGCGGTGAACGCAAAGCCATCGTTCGCCATCAGGGCACGGCGGGCCCACAGGGGCCAATGGGGCCGGGCGGCGGCATCGAAGACATTGGCCACGCGCGCGAGCGTGGTGGGGTCATCGCCACTGCTGTAGCGGGTCGTGGTGCCAGCGCGGCAGGCGTATTCCCACTCGGCTTCTGTGGGCAGGCGGTAGGTGCGCTTTTCGGTCTGGCTCAACCACGTGGCCAGCGCTTGCGCGTCGTGCCAACTGACGTTGACCACGGGCTCGTTGTCGCCCTGGGGAAAGCCGGGGTTTTGCCACGAGTAGGCAGGGTCGCGCCCCGCGAAGGCGTCTTGATTCGGCTGGCGGGCCGCCACATGCGTGGCGCTGTAGCCAAACCCGCCCGTTTTGTCGGCAATCGATTGCGGGACGTAGCCCGATGCCGCCAGGAAGCGCCGGAACTGGCCCACGGTGACCTCATGCTGGCCCATGTAGAACGCGCGGGAGATGCGCACCCGGTGCACGGGCGCCTCGTCGTGCAACTGGGTGAAGCGTTCGGGCTCATAGCCCGGAAAGGCTTGCGCCAACGCGGCCGGCGACTCGGCGCTGCCCATCATGAACTCGCCCGCCGGCACGCGCACCAGCTTCATGCCGAGACTGTTCGTGATGACCGGCGGCTCAGCGTTGGCCGCGGGCGGCAACATCGCGCAGACGGCGAGCAAGGCACTGCTGTACAGCGCCGACAGACGCCTCGACATGAGGTCAGCTCCTGAAAGGGTCAATGCGGCAGGAGCTTACGCCAATTTGACGCTCAGGCCTGGCCTCGCAGGGCGGCTGCGATCGTGGGCCACAGCGCCTGGTGCGACGCGCGAAACCAGTCGATGTGGCCGATCTGCTTGAGACCATGGGCCGCAGGGTGGATGGCCACGGTTTGTTTGGGCGCTGCCGGGAAGGTGCGCAACAGGTCGGCCACGGTGGTGGGCGTGGCGATGTCGTCATCGGTGGCGTGCAGCACGGTGATGGGCGTGCGGACGTCGGCGTGGAAGTCGAGTTCGGGCTGGTGGCGGATGGCGTTGGTGGCGTAGCCACCGGCCGCGCACCACTGGCCCCATTGGCGGGCCACCCCAGCGGGCAGGTTCTCACCCAGGCCCACCGCCGAGGTCGGGGCATAGCCTTTCACCCACGCCCCCAGCGGAACCAGGCAGCGCAGCCCCAGGCGGGCCTTGAGGCGAAAACCCAAGCGCATGCCGCGGAACCAACCGGTGGAGGCCGAGACGCCCACCACGCGCGCGACGCGCCGGTGGTTGGGCAGCAGTCCGATCATTTGACCGCCCGCGCTGTGTCCCAGCAGCAGCACCTGCTCGCTGCCGGTGCGCTGCGCCAGCCATTCGAGCGCGGCCACCTGGTCCTGCTGGCCCCACTCGGCCAGTGTCGCCCGGCAGTCTTTCAGCGGCCCATGCAGAGACAGCCCGACGCCACGGTAGTCGAACACCAGCACGTCGTGTCCCTGCGCCGCCAGCCAGGTGGCAAAGCGCAGGTAGAAGTGCTGGCGCACGCCGGTGGCGGGGCTCAGCAGCACAGGCAGACCAGGGGTGCCGCCGCTGGCCGGCAGGAAATGGCCGTGCAGGCGCACACCGTCGGCACAGGTGATCTCGATGCGTTCGCTGGCGGCAGAGGGGGCTGGATCAGTCATGGGGGGCTTCGGAAGAGGGATCTGGGCGGAGTTGCTGGACGTGGGTCAGCCAGCGGGCCACGGTCTGCAGTTCGGCCTCGGAGAAGCCGGCGGTGAGTTGGGCGTTGACGCGGGCGATGGCCTCCCGCAGGGGGGGCAGTTGCGCACGGCCCGATGGGCGCAGCCAGACACGCTGGGTGCGGGCATCCTGGGGGCAAGGCTGGCGGGTGACCCAGTCCAAGGCTTCCAGGCGCTGCACCAGGCCAGAGACCGCCGACGGCGCCAGGTCCAGCGCGTCGGCCAGCTGCCCCATGGTGGCGCCGTCTTGCCGGGCCAGCACAAACAAGGCGCCCCCCTGTGCCGCCGTGGGCGAGGCGCTGCCGCCTGTGGTGACCTGTGCCTGTTTCGCCCCCATCCATTGCTGCAGCCGGCGCTGCGCGCTGTTGAGCAAGAAGATGAGGCGGGGGCGTTGGGCAGTCATGGCAGGTATTCGTTTCGCATGCGAAGTATATGTATTTCGCGTGCGAAGTAAACAACTGACGCAGAAATGAAAAAAGGCCCCGCAAGGCCTTTCTCGTCAAGCGGTGGCCGGCTTCAGGCCGGCGCCGATCAGTGACGGAAGTGACGCGTGCCGGTGAACACCATCGCGATGCCACGCTCGTCGGCGGCGGCGATCACCTCGTCGTCGCGCATCGAGCCACCCGGGTGGATCACGCAGGTCGCACCCGCATCGACCACCACGTCCAGGCCGTCGCGGAACGGGAAGAAGGCGTCCGACGCCACGGCCGTGCCTTGCAGGCTCAGGCCAGCGTGCTGGGCCTTGATCGAGGCAATGCGGGCCGAGTCCAGGCGGCTCATCTGGCCGGCGCCCACGCCCATGGTCATGCCGTCCTTGCAGAACACGATGGCGTTGCTCTTGACGAAGCGGGCCACGGTCCACGCAAACAGCATGTCCTTCAGCTGTTGCGCGGTGGGCTGCAGCTTGGAGACCACCTTGATGTCACCGACCAGGTCGATGTTGTCGCTTGACTGAAGCAGCATGCCGCCGCCCACGCGCTTGAAGTCCAGGGCGTTGGACAGGCTGCGGGTGGCATCGTCCAGGGGCACTTCCAGCAGGCGCACGTTCTGCTTGGCGGCATAGGCCGCACGCGCCGCGTCGGTGAACTTGGGCGCGATCACCACTTCCACGAACTGCTTGTTGGCGTTGATGGCGTCGATCACGTCCACGTCCACCACGCGGTTGAAGGCCATGATGCCGCCGAAGGCCGAGGTCGGGTCGGTCTTGAGGGCCTTGGTGTAAGCCTCCAGCGGGCCGGCACCGATGGCCACGCCACAGGGGTTGGCGTGCTTGATGATCACGCAGGCCGGCACATCAAAGGCCTTGACGCATTCCCAGGCGGCATCGGCATCGGCGATGTTGTTGAAGGACAGCTCCTTGCCCTGGATCTGGGTCCAGTTGGCCAAGGTGGACACCACGGGCGCAGCTTCACGGTAGAAGGCAGCCGACTGATGCGGGTTCTCGCCGTAACGCATGCCTTGCACCTTGTGCAGCTGCAGGTTGTAGACAGCGGGGTACTCGGCCTTGGCCGGCACGGCTTCGGTCTTGAGTTCCGATCCGGCTTCCAGCGAAGTCAGGTAGTTGGTGATCATGCCGTCGTAGGCGGCGGTGTGGGCGAACACCTTCTTGGCCAGCATGAACTTGGTCGAGCGGGTGATGCCCTCGGCCTTCATCTCCGACAGCACCTGTTCGTAGTCGACCGGGTCGATGATCACGGCCACGTCCTGCCAGTTCTTGGCGGCAGCGCGCAGCATGGTGGGTCCGCCGATGTCGATGTTCTCGATGGCGTTTTCCAGCGTGCAGTCGGCCTTGGCGGTGGCCTGGGCGAAGGGGTAGAGGTTGACCACCAGCATGTCGATGGTCTCGATGCCGTGTTCCTTCAGCGCGGCCATGTGCTCGGGCAGGTCACGGCGGGCCAGGATGCCACCATGCACGCGCGGGTGCAGGGTCTTGACGCGGCCGTCCAGCATTTCGGGGAAGCCGGTGATTTCCGACACCTCGGTCACGGGCAGGCCTTTTTCGGCCAGCAGTTTGGCGGTGCCGCCGGTGGACAGCAGGCGCACGCCCTGGGCGTTCAGCGCCTGGGCAAATTCAACGATGCCGGTCTTGTCGGACACGGACAGCAGGGCGGTCAAGGCCATGGTTCTTCCTTCAGTTCAAAGCGGGGTTTACTTGATCAATTTGTGTTCGAGCAGCTTGCGGCGCAGGGTGTTGCGGTTGATGCCCAGCCAGTCGGCCGCCTTGGACTGGTTGCCCTCGGCACGCAACATCACCACCTCCAGCATGGGCCGCTCCACCGCGTTGACGACCATGTCGTACACGGCGTGCGGCTCGGCGCCACGCAGGTCCTGGAAGTAGCCTTCCAGGTTGTCCTTGATGCATTCTTGGATGTTCTTCTTGCTCATATCGGGTCAGTTCGCTGTGCAGGCGGCCTCCCTGGCCTCCTGCGCGTCGTCGTCCTCGGCCACATCGACGGCTGCAGCCGGCAGGCGATCGTGGTCAAGGCTGAGTTCGTCAAAGTAGTCGGCCACGGCCTGCACCTGCGCTTCGCAGCTGTCGAGCGCGTTCATGCGGGTGCGGAAGGCCTCGCCGCCGGGCAGGGTGCGCACGGCCCAGCCAATGTGCTTGCGCGCGGTGCGCACGCCGGCGAATTCGCCATACAGGCCGTAGTGCTCGCCCAGGTGGTCCAGCAGCCACTGTTTGACCTGCTGCGTCAGCGGCGCAGCGCGGTGCGTGCCGGTGGCCAGAAAGTGGGCGATGTCGCCAAAAATCCAGGGGCGCCCCTGGGCGGCACGGCCGATCATGATCGCGTCGGCCCCGGTGTGCCGCAGCACGGCCAGCGCCTTCTCGGGCGTGGTGATGTCGCCATTGGCCACCACCGGCACGCGCACCGCTGCCTTGACGGCGGCAATCGTGTCGTACTCGGCCTGGCCCTTGTAGCCCTGCTCACGGGTGCGGCCGTGCACGGTCAGCATGGCGACGCCGGCCTGCTCGGCGGCGCGGGCGATGCGCTCGGCGTTCTTGTGCTGCAGGCTCCAGCCGGTGCGCATCTTCAGCGTCACGGGCACCTTGTGGGGCAGGCAGGCGGCGACCACGGCTTCCACAATCTGCAAGGCCAGCGGCTCGTCCTGCATCAAGGCGGAGCCGGCCCACTTGTTGCACACCTTCTTGGCCGGGCAGCCCATGTTGATGTCGATGATCTGGGCGCCGCGGTCGATGTTGTAGGCGGCGGCCTCGGCCATCATGGCGGCGTCGGTGCCGGCAATCTGCACGGCAATCGGCGTGGTTTCACCGTCGTGGTTGGCGCGCCGCGAGGTCTTGAGTGTGTGCCACAGGTCCTTGCGCGCGGTCACCATCTCGCTGACCGCATAGCCCGCCCCCAGGTTCTTGCACAGCTGACGAAACGGGCGGTCCGTCACCCCCGCCATCGGCGCCACGAACAGGCGGTTCGGCAACACGATGTTGCCGACAGCCAAGGCGCCGAGGTGAGGGGAGGTGGGTTTCATGAGGGCCAGAAAGAGGCAAAGCCCCGACCGGCGGGCGATCAGGGCTGCTTAAAAAAGAGGCAGATTATAGCCCGCCGCAGCGCCCGTGTGCACGATTTTTCGACGTCGGCGCACGCACAGGCACTGGCGCTCTGACAGGGCGGAGAGGGGGGGCGGAGAGGGGGCGGATTTGGTGGGTGACGTAAGCGTAAACACCTGACATCTAGCGTCAAGCATTACGTAGGATGGGTGGGCTTGCCATGGCGTGCCATGTCGCTTTCCCAACTTTTCCTGTACGTGGAGAGACCTTATGAAGACGATGCATCTGTCCCTGGCCTTGGCGGCCACCTTGCTGGCCGGTGCGGCCAGCGCCCAGGAGTACACATTCAAATTGGGTGCGGCCTACATCAACCCGAACGCCACGAGCAGTGACATCACGGGGAGGATGGCCATCAAACCCCCCGGTTTTCCTGCCGCATTGACCAAAGACGTCGACTCGGGTATCCAGTTGGAGGTGCAGCCTCAGACGGCGTTCATCTTCAGCATTGCGCGCTCCTTCGGAGACAACTGGGAAGGTGAGTTGTTGTTGGGCTTTCCTCCCACGCACGACGTGAAGATGCGCATGAACAATGTGCGCATCCAGCAATTGGCCACACTCAACCCGGCGGGGCCCTTTCCTCCGGGTGTGACGGCTGGCACGGTGGTGGCCGCCAAGCACATTGCTTCGTACGACGGCAAAGTGGTGGCCAAGCTCAAGCAGTTCGCGCCGACCGCATTCATCAACTACAGGTTCGGTACATCGCAAAGTACGTGGCGCCCATATGTGGGCGTGGGTGTCAACTTCACGCATGTCAAGCCTGAACCCACCACCGCAGGCGAAGCGTTCTACAACGACGGCAAGGTCCGGACCAAGGTGTCAGATTCCTGGGGTTTGGCGCTGCAAGCCGGGGTGAGTTATCACATTGATGACAAGTGGCTGATCAGTGCCAGCTACGCCACCGCGCAAGTGGAAAACAAGATCCGCATCAACACCGACAACGCTGACAGCGTTCACACGGCCAGCTACAAATTCAACCCGTCGATCTGGATGTTCACGGTGGGTCGCAAGTTCTGAGCGCAGCCCTGCGCGTGACTTCGATGCCCGCCGCGTGCGGGCATTTTCATGACCGACGGCGGCACCAATCAAGGGTAAACACGTATCTTTGTGTATCAATGATTACATTGTTTGTGTAATCGTTGCAGATAAAATGCAACGTTCATCGTGGCCTCCCTGACGTTCATCGCCTCTCTCTCATGAAGTTCCTTCCCTTGACTCTTTCCTTGGCCGCCACGTTGGTGGCTGGCTCTGCTTTCGCCCAGTCGGGCTACACCATCAAGCTGGGCATGGGCACCATCGATCCGCGTGCGACCAGCTCTGATTTGAAGGGCACGCTCCCGGCGGTGGTCAGCGGCACGTACTACGGCACGGTGAACGTGAACGGCGGCGTGAGCCTGGAGGTTCAGCGCCAGGACACCCTCATGTTCAGCATTGAGCGTGCGCTGGATGAGCACTGGTCGGTCGAGCTGCGTCTGGGCTACCCGCCCAAGCATGACGTGAAGCTGCGGGTGAACAATCCGCAACTGAGCTATCAGCCGGGCGATGCCTTGGGGCCGACCAAGGTGGACCGCGTGGGTGCCAAGCTCGCGGCCAACAACGGGCTGGTCGTGGCCGGCGTTCGCCAATGGGCACCTACCGCCTTCGTCAACTACAAATTCGGCGACAAGACCCATGCCCTGCGCCCTTGGGTGGGGGTGGGTATCAACCACACGACCTTCAAGTCCTCGACCAATGCGATCGGGAACGAGCTGTACCACGACGGTGCCGTGCGCGTGAAGCTGTCCGACTCCACGGGCCTGGCCTTCCAGACTGGCTTGACCTACCAGATCGACCCGCACTGGTCCGTGCAAGCCAGCTGGATGACCGCAGCGGTCAAGCACAACCTCAGTACCTACACCGAGCACAGCGTGCAGAAGGCGACCTACCGCTTCCATCCCTCGGTGTTCGCTGCGGTGGTGGCGTACAGCTACTGATCTGTCGCCCGATTCCGCACGGATCTTCGCACCGCAAAGCCCCTGTCTTCAGGGGCTTTCGTCATTCCAGCCTCACAATCGCGCGCATGGAAAGCTGGATGCCCCCCTTCATTGCGAGCACGCTGGCGTGGCTGGCCCTGCCTTCAGTGGGCTTGCCGGCGGTGTTCCTCGTGGCCTTGATGTCGGCCACCTTGCTGCCCATGGGATCGGAGCCGGCGGTCTTTGCCTTGGTTCAGACCCAGCCCGAGCTGTTCTGGCCCGCTGTGCTGGTGGCCGCTGTGGGCAACACGGTCGGCGGCGCCATCTCCTGGTGGATGGGGGCGGGGGCGCACCGCACTGTCGAGCACTGGCAGGAGGCCCATCCGGTCGGACATCGTCCTCAGGGGCGCGGCCATGGCAAGGCGCTGGCCTGGTTGGCGCGTTTCGGCCCCAAGGCCTGCCTGCTGTCGTGGCTGCCTGTCGTGGGCGACCCCCTGTGTGCCCTGGCCGGCTGGATGCGCTTGCCCTTTTGGCCCTGCGTGGCGTACATGGCCGCGGGCAAGCTGGCCCGCTACATCACGATGACCGGGGCCCTCGTGTGGGCATTCTGATGTCCGCCTTCTGAGTCACCGCCCGCCGCCGCAGCGGCGCCCGACTCACTTGCGCACGTCGATGGCCGTGACGGTGAACTGTCCACCCACCTTGTCGGCTTCAAAGGTGACTTTGTCGCCCACCTGCAGCTTTTGCAGCCAGGCCGGATTGACCACCCGAAAAGCCATCTGCATGGCCGGAATGTCCAGATTCTGGATCGGGCCGTGCTTGATTGTCACCTTGCCGGCGTCCACATCGATCTTCTTGACTTCGCCGTCCACGGGTTGCGCCTGAACACTCAGGGCCACGCTCAGGCCCAGGATCAGACCGCCGAGGGTGCGGGTCAGGGTGTGCTTCACGGAGTGCTCCTCTGTCAAAAAACAAGAATGACAGTATGTATGAAACGTGCGTGACGGCTCTAGGTTGACAGGTTTGGCGTACAAGGAGGGCTGCGGCCTTCTAAAATGCCACTTTGTCATTCCCTCCCACCCTTTTGCACGCACGCCATGCCCAACTCTGCCCAGCCCGACCTCGTTGCCCACATCGCTCCCCGTGACAAGGCGGAGATCCTGGCGCAGGCGTTGCCTTACATCCGCAAGTTTCACGGCAAGACCATCGTCATCAAGTACGGCGGCAATGCCATGACCGACCCGGCGCTGCAGGCCGACTTCGCCGAAGACGTGGTGCTGCTCAAGCTGGTGGGCCTCAACCCCGTGGTCGTGCACGGTGGCGGCCCGCAGATTGACGCCGCACTGAACAAGATCGGCAAGAAGGGCCAGTTCATCCAGGGCATGCGCGTCACCGACGAAGAAACCATGGAAGTGGTGGAGTGGGTGCTGGCCGGTGAGGTGCAGCAAGACATCGTGGGCTTGATCAACGCCGCCGGCGGCAAGGCCGTGGGCCTGACCGGCCGCGATGGCGGCATGATCCGCGCCCGCAAGCTCAAGCTGGTGGACCTGGAAGACCCGGCCAAGGAGCACGACGTGGGCTCGGTCGGCGAGATCGAGGCCATCGATCCCAGCGTGGTCAAGGCCCTGCAGGACGACCAGTTCATCCCCGTCATCAGCCCCATCGGCTTCGGTGAACACAACGAGAGCTACAACATCAACGCCGACCTGGTGGCCGCGAAGCTGGCCGAGATCCTCAAGGCCGAGAAGCTCATGCTGCTGACCAACATCAAGGGCGTGCTCGACAAGGAAGGCAACCTGCTGACCGACCTGACGGCCCGCCGCATCGACGAGCTCATCGCCGATGGCACCATCAGCGGTGGCATGTTGCCCAAGATCGCCGGTGCGCTGGACGCGGCCAAGAGCGGAGTGAATGCCGTGCACATCGTGGACGGCCGCGTGCCCCACGCGATGCTGCTGGAGATCCTCACCGAGGCGGCTTACGGCACGATGATCAGCTCGCGCTGAATCGTCTATGCAGGTTGATCCCTCGGGCGTGTCGCGCTGGTCGCGGCTGGATGCCCGCTGGCTGCTGGGGCTGCTGGTGTACGCCTGCACCGTGGCCTTCTTGCAAATGGGGGCCTCGCCCACGGCCGAGCTGGATCAGGCCGAGCAGCTGATCCTGTCGCAGCGGCTGCAGTGGGGCTATACCAACCAGCCGCCGCTCTACACCTGGCTGTTGTGGGGCCTCGAGCAATGGACCGGGCCCAGTCTGACCGTGTTGCTCCTGTTCAAGGTCGGCTTGTTGCTGGCCTTGGCTGTCAGCTTCGTCGGGATCGGCCATGAGTTGCGACTGTCCCAGCGCCAACGTGTGCTGTCGCTGGCCGGTCTGGCCTGGTTGCCGGCCTTTGTCTGGGAGGCGCAGCGCGACCTGACCCACTCGATGATGGCCGCGACCATGGCGTCGCTCATGCTGTGGGGCAGTTTGTGGGCCGTGCGACGTCGCTCGGTGTGGGCATACGCCTGGCCGGGGCTGGCGGCGGCGGGCGCCTTGCTGTCCAAACACAATGCGGTGATCTTTGTGGTGGCGGTGCTGGTGACCTTGTTGTCCTTGCCAGACTGGCGCCAGCGTTTGCATCTCGGTGGGGTGTTTCTCGCGATCGCGCTGCTGGCAGGGCTGTGTGCCCCGCACGGCCTGTGGCTGCTGCAGCATCCAGAGGTGTTGGCCCAGACCACACACAAGCTGATCGGGGCGCATGACGATGCGGGTTGGGTGGCGGCAGGCGAGTTGCTCGTCGCCTTGCTCAAAGGCTTGTTGGCCTTCCTGATGCCCTGGTTGCTGGTGGCCGTGCCGCTGTGGTGGGGTGCGCGTCGCCAAAGCGCAGCTCAGCGCTTGATGACCCGGCTGCTGTGGGTGGTGATGGCCGTGTTGCTGGTGTTCGTGCTGGCAATCGGGGCGGAGTCGTTCAAGGGCCGCTGGCTGTTTCCGCTGTTGTTCTTCGTGCCGCTGTGGCTGGCTGCCTCGGTCGATGTGGAAGCCTCGCGGGCCACCCAGATCATGGTGCGAGGCGGCGTAGCCCTGGCCGTGCTGTGCGGCGTCCTGTTGCCCCTGCGCATCGTCTGGCCGGTGGCGGGCGAAGTCCAGACGCGCCAGAACCTGCCGCTGGTCGGCTTGGGCGTGCAACTTCAGCAGACCTGGGGGGCGGTGTCACCCGTGGTGCTGGTGTCGCATCATCACGTGGGTGGCAACCTGCGCCTGGCCTGGGGCCGCGCCCCCTTGATCCAGTCGCCCAGAATGACATGGCCAGTGGCCTTGCCGGACGAGGTGATGGTGGTGGCCACCGATCAGGATCTGCGCGATCCCGCCTTTGCGACCTGGCTGCGCGCACAGACCAACCGGGCTCCGGGAGACTTGCACTGGCAGGCCGTCCAGGCTCCCGTGTTGCACCGGCCGCAATCGCCGCCTTACGTGTTGCATTGGGCGCGGGTGAAGCGCCTGCCTGATGGAAAGCACACATGAGCATGTCCGAACGCTCAGCCCCGCAGGACCCCATCTGGTTGTTCGACCTCGACAACACCCTGCACGATGCCAGCCAGGCCGTGTTCGGTCGCCTCAACCGCTCGATGACCGACTACATCGTGCAGCACCTGAGCCTGCCGCACGACGAAGCCGATCGCCTGCGCATGCACTACTGGCGGCGTTACGGCGCCACCTTGCTGGGGCTGGAAAAGCACCACGGCATCCGCGCGGCGCACTTTCTGGCCCAAACCCACACCTTGCCGGGCCTGGAGGCGCAGCTCCACATCCCCAAGGTGGACCGTGCCGCCTTGCAGCGCCTGCCAGGGCGCAAGTTCCTGCTGACCAATGCGCCGGCCGACTATGCCAAACGGGTGCTCACCGCGCTGGACCTCGCCTCGTGCTTCGAGGGCGTGATCACCATCGAAGGGATGCGGGTGTTTGGCGACCTGCGCCCCAAGCCCGATGCCCGCATGCTGCGCGTCGTCCTGGCCCGCCACCGGCTACCGGCGCACCGCTGTGTCTTGGTCGAAGACACGGTGGCCAACCTCAAGAGCGCCCGCCGTCTGGGCTTGCGCACGGTGTGGATGCAGCACTACCTCCAGAACAATCCGCACGGGCCGGAAGTGGGGCTGCACCTGCATGGGAAGCCCCCCTGGGTGTGTGTCAGAATCAAACGGCTTCGGGCCCTGCACAGCTGGGCTCGCACGGCAAGACGGTGATCACCACACAGGGAGGCTGGATGTCGGACGCGTACACACCCCAGGCGGCACAGGCCGCAGCGGCTGCGCTCACGCCCCCGATCCCGGCGACCTCTTCCCTTCAGCCTGACGCCCTGGCGTCGCCACCCGCTGCGCGCAAGCGCCCGCTGCCGGGCGAGCGTCGCGAGCAGATCCTGCGGGCCCTGGCGACGCTGTTGGAGCAGCCGGGTGCCGAGCGCATCACCACGGCGGTGCTGGCCAAGCACCTGCAGGTCAGCGAGGCGGCCTTGTACCGCCACTTCGCCAGCAAGGCGCAGATGTTCGAGGGGCTGATCGCCTTCATCGAAGACAGCCTCTTCACCCTGGCCAACCAGATCCAGGCACGCGAAACCGACCCCGCGCAGCAGATCGCGCGCTTGCTGGCGCTGGTGCTGCAGTTTGCACAAAAGAACCCCGGCATGTGTCGCGTGATGGTGGGCGACGCCCTCATCCTGGAGCACGAGCGCCTGTCTGCGCGCATCAACCAGCTGTGGGATCGCCTGGAGTCGCTGCTGCGTCAGAGTCACAAGGCGGTGGCCGAGGCACGCGGCTCGCTCACGCCCACGGTCGATGCGCAGGCCGGGGCCTCGCTGGCGGTGAGCGTCCTGCTGGGGCGTTTGCAGCGCTTCGTGCGCACGGACTTTCAGCGCCTGCCCACCGAGCACCTCGACGCCAGCTTGCAGCAGCTGCTACGTTGAGCCCGCGGGCGCGGCTGTCGCTACACTGCCCGCATGACGACGCTTGACCCTGCCCTGATCTCTCTGTTGCAACGTGCCGAGTCGCTGGTGACGCGACTCGAGACCCTGCTGCCATCCCCTCAACACGCCGTGGCCGAGCCCGACTGGTCGGCCTCGGTGGCCTTTCGCTACCGCAAGCGCAGTGGCCAGGCCTGGGCGGCGGGCCGACTGGAGCCGGTGCGCCACGTGGCCCACATCACCTACGCCGACCTGCAGGAGGTGGACACCCAGAAGGGTCGCTTTGCCCGCAACCTGGCGCAGTTCGTGGCGGGCCAGCCTGCCAACAACGTGCTGCTGTCGGGCGCGCGCGGCACGGGCAAGTCTTCGTTGGTCAAGGCCGGCCTGCACGCCCACGCCAGCCAGGGCCTGCGCCTCATCGAGGTCGACAAGGCCGACCTGATCGATCTGCCCGATCTGATCGAGCTGGTGAGCACCCGCGCTGAGCGCTTCATCATCTTTTGCGACGACCTCAGCTTTGACGAAGGCGAGCCCGGCTACAAGGCGCTCAAGTCCATTCTGGATGGCACCGTCTCGGCCGGGGGCGACAACGTGCTGCTGATGGCCACATCGAACCGACGCCACCTGCTGCCCGAATACCACTCCGACAACGCCACCTACAAGCACACCAGCGATGGCGAACTGCATCCCGGCGAGGGGGTGGAGGAGAAGATCTCCCTGTCCGAGCGCTTCGGGCTGTGGATCAGCTTCTACCCCTTCACGCAGGACGAGTACCTGGCCATCGTGGCGCAGTGGCTGGCCCATTTCGGCCTGCCCGACGGGGTGATGGACGTCGCTCGTCCGCAGGCTTTGTTGTGGGCCCTGGAGCGTGGCTCCCGCTCTGGCCGGGTGGCCTACCAGTTTGCGCGTGATTACGCGGGACGTGACCACACTGGAGCCGACCATGTCTGAGCCCACCACAGAGCGTAAGTCCTATCACGTGATGGACGCGACCGACCGCACGCCGGTCGAAGTGGCCGTGGGCGTGCTCATCGAGCGCGATGCCCAGGGACGCGAAAGCCGTTTTGTCCTGACCTCACGGCCGCAGGGCAAGGTCTATGCAGGCTACTGGGAGTTTCCGGGCGGCAAGCTGGAGGCCGGTGAAACGGTCGAGCAGGCCTTGCGCCGCGAGCTGCACGAGGAGATCGGCATCACCATCGGTGAGGCCCATCCGTGGCAGGTGGAGGTCATGGACTATCCCCATGCGCGGGTGCGCCTGCATTTCTGCAAGGTCTACGACTGGCAGGGTGAGTTCGACATGAAGGAGTCGCAACACATGGCGTGGCAGACGCTGCCGGTGGAGGTGGTGCCGGTCTTGCCGGGCACCATCCCGGTGTTGCAGTGGCTGGCCGCAGAGCGGGGCCACACCGGCTTGACGCACCACGAGGCGGGGCAGCCGGTTTGAGCGCAGCGCCTCAGTGGAGGCGCTGGCGATCAGTTGCTGGCTGCGCTGGCCGCAGCCGAAGCCACCGACGCCGCTTCGCTGACCACGGAGGATGCGGCTTCGACGACCGACGCAGCGCCACTGGCGGTGCTGTCGCTGTGCTCCACCTCGATGCCGTGCTTCTCACCGCCCATGTCGATGTCACCACCGCTCTTCATCAGCACGAAAATGGCCAGGGCCGCGAAGGCCAGAAAGGCCACGAAAATCTTCCACATGGGGGGTTCTCCTGAAAGTGGTTCACAAGGACGGATGCCTGTTGGGCATCGGGCGCCACCCGGCTTCGGGCAGCGCGAACATTTTGCGTCACACCCACGGGTGAACGCTCTCGGTAGCTTCCCGGGGGAGGCATGAAAAAAGCCCGGCAAAGCCGGGCTTGGTGCGTGCAACGGGCCGGACTCGTCAGTGCGGCCTGTGGCAAACGGCGGATCAGCTCAGTTGTTGGCTGACCAGCTTGGTCAACTCGAACATCGTGACCTGGTCTTTGCCGAAGATGGGCTTGAGCTTGGCATCGGCATTGATGTTGCGCTTGTTGGCCGCGTCTTGCAGGTTGTGGGCCTTGATGTATTCCCAGATCTTCTTGGTGACTTCGGTGCGGGGCAGCGGGGTAGCGCCGATCACGGCGGCCAGCAGCGGGCTGGGGGTCAGGGGCTTGAGGAAAGCCGCATTGGGGGCGCGCTTGGCTGCCGGAGCCTTGGTGCCTTCGGCCTTGGCCGGGGCTTTCTTTGCAGTTGCCATGTGTATCACTCCAATTTTGGTGAGTCAGATCTGATTCGAGCCCAGCCGCTGGCCGCATCAGTGCGCGGCCCTCTGGGACTTGCCTCGGCGATGGTAATGCTTTTCCTGGGCAAAACCGCCCTGTGGCACCCTTTGTACCGTGTCGTCGCCCCTGAAAATCACACGGTTGCGGGCTTTGGTGTTCAATCGGGGGGCGCGTTTTCCGCGAGTTGTCCTATTTTCCCGGAGTCCTGAATGTTGCCTCAAGCCGTGTTGGCCCAGTCTTTCCACCTGCCGCGGGGCGGGGTGGTGAAGAACCGTGTGTGCAAGTCGGCCATGAGTGAGGCCTTGGGCACACGTCAAGGCCGTGCCACGCCCGAGCTCGCACGCCTGTACGGCGCCTGGGCCGAGGGCGGCGTGGGATTGTGCATCACCGGCAATGTGATGATCGACCGTCGGGCGCTGGGCGAGCCAGGCAATGTCGTCATCGAGGACGATGGCCAGATGGCCGAGCTGCAGGCCTGGGCGCAGGCCGCCACCCGCCACGGTACGCACTGCTGGGTGCAGCTCAACCACCCCGGCAAGCAGGCTCCCAAAGGCCTCAACAAGGAAAACGTGGCGCCTTCGGCCGTGCCGTTTCGCAAGGACATGCAGGCCTTCTTCCCTACGCCGCGCGAACTCACCGATGCCGAGGTGCGTGAGCTGATCGCGCGCTATGGTCGTGCGGCGGGCATCGTCAAGCGCGCCGGGTTCACCGGCGTGCAGATCCATGGTGCGCACGGGTACCTCGTGAGCCAGTTTCTGTCTCCGCATCACAACCAGCGCACCGATGAGTGGGGTGGCTCCCCCGAGAAGCGTCGTCGCTTCGTGCTGGCCGTGCTGGCAGCGATGCGCGCCGAGGTGGGGGCGGACTTCCCCATCGGCATCAAGTTGAACTCGGCCGACTTCCAGCGCGGCGGCTTCACGGAAGACGAGTCACTCGACACCATCCGGGCGCTGGCCGCAGCGGGCATCGACCTGATCGAAATTTCCGGGGGCACGTATGAGGCACCCGCCATGACCGGCGTGAAGACGCAGGCGGCGCCCGCCAAGGACAGCACCCGTCAGCGCGAGGCTTACTTTCTGGCGTTTGCCGAGAAGGCGCGTCAGGCCGTGCAGGTGCCGCTGGTGGTGACCGGCGGTTTTCGCTCGCTCGAGGGCATGGCTGCGGCCATCAGCTCGGGGGCGGTGGACCTGGTGGGCCTGGCGCGGGCCGTGGCGATCGAGCCCGATGTGGTCAACCGCCTGTTGGCCGGTCAGGCACCGCGTGAGCAGGTGCGCCCGATCAAGACGGGCATCCCGCCCATCGACCGCATGGGGCTGATGGAGGTGAGCTGGTACACCGGGCAGCTCAAGCGCATCGGGCGTGGCGAGGCGCCCCGGCCGAATGAGAGCGCCTTGTGGGTCTTTCTGAAGACCGTGTTCAAGCAGATGGGGTGGGGGCGCAAGAAGCGGCCGACGCGCTTGCGAGCGACCTGAACGGTGGACGCGGCTGACGCGGAGGTCGGCCTCAGGGGCGCACCAGCAGACCTCGGTGGAGGTCTTGCACGGTGGCGCAACCGCACAAGGCCATGGCGATGGCCAGCTCATCTTGCAGCAGGCGCAGCACATGAGCCACCCCGAGGGCGCCGGCGGTGGCCAGGGCGTAGACATAAGGACGCCCAATGAGCACCGCCTGTGCGCCCAGGGTCAGCGCCTTGAGCACATCGGTGCCCCGGCGGATGCCGCCGTCGACCAGCAGGCACACATCGCCCCCCACCGCATCGGCGATGCGCGGCAAGGCCCAGGCGGTGCTCACGGCCGTGTCCAGGGTGCGGCCGCCATGGTTCGACACGATCAGGCCCTGGATGCCCAGCTGTTGCGCCTGGCGGGCATCGTCCTCGTGCAGCACCCCTTTGAGCAGGATGGGCAGCCGGGTCTGGGTCTGCAGCCACGCGATGTCCGACCAGGTGGGCGCCTGGGCCAGCACGCTCTGCCAGCCGGCATCGACGTCGGCGTTGGCGCGCAAGGGGGGCGTGTCGAGGTTCACCTGCATCCCGGCGGGCATCTGAAACTGGGCGCGCCGCTCACGGTCACGGGCGCCGTGGGTGGGCGCATCCACGGTCACCACCAGGGCTTCATAGCCCGCCGTCTCCGCGCGCTGCACCAGGGCCAGCGTGGCGCCGCGGTCGGCTTGCAGGTAGAGCTGCATCCACAGCGGGCCGTGGTCGGGCTCGGCCAGGTAGGCGTGTGACACCGCTTCCAGCCGGGTGCTGGCCTGCGTGCTCAGGATCAGACCCGCGGCCTGGGCGGCGGCGGCATAGGCCACACCGATCTCGCCATCGGGATGCGCCAGTTGGTGTGCGGCCACCGGGGCCAGCAAAATGGGGTGGGCCACTGGGCGACCCAGCAGCGTGGTGCGCAGGTGCGCGCCTTGCAGCGGTTTCAACACCCGAGGATGCAGTTGCCAGTCCGACCAGGCCTGCCGGTTGGCGCGCAGCGTGAGCTCGTCTGCCGCACCGCCGCTGAGGTAGGCCCAGGTGGCCTCAGGCAGGCAGGCTTGGGCGTGCCGCGCGTAGTCTTCCAGGTTGACGACGTCTGCGGGAATGTGGCGCGTGGGCGGCTGCGCGGTCATCAGGCGTCGGCCCACAGGCGCAGCAGGTTGTGATACGTGCCGGTCAGGCCCACCATGGGGCCGCTTTCGCCGTGTGCGTCACGCAGGCGCATCAGGTTCATGTCCAGGTCGAACAGCAGGCGACGTTGCTCGTCGCTGCGCACCAGGCTTTGAACCCAGAAAAAGCTGGCGACCCGGTGGCCGCGGGTGACCGGCTCCACACGGTGCACGCTGGTGCTGGGGTAGATCACCATGTCGCCAGCTGGCAGCTTGACGCGCTGCTGGCCGTAGGTGTCGTTGATGACCAGCTCGCCGCCGTCGTAGTCGGCTGGGTCGGCGATGAAGAGGGTGCAGCTCACATCGGTGCGCACCTTCTCCCCGGTGGCCGCGACGTGCATCACGCCACCGTCCACGTGGTCACCGTAGAAATTGGTCTCCCCGCCGTAGCGATTGAACTGCGGCGGAAAGATCTTGCGGGGCAGGGCCACCGAGAAGAACAGCGGGTTGCGGTGGAGGGCCTGCAACACCAGTTGCTGCGCGGCCTGGGCCGTGTCCGTGCCGGTGGCGATCTGTTCGTTGTTCTTGGCCTGCACCGCCTGGGTGCCGGCCGTGGCGCGCCCATCGCGCCATGCAGCTTCGTTCAGGAGGCTGCGTAAGGTGCGCAGTTCGTCGGAGGTCAGGACATCAGGGATGTGAAGCAGCATGGCGATGAGGGCAGCGGGTGGACTTAGAACGAGGCTTTCAGCGCAACCTGCACGCTGCGGGCCGCACCGGGCGCGTAGAAGCCGCGGTAGAGCGAATCAGCATACAGCTCGCCGGTCACGTTGGTCACGTTGACCTTGACGCTCATGCTTGCATCGATCTTGTACTCGGCCATCAGATCCAGCGTTGTGAAGGCGTCTGCCATCAAGGTGCGGTTGCCTTCCGGATTTTGCTCGCCGCGGTGGTTCAGGCCGCCGCCCACACGCCACTTGGGCGCCAACTGGTAGGTGGTCCACAGGCTGGCGCTGTGCTTGGGGGTCAGGCCGGGACGGTCACCTTGGCGCTGGGCGTTGCCGGTGGTGACGTTGCTCTTGTCGATGCGGGCCACCGGGATCCAGGTGTACGAGAAGAACGCGTCCCACTTGGGCGTGATCTGGCCCGCAATGTCGATGTCCAGGCCCTTGGCGTGACGCTTGCCCGACAACAGTTGCTGGTCGGCGGCCGTGTCCGGGTCGGTGTTGCGTTCGTTGTACTTCTCTGTGTAGAACGCCGAGGCGTTGACCGACAGGCGTTGATCGAAGAGGTCCAGCTTGGTGCCGATCTCGAAGTTGCGGCTCTTTTCTGCCGGCGTGTTCGCATCCTTCGTGCTGGGGCCTTGCACGGCAAACTGGTAGGTGTCCCCCGAGGTGTTGAACGACGTACCGTAGGACGCGTGGAAGGAGGCCCAGTCACTGGGTTGGAACAGCGCGCCCAGACGCTGGCTGGTCAGATTGTCCGAGCGATCGAAGTGCACGCCGGCTGCGGTGTCATAGCTGGCCTTGAAGCGGTCATGGCGCAGGCCGGCGAGCACCTTGAAGGTGGGGCTGATTTCCACCATGTCCTGCACATACAAGCCCAGGTTGCGTGAGGTGAACTCATTGAAAGCGACCGGTGCGCGCGAATCCACAATCGATTGTCCTGCATCGGGCTGGCCCACGGTGGTGGTGGGGCGGGTGACGCCGGCCGGGTCTGCGTAGCTGTTGGCGCGTCGGGCTTCGTCTTGAGACCAGTCCAGGCCCGTGATCACGTTGTGGCGCATTCCCGCCAGCTGGAACTTGTTGTTGTAATCGCTTTGCAGCACGGTGCCATCGGTGATGGCAATGCGGCCCTTGGAGGCACGGGTGATGACCGTGTTGTCGTTCAGGTTGGCGAGGGTGGTGCCGGTGGCAAAGCGTGCGACGCTGGCCCACAACTCTCGCTGGTAACGACCGTGGCGCAGGGTGGTCTTCAGCTCGCCCCCGTCACCAAAGCGATGCAGGTGGCTGAGCGTGCCGTAGGTGGCGTTACCGCGGTTGTAGTCGCTGTCCAGACCATAAAAATTCTGGGCATCGAGCTTGGGCACGATCTTGCCATCGACGGTGAACCAGGGGTGGTTGTAAATCGGGTTGTTGTCGTACTCCAGGTGCATGAACCCGACGGTGAATTCATCGCTGCTGCCGATGCCCCAGCGGTAGGTCGGGGCGAAGCCCTTCTTGGACACGGTGGCGCCGTCGTTGTCTGCCTCGTGCGTCATGATGTTCATGCGCAGCGCGGCCGCATCGCCGGTCTTGATGTTGAAGTCACCCGTCAGGCGTACCTCGCTGCCCGTGCCCACGGAGGCCTCCACCTCATGCTGGGTCATCAGGAAGGGTTGCTTGCTGACCTGGTTGACCACACCGCCGGTCGAGCCGCGCCCAAACAGCATCGAGGCCGAGCCCTTGAGCACTTCGACGCGGTCGTTGTTGAAGGTGTCGCGCTCGTACAGCGAGGGGTCTCGCATCCCGTCGATGTAGAGGTCGCCGGCCTGGCTCAGCGAAAAGCCACGCAGACGCACGTCCTCTTCGCCCGTCTCGCCGGCCTGGAACGTGATGCCGGCGGTCGTGCGCAACACGTCTTTCAGGTCATCAAGACCGCGGTCGTCCATCAGCCTCTCCGTCACCACGGTGATGGATTGGGGCACATCGCGCAGGGCCTGTTTGCCCTTGCCAATGCTGGTGGAGACAGCTTGGTAGCTCGTCTTGGCTTGCGGCTTGCGGTCGGCCTGTGCCTTGACCGTCACCGACGGTAAGGTCTGCACACTGGCGTCTTCGGCCGGGCTCACCTGTGCGCTGGAAGCCGCGACTTCAGGGGGCGCGACGCTTTGGGCCAGCGCGGCCGTGCTGATCAGGCTCAGACCCACACCGGCAGCCAAGGCGCCCAGGGGCAGGACTGTAGAGCGGGGGGCGCCCTGGGTGGGCAAGGGGGACAACACAGAACGGGACATGAACCAAGCGCTCCAAAAAAGAAGGCCCTCACACAGGGCGAATCGTTCCGTGGGGCATGACCATCGGCCCCACTGATAAAGTAGAGCAAATGATAATGATTCGCAATCACGTTGTAAAGGAAGGTGTTGCACACACGCACCACGTGACAACGCCGGCACACCGGCCGGCGTTGCATCTGACCCTTTCGGGGACCGTCAGGTCCGTCAACGGCTCACGGTCTTGCTCGGGCCAATCTTGGGCGCGGTCTTCACGCTCCAGATCATGGTGAGGGCCAAAATGCCGATGACCACCCCCAACGACACCAGCACCGGGATCTTGTAGAGGTCGATCAGCAGCATCTTGGTGCCGATGAACACCAGAATCACCGCCAGGCCATAGTTCAGCAGGTGGAACTTGGCCGCCATCGCGGCCAGCAGGAAGAACATTGCGCGCAGCCCCAGGATGGCGAAGATGTTGGATGTCAGCACGATGAAGGGGTCGGCCGTGATCGCGTAAATGGCCGGAATCGAGTCCACCGCGAAGATCACGTCAGTGAAGCCGACCAGGGCCACCACCAGCAGCAGGGGGGTGGCAATGCGGACCCCGTTTTGCATGGTCCAAAAGTGCTCGCCATCAAAGTGCTTGCTCACGGGCATGACCTTGCGCAGGATCTTCAGCGCCGGGTTGTCTTCCAGATTGGCTTCTTCATCGGCACCGCGCCACATCTTGATGCCAGTGAGCAGCAGGAAGGCGCCGAACACATACAGGATCCAGTGGAACTCCGCGATCAGCCAGCCGCCGATGAGGATCATCACCGTGCGCAGCACGATGGCCAAGATGATGCCGATCATCAGCACCCGCTTCTGGTAGGCCGGAGGCACCGAGAAGTAGGTGAAGATCATCAAAAAGACGAAGATGTTGTCCACCGCCAGCGACTTCTCGATGAGGTAGCCGGTGAGGAACTCCAGCGCTTTGGTGTTGGCGACGGCGGTGCCCTGGTCTTGCGCAAAAGCCCACCACAGCAGCCCGTTGAACGCAAAGCTCAAGGCTACCCAGATGGCCGACCAGCGGATCGCCTCCGGCACAGTGACCTCGTGGGCCCCTTGTTTCTTGAGGACGACGAAGTCCACGAACAAGGCCAGCAACACAAAGACGATGAAAACGGACCACAACCACAGTGGGGCGAGGGTGTGCATGCAAATCTCCTGTCGGCACGAACATGGGCAGCCCACCATGGGCTGCGCAGCATGAAGCGCCGAAAGGTCTTGCAAGGCAGACAGGCGTCTGCCGTGTGCCCCGGATGGGCGGCCCGGGCGGGCACCCAACGTGCTGACGAGGCGTCACCCGCGCATGAGCGTGGTGCTACTCCCCCTTCGGTCAGCCCCGATGATACCGAAGACAACAATCCCTGCTGCACGGGCAGGGCGATAGGCAAAAAAAGGCCGCCAAGAGGCTGACCCCTTGGCGGCGAATGAAAAGAAGGTGGAGCCCCACACCCCACCTACACCATGGCTGGTGTCGCTGGCAACACAAGGAGACCTTGTCGCTGCCTGCTTGCATGTTAATGCGAATCATTCGCAAGTGACAAATCACCCTGTGCTGAAGAGGGAAAAGGTCAGTTGTCGTCTCGCAGGTCATCTCGCTGCTGGCGCTGCCAGACCTTGAGACGGGCATCCATCACGCTGAGTTCGATCACATCGGCGGCGTTGGGGCGCCGGAAGCGTTGGTGGGCGCCCTGAATCCGGTCGATGGCGCCGGGCAGGTCGCCCAGCGCGGCGGTGGCTTCGGCATCGGCCCGGATGGCGCGCAGCGGTTGATCCAGGCGCCGCCACAGCTCCGACAACAAGGCCCAGGCTGCGGCATCGTGCGGGTGCTGGCTGACATGGGGCTGCAGTTGGTTGGCCGCCTCGCGCCACTGGCTGGTTTGGGTGCCCAAGGCAGGTTGCGCCAGCGCCAGGCGCGCGCGCAACAGCAGCTCTGGGCGACCGGCTTGGGGGGGCACCATCGGCGAGGCCAGGGCCGGGCGGTCCAGGGCGGTCGCCGCCTCCTGCGAACGCTGCGCCTCCAGCAGGCCGTCGACCTCGCTCAGCGTCAGAAGGCGCCACACCAGCGCTTGCTGCGTGGCCGGCAGGCCCAAAGCGGCTTGTCGTGCCTGACCCATGGCGGCAGCGGCTCCGGCGGCCTGGCCGGTGCGCTGCTTCGCCAGGGACACGGTGTAATGCACGCGCACCTGCTGCAGCGGGCTGGCGCCCTCGGGCAGGCTCAGGGTCGCCAGGCGGTGCAAGGCATCGCTGCGCGGGTCCATCAGCACCTGGGCGCGGGCCGACATCAGCGCATGCCAAGCCGTACGCTGGCGTTCGGATGGGCGCGCCTGCAGGGCCTGTGTCCAGCCGTCAGGGCCCATGCGCGCGCGGGCTTCACCGATGCGTTCGCTGGTCAAGGGGTGGGTGCGCAGATAGGGGAAGCTGCCGTCGTCATTGAGGCGCGAGGCCTGCTGCAGGTGCTCGAACATGCGCGCCATGCCGCCGGGCTCAAAGCCTGCCTCCGACATCACCGTGAAGCCCACCCGATCGGCCTCCCGCTCCATGTCGCGCGAGAAGTTCAGCTGCCCCTGGATCGACGCGGCCTGCCCGCCGTAGATCAGGGCCTGGGCTGCCGCCGGGTTGCGGCTGGCCGCCAAAATGCCCAGCACCATCGAGGCCATGCTCATCCACGACGTGCGTGATTGCTGGCCCATCATGCGGGCGATGTGGCGCTGTGTGACGTGTGACAACTCGTGCGCCAGCACCGAGGCCAGCTCGTCAGTGGTCGTGGTCATGGCCATCAGGCCCAGGTGAACCCCGATGTAGCCCCCGGGCAGGGCAAAAGCGTTCACCGATTTGTCTCGCACCAGGAAGGGCTCCCAGGCGTGACTGTCGTCCAGGTCCGGCCCGATCTCCCCGCGCTGGCGCGCCGCGTTCAGCAGATCGCCCCACAGCGCCTGCACATACTCCAGCACCAGCGGGTCATCGATGACGGCCGGGTCACTGCGGATGGCGCGCATGACACGGTCACCCAGGCGCCGCTCGGCCCGTGGCGACAGATCCTGCCCCACCGAGTCACCCAGGGCCGGCAGACTCAAGGGGGCAGAGGGCGTGCGTGCCTCCTGCGCCAGCACGCCGGTGCTCACCGGCGCGGCGCACAAGGCCATCGCCAGCAAGCAGGGCCAGCGACGCAAGCGCAGACGCGGTGTGGGTGTCATGGGTGGGCGAGGGGCATGGTGGGCAGAAGGAGGGGGCGAAGCCATGAGCACATGATTCGAGAGGGACGCTGCAGTATGCTGCGAAGCCATTCCCTTGAGAGCCTGCGGGTGTCTCAAAGTTCGGACTCTTGAATTTCTTTACGCAGCTTGTCTGCACGCAGCGCCATGACCGAGTTGACCCATTTCGATCCCCAGGGCCAGGCCCACATGGTGGACGTGTCCGCCAAGGCCGCCACCGTGCGGGTGGCGGTGGCCCAGGGCCGCATCGTGATGCTGCCCAGCACCCTGGCTCTGATTGCCCAAGGCCGTGCCGGCAAGGGCGACGTGCTGGGGGTGGCGCGCATCGCCGCCATCCAGGGCGCCAAGCGCACCGCTGACCTCATTCCGCTGTGCCATCCGCTGGCGCTGTCGAAAGTGGCCGTCGAGTTTGAACTCGACGAAGCGGCCAGCGCCGTCACCTGCCGCGCCACGGTGCAAACCGTCGGCCCCACAGGCGTCGAGATGGAAGCCCTCACGGCCGTTCAGGTGGGCCTGCTCACCATTTACGACATGTGCAAGGCCGCTGAGAAAGGCATGGTCATCACCGACGTGCGCCTGCTGGAAAAACAGGGTGGCAAGTCAGGGCACTGGCAGGCGGCCTGACGCCACAGGCATCGTTGTGCCTCAGGGTAACAACTCCCGCCATGCGTAATGACGCTGCGGCGGCGCGCACTGGAAGGGCGGCTCCTGGCCTGAAGCAAGGGCATCGCAGGCCGCCAGGAATGGCCTGGCGGACGCATTGTGAAACTCCTTCAGCCGCGCCACGACAAAACGGGCCTTGTCGACCTCGCCGTGTTCCGCCAGCGAGCGGGCATAGGCCATCATCAGGCGTGCATCCAGGAGGTTGTGCAAGGTGCGGCGGAACGCTTGCGGGGGCGGACTGGGCTCGCTCTTGTCCGCCACGGTGACATCGGCGTAGTCAGCCTGATATCCCCACCAGGGCATCTGTTTGGCAAAGGCGATACGGCGCTCCAATGTCGAAGCGCCGGGACGCGGGGCATAGATGTTGGCGGCGGCCTGGTAGTCCAGCGCGCACCAGACGGCCATCACCGCCATCACCACGCCACCTGCCAGACGCCAGCGTGGTCGACCTGCTTGCGCCTCTCGGGCCGTGCCTTGGCGTGCCGCCAGGCCCAGCCCCCACGCAAAGGCGGTGGGCAGTAAAAAGTAGCTGTACCACAGCGGGTACTCCAGCAGGCTGTGCAGACCGGCGGTGGTCACGATCACGGCCGCTGCGCCCACGGTGGCTGGCTCACCTGTCTGGCGCTCCAGCTCCGAACCAGGGCGCACCAGGGCCCACCAGCCCCACAAGGCCAGCAGGCTCAGCACGATGGCCGCAGGCAAGCCCAGCTCCACCGCCCATTGCAACACCACGTTGTGCGTGTGATCGAAAAAGGCGACGGGCCGCTGGGGGAAGGGTGTCAAAGTCCAGGCGAGGTTGAACTCGCCGTAACCCACGCCCCACCAGGGGTGCTGCTGGATCAGGCTCAGCACATTGGCCCAGATCTTGAAGCGCGACGAGGAGATGTCGCTGCTGTCATGCAAGCGGGTCTCCCCCGCGAACGCCACGGCCCGATCCGCGTGTGCCAGCAGCCACATGCCGCCCCACCAAGCGCCATACAGCAGGGGTGCTGCCACCAGCGTCACGCGCAGCGTGCGGGGCAGCCGACGGTCCAACACTCCCCAGGCTGTTAAAAAGACCATGGCCACCATGCCCGTGCGGGACGCCGTCAGCACGATGCCGCCGATGCACAGGGCCACGCCCAGCGCCGCCACATCCGGTCGCAAGCGTTGGCGCGCCCCCAGCCAGGCCATCCCCGCTGCCGCAAACACCAGCAGGGTGCTGAAATGGTTGGGCTGGCGCAGGTTCCCCACCGCACGGCCAGCCATGTTCGGGGTGGCGATGAAGTTGCCATCGGCCCAGCTGGGCATGAACACCTGCACCGCTGCGAGCAGCAGGCCCACGCCCCCCGCCACGGCCAGCGCGCCAAAGAACAACTCGGCGACGCCGTCGCGCGTGACGGCGCGTCCCTGTCGCCAGCCGCTGTGAAACGCCAGCAAGGCCGCCAGGCTCATGCCGCCGCCCATCAGGCTCAGCCCGCCCGGCAGTGCGCCGAACAGCCCTGAGCCGAAAGCGCACGCGGCCAGCACCCCCAGCAAGCCAGTCATGGCCCAGCGGGCTGCCTGAGTCCGTGGTTTGGACGCCAGATCCAGCCCACCACCGTGCGCTTGCCCCATCCAGGCCAGCCACAGCCCCCAGCCCAGCACAGCCAGGGCCTGGTTGTAAAACGTCACGGACGGCGGGTCGTGGGCCGCAATCAGGGTCGGGGCCACGATGGCCAACAGTGCCCAGGCCCACCCGGCGGGTGACAGGGCCAAAGCGGCGTTTCCCGGGTGCGAGGTGCCAACATCAGGTGTGCTCATGGGCCGCTATTGTCAGGCCAGTCGTGCCTGCAGATTGACCTGTCTCAAGAGACGAAATCTTTTCCATGCGGGGGGTCGATGATCCAGACAAACCCCCATGTCATGCTCTTGTCATCAGGCTTGGACATGGGCACACTGGGTTTCCGGGTGGCGCTCAAAGCATCTCTCAGGTGCCCAGTCAGCCGGTTGTTTTCAACACCCCTGCTCTCGAAAGGAGGCAGTATGAATTTGACGATCAGTGGCCACCATCTTGAAGTGACTCCCGCACTGCGCGAGTACGTGATGACCAAGCTGGAGAGAGTGACCCGTCATTTCGACCAGGTCGTGGACATCGCGGTGCTGTTGTCGGTTGAAAAACAAAAGGAAAAGGAACGTCGCCAGAAAGCGGAAGTGACTTTGCACGTCAAGGGCAGGGACATCTTCGTGGAAACCGCTCACGAAGACCTCTATGCCGCCGTTGACCAGTTGATGGACAAGCTGGACCGTCAGGTCTGCCGTCACAAGGAGCGCACCCAGGATCATCACCACGAATCCATCAAGCACCATGACCTCGGGATGGATGCCATGCAATAAGCACGCGGTTAACCGCGTTGTGAGCAGTGTGCTTGGTGCGGCCTGATTGCGGGTCGCCAGCGCAGGTGAGCACCAAGTTGACGGCCCTCAGGGGCCGTTTTTCATGGGCAAACGGCCGGTACGGCCCGTGTCGCTTGCTGCGGCGCAGCATTAAGCGCAGAATCCTGTAAAACCCGTATCTTTTTCCTATAATCCGCCGCTCACCCTCCCCGTCGCCGGGGCATGGCCTCTGCCGCCCAGCCTGCGTGTAATCAGATGAACCGTCTTTCCGCCATCCTTCCCGCCAGCCAGGTGCTGGTGGATGTGGACGCCACGAGCAAGAAGCGCGTCTTTGAAGCGGCAGGTTTGCTGTTTGAGAACCAGCACGCCATCGCGCGCGCCACCGTGACGGACAACCTGTTTGCGCGCGAACGTCTGGGCTCCACCGGTCTGGGTCATGGTGTGGCCATTCCGCACGGCCGTATCAAGGGCTTGAAACATCCGCTGGCGGCCGTCATCCGCCTGAGCCACCCGATTCCGTTCGATGCACCAGACGACGAGCCGGTCAACCTGCTGATCTTTTTGCTCGTGCCCGAGGCCGCCACACAAAGCCACCTCGAGATCCTCTCCGAGATTGCCGAGATGCTCTCCAACCGCGAACTGCGCGAGCGCCTGCGCACCGAGGCCGACGCCATCGAGGTGCATGGCCTCATCGAGCGCTGGCAACCCCTCAAATCGGTAGCCTGATCCCCTCGCCGGCTTGCGCTTGCGGCATCATGAGGTTCTGAGTAGGACGCCCCCCACCTTATGCCCGTGAGCCTCAAAGACCTTGCCATCATCAGCGCCGAGGCGCTGTTCGAAGCCAACCGATCGGCCCTCCACTGGGAGTGGGTAGCCGGACACGCCCACCCCGAGCGTCGGTTTGACGAAGCGGCCGTGCAGTTTGCCCAGTCGGCTGCCGATCTGGTGGGTTACCTCAACTACATCCACCCCTATCGCGTTCAGATCGTGGGCCACCGCGAAACGGCTTACTTCGCCAATGCCGCGCCCGAGGATCAGGAGCGTCGCATCCAGCGCATCGTGACCCTGGAGCCGCCGGTCGTGGTCGTGGCCGACGGCGAGGTTCCGTCCGAGAAGCTGATGGCCATGTGTGGGCGCGCCGGCATCCCTCTTTTCGTGACGCAAGAGCCAGCCGGCCACGTCATCGACGTGCTGCGCGGATACCTCACCCACCACTTTGCCGAGCGCAGCACCCGCCACGGGGTCTTCATGGACATCCTGGGCCTGGGGGTGATGCTCACCGGTGAATCCGGTCTGGGCAAGAGCGAACTGGGGCTGGAGCTCATCTCACGCGGTCATGGCTTGGTGGCTGACGATGCGGTTGACCTGTACCGGGTCTCCCGCACCGCCATCGAGGGCCGCTGCCCGGAGCTGCTGCAAAACCTGCTGGAAGTGCGCGGCATCGGCCTGCTCGACATCAAGGCCATCTTTGGCGAGACGGCGGTGCGCCGCAAGATGCGCCTCAAGCTCATCGTGCACCTGGTCCGCAAGGAAACCATGGAGCGCGAATTCGAGCGCCTGCCTTACGAGCCGCTTTTTGAGGACGTGATGGAGGTGCCGGTGCGCAAGGCCGTCATCGCGGTGGACGCGGGGCGCAACCTCGCCGTGCTGGTGGAGGCCGCCGTGCGCAACACGGTGTTGCAACTGCGTGGCATCGATACCTACAAGGAATTCACCGAACGCCACCAACGCGCCATGGAGCGCGGCGGCGGCCACTGAGCGTTGGGCTCAGCCGTGATGGTGTGAGTGTGAGTGCCCGCCGGTGCCGGCCTTGCCCTGGCATTCAGGGCGGTTGCAGACCACGTACAGCGACAGGGCATGGTCTTGCAGCTTGTAGCCGCGTTCTTCCGCGATCTGCTGCTGACGCCGTTCGATTTCGGCATCGTAAAACTCTTCCACGCGACCGCAGTGCACGCACACCAGATGGTCGTGGTGCTGGCCTTCGTTGAGCTCGAACACGGCCTTGCCGGCCTCGAAGTGGTTGCGCGACAGCAGGCCCGCCTGCTCGAACTGCATCAGCACGCGGTAGACCGTGGCCAGGCCAATGTCCGAGCCTTCGTTGAGGAGAATCTTGTAGACCTCTTCGGCCGTCATGTGGCGCTGCGCGGCCTGTTGAAAGACCTCGAGGATCTTGATGCGGGGCAAAGTGGCTTTGAGCCCGCTGCTCTTGAGTTCTTCTGCGTGATTCATCGTGGGCTCCATCGTGCGGGCAGTTCCTGATCGGCCCCGCTAGAATGCCCAATGATATCGACATGGCTCCGACCTTTGAGATCGTCGGGCCATCTCGGTGCGCCTTTTGTGTCCTTCCGTATGAACCGAGCCTCTCCCATGACGCAGACCCCGTTTCGCCGAGTCCTCCTTGCCTTGGCCCCCGTCGTGCTGTTGACCGCCTGTGGCAGCACCGGCAACGTGTCCTGGAGCAAGCCCGAGACCCTGTTCGGGCTGCTGCAGCCCTATCGTGTCGATGTGGTGCAGGGCAACGTGGTGACCCAGGAGGTGATGGCCCTGATCCAGCCCGGCCTGGGCCGCGCGCAGGTGCGCGAGATCCTGGGCACGCCGCTGCTGGCCGACCCCTTCCATGCGAACCGCTGGGACTACGTCTTCACCATTCGTCGTCAGGGCGTGCCCGACCAAAAGCGCAACATCACCGTCTTCTTCGAGAACGACGTGGTGGCTCGCTTCGACACCGCCGAGCTGCCTTCTGAAAATGAGTTTGTCGCCTCGATCGCCAAGCCGCTGGACCGCAAGGACCCGCCCGCGAACCTGACACCCGAGCAGATCGCCAAACTGCCCGCTCCTGCCCAAACGCAGTCGGGCGCACAGACCCCCCAGGGGGCGGTGCGCAGCTACCCGCCGCTGGAAAGTGGCACCCGCTGAGGCTCGGCCTGAGCACATCTCCCGTTGTTTGCCATCCAGTCCCCGCCTGACGGGGTCTCTCTGACCGTCTACTGAGTATCCGCATGAGCACCGTCGCTTCCACCCCTGCCAGCCACTCCCTCCACGCCATCGCGATCGCGGGCGCATCGGGCCGCATGGGGCGCATGCTGATCGAAGCCATCCAGAATGCCCCGGATGCCCGTCTGGCCGGTGCGCTCGACATCCCGGGCAGTCCGGCCCTGGGCGCTGACGCCACCGCCTACCTGGGTGTGAACAGTGGCATCCTCATCACCCCGGATCTCCATGAGGGGCTCAAGAACGCCAAGTACCTCATCGACTTCACTCGCCCCGAAGGCACCCTGGCCCACCTGCGGGTCTGCCGTGAACTGGGCGTCAACATGGTGATCGGCACCACCGGCTTCACCGACGAGCAAAAGGCCGAGATCGAAGATGCGGGTCGCGACATCGCCATCGTCATGGCGCCCAACATGGCCGTGGGCGTCAACGTGGTCTTCAAGCTGCTGGCGCAGGCCGCCAAGGCCCTCAAGGAAGGCTACGACATCGAGATCATCGAGGCCCATCACCGCTACAAGGTTGACGCGCCCAGTGGCACCGCTCTCAAGATGGGCGAAGTGGTGGCCGAAGCCGTCGGGCGCGATCTCAAGGACTGCGCGGTGTATGGCCGTGAAGGCGTGACCGGCGAGCGTGACCCTTCCACCATCGGTTTTGCCACCATCCGTGGCGGCGACGTGGTGGGCGACCACACCGTGCTGTTTGCCGGCATTGGCGAGCGCATCGAGATCACGCACAAGTCTTCCAGCCGCGCCACCTACGCCCAAGGCAGCCTGCGCGCCGTGCGCTTCCTGGCCAACCAGCCCCATGGCCTGTTCGGCATGGACGACGTGCTGGGCCTGAAGTAAACCACCCGGCGCGCGCACCGCACCATGCAGGGACTGGCAACGTACTGGCAACAAGCCGACGCCGTGGGCCGTGCCGTGGCCCTGATGCTCTTGCTGATGTCCATCGGCACTTGGGCGGTCATCTTCTGGAAAGCCTGGATGCTGACCCGGGCGCGCCGCGACCTGGCGGTGGGCTCGGCGGCCTTCTGGCGTGCCGCCGATCTGGCCTCCGCCCACTCGGCCTTGCGCAACTTCGATCGCGATGGCGTGCTGTTGCCCTTGGTCGAGACCGTGCAGGCGACGGAAGCCCCGGGCACCCTGGCCACCCGCGCCTTGCCCGAAGCCCAGCTCACCCGCCGCTTGCGAGACAGCCTGCATGGCGTGCTTGCGCGCTTGCAGGCCGGGCAGGTCTTGCTGGCTTCGGTGGGCGCCGTTTCGCCTTTCGTGGGCCTGTTCGGCACGGTCTGGGGTGTGTTCCACGCCATGCAGGCCATCAGCCAGTCGGGCTCGGCCGCGCTCGACCAGGTCGCCGGTCCGGTGGGTGAGGCCCTCATCATGACGGCGGCGGGCCTGGCGGTGGCCATCCCGGCCGTGTTGGCCTACAACCTCTTTGGCAAGCTCATCGCGGCCTGTGAAGCCGACCTCGAAGGCTTTGCGCTGGACCTGCGCGACACCTTGCTGGCCCGGCCTGACTGAGGCCCGGACACCATGGCTTTCGGCCGCCTGACACGCCCCCAGGGCCAACGCCCCTTCAGCGACATCAACATGACGCCGCTGATCGACGTCATGCTGGTGCTGCTGATCATCTTCATGGTCACGGCGCCCTTGCTGAGCGCCCGTTTGCCTCTCGATCTGCCCAAGGCCGATGCACCGGCCCTCGCCACACCGCCCTCATCACTCCAGGTGGCCCTGCGCGCTGACGGGCGCGTCTACCTCGACGATCAGGCGAGCACGCTGGCCGCGCTTGCCAGCCGGGCCGCCACCGTGGCGCGCCAGCAGCCCGACACCGAGGTGCAGCTGCGCGCCGACCAGAGCGTGCCCTACGGCCGCGTGGCCGAGCTCATCGGCGTGATTCAGCAGGCCGGCCTGCAACGCGTGGCCTTCGTCACCGAGGCCAAGCCTGACGCCGCACCGGCGCCCTGATCCTCGCAGGGGTCTTCTTGTGGCGCCGCCGTGGAACGGGCGGTGTCGGCTCGACACGACAGCGCGGCGCCACCTGGACCACTGGCTGACACAGCCCCAGTGATGCAGCGCACAATGGTTTCACGTTGACTGTTGGTCAGGACCTGAGATGGCATCCCCGAAGTTCCCCACCCAGCGATTCGACCAGGCCGATGCGGCCCTGGCTTACGTGACCCAGCTCTACGACGCGCAGATCGCGCATCTGCGGGGCGCCCTGCAGCGTTTTGTGGCCGGTGAGTCTTTCCGCCATCCCGTGCGCGCCAAGTATCCCTTCGTGCGCATCCACACCGACACTGTGGCCCGTGCCGACTCGCGCCTGTCCTACGGCTTTGTGGCCGGTCCCGGCACCTACGAGACCACGCTGACCCGGCCCGATCTGTTTGCCAATTACTACCGCGAACAGTTCGGCCTGCTGCTGGGCAACCATGGCGTCTCGCTGGAAGTGGGGCTGGGCAGCGACCCCATCCCCATTCACTTCAGCCTGGGTGAGCACCAGCATCTGGAAGGCAGCCTCTCACCCGATCGCCGCCTGCTGCTGAGCGACCAGTTTGATCTGCCTGATCTGGCCTCGATGGACGACGGTATCGCCAACGGCACCTACGACCGTCGGGGTGGCGCCCCCCGGCCGCTGGCACTGTTCACCGCGCCGCGCGTGGACTACTCGCTGCACCGCCTGCGCCACTACACCGGCACCTCGCCTGAGCACTTCCAGAACTTCGTGCTGTTCACGAACTACCAGTTCTACATCGACGAGTTTGTGCGCATGGGCCATGAGCTGATGCGCCATGCCCCCGACCCAGCCCACCCGCGCGAAGACGACGACTGCATCGCCTTCGTCGAGCCCGGCAATGTGATCACCCGCCGCGTCGGGCAGGCCGTGGAGGCCATCGATGCCCTGGGGTCCGTGCCACCGCGCCTGCCGCAGATGCCGGCCTACCACCTGGTGCGCAAGGACCGCACCGGCATCACCATGGTCAACATCGGGGTGGGGCCGGCCAATGCCAAAACCATCACCGACCACATTGCGGTGCTGCGCCCGCACGCCTGGATCATGCTGGGACACTGCGCGGGCCTGCGCAACTCACAGCAACTGGGCGACTATGTGCTGGCGCACGGCTACGTCCGTGAAGACCATGTCCTCGACGAAGATTTGCCCTTGTGGGTGCCGATCCCGCCCCTGGCGGAAATCCAGCTGGCGCTGGAAGGCGCGGTGGCCGATGTGACCAAATTACACGGCTATGAGCTCAAGCGCATCATGCGCACGGGCACGGTGGCGTCCACCGACAACCGCAACTGGGAACTGCTGCCGCAGCGCGAGCCCGAGCGCCGCTTCAGCCAGAGCCGGGCGGTGGCGCTGGACATGGAAAGCGCCACGATCGCGGCCAATGGTTTTCGCTTTCGGGTGCCCTACGGCACCTTGCTGTGCGTGAGCGACAAGCCGCTGCACGGCGAGCTAAAGCTGCCGGGCATGGCCAACCAGTTCTACCGCGAGCGGGTCGATCAGCATTTGCGTATCGGACTGCGCGCCATCGAGCGTCTGCGCGCCAACCGCGCCGAACAACTGCACAGCCGCAAGCTGCGCAGCTTTGCCGAGGTGGCGTTCCAGTAAGGGCAGGGCCTGAGGGCCCCGTTCAAGCCGCCTTCAGCTCGCCCTGCAAGTCGTTGGCGGGCGCGACCTCGCGTCGGATCTGCTCACCGGCCAGCTCGGCCGCCACGCGCAGGTCGTACGCGGTTTGCAGGTCCATCCAGTACTGCGGAGCGGTGCCGAAGTAGCGCGCCAGGCGCAGGGCCGAATCCGGGCTGATCCCACGGCGTTCGCGCACGATGTCGTTGACGCGGGGGGCGGGCACATGCAGGCGGATGGCCAAACCGCTGGCCGACAGGCCGTGGGGTTCCATGAACTGGGCGCGCAGGATGGCGCCGGGGTGTACTGCTGGGGTGGTCGTCATGAGGACTCTGGGTGATGCGTCGATACGAGTTTGATCGTATGGGGTTTTCCCTTGAACAATTGTCGTTTGAGAGACAATTTGACGCACCCCATCTAACTCAGGTGCCGAAGTGTCCGAAAATCTATCGTTTTCGACGATCATCCCGACATGAAGCCGCGTTCGGAGCCCACCCCCACCAATCTCCTGCCGGCCCTCCAGACCCACCGCTGGTTTGCCAGTTGCCCCACGCCTTTTCAGGAGGCCCTGATCGCGCGTTCGCGTCTGGTTTACCTGCAGGCAGGCGAAAGCCTCTTCAGCCGTGGGGGGGCGCCCGAGGCCCTGTGTTGCGTGGTCGCCGGCGCGCTCAAACTGGGTTCGGTCAATCCGGCCGATGGCAGCCAGCGCCTCACGCTCTACGTCGAGCCCTACCACTGGTTCGGCGAAATCGCCCTGATCGACCAGTTGCCGCGCAGCCAGGACGCCGTGGCCGACATCGCCTCCACGGTGCTGGTGGTCTCGCGCCCGCTGATCGAGGCGTGGCTGGACCTGCATCCTCAGCACTGGCGCGATCTGGCGCGCCTGGCCTGCGGCAAGCTGCGCCTCATGCTCACGGCGCTCGAAGACAACGCCAGCCTCTCGCTGGAGCAGCAGCTTGCGCGCCGCTTGCTGTTTTCGGTCACCAACTTTGGTCAGGCGACCCAGGGGGCGGCACGCCGGCATGTGCGGCTGCCCCAGGCCTATCTGGCGCGCATGCTGGGCGTTTCCCGCCAGACCATCAACAAGCAGCTGCGCGCCATGGAGCGAGAGCGCGTGCTGGTGCTGCGCTACGCCGAGATCGAGATCGTCGACATGGCGGCCCTTGTGGCCCTGGCCGGCGCCATCGACCCGGCCCTGATGCAGGCGATCGATGTCATGGCGCCCGCAGGCGCGACCCCCACCTGGACCGAGTCCGATCAGCCGCGCTGAGTGGCTTTGACCTTGACGCGGCTGGCCGCCGTGCGTGCCTTCGAGCGGGCCGTGTCGGTGTCATCAGCGGTGGCCAGCGCCACGCCCATGCGACGCTTGACGAAGCTCTCCGGCTTGCCAAACAGGCGCACATCGGTGCCGGGCTCGGCCAGCGCCTCGGCCACGCCCTCGAACACCACGTCCTGCGCATCGACGCCACCGTAGATCACCGCCGAGGCTCCCGGGGCCCTCAAGGACGTGTCCACCGGAAGGCCGAGGATGGCGCGCGCGTGCAGCTCGAACTCGCTTTGCACCTGGGTGCTCAGCGTGACCAGACCGGTGTCATGCGGTCGCGGGCTGACCTCGCTGAACCACACCCTGTCGCCCTTGACGAACAGCTCCACCCCGAACAGCCCCTGGCCGCCGAGGTTGTCGGTCACGGCCTGGGCGATGTCGCGGGCCCGCTGCAAGGCGGTCGGGCTCATCGGGTGCGGCTGCCAGCTCTCCACATAGTCCCCGCTGACCTGCAGGTGGCCAATCGGTTCGCAGAAGTGCGTCGTGATCTGGCCTGCCTCGGCACCCCGTCCGGCGGCGCGCACGGTCAACAGGGTGATCTCGTAATCAAAGTCGATGAAGCCTTCCACGATGACCCGGCCATGGCTGACGCGTCCGCCGGCCATCGCGTAGTCCCAGGCCTGGGTCACATCGACGGGACCATCGATCTTGCTCTGCCCCTTGCCCGATGAGCTCATCACCGGCTTGACGATGCAGGGGTAGCCAATGCCGGGCTGCCCGTCGTGGCCATCGATGGCTGCCTGCAACTCGGCCAGAGAGTCGCAGAAGCGATAGGGGCTGGTGGGCAAGCTCAAGGTCTCCGCGGCCAGGCGGCGGATGCCTTCGCGGTCCATGGTCAGGCGCGCGGCCCGGGCCGTGGGGATCACGCGCACCACGCCAGCGGCCTCCAGCTCTTCGAGCACCGGCGTGGCGATCGCTTCGATCTCCGGCACGACCAGATGCGGACGCTCGGCTTCGATCAAGGCGCGCAGCTGCGCCGGGTCGCTCATCGTGATCGTGCGGGCGTGGTGCGCGACCTGCTGACCGGGGGCATGGTCGTAGCGGTCCACCGCGATGGTCTCCACCCCCAGGCGTTGCAGCGCGATCAGCACTTCCTTGCCCAGCTCTCCGGACCCCAGCAGCATGACGCGGGCGGCCGATGGCGACAGCGGGGTTCCCAAAGATACGGACTGGAGAGCGTTGGACATGGGGCGATTCCTGTCTGGCAAAAGTGAAGGGGAGCGATGGCGTGGATTGTCACCTGGGCCGTGAATGCGGCGATGATGAGCGCCTTCCTGTTTGATTCATCTTCCCATGTTGTCGACCCCTGGCCGCATTGGCGTGATCGCCGCCCTCCCTGAAGAACTCCAGTCCTTGCTGGACGCCATGCCTGACGCCGAGCCCGTCCAGCGTGCCGGCCGAACCTTCTGGGTGGGCCACCTGCAAGGGCGCGACATCGTCGCGGTGCTCTCGCGCATCGGCAAGGTGGCTGCGGCCACCACCACCACGGTGCTGCTCACCGAGATGGCCTGCCAGCAGATCATCTTCACCGGCGTGGCCGGTGGCCTGGGTGCCGACGTGCGGGTGGGCGATGTGGTCGTGGCTGATGCGCTCTTGCAGCACGACATGGACGCCTCGCCCCTGTTCCCGCGCTACGAGCTGCCAGGGCTGGGCGTCAGCCGCCTGCACCCGCCCGCGGACTTGACCGCCCGTGTGGTGGGCACCGTGCGCGAGGCCCTCAGCCCGCATGCGCTCAGCGTGAACGGCCCCTTGCGGGATGTGCACCTCGCCACCCTGGGCCTGAGCCAGCCGCGCGTCCATCAGGGCCTGATTGCCAGCGGGGACCAGTTTGTCAACGCCGCGGCCGACTGCGACACGCTGCGCCATCACCTGCCTGGCGTACTGGCCGTCGAGATGGAGGGGGCGGCCGTGGCCCAGGTCTGCCACGATTTCGGCGTGCCCTACGTCGTCCTGCGCACCATCTCCGACCGGGCCGATGAGTCGGCCCACATCGACTTCCCGCGCTTCGTTCAGGCCGTGGCCTGCCGCTACGCGCTGGCCATGGTCGAAGCCTTGTTGCAGGCGGACCGCGGGTCTTGACGCATGGCGGTGGCCGGCAGTGTGCGGCATGCTGTGCGCACCGCAGTTGGCGCCGGAGCCGTCATGAGCCGCTACACCTCGTTCCGTACGTTCTACCCCTTCTACTTGTCTCAGCACGCCAATCGCACCTGTCGCCGCCTGCACTTCGTGGGCTCGTGGCTGGTGCTGATGGTGCTGTTCACGGCCATCACCACCGAAAACTGGGCATGGCTGTGGGCGGTGCCCGTGCTGGGCTACGGCTTTGCCTGGATCGGGCACTTCTTTTTCGAGCGCAACCGCCCGGCCACCTTCACCTACCCGCTCTACAGCCTGATGGGCGACTGGGTGATGTTCTGGCAGACGCTGACCGGCAAGTTGCGTTTCTGACGGTGCCGACACAAAAAAGCCCGAGGGCCGGGGCCGTCGGGCGGGTGTCGGTGGTGCGCCGCTGAGGGCGCACGTTGCAACCGGTGGATCAAAACGGGATGTCGTCATCCATGTCGTCAAAACCCGTCGACGACTTCTGAGCCGGGGCCGGAGCGGGCGCCTGACGCGGAGCTGCCGCCGGACGCGCAGCCGGGCGGCTCGGGGCCGACGGGGCTTCCTGGCTGTAGTCCTCGGGGTTGCCGCCCTGGCCACCGCCATAGCCGCCACCGCCGCCGCCTTCACGGCCACCCAGCAGTTGCATCTGCTCGGCCACGATTTCGGTGGTGTAGTTGTCCTTGCCGTCCTTGTCCTGCCACTTGCGGGTCTTGAGGCGACCTTCCACGTACACAGGGCGGCCCTTCTTCAGGTACTCGCCGGCAATTTCGGCCAAACGGTCGTAAAACACGACACGGTGCCATTCGGTCTCCTCGACCTTGTCGCCGCTGCTCTTGTCTTTCCAGTTGCGGGTGGTCGCCACCGACACGTTGCACACGGCCGCGCCGCTCGGGGTGTAACGCACTTCGGGGTCGCGGCCCAGGTTGCCGATGAGGATGACTTTGTTGATGGAGGCCATGGCCTGATTCCTGATGGGTGATGGTTGGTTAAAAAGGGTGCCGTTAGTTAGCCCGGCGATTATGACCGTTGCCTCCCACCTGTCCAGTCCTCAGGAAGAGGGCCCACCTTCGGGTGGCCTTGGTATCCTTCGTCCGTTCCCCTTCTCTTCAGGATTTCCCCATGTGTCAGCTGCTGGGCATGAACAGCAACACGCCCACCGACATTGTGTTCAGCTTCTCGGGCTTTGCCACGCGCGCCACCGAGCACGCCGACGGCTTCGGCATCGCCTTTTTCGAGGGGCGCGGCGTGCGCCTGTTTGTCGATCACCAGGCGGCCGTGGCCTCGCCCGTGGCCGAGCTCGTCAAGCACTACCCGATCAAGAGCCTCAACACCATCGCCCACATCCGCAAGGCCACGCAGGGTCATGTGTCGCTCGAAAACTGCCACCCCTTCGTGCGCGAGCTGTGGGGGCGCTACTGGGTGTTCGCCCACAACGGCAACCTGATTGACTTCGAGCCCAAGCTGCACAGCACCTTCAAGCCGGTGGGTGACACCGATAGCGAGCGTGCGTTCTGCTGGCTCATGCAGGAGCTGGCCAAAAGCCACGCTTCCATGCCCTCGGTGGCCGAGTTGAACCACACCCTGGGCGAGCTGGTGCCGCAGGTGGCACGCCACGGCACCTTCAACTTCATGCTCAGCCAGGGCGAAGCCCTGTGGGTGCATTGCTCCACCCACCTGCACTACCTGCTGCGCCAGCACCCCTTTGGCCACGCCCGCCTGCAAGACCAGGACGTGGAAGTGAACTTTGCCGAGCACACCCAGCCCGGTGATCGCGTGGCCCTCGTCGCCACCGAGCCCCTGACCCTCAATGAGGCCTGGGTCCCGATGCGCAAGGGCCAGTTGCTCGCCTTTGTGGGCGGCCAGCCAGTCTGATCAGGCCGACCGGGCTTCCTGCAAGCCCAGCTCGTCCTTCATCGCCTCGCGGATCTTGAACTTCTGGATCTTGCCGGTCACGGTCATGGGGAATTCGCTGACCAGGCGGATGTAGCGGGGCACCTTGTAATGGGCGATCTGCCCCTGGCAGAAGGCACGCAACTCGTCTTCGCTCAGCGTCTGTCCGGCGCGGGGGATGACCCAGGCGCACAGCTCCTCGCCGTACTTGTGGTCGGGCACGCCCACGACCTGCACGTCCTGCACCTTGGGGTGGCGGTAGAAGAATTCCTCGATCTCGCGCGGGTAGACGTTCTCGCCGCCGCGGATCACCATGTCCTTGATGCGCCCGACGATGTTGACGTAACCTTCGGCGTCCATGGTGGCCACGTCGCCGGTGTGCATCCAGCCTTCGGTGTCGATGGCTTCGGCGGTCTTGGGCGCATCGTCCCAGTAGCCGTGCATCACCGAGTAGCCACGCGTACACAGCTCGCCGGGTGTGCCCACGGGCGTGACCTCGCCGCTTTCGGGGTTCACGATCTTCACTTCCAGGTGCGGCTGCACAGTGCCGACGGACGAGACGCGCCGATCCAGCGGGGTGTCGGTCGAGCTCTGGCAGCTGACCGGGCTGGTTTCGGTCATGCCGTAGGCGATGGTGACCTCGACCATGTGCATGTCGCGCACGACCCGTTTCATGACCTCGATGGGGCAGGGCGAGCCGGCCATGATGCCGGTGCGCAGCGTGGACAGGTCAAACTCGGCAAAGCGCGGGTGGTCCAGTTCGGCGATGAACATGGTGGGCACGCCATGCAGGGCGGTGCAGCGTTCGGCCTGCACCGTCTGCAGCACGCTCAAGGGGTCAAAGCCATCATTGGGGTAGACGATGGTGGCGCCGTGCGTGAGGCAGGCCAGGTTGCCCAGCACCATGCCGAAGCAGTGGTACAGCGGCACGGGGATGCACAGGCGATCGGCCGGCGTCAGCTTCATGCATTCGCCGATGAAAAAACCGTTGTTGAGGATGTTGCGGTGCGTGAGCGTGGCCCCCTTGGGAAAGCCCGTGGTGCCGCTGGTGAACTGGATGTTGATGGGGTCTGAGGCGGACAACGAGGCCGCAACCTCGGCCACGTGCGTGTCGCCCACGTGACCACGCGCCAGCAACTCCGAGAAACGCAGTGTGCCCGCTTCATTGGCACCTTGCCCCGCCACGTCGATCCAGGCGACGGTGCGCAGGTGCGGCAGGCGTGCCGACGCCAACTGGCCAGGGGCGCAGCGGGCCAGCTCGGGGGCCAGTTCGCGCAACATGCCCAGGTAGTTGCTGGTCTTGAACTGCGCCATGGTGACCAGCGCCTTGCAGTCCACCTTGTTGAGCGCGTACTCCAGCTCGGCCGTGCGGTAGGCCGGGTTGATGTTGACCAGCACCAGACCGACCTTGGCGGTCGCCAGCTGCATCAGCACCCACTCGACGTTGTTGTGCGACCAGATGCCCACCCGGTCACCACGCCCCAGACCCAGTTGCAGCAGGGCGCTGGACAGCTGCTCGACGCGCGCATGCAGTTGCGCATAGCTGTAGCGTTGTCCCTGGTGCACGCTCACCAGTGCTTCGTGATCGGGTTGCTGCTTGACCATGGCGTCAAACAGATCGCCGATGGTCTGTTCGATCAGCGGGACGCTGGTCGCGCCACGGTCCTGACTATGGGTCAAACGTCCAGTGCTCATGAAGGACTCTCCTCGGTGTGGATCAGCAGCCCCACTGACAGGCGCGGCACGTGGACATCGAGTGGTACTCAACAATTCACGGGCAGCCATGGCTGATGGCCGCAGGGGTAAGCGGCATGCCAGCAGAGCGCGTCACCAATAATTGAGACGCGCTCAGAAACTGACTGCATGATGCACGCAAGGGCTTGACACCACACGGAGGGACAACCCTTATGAGTCCATGGCGTTACAAGGTCGACATTTTGTGAGTGCGACTCAATTTTTTGCGGCGATGCCCGGTGGCCTCAACGAGGGGCCATGCGCAAGGCGCCATCCAGGCGGATCACCTCGCCGTTGAGGTAATCGTTTTCGACGATGTGGCGCACCAAGGCCGCGTACTCGTCCGGCTGGCCCAGGCGGGCAGGGTGGGGTACGGTGGCGGCCAGCGAGGCCTGCGCGGCTTCCGGTAAGGAGGCCATCATCGGCGTGTGGAACACCCCTGGTGCCACGGTCATCACCCGGATGCGATCACGCGCCAGATCGCGCGCGGCAGGCAGCGTCATCGCCACGACGCCACCCTTGGAGGCGGCATACGCCACCTGGCCCATCTGCCCATCGAAGGCCGCGATCGAAGCGGTGTTCACGATCACGCCGCGGGAGTCGACCTCGTTGGTGCCCGGCCGGGCGGGCGAGGCCAGCATGGCGGCCGCCGCCAGGCGCATCATGTTGAAACTGCCCAGCAGGTTCACCTGGATCACCTTCTGGAACGAGGCCAGCTGATGCGGGCCGTCGCGCCCATGTACTTTCTCGACGGCGGCCACGCCCGCGGCGTTGACCAGCACGTCCAGGCGGCCAAAGCGCGTGAGCGCCTGGTTCACTGCGGCGTCGGCCTGGGCTTCATCGCTCACATCGGTGGCCTGCCACAGCCAGCGCTCCCCCTGCGGGTCGCGCAGGCGCAAGGGGTTGTCGTCCCGCGGGGCAGCCCGGTCGGCAATCAGCACCCGTGCACCGGCTTCCCAGGCCATCAGGCTCACCGCTGCACCCAGGCCGGAACTGCCTCCGGTGACCAACACCACACAATCTGCCAGCTTCATCCAGACTCCTTTGTCACCCACCTTTGGGCGTTCAACCGTTTTTAACACCACCCGTCCGGGCCGGCCAATGGCATCATCCCGGCCTGCATCACCGCCGCAGTTTGACCCTTCGCCCATGAGCATCGAGAACCTGAACTGGGACCTCCCCCAGTTGCCCTACACCCTGAACGTCACCGTGCAGGCGCCCCACATCGACCTCATGCGCCACACCAACAACGTGGTGTACCTGCAGTGGCTCGAAGACATCGCCTGGGCGCACTCGGCTGCCTTGGGCCTGGGTCCTCAAGAATATGAAGCACTCGGGCACGGCATGGTCGTGCGCCAACACGAGCTCAACTACCTGGCTGCCACGCGCCTGGGCGAGCGCATCGTGCTGGGCACCTGGCTGACCCGGGCCGACAAGCTGACCCTGCAGCGTCACTATCAGTTCATCCGCGAAGACGATGGGCTGACCGTGTTCCGGGGCCGCTCCGAGTTCGTCTGCGTGGACATCGCTGAAGGCAAGGTGCGGCGCATGCCCCCGGCTTTCGTGGCCGCTTACACCGGCGCCCTCGTGGAGCCCAAGCTGTGAACTCTCGCGAACCGCTGGCCATCCTGCAGGAAGTCTTTGGCTACACCGCCTTTCGAGGGCAGCAACAGGCCATCGTCGACCACGTCACAGCCGGGCACGACGCCTTGGTGCTGATGCCCACGGGTGGCGGCAAGAGCCTGTGTTACCAGGTGCCCGCCATCGCGCGACACCGCGCGGGCATGGGTGTCACCGTGGTCGTGTCCCCCCTGATTGCGCTGATGCACGACCAGGTCGGTGCGCTCGAAGAAGTGGGTGTGCATGCGGCGTTTCTGAACAGCACCCTCAGCCTGGAAGACACCCAGCGCATCGAGCGCGAGATGATGGCCGGCCGCATGGTGATGCTCTACGCCGCGCCCGAGCGCGTCACCAACCTGCGCTTTCAGGCGCAACTGGCCAGCCTGCACGAGCGCGGCTTGCTCAGCCTGTTCGCCATCGACGAGGCGCACTGCGTCAGCCAGTGGGGACATGACTTCCGTGAAGACTACTTGCAGCTCAGCATGCTGCACGAGCGCTTCCCCGACGTGCCCCGTCTGGCCCTGACTGCGACCGCCGACGACCACACCCGTGCCGACATGATCGAGCGCCTGCAACTGCAGGACGCCCGCGTCTTCATCAGCAGCTTCGACCGACCCAACATCCGCTACACCCTGGTCGAAAAGGACAACCCGCGCCAGCAACTGCTGCGCTTCATCCGCGACGAGCACGACGGCGACGCCGGCATCGTCTATTGCCAGAGCCGCCGCAAGGTGGAAGAAACCGCCGACTGGCTGAACCAGCAAGGCATCACCGCCTTGCCGTATCACGCCGGCCTGGACGCCAAGGTACGCCAGCGTCACCAGGACCGTTTCTTGCGCGAAGACGGCATCGTCATGGTCGCCACCGTGGCCTTCGGCATGGGCATCGACAAGCCCGATGTGCGCTTTGTGGCCCACCTGGACCTGCCCAAGAACATCGAAGGCTACTACCAGGAGACTGGCCGGGCCGGGCGCGATGGCGGCGAGGCCGACGCCTGGCTCACCTACGGCCTGGCCGATGTGGTCAACCAGCGCCGCATGATCGACGAAAGCCCGGCCACCGACGACTTCAAGCGCATCCAGCGCGGCAAGCTCGATGCCTTGCTGGCCCTGGCCGAAGCCCACGACTGCCGCCGCGTGCGCCTGCTGAGCTATTTTGGCGAAGACAGCCAGCCCTGCGGCAACTGCGACAACTGCCTGCGCCCGCCCGCCACCTGGGACGGCACCGACGCGGCCCGCAAGCTGCTCAGCTGCATCTACCGCTTTTGGCAGCATGGCCAGCAGCGCTTTGGCGCCGGCCACCTCATCGACGTGCTGCGCGGCAAAGAGACCGACAAGGTGCAGCAATACGGCCATCAGAGCCTGAGCACCTTCGGCGTGGGCGCCGACCTGTCCGAAAACCAGTGGCGCGCCGTGCTGCGCCAACTCGTGGCCCTGGGCCATGTGGTGGCCGAGGGCGAGTACAACACCCTGGCCCTGACCGACAGCGCCCGCGCCGTGCTCAAGGGCGAGGTGCAACTGACCCTGCGGGAAGCCGCCGAGGCACCGCGCCGCAGCAAGGTAGGCAAAGGGGCCAGCAAGTCCGCCGCGCCAGCCGACCTGACGGGCGACGCCTTGGCGCGCTTCGCCGATCTGCGGGCCTGGCGTGCCGAGGTCGCCCGGGAGCACAACCTGCCGGCCTACATCGTCTTCAACGACGCGACTTTGGCGGACATGGCCCGCATCGCGCCGCAGACCTTGGGTGAGCTGGGGCAGATCAGCGGAGTGGGGGTCAAAAAGTTACAGGCGTATGGCGAGCAGATCCTGCTTGTCCTGAAACCCTGAGCATTGCCCCGAATGTGTTGCGGTACGGCAACGGAATCGCACATCTTTTGGTCCTTCCCTAGGGGGAGGTGACTGTTTTGTCCGGTCTTCGCTTGGTCTGATGCGCGTTTACTGTGCAGAATCAGTTCATCAGCTTCGGCTCATGCCCCAACATGGCGTGATAGCGCACCAAGCGCGTGCTGATGAACCCTGTATCAAAGGAGAACCTGAATGTTCGCTAAGAAGAATCTGATTGCTGTTGCCGCTCTGGCTACCCTGGCTGTGTCGGCCCAAGCTCAATCGAGCGTGACTCTGTACGGTAACGTTGACGCTGGCTTGGCTTACTCCAAGACCAAGCAAGGTGGCGTCAGCAACTCGACGACCTCTGTCGAATCCTCCGTCCTGACGGACAGCTTCTTCGGCCTGAAGGGCCAAGAAGACCTGGGTGGCGGCCTGAAGGCAGTCTTCAAGCTGGAAAGCTCCATCAATGTTGACACTGGTTCGCAAGCTACCGGCAACTTCTTCGGCAAGAACGCTTACGTCGGTCTGGCTGGTGACTTCGGTACCGTGAAGTTGGGTAACCAAGAAAGCCTGTTCAAGAACGAAGCCGCCGCTTTCGACGCCTTCGGTTCGTCGCGCGTTCTGTCTGTGTCCACTAACCTGTTCACTGGCATTTCCGGCCTGGGTGGCAGCTGGCAAAACACCATCGGCTACACCTCGCCGAGCTTCAGCGGCCTGACCCTGTCGGCTCAGCACAGCGCTCGTGAAGGTAACACCGGCGCGTCCGCTGTGACCGTCAACGGTGGTGCCACGGCTGTTGCCGCCAACTATACCGCTGGCGCCCTGGGCCTGTCGGCTGTGATCGGCGACGTGCGCAGCACCAATGCTACGGCCGCTGCCGAACAGCAAAAGGCATGGTTGCTGGGCGCTTCGTACGACTTCGGCGTTGCGAAGGCCTTTGCTCAATACGGCCAGAACAAGTTTGAAGATGCAGCCGGTGCTGACAACGGCAAGGCCAAGTTCTTCCAACTGGGCGCCGTGGTGCCTGTGACCCAAGCTGGTTCCGTGCATGCTTCTTACGGCCAAGTGAAGGTTGAAGACATCAAGGCCCGCCAGTTCTCGTTGGCTTACCACCACACCCTGTCCAAGCGTACCAGCGTCTACGCTGGCGTCACGTACATCAAGGATGACATCCTGGGTCGTGTGGTTGCTGAAGAGCTGGCGATCCCCTACGCTGGTGAAACCAAGACCACTGCCGTGGCCGTTGGCCTGCGTCACGCCTTCTGATCGGATTCAGGCTGTTAAAGCCTGAGCCTTTGATCACCAAAGCGCCCTTCGGGGCGCTTTTTTTCGTCTCAGAACGCACCAGATCGGTGATGTTTGACGGGTTTTCCGTGGCGGAATTGGTGCCTGTGGCGGGGGGGCGACACATTGTGCATCGCTGTGGTGCAGGTTGGCCCGGGTTTTGCTTTCTGCTTGGCTGTGAGGCGCTTCCCTCTCACAATCAGGCTCAAGGGCTGCGTGACAAACCTGTGACGCAATCCGGCTTCACTCCCCATTTCATTGCTAGGAGAACTTGATGTTTGCAAAGAAGACCCTGGTGGCTGCGGCCGCCCTGCTGGCTGTCGCTGGCGCTGCTCAAGCCGAATCCAGCGTCAAGCTGTACGGCTATATCGAAGCGTCGGTGGGCTCGTTTGAAGATTTCAACTTTGTCGATGGCACCACTGATCGCGCCACCAAGGTGGAAAGCGGCAACATGATGACCAGCTTCTTCGGCCTGTCGGGTTCTGAAGATCTGGGCGGTGGTTTGAAGGCCGAGTTCGTGCTCGAGAGCTTCTTGGCGGGTGACACCGGCTCTGAAGTTCGCAACTTGGCTGGTGGTTTCTGGGGGCGCGGTTCCTGGGTCGGCGTGAGCGGTGATTTCGGTCGCGTGGCTCTGGGGCAGTATGACAACGCCTTCTTCACCATGGGGCTGGCTTACAACCCCTTCGGTTCGTCCATGACCTTCTCGCCCTCGATGGTGTCGTACTACAGCTTGGGCGGCTTCTTGGCTCCCAGCCTGGGATATGACACCGGTTGGGTGAACTCCATCACCTACGAAACGCCCACGCTCGGTGGATTCACGGCTGCGTTGCAGTATGCGCCCAAGGAAACATCTGCCGGTGGTGACGCCAAGAACAACTACGCTGTCTCTGCTGCGTACAACGCTGGCGCATTGAGCGTGATGGGTGTCTACACCTCATCGGGCGCCATCAACTCGGCCTACTTCGACCGTCAGAAGAACTGGGGTCTGGGCGCCAGCTACGACTTTGGCGCAGCCAAGCTTTTTGCTCAGTATTCCGTCGTCAAGAGGGAAACTGGCGGTGCGGACGGCAAGTCCAAGTTCTTCCAGATCGGTGCCACAGTTCCTGTGACCGAGGCTGGCAAAGTCATGGTCTCCTATGGTCAGACCAAGTATGACGATTTCTATGTGGCCGACGGCAAGCTCAAGCAGTTCTCGCTGGGCTATGACCACTCCTTGTCCAAGCGCTCGGGTGTGTACGCTGCTTTGACCAGCAAGAAATTGTCTGATTTCGGCTTCGAAGACGAAACCGCCAACACCTTCGCTGTGGGCCTGCGTCACGCTTTCTAAAGTCATCCTTCCTTGGATGTCAGGGCGCCTTCGGGCGCCTTTTTCATTTTGGTGCGCTCAAATGTCTCTAAATTGGTGCCTCATGGTGCCAATTTCGCTTTGCTGGCGCGGTTTCTCTGATGTTGGGCACCGCCATCCTGGCATGCTTTCTGCAAATCTGTATACAGTTTGCCGTGTTGGCAGACCTCATCCAGTGCATCAGGAGTTGTCATGTCCCATTCGAAAGTCTTTGTCCCCCTCGCGTTTGCCACCATGGGGGCGTGTGCCTCTGTGCATGCGCAATCTTCCTTGCAGCTCTATGGCGTGGTGGACATCGCCGCCGGATCGTTTCAGAGCAGTGGCACCGAGGGCAGCGCCGCCAATGCCCGTCTGACCAAGGTCGATGGCAATCAGATGGTCACCAGTTTCATCGGCTTCAAAGGTCTCGAGGATCTGGGCAGCGGTCTGAAAGCTGGCTTTGTCATCGAGTCCTTCCTCCGGCCGGACACCGGTGAATCGGGGCGTTTTGGCTCGGCAGACCCCTTTTGGTCACGCGCTGCCAACGTGTGGGTGCAGAGCAGCCTGGGCAAGATTACCGTGGGCCGCCAGGGCACCTTGTTGTTCGTGAACACCCTGTCGTTCAATCCCTTGAGCTCGGCCTTCGGCTTATCGCCGGCCATTCGTCTGACCTTCGGCTCCCCTTGGGGCAACGACAAGTCAGACTCGGGCTGGAGCAATGCACTGACCTACCAGACGCCGAATCTGTCCGGGTTCAGCGGTGCCCTTCAGGTGCAGTTCGGGGAGGACGCGAGCAAAAACGAGCGCACCAGCTATGCGGTGTCGGCGGGTTATGTGTCCGGTCCTTTTGCCATCGGTGGCGCGTGGCAAACCTTGCGTTCTGCCGAGGCGCCCAAGCCCAGCCTCACGGCAGGCCAGACGCAAAACTTTGGCATGTTGGGTGTGAGCTATGACGCCGGGTTTGCAAAGTTCTTTGGTCAGTACGGCGCGTTTGCCAACAAGGGGTTTGCGGGTGCTGCCAGCATCGACACCCGCCTGTATCAGGTCGGGGCAGCCGTGCCAGTGACGAAGAGCGGCAAGCTGTTGGCATCCTATGGGCAGAGCAAGGAAGAGTCGGCCACAGGCGGATCAACGCTGGATGCGAAGCACGCCATCTTCACGCTGGCCTATGACCACTGGCTGTCCAAGCGTACCGATGTGTATGCCGCCTACATGCTCGACGACGAAAAGCGCAGCGGCTTCAAGAAGGGCCACACCTACACTGTGGGCGTGCGTCACGCTTTCTGATGCACGGTGTGCGTGAGTGCAGCAGGGTGCGGCGCTCACACGCGCGGTTCAGTGGGCCGCTTGCTCAGCGGCGCTCGAACTTGAACACCGCCTTGCTGGCCATCAGGTTCGGCCAGCGGGTCACGATCTCACCCTCGTGCACACCGAATGAGTCGAGGATGCGCAGGCCATTCTGCTCGGCCAGCACTTCGAAGTCGGCAAACGTCGCCACGCGGATGTTGGGCGTGTCGTACCACTGGTAGGGCAGGCTGCGCGTCACCGGCATGCGGCCGCGCAGCACACTCAGGCGGTGCGGCCAGTGCGCAAAATTTGGGAAGCTGACGATGCCCTGTTTGCCGACGCGGGCGGTCTCGCGCAGCATGTCCACCGTGTTGCGCAGGTGTTGCAGGGTGTCGAGTTGCAGCACCACGTCGAAGCTGTTGTCCTCGAACAGGCTCAGGCCTTCTTCCAGGTTGCGCTGGATGACGTTGACGCCGCGCTGCACGCATTGCATCACCTTGGCATCGTCCAGCTCGATCCCGTAGCCCGTGCATTGGCGGGCGTCGCGCAGGTGCGCCAGCAGGGCGCCATTGCCGCAGCCCAGGTCCAGCACGCGCGAGCCCGGTGGCACCAGTTGCGCGATCACGTCATGCACATCGTGTTGGCTCATGGTCTCTTCCCTCACACCGAGACCCTCAGGGGCTGGCCCTGCGAGGTGGTCAATGGCGACTGTGCTGACTGCAGCTCCTGCGCAATCCGCTCGAAGTACGCGCGCACCACGCCGTGGTAACGCGGATCGTCCAGCAGGAAAGCGTCGTGCCCATGGGGGGCGTCGATCTCGGCGTAGCTCACGTCGTGGCGGTTGTCGACCAAGGCCTTGACGATCTCGCGTGAACGGGCGGGCGAGAAGCGCCAGTCGGTGGTGAAGCTGATGACCAGGAACTTGGCCAGGGCCTTGCCCATGGCAGCAGCCAAGTCGCCGCCGTGCAAGCGGGCCGGGTCGAAATAGTCGAGCGCGCGGGTGATCAGCAGGTAGGTGTTGGCGTCAAAGTAGTCGCTGAACTTGTCGCCCTGGTAGCGCAGGTAGCTCTCCACCTGGAACTCGATGTCCTGGGTGCTGTAGTTGGGCGCATCGCCCAGCGTGCGTCCCACGAGCTCGCGGCCGAACTTCTCTTCCATCACGTCGTCGGACAGGTAGGTGATGTGGCCGATCATGCGCGCCACGCGCAGGCCGCGCCGGGGCACCACGCCGTGCGCGTAGAAGTGGCCCTGGTGGAAGTCGGGGTCGGTGACGATGGCCTGGCGGGCCACTTCATTGAAGGCGATGTTCTGTGCCGACAGGTTGGGGGCGGTGGCCACGGCCACGCAGTGGCGCACGCGCTGCGGGTGTTGCAGTGTCCAGCTCAGGGCCTGCATGCCCCCCAGGCTGCCGCCCAGCACGGCGGCCAGTTGACTGATGCCGAGTTGGTCGAGCAAGCGGGCCTGGGCATTGACCCAGTCTTCCACGGTCACGACTGGAAAGTCGGCGCCATAAGGCTGGCCGGTGTCCGGGTTGGTGTGCATCGGCCCGGTCGAGCCAAAGCACGATCCCGGGTTGTTGATGCCGATGACGAAAAACCGTTTGGTGTCCAGGGGCTTGCCCGGGCCAATCAGGTTGTCCCACCAGCCTTCGCTCTTGGGCAGGGGGTGGCCCTGCGCGTCGGCGTGGACGCCGGCGACGTGGTGCGAGGCGTTGAGCGCGTGGCACACCAGCACGGCGTTGCTGCGGTCGGCGTTGAGCTGCCCGTAGGTCTCGTAGACCAGAGTGTAGTCCTTGAGCACCGCGCCGCTTTGCAGGGGCAGCGGCGCCTCAAAGTGCATGGAAGCAGGGGTGACAACCCCGAGAGAAGACATGACGCTACGATGTTCAGAACAAAGAAAAAACCGGCCTCGCATCAAAGCAGGGGCCGGTGAGCAGCGCCCTCTTTAGCGGAATTTTTTGAGCGCCCGCAATCCGGACAAATCGGCGCTATGAACCCAAGTGTAGCGCCAAACCGGCGCGCTGGGGTATCAGGCGGCAGGGGGCGCCGTGTCGGTGAAGCTGGGGCGCTGCATCAGTTTGGCGTAGAGCTTGTCGAGGTTGGGGTAGGTGGTGCGCCAGTCGATGTCTGCGAAGCGGAAATCCAGGTAACCCAAAGCGCAACCCACGGAGATGTCGGCCAGGCTGTGATGGGTGCCGGTGCACCAGGGCTTGTCGCCCAGGCCTTGGCTGAAGGCCTTCAGGCACTGGTGGATTTTGTCGCGCTGCCGCTCGATCCAGGCGGGGCTGCGTTGCGCATCGGTGCGGCCTGTCCAGGTTTGCTCCATGCGCGCCAGCACGGCAGCATCGAGCAGGCCGTCGGCGAGCGCTTCCCAGGTGCGCACTTCCACGCGCTCGCGCCCGCCCAGGGGGATGAGCTTGCCCACTGGCGACAGGGTGTCCACGTACTCGACGATCACGCGCGAGTCGAAAACGGCTTCGCCGCCGTCCATGACCAGACAGGGGACTTTGCCCAGCGGGTTGGCTTCGGCAATGCGGGTGTCGGTCGACCAGACGTCTTCCAGCTCGAACTTGTAGTCGAGCTTTTTTTCAGCCAGCACGATCCGGACCTTGCGGACGAAGGGGCTGGTCAGGGATCCGATCAGTTTCATGGGGTTGGATGAGGTGGCGTTGCGGACATTTTATCGGGCTGTCTCGAACCGGGAAGAGTGCAGGGACAGTATGCCGGGTCTGGCCCCCAACAGAGGGAGTGGTGCATCACAGCTTGCATCACCCGGGTCAGCGCTGGGGTGCTGGCTTGGCACGAGGGTTCGCCGCGGTAAAATGACAGGTTGGCCTGCGCTGCACCGCACGCGGGCGTGCTGCCCCATCTTCTCATTCGGACACCGCCATGAACCTGTCTGCTCTCTCCGCTCTGTCGCCGCTGGACGGCCGTTACGCCGCCAAGGTGGCCGCCCTGCGTCCGCTGCTGTCCGAATTTGGCTTGATGCATCGCCGCGTGCAGGTTGAGATCGAGTGGTTCATCGCCCTGTCCGACGCCGGTCTGCCCGAGTTGCCCCCGCTGTCGGACGCTTCGCGCATGTTCCTGCGCAGCCTGGTGACGCACTTCTCCGAGTCCGACGCCCAGGCCATCAAGGACATTGAGAAGACCACCAACCACGACGTCAAGGCCGTGGAGTACTGGATCAAGTCGCGCTTTGCCACGCACCCCGAGCTGGAAAAGGCCGGTGAGTTCGTGCACTTCGCCTGCACCTCGGAAGACATCAACAACACCAGCCACGGCCTGATGCTCAAGGCCGCACGCGATCAGGTCATCCTGCCCACGCTCGACGCCCTGATCGGCACGATGAGCGGCCTGGCGCACAACCTGGCCGAGATCCCGATGCTGAGCCGCACCCACGGCCAGACCGCTTCGCCCACCACCGTGGGCAAGGAAATCGCCAACGTGGTGGCCCGCCTGGCCAATGCCCGCGTCCGCATCGCCGAGGTCAAGCTGCTGGCCAAGATGAACGGTGCCGTCGGCAACTACAACGCCCACCTGTCGGCTTACCCGGACAAGGACTGGGAAGCCTTCAGCCAGTCGGTCATCGAGAAGCAACTGGGCCTGACCTTCAACCCCTACACCATCCAGATCGAGCCGCACGACTACATGGCCGAGCTGTTCGACGCGGTCACGCGCACCAACACCATCCTGATCGACTGGTCGCGTGACGTGTGGGGCTACATCAGCCTGGGTTACTTCAAGCAGCGCACCAAGGCGGGCGAAATCGGCTCGTCCACGATGCCGCACAAGGTCAACCCGATCGACTTCGAGAATGCCGAAGGCAACTTTGGCCTGGCCAATGCGGTGCTGACCCACCTGAGCCAGAAGCTGCCCATCAGCCGCTGGCAGCGTGACCTGACCGACTCGACCGTGCTGCGCAACATGGGCGTGGCGCTGGGCTACGCGCTGCTGGGCTACGACAGCCTGGCCCGGGGTCTGGGCAAGCTGGAAGTCAATCCGCAGGCCCTGGCCGACGACCTTGACAGCTCGTGGGAAGTGCTGGCCGAGCCCATCCAGACCGTGATGCGCCGCTACGCGCTGCCCAACCCGTATGAGCGCCTGAAGGAGCTGACCCGCGGCAAGGCGATCACGAAGGAGTCCATCCAGGCCTTCATCGAGACGCTGGAGTTGCCCGAAGACGAGAAAGCCCGTCTGCGCACCATGACGCCGGGCAATTACATCGGCAAGGCCGTTGAGCTGGCCCAGCGCATCGGCAAGTAAGGCAAGGGCGCAGCCATGATCTTCACCGAGCAACTGCGCCACGCGCAGCAGCAAAACAACTCGCTGCTGTGCGTGGGCCTGGACCCCGAGCCGTCGAAGTTCCCTGGCGCCTGGAAGGGCCAGAGCGACCGCATCTATGACTTCTGCGCGGCCATCGTGGACGCCACCAAGGATCTGGTCTGCGCCTTCAAACCGCAGATCGCCTACTTTGCGGCCCACCGTGCGGAGGACCAGCTGGAGCGCCTGATGGCGCACATGCGCCGGGTGGCCCCGCAGGTGCCGGTGATCCTGGATGCCAAGCGTGGCGACATCGGCTCGACGGCCGACCAGTACGCCCGTGAAGCCTTCGAGCGTTACCAGGCCGATGCGGTGACCCTGTCGCCCTTCATGGGCTTCGACACGATGGAGCCTTTCCTGAAGTACCCCGGCAAGGGGGTGATTCTGCTGTGCCGCACGTCCAACCCGGGCGGCTCGGACCTGCAGAACCTACGCCTGGCCGATGTCGAAGGCCAGCCGCGCGTGTACGAGCACATCGCCAGGCAGGCGCAGGGCCCCTGGAACACCAACGGCCAGATGGGCCTGGTGGTGGGCGCGACCTTCCCCGAAGAGATCGCTCGCGTGCGTGAGTTGGCGCCCACGCTGCCTTTGCTGATCCCCGGTGTGGGCGCGCAGGGCGGTGATGCGGTGGCCACGGTCAAGGCTGGGCTGACGACGGATGCCAGTGGCGCCATCACCGGCACCATCGTCGTCAACAGCTCGCGGGCGGTGCTCTACGCCAGCAGTGGCGATGATTTCGCCAGCGCGGCCCGTCGCGTGGCGCTGGAAACGCGCGAGGCACTCAACGCGGCGCGTTGACGTGTCGATGGCGGCGCGCCCTGGACAGCCGCGGGCCGCATGACGCAGCATCGGCGCATGACACCGACTGCGTCCCGCCTGCCCTTGGCGTTCAAGCTGGCTTACACCGCCTTCGTGGCGGTGCTGGTGCCCACCTACTGGCATCACTACGGGCCCGGTAATTTCCTGTACTTCTGTGACCTGGCCTTGCTGATCACCGGCGTGGCCATCTGGCTGGAGTCGGCCGTGCTGGTGTCGGCCTGCGCGGTGGGCATCCTGGTGCCGCAGGTCCTGTGGATGCTGGAGTTCCTGCTCACCGGCCTGGGGTGGCCGATCACCGGGATGACGGCCTACATGTACGAGCCGAGCATTCCGTGGTTCACCCGGTTTCTGTCGTTCTTCCATTTCTGGCAGCCGCCGGTGTTGGTGTGGCTGCTGTGGCGACTCGGGTATGACCGACGCGGGTTGGCCGTCTGGTGGCCGATCGGCTGGGCGGCCATGACCGCGTCCTACCTGTGGCTGCCCCCGCCCCCGGCACCGCCCGATCAACCCGGCTTGCCGGTGAACGTCAATTTCGTGTTCGGTCTGGACGGGCAGGGGTCACAGACCTGGATGCCGCCTCACCTGTACTTTTGCCTGTTGCTGGTGGCGCTGCCGGCGCTGCTGTGGTGGCCCTCGCATTGGCTGCTGAGTCGGCTGCCGGCGTTGAAGCGGCCCCATCCTTGACGCTGGCGTCCAGGTGCCAAGCGGACGTATCATGTTCGGTTGCCTTTGCCGCTGGTTCGTCCGCCCCGGATGCCTGTGTGCGGGCTTTCTATTTGCACTGAGTTGCTCATGTCTCGCCCTGATTTCCCTGTCGTGCCCGCCCCGTCCGGCGAGTCGGCCCCCTATCTCGCTCACGCCGTGCGGTCGGCGCCGCCGGCCGAGCGCACGCAGATCCAGATTCGGGGTGCCCGCACCCACAATCTGAAGAACATCGACCTGGACCTGCCGCGCAACCAGTTGGTGGTGATCACGGGCTTGTCGGGCTCAGGCAAGTCGAGCTTGGCGTTTGACACGCTGTACGCCGAAGGCCAGCGCCGTTATGTGGAGAGCCTGAGCGCCTATGCGCGCCAGTTCCTGCAACTGATGGACAAGCCCGATGTCGATGTGATCGAGGGCCTGTCGCCGGCGATCAGCATCGAGCAGAAGGCCACCAGCCACAACCCGCGCTCGACCGTGGGCACGGTCACCGAGATCCACGATTACCTGCGCCTGCTGTACGCCCGTGCGGGCACGCCGTTCTGCCCGGAGCATGGTGAGCCTCTGCAGGCTCAAAGTGTGAGTCAGATGGTGGACGCCGTGCTGGCCTTGCCGGAAGACACCAAACTCATGATCCTGGCGCCCGTCGTGCGCGACCGCAAGGGTGAGCATGTCGACCTGTTTGCGCAGATGCAGGCCCAGGGCTATGTGCGCTTTCGCATCAATGGTCAGATCGTCGAGGCGGCGGACCTGCAGCCGCTGGTGAAAAACGAGAAGCACGACATCGACGTGGTGGTGGACCGCTTGAAGGTGCGCGCCGACATGACGCAGCGCCTGGCCGAAAGCTTTGAGGCCGCCTTGCGCCTGGCCGAAGGCCGCGCGTTGGCGCTGGAGATGGACAGCGGCCTCACGCACCTGTTCTCGGCCAAGTTTGCCTGCCCCGTCTGCAGCTACTCGCTCTCGGAGTTGGAGCCGCGGCTGTTCTCGTTCAATTCGCCTCAGGGCGCGTGCCCCACCTGTGATGGCCTGGGCCATGTGATTGCCTTCGACCCGCAGCGCGTGGTGGCCTTCCCGTCTTTGAGCATCGGCAGCGGCGCCGTCAAGGGTTGGGACCGTCGCAACCCCTACACCTACAGCCTGATCGAATCCATCGGACGGCATTACGACGTGGACATCGAGCAGCCTTTCGAAGAGTTGCCCGCGCACGTGCAGCAGGTGCTGCTCTACGGCTCGGGCACCGAAGAGATCGAGTTCACCTACGAAGCCGATGGCACCGCCGGCAAGAAGCGCAAGGTCAAGCGTTCACATCCGTTCGAAGGCATCATCCCCAACTTCGAGCGACGCTTCAAGGAAACGGATTCGAGCGCGGTGCGTGAAGAGCTGGCCCGCTACCAGCAGCCCAAGGCCTGTCCCGCCTGCCACGGCACGCGTCTGCGCACGGAGGCGCGGCACGTCAAATTGCAGGACGCGCGCACCGGCGACACCAAGCCCATTTACGAGATTGCGCATGCCACGCTGGCCGAGGCACAGCACTACTTTGACCAACTGCATTTGCAAGGCGCCAAGGCCGAGATCGCGGCCAAGGTCGTCAACGAAATCCGTTCGCGCTTGCGTTTCCTCAACGATGTCGGCTTGAACTACCTGAGCCTGGATCGCAGTGCCGACACGCTCTCGGGTGGGGAGGCGCAGCGCATCCGTCTGGCATCTCAGATCGGCTCGGGCCTGACGGGCGTGATGTATGTGCTCGATGAGCCCAGCATCGGCTTGCACCAGCGTGACAACGATCGGCTGATCGGCACCCTGCAGCACCTGCGCAACCTGGGCAACAGCGTGCTGGTGGTCGAGCACGACGAGGACATGATCCGCGCTGCCGACCATGTGATCGACATGGGCCCTGGTGCCGGCGTGCATGGCGGGCACGTCCTCGCCCAAGGTACGCCTGAGGAGGTCATGGCCAACCCGAACAGCATCACCGGGCGCTACCTGGCGCGCGTGCTGCGCATCGAATTGCCGAAAAAGCGGCATGCTTTCACCGACGAGACGCCGCGCCTGCGCGTGGTCAATGCCAGTGGGCACAATCTCAAAGGCGTCACAGCCGACTTCCCGGTGGGCCTGTTGACCTGCGTGACGGGCGTGTCGGGCTCGGGTAAGTCCACCCTGGTCAATGACACCTTGTATGCCGCCGTGGCCCGCAAGCTGTACCAGAGCCACACCGACCCCGAGCCGCATGACGAGATCGAAGGCCTGGAGTTGTTCGACAAGGTCATCAATGTCGACCAGTCACCGATTGGCCGTACGCCGCGCAGCAACCCGGCCACCTACACCGGCCTGTTCACGCCCATTCGCGAGCTGATGGCCGATGTGCCGGCGGCGCGCGAGCGTGGCTATGGCGCCGGCCGCTTCTCGTTCAACGTGGCCGGCGGTCGCTGCGAGGCTTGCCAGGGTGACGGCATGATCAAGGTCGAGATGCACTTTTTGCCGGACGTGTATGTGCCGTGCGATGTGTGCCACGGCAAGCGCTACAACCGCGAGACGCTGGAAATTCAGTACAAGGGCCTCAACATCCACGAGATCCTGAACCTGACCGTGGAAGCGGCGCTGACCTTCTTCAGCGCCGTGCCCACGATCGCCCGCAAGCTGCAGACGCTGATGGACGTGGGCCTGGGCTACATCCGCCTGGGGCAGGCGGCGACCACGCTGTCGGGAGGTGAGGCGCAGCGCGTCAAGCTGGCGCTGGAGCTGTCCAAGCGCGACACGGGCCGCACGCTCTACATCCTCGACGAGCCGACCACCGGGCTGCACTTCCACGACATCGCCTTGCTGCTCAAGGTGCTGCACCAGCTGCGCGACGCGGGCAACACCATCGTCATCATCGAGCACAACCTGGACGTCATCAAGACCGCCGACTGGCTGATCGACATGGGCCCGGAAGGCGGCTCGGGGGGCGGGCAGTTGCTGGTGGCGGGCACGCCCGAGCAGGTCGCCGCGTACGAGGGCAGCCACACCGGGCGTTACCTGCGCCCGCTGTTGTGAGGCGTGCGTTGTGCGATCAGGCTTTCATGAAGCCCAGATCGTGCACGCTGCTGTCGAACTGACTCAGATGGGGCAGGATGCTGCCCAGGTCAGCCTGGCTCACCCCCATCCATTTGCCCAGCGTGTAAGCGTACTGGTCGACCGAGGTAGACGGAATCAGTGAACCATTCTGGATTTGATCCGGACTGCTGAACACGCCGCTGCTGTTGGCCGTGCTGTACGCAGGGAACGTGCCGTACACCTCCGTGCCTTTGACGGCGCCGCCCATGATGAACTGGTGTCCGCCCCAGCCGTGATCACTGCCATCGCCGTTGCTGGTGAAAGTGCGCCCGAACTCGGAGATCGTGAAGGTGGTGACCTGCGCGCGCAGGTCGCCTGCAGGCATGCTGCCCAGCACCACATCGAAGTAGGCCATGGCGTGGTTGAGTTGCGTCAGGCGTTCGCCATGGTTGCGAATTTGATCGTCGTGGGTATCAAAGCCCCCCAGGTTCACCATGAAAAACTGCCGGGTGATGCCCAGGTTGGCTGCAGCATTGGTGGCGATGAGCCGGGCAACCATCTGCAACTGCATCGCCAGGTGGTTCGTCTTGCGCGTCCCGTCGATGACGCTGGTGTACTTCAGCAAGTCGTCGTTGTAGGCGTTGTAGCTCGCGGCCCCTGCAGGTGTCGCCCAGGGCGCCGAGCCGCCAGCTGCCAAGTTGGCGCTCAGCAGGTCACTGGCCTGTAGGGCACGTTGAACAACCTTCTGGTGGTCACTGTGGAGCAGGTTGCGTGCTGGCACCCAGTGGCTGCCGTCAGATTGGAGCTTGCCCATGATGGCTGCCATCGAGCCGTGGAGGGCGCTGCTGCCGTAGACCTTGCCCGCACTTCCCAGGCCCAGGATGCCCGTGGTGCTGCTCTGATAGGGCAGCACCGTTTGTCCCGCCAGCCAGACCGATGCACTTCCCGGGCTCATGCAGGTGAAGGAGCGCTGAATGATGCCGGCTTCGCTGGCTGATCGTCCGGCCCCATTGCCGCCCATCAACTTGTCTCCCATCAGGCCGCCCCATCCCTTGTCGGCCCCTTCGGCGTTGAATGATTGCCAGGTGGACTGCTGATCGTTGTGTGAGAACAGCTTGGCGGGCTTGCTGACCGTGGCGTTGGCAAAGTCGGCTTTCGTGGTGGGCCGAGTCAAAGGGCCGACGTTGGCCAGTACCGCGATGCGACCGGCCTCATGCAGACTTTGCACGTTCGACAGGGCCGGGTGCAGCGCAAAGTTTCGTCCGGCATGCACGCTGCGTCCTTGATGGCTGATGGGCAGGACCCCCCCAAGTCTGGCTGGGTCACTGCGCGCTGCAGCGCCATTGGCAACGATGCCCGGTGCCGGGAGAGCGATGCCGGCGCTGCCATCCGCAGGTTTGCGATGGGTGTTGTAGTGATCCCAGGATGTGGCGTCCGTGGCCAGTACGGTGTTGAAGGCGTCGTTGCCGCCATTCAAGACAATGCACACCAGTGCACGGTAGCTGCCGCTGCCAGCGCTTTGGGCGGCTGCTTCGGTCAGTGCGCTGAGACTCAGACCCAGCGGAGCAGCGGCGCCCATGCCTGACAAGGCAGCCATGTGTTGCAGAAACTGTCGACGGTTGCTCGGATTCACGATGGGCCTCACTGTTGAATCACGAACTCTGGCGAGACGGCCACCATGAGAATGGCGGCCTGAATGCGCTGGCGGCGTTGCTTGGCCAGCGTGGTCGTGTTGGTGGCGTTGATGGGCATGGCCGTGATGGCGGTCACAGCCTGACTGCGCTCGTCATCAGGCAGAGGGTTCCCGAGCAGGTGCTGCGCGATGGCGTCTACCAACGCTGTCGGGTCGTTGACCTTGCTGTCCCAGCCGCTGAGGTCGAACTGGATGTCCCAGTTGTTGCTCTCGCTGTTCCACTGTCCCCACCCCCGCTCCAGGATCGTGGCCACGAAGTTGGCGTAGCCCAGCACCGAAGTCTCGTTGGTGATCTGCATCTCAGGTGCCACCAGGCCCTGTGCCGCCATCGCACTTTGTGGGGCGGTGTAACCAGGGCGAAAGAAGTTGAAAACAGAGGAGGCTCGCAACGGGGTCTGGCCCAACTGGGTGCCGGGGTCGCTGGTGTCGTCCGCCAGATAGAACGGCACCGAGCCTCCTGACGTGAAGCGTGCGCTGGTGTGCGGCAGGGCGCGCAAGAGATGGCTCAGGCGCAGCACTGGTTCACGCAGCTTGCCGTAGGTGCTCAGGCTGGCAGTGGCCGGATGACGCGCCTCCTCATGCAACAAGATGGCTTTGACGACGGCTCGCAGGTTGCCGCCTTGGGCGCGGAAAACCTGGCTGACATCGGATACATAGGCGTCGCTGGGGTTGCTGGTCACCAGTCGCTGAATCAGCTGCCGGCTGATGAATGGCGCCGTATTGGGATGGCTGGCCAAACGGTCCAGCGCTGCCTTCAAACTGGACCTTGGGTCAGCGGTTTCCTGGGCGGTCACGGTGACGCCGAGGAACTGCTTGACACTGGTCGAGTGCTCCTGACTGTAGCCAGTCATGCTGCTCACGTCCTGGCCCGGATCCCTGCACTCCGCGGTGCGCCAGAAGCACTTCCACCAGTCCAGCGCCGACTTGGCCGAAGGCCAGTTCCAGCTGAATCCTGTGAACACGCGAGCCAGCCCCTTGATGTCGTTGGCGTTGTAGGTCTCGACCGCTTGGCCGTTGACCAGGCGGGGGCGTCCGTTATCGCCCAGCTCGTGCAGGCCGATGGAGAACAGCTGCATCACCTCGCGGGCAAAGTTCTCGTCGGGGACGCGACCGGTGCCATCTTCCTTGCGGTTGCCCAGGTGCGACAAATACTGCCCCATGGCCGGATGCAGTGCCACGGCCTCCAGTACATCTCGGTAGTTGGCATCGGCCTTGCTGGTCAGCATGTCGAGGTAGCTGGCCGCACGTCGGCCATCGTCGACCGTCATGGTGGAGATCACGAAGATCTCTGACAAAGCGAAGGCCACGCGATGCCGCAACTGGGCAGGGTCGCGCACGGCGTGGGTCCACCAGCTGTGGGTCACGTTGTGGGCGTAGGCCTGGGGTTGACCTAGCGCAGCCGCTGAGGACTCGACCATGCGCACATGACTGCTCTGCGCCTGCAGCTTGAACTGTTCGTCGATCCAGTTGTCGTAGCCTACCTTCTTGATGCGAGCGATGTCTGCGGCGGCAGGCCCAAAGGTGGCTTGGGTCAGGAAGCGGTAGGTATCGGCATCGTTGCTTGGCAACATCGATGCCGATACCGTCAAACCGGTCTCGGCATCAATCGAAGTCTGGTTGCCGCCGCCACCGCCGCAAGCCGTCAACAGCACGACCAGTGTCAACGCGCTCAACCGTCGAGCGTGCGGGTGACGGAAGGGGGAACGAGGTAAGGCAGGGGGCATGGATGGCAGGCGCGCAAAGATGACTCAAGGAGGTCTTCGGTTGTCGCGCAGGCTCCACGGGCAGGAACACCAAGCGGGCCTGACCCGTGGCCGCAAGGGTGCCATGCCCACCTGCGGTGCAGTTGCTGCCAATCGTTTGCGTTGTAAGTGGATGCAAGCTTTTGCGCACGCAGTCGCCCAGGATGCGACTTTGTGCACAGGCGGCTTACAGCAGCGGGGCCAGTGCCCGCTCCGCATCGGTGACCGACAGGCCCACGCGCAGGGCCCAGTCTTCCACCTGATCGTGACCGATCTTGCCGACGTTGAAGTACGCGGCCTCAGGGTGTGCCATGTAGAAACCGCTCACGCTGGCCGCGGGCATCATCGCCAGGCTTTCCGTCAGGTGCATGTGGACGTCGGCGCCATCGAGCACACGGAACATCTCGCGCTTGACCGTGTGGTCGGGGCAGGCCGGGTAGCCCGGTGCCGGGCGGATGCCGCGGTACTGCTCCTTGATCAGGGCCACCTTGTCGAGCGCCTCGTCGGCGGCGTAGCCCCAGAACTCGGTGCGCACCCGCTCGTGCATGCGTTCGGCAAAGGCTTCGGCCAGCCGGTCGGCCAGGGCCTTGAGCATGATGGCCGAGTAGTCGTCATGGTGGGCCAGGAACTCGGCTTCCTTCTTCTCGATGTTCAGGCCGGCCGTCACCGCGAACATGCCGATGTAGTCGGGCTTGGCGTCGCGTGGCGCGATGAAGTCGGCCAGCGAGCGGTTGGGGCGCTTGACGCCATCGACCACCGGACGCTCGGTCTGCATGCGCAGCGGGTCCCAGCACATCAGCACCTTGCTGCGTGACTCGTCTTCATAGATCTCGATGGTGTCGTCCTTGACCGACTGCGCCGGGTACAGGCCGATCACACCATTGGCGGTCAGCCAGCGACCGTCCACGATCTTCTTGAGCATGGCCTGCGCATCGGCGTAGACCTTGCGGGCCTCGCTGCCCACCACGGCATCGTCCAGGATGGCCGGGAACGGGCCCGCCAAGTCCCAGGTCTGAAAGAAGGGGCCCCAGTCGATGTAGGCCGCCAGCTCGCCCAGGTCGTAGTTCTTGAACACGCGCCGGCCGATGAACTTGGGCACCGTGGGCGTGTAGGTGGCAAAGTCCACCTCGGCCTTGTTGGCGCGGGCGTCGGCCAGCTTCACCAGCGGCGTCGCCTTCTTGTTGGCGTGCAGCTGGCGCACATGCGCGTAGTCGGCGTTCAGCTCGGCGATGTAGGCCTGCTGGCGCTCGGGGCTGAGCAACTCGGAGCACACGCCCACCGCACGCGAGGCATCGGGCACATACACCACCGGGCCTGAGTAGTTGGGCGCAATCTTCACGGCCGTGTGCACGCGCGAGCAGGTGGCGCCACCGATCAGCAGCGGGATCTGGCGCGAGCGGAAGTACTCGTCGCGCTCCATCTCGGCCGCCACGTACTGCATCTCTTCCAGCGAGGGCGTGATCAAGCCAGACAGGCCCACGATGTCGGCGCCCACTTCCTTGGCCTTGGCGAGGATGTCCTTGCACGGGACCATCACGCCCATGTTGACCACCTCGAAGTTGTTGCACTGCAAGACCACGGTGACGATGTTCTTGCCGATATCGTGCACATCACCCTTGACGGTGGCGATCACGATCTTGCCCTTGGCCTTCACATCGCCGCCCGCCAGCTCCAGCAGGCGCTTTTCTTCCTCGATGTAGGGCACCAGGTGCGCCACGGCCTGCTTCATCACGCGGGCCGATTTCACCACCTGCGGCAGGAACATCTTGCCTGCGCCAAACAGGTCACCCACCGTGTTCATGCCGGCCATCAAGGGGCCTTCGATCACGTGCAGGGGGCGGCCGCCGCCGGCCTTGATCTTTTGATAACACTCTTCGGTGTCGGTCGTGATGAAGTCGGTGATGCCATGCACCAGCGCGTGGCTCAGACGGCTTTCCACCGAGGCAGGGTGTTCGGCCGTGCCGCGCCAGGCCAACTTGGCGCTGTCGTCCTTGGCCGCGCCCTTGACCTGCTCGGCGATCGCCAGCAGGCGCTCGGTCGGGGTCAGCGAGGTGTCTTCGCCGTCCTTGAACACCGGCTGGCGGTTGAGCACGATGTCTTCGACCAGCTCGCGCAGGTTGGCATCCAGATCGTCATACACGCCGACCATGCCGGCGTTGACGATGCCCATGTCCATGCCCGCCTGGATGGCGTGGTACAGGAACACGGTGTGGATGGCCTCGCGCACCGGCTCGTTGCCACGGAAACTGAAGGACACGTTCGACACGCCGCCCGACACCTTGGCGCCTGGCAGGTTCTGCTTTATCCAGCGCGTGGCGTTGATGAAGTCGACTGCGTAGTTGTCGTGCTCTTCGATGCCGGTGGCAATGGCGAAGATGTTCGGGTCGAAGACGATGTCCTCGGGCGGGAATCCCACGTCATCGACCAGGATGCGGTAGGCACGCTCGCAAATCTCGATTTTGCGCTGGTAGGTGTCGGCCTGACCTTGTTCGTCAAACGCCATCACCACGGCTGCCGCGCCATAGCGTTTGATCAGCTTGGCCTGATGCAGGAAGTTCTCGACCCCTTCTTTCAGCGAAATCGAGTTGACGATGCCCTTGCCCTGAATGCACTTCAAGCCCGCTTCGATCACGTCCCACTTGGACGAGTCGATCATGATGGGCACCCGGGCGATTTCCGGCTCGCCGGCGATCAGGTTCAGGAAACGCACCATGGCGGCCTGGCTGTCCAGCATGGCCTCGTCCATGTTGATGTCGATGACCTGGGCGCCGTTTTCCACCTGCTGGCGGGCCACCGAGAGGGCGTCCTCGAAGCGGCCTTCGAGGATCATGCGCGCAAAGGCCTTTGAGCCCGTCACGTTGGTGCGCTCGCCCACGTTGACGAAGAGCGTGCCTGCGCCGATGTTCACTGGCTCCAGGCCGGACAGGCGCATGGGCGGCACTGCGGCGGCATGGGGCAGGGTGGTGTCGCCAGACGGCGAGGCGGAGGGGGGGCGGGCAGACTCGGTCATAACCCTCTATTTTAGAGGGCGTGCCCCGAGAATGTCGGGCCCCTGCCTGGCTGACCCACAAAAGGAAAGGGCACCGCGCTTGTGACGCGATGCCCTCAGGCGCTGTCGAGGCGGCTTGATCAAGCCACCCGCAGCGATTGCCTTAACTTGTGTCGATGTGCCGGATCAGGCCTTCAGCAGCGCGTACAGCTCGTCCTTGAGGACGACGCGCAGCTTCTTCTTGGTCTCCAGTTCGGCATCCGAGCCATGTTCCACGCCGGTTTCCAGGCGAATCACGGCCTTGTCCACCTCTTCATAGTCACGGTGCAGGCGCGCAAAGTGCGTGTTGCTCGCCTTCAGTTCGCGGATCTTGTCCTTGAACTCGGGGAAGTCATGTGCCAAAGGGTGGTTGTCCAGATCCTGTCCCATGCGGTCTCCTGTGGTGCGGTGGCGAATGAAGCGGAGTCGATGACTCCTTCGTTTCCATATTGTGTCCGATCCACATGACCAATCTTGCGGTACATCAAGAACGGCCGGATGTGGGGTCGACTTGGTGCAAAAAGGCCTCATGAATGTCGAACGAGCTGTCATGCCCGACTTGCTGGCGGTGCGCTTTCAGCCAGCCGTCGGCGGCCTGATGTCCGAGTCGGTGTAGCTCTTGCAGAAAGGCCCAGTCGGTGTTGAATTTGCTGGACGCGTTGAAGGCGCCCATGCCCACGTCATCGGCCACCATGTGCATGTGCAGGGGTTTGTAGCGACCCCGGTCCAGCCTTTGTTCATCAATCAGGCGCTTGACGAAGGCGATGGCCCGCATCTCGCTGATCAGGCTGGCGTTGAACGTGATTTCACTGAGACGGTCGATGATGTCGATGCTGCGTGTCGGGTTGTCGGGGCGCAGCAAGGGCGTGAGGCGCACCAGCAGAATGTCGAGTCCAGTGGTTTGGTAGATCAAAGGGTAAAGAGCTGGGTTGCCGGTATAGCCGCCGTCCCAGTAGGGCTCGCCGTCGATCTCCACAGCCTGGAACAAAAAGGGCAAGCAGGCCGATGCCATCAGCGCCTGCAAAGAAAGGCCTTCGGCGGTGAACACCCGTGCCTGCCCGGTGTGCACCGAGGTGGCCGTCACAAACAGTGGGATGCCGCACTGCGCGCAGCCATCATGCAGCGCGGCCGGATCCACGTGGCGCTTGAGCACATCTTCGAGCGGGTTCAGGTTGAGCGGGTTGAACTCATAAGGGCTGAACGAGCGCATGAACACGTTCAACCACTGGTAAGCCGGGAACTGGTCGAAATTGAACTCGGTCTTGAACAAGCCGTTGGCCTGGATGCTCAGGGGCGAAAACAGGGGCCCGTGGCGACTCACATCTCGCCAGAACTCGCGCAGCGCCTTTTGCGCCGCAGGTCGGGCGGCCGTTTCGCCACCGATCTGGTAGCCCTTCACATAGCCAGTCAGCAGCACAGCCCCATTGAGGGCGCCGGCGCTGGTGCCTGAGACGCCGCCGAAATCCAGGCCGTCGTCATCCAGAAGCCGATCGAGTACCCCCCAGGTGAAAGCACCATGCGAGCCACCACCTTGCAAGGCCAGGTTGACGCGGGGGCGCCCCTCAGGCGTTGTCGATTTGCCGACGCGGGCACGGCGAGGACGACGATGGGACTGCTGGTCCTCTTCCAGGCGCTGGGTGCTGGCCTGGTCCTTGGGCGTGCGTTTTGGGGTCATGTACAGAGTCTAGCGGGAAATGCTGCAATGCAGCATAAGAGCTTTACAACCCTCTTTGGAGGGGCGAAAATTATTTGCTCATGTACTGTATAAACGTCCAGCTTTTGCCATAATGGACGCCAGTCACTCATTGAACACCCGGAGACCTTGCATGGACGCCAACGCCAAATCTGCCCTCAGCACCGAAAAAGCCAAAGCTTTGCAGGTGGCACTTGCCCAGATCGAGAAGCAATTCGGCAAGGGGTCCATCATGCGTTTGGGTGAGGGCGAGGTGGTGGAAGACATCCAGGTCGTGTCCACCGGGTCCCTGGGCCTGGACATCGCCCTGGGCGTGGGTGGTCTGCCGCGTGGCCGTGTGGTCGAAATTTATGGCCCGGAGTCGTCCGGCAAAACCACCCTGACGCTGCAAGTCATCTCCGAAATGCAGAAGCAAGGCGGCGTCTGTGCCTTCATCGATGCCGAGCATGCGCTTGATGCCCAATATGCGCAAAAGCTTGGCGTCAACCTGCAAGATCTGCTGATCTCGCAGCCTGACACCGGCGAGCAAGCCCTGGAAATCGTCGATGCCCTGGTGCGCTCCGGCTCGGTCGATCTGATCGTGGTCGACTCGGTGGCCGCGCTGACCCCCAAGGCCGAACTCGAAGGTGAAATGGGCGACTCACTGCCCGGTCTGCAGGCCCGCCTGATGAGCCAGGCCCTGCGCAAGCTCACCGCCCACATCAAGAAGACCAACTGCATGGTCATCTTCATCAACCAGATCCGCATGAAGATCGGTGTGATGTTCGGCAGTCCTGAAACCACCACGGGCGGCAATGCGCTGAAGTTCTACGCCTCTGTGCGTCTGGACATCCGTCGCATCGGCTCCATCAAGAAGGGCGACGAGATCATCGGCAACGAAACCAAGGTCAAGGTCGTCAAGAACAAGGTCTCGCCTCCGTTCAAAACAGCCGAGTTCGACATCCTGTACGGTGAAGGCATCAGCCGCGAAGGTGAGATCATCGACTTGGGCGTCACTGCCAAGGTCGTCGAGAAGTCGGGCTCCTGGTACGCCTACGGTGGCGAGAAGATTGGTCAGGGCAAGGACAACGCCCGCGAGTTCTTGCGTGAGAACGCCGAACTGGCACGCGAAATCGAAAACAAGATCCGCGTTTCGCTGGACGTGGCGCTGTTGCCGGCGGCCGTGAACGGTGGCAAGGCCACCACGGTGGCCGATGACGAGGCCTGACCCTCCGGACTCAGGCCCACCGGCCTCGCGCCGCCCGACCTTGTCACTCAAAGGTCGGGCGTTGAAATACCTGGCTGCGCGTGAGCACTCGCGCGTCGAGCTGACCCGCAAACTGGCGCCGCATGCCGAGTCGCCGGAGCAGGTGGCCCAGGTGCTCGACGAGCTGGAGCAAAAAGGCTGGCTTTCGGCCCAACGCTTTGCCGAATCCATGCTTCACCGCAAGGCCGCGCGCTACGGCGTCGCCCGGCTGAAGGCCGAGCTGGCCCAACACCAATTGCCCGCCGAAGTGGCCAGCGAGGCCACCCAGTCCTTGCGCGACACTGAATTTGCCCGTGCCCACGCCCTGTGGGCGCGCCGCTTCGGTACCCCGCCAGAGACCCCCGAAGACAAAGCCCGCCAGATGCGTTTTTTGCTTGGCCGAGGCTTCGCCGGCGACGTGGTGCGTCGTGTGGTGCGGGGCGATGGTTTGGTGACAGACGAGTGAAACCTCCTGCAAATCAGTAGAAACCCTGACGACGGCCCCCCTCTGTTTATGGGGGCGCCGATGTATGCTGAGCGTTGCACTGCGCGAGGCCTGACAAATGGCCGCGTGTACCCGCCTCCGCCCGATCGGATGAGGCGGGTTTGCCATGTTCGACAAGAACGCAACACCTGACTGCGAGATCCCCATGAAGATTCATGAATACCAAGGCAAAGAGATCCTGAGCCGATTTGGCGTGCCGGTCCCAAGAGGTATCCCGGCTTTTTCCGTAGACGAAGCTGTCGCTGCAGCTGAAAAGCTGGGCGGCCCGGTCTGGGTGGTCAAGGCACAGATCCACGCGGGTGGCCGCGGCAAGGGCGGTGGCGTCAAGGTGGCCAAGTCCATCGAGGACGTGCGTCGCCTGTCCAGCGAAATCCTGGGCATGCAGCTCAAGACCCATCAAACCGGCCCTCAAGGCCAGAAGGTCAACCGCCTCTACATTGAAGACGGCGCTGACATTCAAAAAGAATATTACGTGTCCGTGGTTACCGACCGCGGCACCCAGAAGATCGCCTTCATCGCTTCCAGCGAAGGCGGCATGGACATTGAAGAAGTGGCGCACAGCACGCCCGAGAAGATCATCACCGTCTTCATCGACCCGCTGGCGGGTCTGACCGACGCGCAAGCCCAAGAAATCGCCGACGGCATTGGCATGCCGGCTGACTCGCAGGCCCAGGCCAAGGACATCTTCAAGAAGCTGTACCAGTGCTACATGGACACCGATGCGTCGCTGGTTGAAATCAACCCGCTGAACCGCGACGGCAAGGGCAACGTCATTGCCCTCGACGCCAAGTTCAACTTCGACGCCAACGCCCTGTTCCGTCACCCGGAAATCGTCGCTTACCGCGACCTGGACGAAGAAGATCCTGCTGAAATCGAAGCATCCAAGTTCGACCTGGCCTACATCCAGCTCGACGGCAACATCGGCTGCCTGGTCAACGGCGCCGGTCTGGCCATGTCCACCATGGACACCATCAAGCTGTTCGGTGGCGAGCCTGCCAACTTCCTGGACGTCGGCGGTGGCGCCACGGCCGAGAAGGTCACCGAAGCGTTCAAGATCATGCTGAAGAACCCCGATGTCAAGGGCATTCTGGTCAACATCTTCGGCGGCATCATGAAGTGCGACACCATCGCCGATGGCGTCATCACCGCCTGCAAGGCCGTGAACCTGAACGTGCCACTGGTCGTCCGCATGAAGGGCACCAACGAAGACCTGGGCAAGAAGATGCTGGCTGACTCCGGTCTGCCCATCATTGCCGCCGATTCGATGGCCGAAGCCGCGACCAAGATCGTCGCCGCTGTCGCCTGAGCCCAGAACCCAAGGACTTCGTCATGAGCATTTACATCAATAAAGACACCAAGGTCATCACCCAAGGCATCACGGGCAAGACCGGTCAATTCCACACCCTGGGCTGCCAGGCTTACGCCAACGGCAAGAATGCCTTCGTGGCGGGCGTGAACCCCAAGAAGGCCGGCGAGAAGTTCTCCGACATTCCCATCTACGCCTCCGTCAAGGAAGCTGCCCAGCAAACCGGCGCCACCGTGTCGGTGATCTATGTGCCGCCCGCCGGCGCTGCTGACGCCATCTGGGAAGCCGTCGAGGCCGACCTGGACCTGGTCATCGCCATCACCGAAGGCATCCCTGTGCGCGACATGCTGATGGTGCGCAACAAGATGAAGGCCAAGGAAGCCGCTGGCGGCAAGAAGACCCTGCTGCTGGGCCCGAACTGCCCCGGCCTGATCACGCCCGAAGAAATCAAGATCGGCATCATGCCCGGTCACATCCACCGCAAGGGCCGCATCGGCGTCGTGTCCCGCTCGGGCACGCTGACCTATGAAGCCGTGGCGCAGCTGACTGAACTGGGCCTGGGTCAATCCAGCGCCGTTGGCATCGGTGGCGACCCCATCAACGGTCTGAAGCACATCGACGTGATGAAGGCGTTCAACGACGATCCCGACACCGACGCCGTCATCATGATCGGTGAAATCGGTGGTCCGGACGAAGCCGAAGCTGCCTACTGGTGCAAAGACAACATGAAGAAGCCCATCGTCGGCTTCATCGCTGGTGTCACGGCCCCTCCGGGCAAGCGCATGGGCCACGCTGGCGCGCTGATCTCGGGCGGCGCCGACACGGCCGATGCCAAGCTCGCCATCATGGAAGAGTGCGGCTTCACCATCACCCGCAACCCATCGGAAATGGGCAAGCTGCTCAAGGGCCTGCTCTGATCTGAGTCAGCTTTAATTGCCGACAGGCACCCATCAGCCCCTACACTCAGGGGCTGATTTTTTTTGAGCATGATGGAATCCTTTCTGACACCCGAGTTCTGGCTGGCGGTTGGCCAGATCGTGATGATCGACGTCCTCCTCGGAGGAGACAACGCCGTGGTGATCGCCCTGGCGTGCCGCAACCTGCCGCCCGAGCTGCGCACACGCGGCATTCTCTGGGGCACGGCTGGCGCCATCGTCTTGCGCGTGGTGCTGATCTTCTTCGCGATGTCCCTGCTGGCGCTGCCCTACCTGAAGCTGGTGGGCGCGGCCCTGTTGCTATGGATTGGCGTGAAGCTGCTGGTGCCCGAGGAAGAGGGGCATGGCAACCTGCAGGCCAGTGACAAACTGCTGGGCGCCATCAAGACCATCATCATGGCCGACTTCATCATGAGTGTGGACAACGTCATCGGCATTGCCGGTGCCGCGCAGACCAGTGGTCACGCGGGTCACCACATGCCGCTGGTGATCTTTGGCTTGTTGGTCAGTATCCCCATCATTGTGTGGGGCAGCAGCGTTGTACTCAAGCTGATGGACCGCTTCCCCATCATCATCACGGCCGGTGGCATGCTGCTGGGCTGGATTGCTGGGACCCTCGCAGTGAGTGATCCTGCCACGGTGCACCTGATCCCTCAGAGCCCTGCGATGCACTATGGCGCAGGCGCGGTGGGTGCCTTGTTGGTGCTGACCTTGGGAAGCCTGCTGGCGCGTCGTGCAGCGGCGGCTGAGACCTGATCCACAAGGCTGCACGATGTCGCTTCTGGACGGGCTGATTGTTTTCATTGCGCTGCTGCTCGGTGTCGGGCTGTGGCTGAGGTGGCAGTTGCGTGCGCGTGAGCGCCGCCCCATCCAACGCATGGCACGCCACAGCGCCCACGACTCCTCGGCATTTGTGGAGACCACGCCACTGGATGAGCCGCCCGCCTCGGCTGCCCGGACGCTCGACGAAGACCGGGACGACGGCCCGGCCACGGTCATGTCCTACATGGACGTGCCCACCAACACACGGCCTCAGTCCGAGTTCTCTGCATCCAACCTCTCCTCGCTGTTCCCGGAAGACATCGAGCCCGACACCGGGCCCTCGACCCTGCCGCCCACCCCCACGCAGGATGGCAACGACCTCATCCGCATCCGCCAGGCTCTGCGCGATCTGGATGCCGGTGTGCTGGACCGCGCCTGGGACGCGCTGCGTGGATTTGTGCCCGAAGCGGCGCACCGCGACATCGCACTGGAGACCATGGACCGCGTGGCCCAGGCGTTCGAGCGGGCATCGCGCTACGAGCAGGCGCGTGACGTGTACGAACACATGGTGGACATTGAGCCCGAGCGCCACCACATCAAACCCCGCCTGATGCGCGCACGAGGCCTGGCCCAGGCGGCCACGGCGCAGCGTTGGGGCACCGTGCCCAGCCCCCTCTCGCCGCTGGCCCCGCAGGCCGAGCACAAGCAATTGGGCAAGTATGTCGTCGAGAAGGAAATTGGTCGAGGCGCGATGGGGGCGGTCTACCTGGGCTACGACCCTGTGACCGACCGCAAAGTGGCGCTCAAGACCATGTCACTGAGCCACGAGTTCAGTGGTGCCGACCTGGCCGACGCCCGTTCGCGTTTCCTGCGCGAGGCCGAAATGTCCGGCCGCCTGCAGCACCCCGACGTGGTCAGTATCATCGATGCAGGTGAAGCCGATGGGTTGGCCTACATCGCGATGGAACTGGTTGAGGGCATCGACCTCAGTCAGTACACCTTGCCGGGGCGACTGCTGCCTGTACGCCAGGTGCTGCTGACCATCGCCCGCGTGGCCGAGGCCCTGGCCTACGCCCACGAGCGCGGCGTGACCCATCGCGACATCAAACCCGCCAACATCATGATCGACCCGGCGGCCGATCGCGTGAAGGTGATGGACTTTGGCGTGGCCCGCGTGGCCGATGCCGCGCGCACGCGCACGGGCGTGGTGCTGGGTACGCCCACCTTCATGTCACCTGAACAGTTGTCCGGCCAGGTCATCGATGGTCGCAGCGACCTGTATTCTCTGGGGGTGACCCTGTTTCAACTGCTCACCGGCCAGCTCCCCTACCGCAACGACTCGATGGCCACCTTGATGCGCGCCATCTCACGCGAGAAAGTACCCAATGTGTGCGACCTGCGCCCCGACCTGCCGCCTGCACTGGGCGACATCGTGGCCTTGGCGCTCGAAAAGCACCCCAACACCCGCTACGCGAATGGCCGACAGATGGCCGACGACCTGCGGGCTGTGGCCGTTCGGCTCACCCCCCCAGTTCTCGCCTGAGCGAGGTCTGCCCGATCACCAAAACACAGCGACAATCAGCGCATGAACTTCGAGTTCTATAGTCAAACCGATACCGGGCGGGTGCGGACCAACAACGAGGATTCGGTCGCCTTGGATGAGAGCTGTGCTGTGGCCGTTCTGGCCGACGGCATGGGTGGCTACGCCGCCGGCGAGGTCGCCAGTGGCATGGCCTGCGATTTCATCAAGGCCGAGCTGGGCCGATGGCTGCACGAGGCCTCGGCCGCCGCCAGCGATGCCGACGTCAAGCGCGCCATGGACATCTGCGTCGACAACGCCAACCAGGCGATTTTCGGTGCCGCCAACTCCAACCCGACCTACGCCGGCATGGGCACAACCCTGGTGTTGGGCGTGTTCCGCCATGGCCGCCTGCTGATGGGTCACATTGGTGACTCGCGTGGCTACCGCTGGCGCAACGGTGTGTTGCAGCAGATCACGAAAGACCATTCGTTACTGCAGGAGCAGATCGACGCTGGCATGCTGACCCCTGAGCAGGCTCAGTTTGCCGCCAACAAAAACCTGGTCACCCGTGCCTTGGGCGTGGAGGACATGGTGCTACTGGAAACCCATCAGCACGACGTGGTGTCGGGCGATGTGTACCTGATGTGCTCAGACGGCCTGTCAGACATGTTGCGCGATGCCCAAATTGCCGAGATCATGGCCGCACACCCGAGTTTGTCCGACATGGGGGAAGCCCTTGTCGCGGCTGCGAATGAAGCGGGCGGGCGGGATAATATCGCGGTGGTGTTAGTCCGGGCTGTGGGCACAAACGAACCGTCGGCCACCAAGTCCTGGTGGCCGTTCAAGCGCCTGAGTGGGCATGCTTGATTGTCATTGACAGATTCAAACGATAGATCCAAACCCGAGGGGTTGCGCATGGGAAAACTGGTTGTCTCGCTGGACGGCGTGGTCATCAAAGAGGTCCAACTCACCAAGGACAAGACCTCCTTGGGCCGCCGTCCCTATAACGACATCGTGATCGACAACCTGGCTGTCAGTGGTGAGCATGCCGTGCTGCAAATGGTGGGCAGCGATGTGTTCATTGAAGACCTCAACAGCACCAACGGTACCTACATCAACGGCCGCGCGGTCAAGAAGCAACTGCTGCAGAACAACGACACGGTCGAGATCGGCAAGTACAAGATCAAGTTCATTGGTGAGGAGGGCAGCGAGTTCGAGAAGACCATGATCATGCGTCATGGCTCGCCCGCTCCCGCACCTTCGGCGTCGCCGCTGGCGGGTGGCTCACCCATGGCGGCGCCCCGTCCGGCACCTCCCTCTCCGGCCGCCACCTACACACCGCAATCCGCAGCGGGTTTTGGGCACTCGGCGCCCGGCGGTTTGGCCTCGGGCTTCGGCGGTCTCGCGCCCCAGGCACCTGCGTTCATCAAGGTGCTCAACGGCGCGGCATCGGGGCGTGAAGTGCCACTCACCAAGGTGGTGACCACGGTGGGCAAGCCCGGTGTACAGGTGGCTTCGCTCACCAAGCGCCCAGGGGGTTACGTGTTTGCACACGTGGAAGGCGCTGCCCGACCCTCGGTCAACGGCGCTCCCGTGGGGGCCGACCCCGTGCACCTCAAGAGCGGTGACGTGATCGAGTTGGCTGGCACGCAAATGCAGTTCATGCAGGGCTGATGTGGCTGCCTGCGTATCAGGGAGCTTGAGATGATCCGGGTATTGGGTTGTTCAGGCTCCATTGCCGCGCGGTGCCACACCACCTCGTTTCTGCTCGACGACGACATCTTGATCGATGCCGGCACTGGCGTGGGCGAGTTGCGCCTGGACGAGCTGGCCCGCATCAACCACATCCTGATCAGCCACAGCCATCTGGATCACATTCTCAGTATTCCGTTGCTGGCTGACAGTGTGATCAAGCTGCGCATGGGCGGCGGCGGTCCGACGGCATTGCAGCCCGTGCACGTGCATGCCTTGCCGGAGACGCTGCAGTCCCTGCGCGATCACCTCTTCAATGGCGTGATCTGGCCCGATTTCACGCGTCTGCCCAGTGTGCAGCACCCCATTTTGGTGTTTCACGAGCTGGCGGTGGGCGATGTGCTGTCGTTTCCGGCACGCGGGGCGCTGCCTGAGCGGGTGGTGCATGTGCTGCCCGCTGCGCACACTGTGCCGGCTGTGGGCTTTGGCGTGGAAACTCCGCTGGGCTGGTGGGTGTTCACTGGCGACACAGGCCCGAACCCGGCGCTGTGGGATGTGCTGGCCGGGCAGAAAATTGCGCAACTGGTGATTGAGACTGCGTTTGGTGATGAAGAGGCTTATCTGGCCGAGATCAGCGGGCACCTGTCGCCGCAGACGCTGGCGCAAGAGCTGTTGATGTTGGATGGGGAGGTGAGTGTTTACATCACGCACCCCAAGCCGGGCGAAGTGCCGGCGGTGCTGTCACAGATTCGGGCGCTGGATACGCGGCATGTGATCGAGCCCTTGCGTGAAGGGCAGCGGTTTCATGCGCCCGTGGTGGACCGGCGGCAGATGTGACGGAAATGGTCACTTGCGTGGGCGGGTGACATTTTGGGGAGCTGCGTTTCGAAACATTGCTGACAACTTGAGGTCGGTTTTGAGCCTCATCAAACCGTCTGCGTGGTGGAATTCACGATTTTCGGGGTGCCGCGAGCTGGCACGACCCCTGCATTCAAGTGGTGTGCAACCCCAGGTCTGGGGTTTCAGACAACCGACTTTCATACGGGCCCAGTCCCAAGGAGTTGACCATGCAAGTGATGAAGCAAGTTCAAAAGGGTTTCACCCTGATCGAACTGATGATCGTGGTCGCGATCATCGGTATTTTGGCTGCCGTGGCGCTGCCGGCGTATCAAGACTACACAACCCGTGCTCGTATCACGGAAGGTCTGGCTTTGGCCGGTGACGCGAAGGCCATGCTGAACACCAGCTCGGCGACCCCCGCCGAGTTGGCGGCCACGGTCACCACGTGGAATGCCCAAGTGGGTGGTGCTGGCGCGGCTTCCAAGTACGTGAACAGCATCCAGATGGACGCAAACGGGTCGCTGCTGGTGACTTTCAACCCAGCCAACATCGGTGGTCTCACTGCGGGCACCAACACGCTGCGCATGACGCCGTACGTGCGCTTTGGTCCCGCCGCTGGTAATGTGAACTTGCTCCCCGCTGCTCACACTGCAGGTCAGCAAGGTCCTCTGGACTGGGGCTGTGCTTCGGACACCAACACGGTGTCGACCGGTCGCAGCCTGCCTACTGCAGTCGGCACCCTGCCTGCGCGCTTCGCTCCCAGCGAATGCCGTTGATCCAGGCATGAGCCTTCGGGCTTGATCAGCAAAAAGGGGCTTCGGCCCCTTTTTGCATGGGGCATCCGGCAAGTTGAGAGCATGGCAAACAAGGGGTGGCACGGTGCTGTCAAAACAACGTTGGCGGGCTGCGAGCCTGCATGGACTGATCAGTGTGCTGGTGGCAGCGGGGGCCGCTGCGCTGGTGTTCGGGATGTGGTTTCCGGGCGCCTACCGGCACATGGCGGGTGGGGTGGGTTTGTTCACGCTCATCGTCGGTGTGGACGTGGTGCTGGGCCCTTTGCTCACCCTGGTGGCGTTCAATCCACGCAAGACACGTCGCCATCTGGCCATGGACCTGGCCGTGATCGCCCTGCTGCAACTGGCGGCGCTGGCCTATGGCCTGTTCACCGTAGCACAGGTTCGGCCGGTGGCGCTGGCGGCCGAGAACCGGCTGTTTCGTGTGGTGGCAGCACAGGACATCAAACCCGATGAGCGACATCTGGCCCCGGCTGGGCTGCAGGTGGGCTGGCGCGGGCCACGCCTGGTGGGCGTGCGGGCCGTCGCGGCGGGCGATGAGCGCCTGGACGCGATCACGTGGGCCTTGAAGGGCTATGACGTGGGCACGCGCCCCTCGTTCTGGCAAGACTATGCCCAAACGCGTGCCCGCGTGCTGACACAGGCCCCCACGTTGACGCAAATGTTCACCGCCCAACTGGGGCACCACGCGGAGTTGGACGCGGCAGTTCGCGCCACCGGTCTGGCCCCAGACGCCTTGCGCGTGTTGCCAGTGCAGGCCAGGCAGCCCGATTGGTATGTGTTGCTGGATGCACGCGATGCCTCGGTGCGTGGCTTTGTGCGTGTGGAGGGGCTAGAGGCGCCGAAGTGAGGTTCTTTCCTCTGACGCTGCCATGATGAACTTCGGTGGCAGTGACAGTTACCACAACTTCTGTGCTGGAGTGTGAAGGCGCCCCGGGCTAAAATGCCGGTTTTCCGTCTCTGCGCCCCTGCCACCATGCCCAACTCCACCAAGAACATCACTGCCATGGCCAACGCCATCCGTGCGCTGGCCATGGACGCCGTCCAGCAAGCCAACTCCGGTCACCCCGGTGCCCCGATGGGCATGGCCGACATGGCGGTGGCCTTGTGGGGGCGCCATCTGCGCCACAACCCGGCGCAGCCGCAGTGGGCTGACCGCGACCGCTTTGTGCTGTCCAACGGTCATGCGTCGATGCTGATCTACTCTCTGCTGCATCTCACCGGCTACGACCTGTCGATCGACGACCTCAAGGCCTTCCGCCAGATGCACAGCAAGACCCCCGGTCACCCCGAAGTGGGCATCACCCCGGGCGTGGAAACGACCACGGGCCCGCTGGGGCAGGGCATCACCAATGCCGTGGGCATGGCCCTGGCCGAGAAGCTGCTGGCCACCGAGTTCAACCGCGAAGGCCACAGCATCGTCAACCACTACACCTACGCCTTCTTGGGCGATGGGTGCCTGATGGAAGGCATCAGCCACGAGGCTTGCGCGCTGGCGGGCGCCTGGAAGCTCAACAAGCTGATTGCCCTGTACGACGACAACGGCATTTCCATCGACGGTCAGGTCACACCCTGGTTCATCGACAACACGCCGCAGCGATTTGCGGCCTATGGCTGGAACGTGATCGACGCGGTGGATGGCCATGACGTGGACGCCATCGACGGCGCCATCGAAAAGGCCAAGCTGAGCACCGACAAGCCCACGCTGATCGTCTGCAAGACGTCCATTGGCCATGGTTCGCCCAACCGCGCCAACACCGCCAAGGCCCACGGCGAGCCTCTGGGCCCCGACGAAATCAAGCTGACCCGCGAGAACCTGGGCTGGACGCATGGCGCGTTCGAGATCCCGGCTGAGGTCTATGAAGACTGGAATGCCAAGGCCGATGGTGAGCTGCTGGTCAACGACTGGGACCAGCGCTTTGCCGCTTACGCCAAGGCTTTCCCTGAACAGGCTGCCGAGTTCACCCGGCGCATGGCTGGCGAGCTGCCGGAGAACTTCGCCGAGATCGCCGTGCAGGCCGTGGCCGCAGCGCACGACAAGGCCGAGACCGTGGCCAGCCGCAAGGCCAGCCAGATCGCGCTGGAGTTCTTCACCGCCGGTGTGCCGGAAATGCTGGGCGGCTCGGCTGACCTGACCGGCTCGAACCTGACCAACACCAAGAGTACCCCCGCCTTCCGCGTGGACGACGAAGGCAAGGTCGTGACCACCGATGGCAAGCCTGGCCGCCACATCAACTACGGTGTGCGCGAGTTCGGCATGGCCGCCATCATGAACGGCGTGGCCCTGCACGGTGGCTACATCCCCTACGCCGGCACCTTCCTGACCTTCTCGGACTACAGCCGCAACGCCATCCGCATGGCCGCGCTGATGAAGGCCCGCGTGGTGCACGTGTTCACCCACGACTCCATCGGTCTGGGCGAAGACGGCCCGACCCACCAGTCGGTCGAGCACGCCGCCAGCCTGCGTCTGATCCCGGGTCTGGACGTGTGGCGTCCGGCCGATACGACGGAAACCGCCGTGGCTTGGTCGATGGCCCTGGCCAACAAGCACCGCCCCAGCGCGCTGCTGTTGTCGCGCCAGAACCTGCCTTACGCCCCCAAGGCCGATGCCGACGTGATCACCCAAGGTGCTTACGTGCTGGCCGAGCCGGCTGAAGTGGGCCTGAAGAAGAAGCCTGTGGCCGTGATCATTGCCACCGGTTCGGAAGTGCAGCTCGCCTTGCACGCACAGCAGCAACTGGCCGAGCTGAAGATTCCGGTGCGCGTGGTGTCGATGCCTTCGACCACGGTGTTCGACCGTCAGCCGATGGACTACAAGAAAGCTGTGCTGCCCAACAAGCTGCCGCGCATTGCCATTGAAGCCGGTGTGACCGACTTCTGGTGGAAGTATGGCTGTGACGCCGTGATCGGCATCGACAGCTACGGTGAGTCGGCTCCGGCTGGCGTGCTGTTCAAGCACTTTGGCTTCACCACCGAGAACGTGGTGGCGACGGTCCGTAAGGTGCTGTCCAAGAAGAAGTAATCCGGTTTTTCGTTTTCATTGAGCAAGGTAGACAAGATCATGACCATCAAGATTGGTATCAACGGTTTTGGCCGCATCGGCCGCATGGTGTTCCGCGCTGCTGTGCAGAACTTCGCCAACGACGTCGAGATCGTCGGCATCAACGACCTGCTGGAGCCGGACTACCTGGCTTACATGCTGAAGTACGACTCGGTGCATGGTCGCTTCAAGGGCGACGTGTCCGTGGACGGCAACACCCTGGTCGTCAACGGCAAGAAGATCCGTCTGACCGCTGTGAAGAACCCGGCTGAGCTGAAGTGGGACGAAGTCGGCGCTGACGTCGTGATCGAGTCCACCGGCCTGTTCCTGACCAAGGAAACCGCTGAAGCCCACATCAAGGCTGGTGCCAAGAAGGTCATCATGTCGGCCCCGTCGAAGGACGACACCCCGATGTTCGTGTACGGCGTGAACGATAAGACCTACGCTGGTCAGACCATCATCTCGAACGCTTCGTGCACCACCAACTGCCTGGCCCCCGTGGCCAAGGTGTTGAACGACACCTTCGGCATCAAGCGCGGCCTGATGACCACCGTGCACGCAGCGACTGCCACGCAAAAGACCGTGGACGGCCCATCGAACAAGGACTGGCGCGGTGGTCGCGGCATCCTGGAAAACATCATCCCCTCCAGCACGGGCGCTGCCAAGGCTGTGGGCGTGGTGATTCCTGAGCTGAACAAGAAGCTGACCGGCATGTCCTTCCGCGTGCCCACGTCTGACGTGTCGGTGGTGGACCTGACGGTGGAGCTGAACAGCGAAGCTTCGTACGAAGACATCTGCAAGGCCATGAAGGCCGCTTCGGAAGGCGCCATGAAGGGCGTGCTGGGTTACACCGAAGACAAGGTGGTGGCCTCGGACTTCCGTGGCGAGTCCTGCACCTCGGTGTTCGATGCCGAAGCCGGTATCGCCCTGGACAAGACCTTCGTGAAGGTCGTGTCCTGGTACGACAACGAGTGGGGCTACTCGAACAAGTGCCTGGAAATGGCACGCGTCATCGCCAAGTGATCTGACCGGTGTGGGTGGCTGAGGCCACCTGCTCGTTGATCGAAGAACCTCCCCGGTCTCAGGCCTGGGGAGGTTTTTTTGTGCCTGAGGCGGACAGCCGCTGGCGTGTCAAGGGCACGCCGCAAAGCGCTTGCCCTGAGGCAGTCGCACGCCGTTGAGGCTGGTCTGCATGCTGGCGGTGGCCTGCGGCACGATGACGTTCTGGGCCTGCATGCGCGGGCGGATGATGACCACGCGGGCCGAGCGCACGCCGCGTGCCTTGAGTTGGTTGAGCGCCGCTTGCGCGTCTTGCGCCTGCTCGTAGCGGCCCAGCACGAAGCCATTGGCCAAGCTGGTGGGGGTGCGCACTTCGCGGAAGGTGATGCCGCCCAAGGCCTTGAGCTCGGCCTGTTTGCGGTTGAAGAGTTCGCGGTCAGGGTAGGGGCCCATGTAGACGAACCAGAGGCCGTCGAGGGTGACGTCTTCGGTGCGCCAGCTTTCGCGGGGCACGATGCCTTGCAGGTTCGAGGTCACGATGCCCATCTCGACCGAGCCGAAGGGGCCGGCAGCCAGGCAGGCGGTGGGGGCCGCGGCGGCGTTGGCCGGTGTGGCCGTGCTGGCTTGCGCCGCGTTGGTGTCCGATGCCGCTTCACCGGGTGTCTGGGGGAGTGCGGCAGGCAGCACGGCGCCGTCGTCGCCTTCGGAGGCTGCCGAGGCCGCTGAAGCAATGGCTTGCGCCAAGGCGGCCGACGCGGCGCTGGCCGAGGGCATGACCTCAGGGGGGATCACTTCCAGTTGGTCAGCATGGCGCTGCAGGGTCAGGCGCTGGGGTTCGTGCTGCTGAGAGGGGTGAACACCCACCACGGTGGTGAGCCAACCCTGGGTCCAACTGAAAAAGGCCAGGTTGAGAAGCAGCAGGATCAGCACCAGGGAGCGCAGCATGGGCGAGGGGGCCGGGTCAGGTCGGGAGAGGTTGAAAGGGACGGGTGTCAGGCGGTATGAGGGCGCACGCTGACGTCGCCACTGTGCCATGCCTGCACACCCTGTTCAGTATGCACGAGCAAGGCGCCCTGGGCGTCTACGCCTTGCGCAACACCCGTCTGAGTAGGTGGGTGGCCGTCGGCCGGATACTGGCCCGGCGTGCTCCACAGGCCCACGCCTTGCCCCCGCAAGACGTCCCGCTGGGCATAGGCGGCTTGCAGGGGGGCAAAGCCCTGCTTGGCGAAGGCCTGTACGCCGCTGATCAGGGCGGGGGCCATCCAGGCCCACACGTCGCCGATGCGGGGGGGCGTGGCGGGATCGACCTCGGCCAGACTGGCGGAACCTTCTGGGGCCGAGCCCGGGTGCACGTTGAGCCCCACGCCGATGACCACCCAGCGCTGCCCGTCCGGCAAGCCGGGGGCAGGGCTGGCTTCGATGAGGATGCCGCCGAGCTTGCGGCCCGCCAGCCACAGGTCGTTGGGCCATTTCAGGCCGACGGGGCCCAGGGGCCAGGGCGCACCGAGGCCAGCATCAAGTGCCTCGGCCAGGGCGAGCCCCACAGCCAGCGACAAGGCGCTGGCACCACCGGGGATGTGGGCCAGGTCGAGGGGCAGGCCCAGGGAGAAGGTCAGGGTGTCGCCTGGCTCAGCCTGCCAGCTGCGGCCCAGGCGACCGCGTCCGGCGGTCTGGCGGGCAGCAGCGAGCAGGGTGGGCGCGGTCTCACCCCGGCGTCCGCGCGCCATCAGCTCGGTGTTGGTGGAGCCCAGCTCGGGCAGAACCTCGATGCTCAGGCCAGGGCAAGTGGCCGCACTGGCCAGCCAGATGCGCTCGGCCGCGCCGTTCAGCTCGGCCAGCACCGGCGCCAGCGCGCCGTGCGTGGGGTCGCTCTCGGGGTCGGGGCGGGCGTCTGGCAGCGTCATGGGCTCAACGGCGGCGTTTGGAGGCCAGCATGGTGCCGCGACAGGTGGGGGCGCCGCACCAGCAGGCGTATTCCTTCTTCAACTTGGGTGTCATGCGGGCGTCGATGACCAGGCCGTAGTCGAAGAAGAGCTCTTCACCGGGGGCGATGTCGCGCAAGGCGTCGAGGAAGACGCGGTTGCCGACCTGCTCGGCTTCGAGGTTGGGCTCACACGAGTGATTGATCCACTTGGCCGAGTTGCCTTCGTGCTTGCCGTCGATGACGTGGCCGTCGTCGAGGTGGAAGTAGAAGGTGTGGTTGGGCTGTTCGGGGTCGTGGGGGTGGCGGTCGAGCGCCTCTTCCCAGGTGATGATTTCGCCCTTGTACTCGAGCACGCGCTCGCCGGCCTGGATGGGGCGCACGGCATAGACGCCTTTACCGTGGATGCCTGAGTCACGCACCTGGGTGCGGCGGCCGTGGCCAGCGGCCTTGTCGCTGTGCGCGGCGGTGCGGGCGGCGGGCGTGGGTTTGTGCGCGGCTTGCGTCATCGACCAGTGTGTTTATATTGAAATGTGCGGGTGCGCGCGTGTGTGCGCGCGAGAAACCCGATTGTATGAACGGTTTGCATATATAAACACGCCCATGAGCAAAGCCCTGGTCATTGCAGAAAAACCTTCGGTTGCCCAAGACATCGTGCGCGCGTTGACGCCGGTGGATGGCAAGTTCGAGAAACACGATGAATACTTCGAGAGCGAGCACTATGTGGTCAGCTCCGCCGTCGGCCACCTGGTCGAGATCAAGGCGCCGGAGGAGTTCGACGTCAAACGCGGCAAGTGGAGTTTCGCGAACCTGCCGGTGATCCCCCCGCACTTCGATCTGAACCCGATCGACAAGAGCAAGGGGCGCCTCAATGCCCTGGTCAAGCTGATCAAGCGCAAGGATGTCACCACCTTGATCAACGCGTGTGACGCGGGGCGCGAAGGGGAGCTGATCTTCCGCCTGATTGCGCAGTACGCGCAAGACAGCACCGCCACGCTGCGGGCCAAGGGCCTGGGCAAGGACGTGCGCCGCCTGTGGCTGCAGAGCATGACGCCGCAGGCCATCCGCGATGGCTTTGATCAGCTGCGCTCCGATGAGCAGATGCTGCCGCTGGCCAGTGCCGCGCGTTGCCGCTCCGAGGCCGACTGGCTGGTGGGCATCAATGGCACGCGGGCGATGACGGCGTTCAACTCGCGCGATGGGGGCTTTTTCCTGACCACCGTGGGCCGGGTGCAGACGCCCACGTTGTCCATCGTGGTGGAGCGCGAAGAAAAGATCCGCAAGCACGTGTTCCGCGATTACTGGGAAATCCGCGGCAGCTTCGAGGTGTCCGCTGGCAGTTACGACGGCAAGTGGTTCGACCCGGAGTTCAAGCGGGTCAAGAACGCCGTGGAAGGCTCGCAGGACGCCGAGCTGAAGGCGGACCGTGTCTGGACGGCGGCCGAGGCGCAGGCGATTGCCGATGCGGTACGCGGCCAGACCGGTACCGTGACGGAAGAGGCCAAGCCCAGCTCGCAGGCCAGCGCGCTGTTGTATGACCTGACCACGCTGCAGCGCGAGGCGAACTCGCGTTTTGGCTTCAGCGCCAAGACCACGCTGTCGCTGGCGCAGGCGCTGTATGAAAAGCACAAGGCACTGACCTATCCGAGAACCGATTCGCGTGCGCTGCCGGAAGACTACCTGCCGGTGGTGAAGGACACGATGGCGATGATCGCCAGCTCCGAGCTGCCTGGCCCGCTGCGCGCACTGGCCACGCATGCCGGCAAGGCCGTGCGCGAGGGCTACATCAAGCCCAACAAGCGAATTTTCGACAACGCCAAGGTGTCGGACCACTTTGCCATCATCCCGACGATGCAGGCACCCGGCAGTCTCACCGAGGCCGAGGCCAAGCTGTACGACATGGTGGTCAAGCGCTTCATCGCGGTGTTCTACCCCTCGGCCGAGTTCATGGTCACGACCCGCATCACCAAGGTGCCGGTGGCCGACCAGGTGCACCACTTTCAGACGAACGGCAAGGTGCTGGTCAAGCCGGGCTGGATGGCCGTGTACGGCAAGGAAGCGGCCGAAGAGGGCGACGACACCACGCTGGTGGCCGTGCAGCCGGACGAGGCGGTGCGCAACGAAGAGGTGCTGGTCAACGCGCTGAAGACCAAGCCGCCGGCCCGCTACACCGAAGCGACGCTGCTGAGTGCCATGGAAGGCGCAGGCAAGCTGATCGACGACGAGGAGCTGAAGGCGGCGATGACCGAGAAAGGGCTGGGCACGCCAGCCACCCGCGCGGCCATCATCGAAGGGTTGATCACCGAGAAGTACCTCTACCGTGAGGGGCGCGAGATGATCCCCACGGCCAAGGCCTTCCAGCTGATGACGCTGCTGCGCGGCCTGGGGGTGGAAGACCTGACCAAGCCCGAGCTGACCGGCAACTGGGAATTCAAGCTGTCGGAGATGGAAAAGGGCCGCCTGAGCCGCGAGGCCTTCATGGCCGAGATCGCCGCCATGACGCAGCGCGTGGTGCAAAAGGCCAAGGAATACGACCGCGACACAATCCCAGGCGACTACGCCACCTTGAACACGCCTTGCCCGAACTGTGGCGGCGTGGTCAAGGAGAATTACCGCCGCTTCACCTGCACGGGCAAGGGCGGTGGGGATGCCGAAGGCGCGACCGGTTGCGGCTTCAGCATGACCAAGATCCCGGCGGGCCGCAGCTTTGAGTTGCCCGAGGTGGAGCAGCTGCTGCGCGACCGCAAGATCGGGCCGCTGGAAGGCTTCCGCTCTAAGGCGGGCTGGCCCTTCACGGCCGAGTTGCGCATGGTGCGCGACGAGGAGCTGGCCAACTGGAAGATGGAGTTCGACTTCGGGGAAGACGCGAAGAAGGACGAGGGCTCGGGCGAGGCGGTGGACTTCAGCGCGCAGACCAGCCTGGGCAAGTGTCCCAAGTGCGGCGGTGAGGTGTACGAGCACGGTGCCAACTATGTGTGCGAACACACGACGGGGCCAGCCACCTGCGACTTCAAGAGCGGCAAGATCATCCTGCAGCAGCCCGTGACGCCGGAGCAGGTGACCAAGTTGCTGGAGACGGGCAAGACCGATCTGATGGAGAACTTCGTCTCGAACAAGACGCGGCGCAAGTTCAAGGCCTTCCTGAGCTGGGATGCCAAGGCCGGCAAGGTGGGCTTCGAGTTCGAGCCGCGTGCGGCCAAGGCGCCAGCGGCCAAGAAGACCGCTGCGAAGAAAGCTGCCGCCAAGAAAGCCGCTTGACGCAGTTTGAGGCGGTGTCACATGCCTGACGCACACTGTTTGTACATTTCGCGGGTTTGAATGAACCTTGAGAAGTGGTTGGCAATGCAGTGGTGTCGGGTGTGGGGCAAGCAGGGGTGCGTGTGGGGTGTGTTGGCGGTGAGCGCCTGGCTGACGCCGGTGCATGCCGACGTGGCGATCCAGGGCGCGGGAGCGACCTTTCCGTCGCGGGTTTACGACCGCTGGACCGCGCGTTTCATGGAAGAGCGCAAAGCCCCATCGATCCAGTACAAGGGCACCGGTTCGGGTGATGGCATTCGCCAGGCCAAGGCCCGTACGGTGCATTTTGGTGGCACCGATAACCCGCTGAGTGCCGCGCAACTGGCCGAACACAAGCTGGTTCAGATCCCGCTGCTGGTGGGGGGCTTTGTGCCCGTGGTGAACCTGCCGGGCGTGCAGCCCAATGAGTTGGTGCTCAGTGGTGAGGTGCTCGCCGACATGGCCCGTGGGGCCATCACCGTCTGGAATGACCCGCGCATTGGTGCGCTGAATCCAGGTCTGAAGCTGCCTTCGCTGCCCGTGTCGCGGGTGGTGCGTGAAGACAAATCGGGGTCGACCGAGGTGTGGGTGCGTTATCTGGCCGACTCGTCGCCCGCTTTCGCCAAGGCCGTGCCCATCAGCCAGAAGCCGGCCTGGCCGGCTCAGACGCTGGAGGCCAAGGGCAACGATGGCGTCTCGGCACTGGTCAAGGCCACGCCGGGCGGCTTCACCTATGTGTCGTATGACCGGGTGGTCAAGGACAAACTGGTGGGGGTGCGCCTGCGCAACCGCACGGGGCAGGTGTTGAGCGCCTCGGAGGCGGGATTCCGCGCAGCCATCCTGGCCTCGGACGTGTACCGCAAGGGTGACGACTCGGCCAGCTTGTTGAACCGGCCGCGGCCCGATGCCTGGCCCATCACCTCGACCAGCTTTGTGCTGCTGGATGCCCGCCCGAAGGGCATGAGCGAGGCGGACTGGACGGCGCGTTTTGTCTACTGGTGCTTCATGCATGGTGACGAGCTGACCCGTGGCACGGGCTTTGCGCCTTTGCCCTCGACCGTGCAGGCGCGGCTGGCGGGGCGTTTGATGCAAATCCGAGGCCCTCAGGGCGAGTTGCCTAAATTTCAGTGAAGCGGCAGCCGGGCGCTGCCCGGTGTAAGGTGCGGCTCTGTCTTTTCGGTGGAGCCTGGCCATGCCTTTCATCCTGACTTCTCGACACGCGGCGCATCCCGACAGTGGCAGGGTGCATGCCGTGCCCAGTGAGATCACGCCGCAGGCGGTGTACACGAACCGTCGCCAGTGGTTGCGCGAGGCGGCGCTGCTCGGCGGTGGGGTGATGACGTCGGCGTTGCCTTGGGCGAGGGCGCAGGCGCAGAGTGCGCCTGCCACGTCGGCCACGGTGACGCGGCCCGGCAAGCGTGCGGCCTTGTCTGCGGTGCGCAGCGCGGTGCCAGGGGCCTTGGCCGTGGACAAGCTGACGTCGTACGAGCACATCACCACGTACAACAATTTTTACGAGTTCGGCACGGACAAGTCCGACCCGGCCGAATACGCCCACACCCTGAAAACCCGTCCCTGGACGCTGAGCATCGAGGGCGAAGTGGGGCGGCCTTTGAAGCTGGGCCTGGACGATCTGCTCAAGCTGGGGGCGATGGAAGAGCGCATTTATCGCCTGCGCTGCGTCGAGGGCTGGTCCATGGTGATTCCGTGGGTGGGGTATTCGCTGTCGACGCTGTTGCAGCGAGCGCAGCCGACCAGCCGCGCCAAGTTCGTGGAGTTCATCAGCCTGGCTGATGCGCAGCAGATGCCCGGCGTGCGCAGCAGCGTGCTGGACTGGCCGTATGTGGAGGGTTTGCGCATCGACGAGGCCATGCACCCGCTGACGCTGATGGCTTTCGGGTTGTACGGCGAGGTGCTGCCGCCGCAGAACGGCGCACCACTGCGTCTGGTCGTGCCTTGGAAGTACGGCTTCAAGAGTGCCAAGTCGATCGTCGCGATCCGTCTGACCGAAAAGCCGAGACCGTCGAGCTGGATGCAGGCCAATCCACGCGAGTACGGCTACTTCTCGAATGTGAACCCGACGGTGGACCACCCGCGCTGGAGTCAGGCAACTGAGCGCAGAATTGGCGAAGGGGGTCTGTTTGCGCCGCGCAAACCCACCCTGATGTTCAACGGCTATGCGGCCCAGGTGGGGTCGTTGTATGCGGGCATGGATTTGAGGAAGTATTACTGATGGCCTTGTCGATGGCGAACCAATGGTTGCTCAAGCCTTGGATGAAGCCCCTGCTGTGGGTGGTGTGTGCCGTGCCGGCTGTGGCCTTGCTGGTGGGCGCGCTGACCGATGGCCTGGGCGCGAACCCGGCGCAGACGCTGATTCAGGAAACAGGACAATGGGCGTTGCGCTGGCTGTGGCTGACCCTGCTGGTGACGCCGCTGCGCGAGATGGCGGCGCTGCCGGCCCTGGTGCGCTACCGGCGCACGCTGGGGGTGACGGCCTTTGTGTACGCGGTGCTGCACCTGTTGTCGTACGCGTGGCTGGACAAGGGGTGGGTGATCGATGACATCGTGGCCGATGTGTTCAAGCGCAACTTCATTCTGGTCGGCATGCTCACTTTCCTGGTGATGTTGCCGCTGGCGCTGACGTCATTCAATGCCGCCATCCGCGCGCTGGGCGGGCGCAAGTGGCAGTTGCTGCACAAGCTGGTCTATGCGGTGTCGCTGCTGGGGTTGTTGCACTTCTACTTGAAGAAGGCGGCCAAGAACGATGTGAGCGAGGTCATGGTCTATGCCGTGATCCTGGCGCTGCTGCTGGGCTGGCGTGTCGTGCGCCGTGGTGGTGTGTTGGCGATGTTGCGCGTGCGCTGAAGGCAGTCCCTTGTTGTCCCAAGCTCCACGTCTGTCTCGCGCCATGCTGGTGGCGGTGTCACTGTTTTTGCTGTTCGATTTCGCCGCGCTGGGTTTGAATGTGTGGATGTCGGTGAAGATCGAGCGCGAAGCCGTGGGCATCAATCTGGCAGGGCGCCAGCGGATGCTGTCGCAGCGCATGGCCAAGGTGTTACTGCAACTGGAGGACGCTCAGCGAGTGGGTGCACCCCTGGCATCCTCGCTACAAGAGCTGGCCCTGACCACCGAGTTGTTCGATCAGACCTTGCAGGGTTTCTGGGCGGGCCGTGAAACCGAAGGCGGCCAGGGTGAACGCGTGTTTCTGGCGCCAGTGACGCAGGCGCACACGCGGCAGTTGGTGGCGCAGGCCAGGGAGATCTGGGCACCTTACCGTGAGCTCAGCCACCATGTGCTGACCGCGGATGCGGCGCAGTTGCCCTTGCGCCTGCCGCCCGTGGTGGCCTATGCCAAAGCGCACAACCTGGAGTTGCTGTCGCTGATGAATGCGCTCACCACCGAGCTGGAGACGCTGACGCGCCGTGAGGCCACCCGCATGCGCTGGTATCAGGGCCTCACCTTCCTGCTGGCCTTGTGTAATTTCGTGGGCGTGTTCGCACTGTCTCAGCGGCGCATCCGGCGTGCGAGCGAGCAGCAGGATCTGCTCGATGAGGTCATCCACAAGGTGGCCGCCTGTGTGATGGTGCTGGACGAGGATGGTGTCACGGTCATCAAGAACAACCACACAGCTGAGCGTCTGTTTGGACGGGACCCGGGCGAGCTGATCGGGGTGCGCTTTGATCAACTGGTCGTGCAGCGAGAGGGAGATGTGGTGGGCGTGCGTCCGGATGGCAGCACGTTTCCGGTGTCTGCCGAGCGTCACCCGGCCTTTTTGCATGGCCGACGCTTGTTCGTGGAGACAGTGCACGATGTGACCGAGCAGCGCCGTACCGAGGCGCATCTGACGGGCTTGGCCTACCACGATGCCTTGACGCAGTTGCCTAATCGTATTTTGTTCGATGACCGTTTGCGCATGGAGATGGCGCGGGCACGCCGCCATGGGCAGCACCTCGCGGTATTGTTCATTGACCTGGACCGTTTCAAGTTCGTCAATGACCATCATGGTCACGAGATGGGGGATCTGCTGCTGCAGAGTGTCGCTGATCGCTTGCGTGCGTGTCTTCGAGAGAGCGACACCGTGTCGCGCCGGGGAGGCGATGAGTTCACCGTTATTCTGGGCGATGTGCATGGGCCGGACGATGCGGCGCATGTGGCGAAGGACATCGTGCAGCGGATGGACGAGCCCTTTCATATTCAAGGCGTGACCCTGCACATTGGGGCCAGTGTGGGCATCTGTTTGTTCCCTGGAGAGGCTCATGACATGAGCTCTTTGTTGGCAGGGGCTGATGAGGCCATGTACCGTGCCAAGATGTTAGGACGTGGCACGTATTGTTTTCACACGCAAGACACCGAATGAGTCAGCCCGGGGAGGGGTGACATGGATCCTTATGAAGAACTGGGCCTGAAGGCCGGTGCCACGCTGGCGCAGGCCAAGAAAGCCTATCGGCGTCTGGCCGCTCGTTGGCATCCCGATCGCAATGCCGACCCGTTGGCGGTGCGGCGCATGCAGCGGATCAACGAGGCGTATCGGCAGGTCTGCGAGTGGGGCGAGGCGGCGGCGGACGAGGTGGAGGCGTCTGCCCCTGCTGAGACAGAGCCGCCTCAGCAGGACGATGCACCGCCACCTCATCCGAATGCCAAGCGCAAATGGTGGGAGCGAGACTGGGGCAAGCCGCGCTGGGAGCCCGATGGCGAGGCCGCGCCGCGCCCGCTGGCGCATGAGGCGGAGATCACGTTGGAGGCTGCTGCCATGGGCTGCATGCACCGGGTGCAGGGTCTGATCACGGACCTGTGCCCCGACTGTGAGGGCGTGGGGCGCTGGGTGTCGCCGCGCACGGTCTGCCATGTTTGCGAAGGCGAAGGGCGGGTGCCGGGCAAGCGGTCAGGTTCGTGGATCACGTGTGCGCACTGCGGGGGCGATGGCCACGAGCGGCGGGCCTGTGAGTCGTGCGGCGGCTCTGGCGAGCTGACCGCGGCGCGCGACTATCACTACGAGGTGCGCATCCCCGCGGGCGTGCGGGACGGCCAGACGGTGGTCTTGCGTGGGCAGGGGCAGCGCTGTGGGGCACGGCAGGCCGATCTGGTGCTGACGATTCGCCTGCGTGCCCACCCGCTGTTCACGTGGCGCGCCGACCAGACCTTGAGCTGCACCGTGCCGGTGGACCTGTTCACCGTGCTGGCGCATGGCGTGGTGCAGGTGCCGACACTGGAGGGGCACCTGATCAAGCTGGCGCTGGCCGATGGGGCCGAGCAGGCCCTGCCAGGCATGGGTTTTCCGAACAAGGACGGCTCGCGTGGGCCTTTGCATGTGGTGCTGCAGACCTTGACTCCCACGACCTACAGCGCTGCGCAGCAGGCCTTGCTGGCGAAGCTGGCGGCCAGCATCCAGGCCGACCCACTGCCCGCTTGCCCCGAGTTGGCGGCCTGGCAGGCCCAACTGCGCCAGCACGCCCGTCGCTGACGGACGCGACGGACGCGACGGACCGGGGCTGTCCGTGTCCGTCCGTTTCTCTCCGGTCAGGTTGGCGTGGCGCGGTGCAATACCCCCTTGAGTGCCACGCCGGTGTGGGTCTTGCGCTTCACAATCTCGTCGGGTGAGCCAGCCGCCGCCACCTTGCCGCCGCCCGTGCCACCTTCCGGTCCCATGTCGATCACCCAGTCGGCTTCGGCGATCACATCCAGATCGTGCTCGATGACGATCACGCTGTGGCCGCCATCGACCAGGCGGTGCAGCACGCGGATGAGTTTCTCCACGTCGGCCATGTGCAGACCCACGGTGGGTTCGTCCAGCACATAGAGCGTGTGCGGGGCTTTCTGGCCGCGCCGGGTGATGTCGTCACGCACCTTGCTGAGCTCGGTCACCAGCTTGATGCGCTGGGCTTCGCCACCGGACAGCGTGGGCGAGGGTTGGCCCAGCGTGAGGTAGCCCAGGCCCACGTCCTGCAGCAAGCGCAGTGGGTGGGCGATGGACGGCATGGACGCGAAGAACTCGACGGCCTCGTCCACTTCCATTTTCAGCACGTCGCCGATGTGCTTGCCGCGCCAGGTGGCGGCCAGGGTTTCGGGGTTGAAGCGCATGCCGTTGCAGGTCTCGCAGTGCACCTTCACGTCGGGCAGGAAGGACATCTCGATGGTGCGGATGCCCTGGCCTTCGCACGCCGGGCAGCGGCCTTCGCCGGTGTTGAAGCTGAAGCGGCCCGCCGCCCAACCCCGCGCGCGGGCTTCGAGTGTGTCGGCAAACAGCTTGCGGATGGTGTCCCAGAAGCCGATGTAGGTGGCCGGGCACGAGCGTGGCGTTTTGCCGATCGGGGTCTGGTCCACTTCCAGCACGCGGTCCACCGCGCCCCAGCCTTCCAGGCCGTCGCAGCCGGTCCATTGCGGCAGCGTGGTCCCGCGTTCCTTGAAGGGGATGCTGACGGCGGCGTGCACGTTGGCCAGCAGCACATCGCGCGCCAGTGTGGATTTGCCCGAGCCGGACACGCCGGTGACGGCGACCAGGCGCAGCAGCGGCACCTGCACATCGACGCGCTGCAGGTTGTGCAGGCGGGCGCCTTTCAGATGCAACTGCGGTGTGCTGGCATCGACGGGACGGCGTCCGATGGTGTGACCGTCGGCATCCAGGCGCAAGGGGTGGGGCATGGGCGTGCGCAGGCAGCGGCCGGTGACCGAATCGGGCGCGGCCATGATGTCGGCCACCGTGCCTTGCGCCACCACCGTGCCCCCGCGCACCCCGGCACCGGGGCCGATGTCGATGATGTGCTCGGCGCGGCGGATGGTGTCTTCATCGTGTTCGACCACGACCAGGGTGTTGCCCTCTGCACCCAGGGTGTGCAGGGCGTCGAGCAGCAACTGGTTGTCGCGCGGGTGCAGGCCGATGGTGGGCTCGTCGAGCACGTAGCAGACGCCTTGCAGGTTGCTGCCCAGCTGCGCCGCCAGGCGAATGCGTTGGGCCTCGCCACCCGACAGCGTGGGCGCCGCGCGGTCCAGGCTGAGGTAGCCCAGGCCCACCTGTTCCATGAAGGCCAGGCGCGATTTGATCTCGCTGACGATGTCGCGGGCAATGGTGGCCTCACGCCCATCGAGCTTGAGCTTCTCTCCCCATTTGCGGGCGTCCTTGACGGCCAGCGCTGACAGCTGCGCAATCGACTGACCGCGCAGCTGCACCGCCAGCGCCACCGGGTTGAGGCGCGCGCCGTGGCAGCTGCCGCATTCGGCGTCGGTCACGTCTTCCACATCGGGTTCGGCAAAGGTCTGCTCGCGGCCCGATTCGCGGCCCTTCTTTTCGTCGGGCTGCGAGTCGTCCATCACCTTGCGCTGTTCGCGCGTCAGGGCCAGGCCCGTGCCCACGCAGTCCGGGCACCAGCCATGCTTGCTGTTGTAGCTGAACAGGCGCGGGTCCAGCTCGGGGTAGCTGGTGCCGCAGCTCGGGCAGGCGCGCTCCGTGGAGAACACCTTGACGCGCCCCATGCGCAGGGTGGACTTGCCGGTCGCCAGGGCTTCGGCCAGGCCTTCCAGCCCGGTGATGAGGTGGACCACGCCCTTGCCGTGTTCCAGCGCCTGGGCCAGCAGCTCGCGCAGGCGGGGCTCGTTCTCAGGGGTGACCACCACGTCGCCCACCGGTAATTCGATGGAGTGTTCGCGGTAGCGGTCGAGCTTCGGGCCCTTGGCGGTGCCCCAGCCTGCTGTGGGCAGAAACTCGCCGTCCACACGCAGGTGGTCGAAGCCCTTGCTCGACGCCCACTTGGCCAGCTCGGTGTAGATGCCCTTGCGGTTGACGACCAGCGGCGCCATCAGGCCGATGTGCTGGCCGCGGTAGTCGCGCACCCATTGCGCAGCAATCGCCTCGGGGGTTTGCGGCAGCACGGGGATGGGGTGGCCGTCTTCGTCGACGCAGGTGGTGCAGTGCTGCGTGCCCAGCTTCACATAGAGCAAGCGCAGGAAGTGGTGCACCTCGGTGGTGGTGCCCACGGTGGACTTGCGACCGCCGCGAGACAGGCGCTGCTCGATGGCCACGGTGGGCGGGATGCCGTAGACGGCGTCCACCTCGGGGCGGCCCGCCGGTTGCACCAGCGAGCGCGCATAGGCGTTGAGCGACTCCAGATAGCGACGCTGGCCTTCGTTGAACAGGATGTCGAAGGCCAGCGTGGACTTGCCCGAGCCCGACACCCCCGTGATGACGTTGAATTTGCCGCGCGGGATGTGGACGCTCAGGCCCTTGAGGTTGTTCTCGTGCGCGTTGACGACCTCGATGCTGTCGTGGCCGGGCGCAGTGGCGGCGCGGGCGCGGCGCTCGTCACGGCGGGCCTTGATGAGGGCCTGCAGCGAGGGGCCATCTTCGGCCGTGTCGCGGCCCAGGTGGTAGGCCGGGGCTTTCTCGGCCACCTGCAAGACCTGGGCGGTGTTGGCGGCTTCGCCTCGGTCTGCCGAGGCGGGCAGCGCAGGCACGAACAGGCCCAGTGCCTGTTCGTACTCCCGCAAGGCGATGGCCGTGTGGGTCTGGCCCAAACGCAGTTGCTCCGGCGGGCCGAAGGCCACCAGCTGCCCACCCGCCTCACCGCCCTCGGGGCCCAGCTCGATCAGCCAGTCGCAAGCCCGGATCACATCGAGGTTGTGCTCGATCAGGATGATGGAGTGGCCCGCGTCCAGCAGCTTGGCAAAGGCGCGCATCAGCTTGGCGATGTCGTCGAAGTGCAGGCCGGTGGTGGGCTCGTCGAACATGAAAAGCGTGCCCTTGCGGGCGAGCTTCTGGCGGGACTTGCTGGCCTGTTGTGCCGTCTCGACCAGGTGGCCGGCCAGCTTCAGGCGCTGCGCCTCACCCCCCGACAGCGTCGGCACCGGCTGGCCCAGCTTCACATAGTCCAGCCCCACATCGGCCAGCGGCTGCAGCGCGCGCACCACGTCCACATCCTGCGCGAACAGACGCACGGCTTCGGCCACGGTCAGCTCCAGCACGTCGGAGATGCTGAGCTTCTTGTTCAGGCGCTCGATGGTGACCTCGCGCACCTCGGCGCGAAAGCGCGTGCCGTCGCAGTCCGGGCAGCGCAGGTACACGTCGGAGAGGAACTGCATCTCGACGTGCTCAAACCCGGAGCCCCCGCAGGTGGCGCAGCGCCCCGTGCCCGCGTTGAAACTGAAGGTGCCGGCGGTGTACTTGCGCTCGCGCGCCAGCGGCGTCACGGCAAACAGCGTGCGCACGGCGTCAAACGCACCCACATAGCTGGCCGGGTTGGAGCGGGCCGTCTTGCCGATGGGCGACTGGTCCACGAAGTTGACCGCGCTCAGCCAGTCGGCGCCCAGCAGCTCGTCGTGCTCGCCGGGCGAGTCGGTGGCCAGGCCAAAGTGACGCAGCAGCGCCGGGTGCAGGATGTCCTGGATCAGCGTCGATTTGCCCGAGCCGCTCACGCCGGTCACGCCCACCAGGCGCTGCAACGGGAACTCGATGTTCAGGTTCTTCAGGTTGTGCTGACGCGCCCCTTGCAGGATCAGGCGCGGCGTGTTCTCGGCCACGGGGCGACGCAGGCCCAGGCCGATGGTGCGGCGTGCGCCCAGGTAGGCACCGGTCAGGGTCTCGGCGTGCTTGAGCTCATCGGGTGAGCCATCGAACACGATGCGGCCGCCTTGGTGACCGGGGCCGGGGCCCATGTCGATGACGCGGTCGGCGGCCAGCATCACGGCGGGGTCGTGCTCGACCACGACCAAGGTGTTGCCGGCGTCCACCAGGCGTTGCATGGCCACGTTGATGCGGTCCATGTCGCGCGGGTGCAGGCCGATGGACGGCTCGTCCAGCACGAACAGGGTGTTGACCAGCGAGGTGCCCAGCGCGGTCGTCAGGTTGATGCGCTGCACCTCACCGCCCGACAGGGTGCGGCTTTGCCGATCGAGCGTCAGGTAGCCCAGGCCGACGTCCACCAGGTACTTCAGGCGCGTGCGGATCTCGTCAAGCAGCAGTTGCAGGGCGTCGGTGTCTTCGCGCTGGCCCAGCGTGACAAAGGCAAAGAAGCGCTGCAGCTGCGAGATCGGCAGCAGCATCACATCGTGCAGGCTCAGGCCGGGCAGGGCCTCCAGCACGTCACGGGGCAGCGCGGCGCCGTGCGGCTTGAAGCGCTTGGCCGGGGCCAGCACCGCGTCGGCGTCTTCGCGCGAACCGAGACGCCACAGCAGCGACTCGGTCTGCAGGCGCGCGCCTTCGCAGGTGGGGCATGGCGTGTAGCTGCGGTACTTGGACAGCAGCACGCGGATGTGCATCTTGTAGGACTTGCTCTCCAGGTACTCGAAGAAGCGTTTGATGCCGTACCACTGCTTCTGCCACTGACCCTTCCAGGCCGGGTCGCCGTCGAGCACCCAGGCCTTGTGCTCGGGCGTCATCTGCGACCAGGCCAGGTCGCGTGGCACCCCAGCTTCGCCGGCGTACTTGATCAGCTCTGCCTGGCACTCTGCCCAGGCAGGGGTCTGGATGGTCTTGATGGCGCCGCCGCGCAGCGTTTTCTTCCCATCGGGGATGACCAGGCCCCAGTCCACGCCGATGACGCGGCCAAAGCCCCGGCAGGTCGGGCAGGCCCCAGCGGCGGAATTGAAGGAGAACATGCCCGGCGTGGGCGCGCTGTAGCGGCGGTGGCTGTCCGGGCAGTGCAGGCCGGCGGAGAAGCGCCACAGTTCGGGCTCCGCCTCGTCGCCCCCCTCGGGCAAGGCATACACGGTGATGTGGCCGCTGCCGCGCTTGAAGGCCACTTCCAGCGCCTCCATCACGCGGGGGCGGTCCAGATCGGCCCCGCTCGGGTCCGCGCCGATGCGGAAGCGGTCGGCCACCACATCCAGCACCAGGCGTTCGTCATCGCCCAGCTCGGCGCTGGCGGCGTCCTTCGTCTTCTTGCTCGTCTTTTTGGCGGCGGGCTTTTTCTTGGCCGATGCACCCTCGCCACCTTCCTCCAGCGCAGCCGCCACCTGGGCGCTGGTCAGCGCCGCCGAGGGCAGGTCACGGGCCTTCACCACGCGCTGCGCCTGGATGCGTGAAAAGCCGCTGACCGACAGCCAGTCGGCCATCTGCTCGGCCGTGGTGTGGGCCGGCAGCACCGCGCCGAAGGTGACCACCACGCGGCGGCCGCCGGGCGTGGCCGCACAGCGCCGCAGCAGCTCGGCAAACACCGACTGGGGCGTGTCCTCGCGCACCATCTGGCCGGTGTCCTGATCGAACAGCTGCGCGCCCCGTGCGAACAACAGCTTGAGGTGGTCGTTCAGCTCGGTCATCGTCCCCACGGTCGAGCGCGAGGTGCGCACCGGGTTGCTCTGGTCGATGGCAATGGCTGGCGGCACGCCCTCCACGCGGTCCACGGCAGGGCGGTCCATGCGGTCGAGGAACTGGCGCGCGTAGGCGCTGAAGGTCTCCACGTAGCGGCGCTGCCCTTCCGCATACAGGGTGTCGAACACCAGCGAGGACTTGCCCGAGCCGCTGGGACCGGTCACGACCGTCAGCTCCCCCGTGTGGATGTCGAGGTCGAGGTTCTTCAGGTTGTGCTGGCGGGCACCGCGGATGCGGATATCGGACATGGATCACCTTGGGCGAAGGGTTTGCCACAGGAGGATGCCCGCAGCATGAGCGCGCAAACATTCTAGAGACGCCAGAAAGTCACGGCACACCGGGGGGCGATTATTCTGGCGTCAGCCTGGCTTCATGTTGCATGGACATAATCAAACGCTGTTCAGGAGGGTGATTTGCGATTCGTGTTGGATCTGCTGTTGGGGCGTGAAGCCCGGCAACGGGGTTATGTGCTGCGGACCTTGCTGGCGGCCTTCGGCTATCTGCTCGGTGTGCTCTTGGCCGAGGTCGCCCTGTCGATTGGCGTGGCCGAACTGGGGCCGGCACGGGTGTTCGAGGCGGCTGCGCTGACCGCGGCCGTGATCAGCTACAGCCTGGTGCGTTGGGGCTGGACACGCCATTTCCATGATCCGGCCATGACGATGACGCAGATGCTGGTGGGTCAGACCATGGCCATGGTGGCCTATGTGCTGCTCCACGAGTTTCGAGGGGGGCTGATTGGCCTGAGTGTGGCCGTGACGTCATTTGGTTCCTTCAGCCTCACGCGCAATCGGCAATGGGCCGCCGGCATGTATGCCTTGCTCACCATGGGAAGTGGCATGCTCTGGATGAGTGTGCGGGACCCGGTGAACTTTCCCCCCGAAGTCGAGGCGGTGCATTTCCTGACTTTGGTGATCCTGCAGTTCATGTCTGCGTTTCTGGGGGCCCAGTTCGGCGAGATGCGCCGGCGCTTGCGCACCCGCAAGCGCGAACTCGAGGCCGCGTTGGCGCGCATCCAGGAGTTGGCCAACCGCGATAGCCTGACCGACCTCTACAACCGCCGTTACGCGCTGGAATTGATTGAACACCATGTGCATCTGAAGGACCGCAATGGACGGCCCTTGGCCATGGCCTTGATTGATCTCGACCATTTCAAGCTGGTCAACGATCAGCACGGGCACGCCCTGGGCGATCGGGTGTTGCAGACCTTTGCGCAGCAGGCCCGTCAGGCCACGCGCGAAGGCGACATCGTGGCGCGCTGGGGAGGCGAGGAGTTCCTCATCGTCATGCCCGAAACCTCCGTCGACGGGGCGGCCATGCTGGTGGAGCGCTTGCGCGAAACCTTGTCGGCGCTGTGCGTGAGCGAAGAGGTTCCGGCGTTGCGCATCGCATTTTCAGCGGGCGTCACCGCGCACCTCGCAGGGGAGAGCACCGATCAGACGGTGCAACGGGCCGATCTGGCCTTGTACGAGGCCAAGTCAGCCGGTCGCCACCGCAGCGTGGTGGCCTGAGCCACCGCAACTGGGCACGTGTTCAGCGCACCAGCAGCACCGGGGTCTTGCAGGCGGCCATGACCTTGGTCGCCACCGAGCCGGCCACCAGGTTCATGAAGTTGCTGTGGCCGTGCGAGCCCATGATGATCAGGTCGAACTTGCCCTTTTCGGCCAGCTTGGCGATGACGTCGGGCGCGTGACCGATCTTGCCCACATAGGCGGTGGCCAGGTCGTGTTTGGCTGTGAACTTGCGGATGGGCTTGAAGATGGCCTCGGCCGTGTCGTCGTAGTAGGACTTGAGCTGGTCGGCCGGGAACATCGCAGCCGCATGCGGCGGGATCTGCGGCACCACGGTCAGCACGGTGTACTCGTGCTGGCCCGTCAGCCATTCGTCGTGCGTGGCCAACCAGGCCAGCATGCGCTTGGTGAAGGGGCTGCCATCCACGGGGAGCAAGATCTTCATGGGTGTTCCTCGGTTGTGTCTACAAAAAAACTCGCAGGGCAAGCACAGCGATCAGTCTAGAGCCGAACGCAACACCTGCCATCGTAGCCGTCTGATTCCTGTTTGTGCCCGTGCCCGCGCGCATTGCTCACCACCCGGGTGACGCCGCGATCGTGGCGCACCAGGTAGTCGTGGCGGCAGTGCAGGTGGCCGTGAATCCACAGGTCCACGCCAGGCATCAGGTCGTCGTCGGCATTGCAAAAGCTCGCCGTGCCCGGTTGACGGCCGTAGCGCGGGTCGGCGCTGAGCAGACTGGGGCCGAAGTGGGTGATGACCACGGTGGCGTCCCAGCGCTGCTCGGCGCTGGGGGCGGTGGCCAGGGCCTCGGCCAACCACTGGCGGCAACGCAGGGCTTCGGCGCGCACCGCCTCGGGGCCGAAGGGCTCGCCGCCCCGCGTCGCCCGCATCACCTTGACAAAGTAGCTCGCCGCCCGCATGGCCTTGGGCCGTTGGGCCTCGCCAAACAGGTCGAAGTCCGACCAGCGTGTGGTGCCGAGAAAGCGGATCACCCGGCCATCGGGGGCGGTGACGAAGGTGGTCTCGCGCTCGAGCAAGGTGAGGCTCAGCTCGCGGGCACGCTCGCGCAGGCCCACCAACGCGTCGTCGATGTCGCGCCTGTCGAACTCGTGGTTACCGGGCACAAACAGCACCGGCACGGGCCAGTTCGCAAAGCGCGACAGCCCCTGCCAGCTGCTGTCCACATCGCCGCCCAGCACCAGCAAGTCGGCACCGGAGGCCGGGGTGGGCGTGAAGTCTTCGGTCTCCAGGTGCAGGTCAGACAGCACCTGGATCGTCAAACGACCATCCGCGTGCAATCAGTTGGCCCCGTGGCAGTTCTTGTACTTCTTGCCGCTGCCGCAGTGGCAGGGGTCGTTGCGGCCGAGCTTGGGATGCTCGCGGATCACGGTTTCGACCTTGTGGCTTTCGGCCAGGCCGATCTGGGCCAGGTCCACCACGTCGAACACCAGGGCTTCGATGGCCTCGTCCAGGTTCTTGAGCGGATGCTCTTCGTCCAGGGCCTTGGTCATGGCCTGCTGGGTCTCGTCCTGATCGGGCAGGTGGCGCCAGATGGAGTCCAGCAGGTCGGGCACGCCCGACAGCGCGGCTTCTTCCAGCTGCGGGAAGTTGGCCAGGGCCCATTCGAAGCCGGCAGCCCAGTAGCCGATGCCTTCGAGCGCATCCTTGCCTTCGGCGGGCTTGCCATCGTCGTCCTCGATCATCGGGACGATGGGGTCGAACCAGCCGTCTTCCAGGATGCCGCGCAGGATCTCGTCCTTGCGGCGGGTGATCAGGCTGACCAGGCGGTCGTGCTGGGCTTCGCTCCAGCCTTCGATGCCGGCCTCGGGCATGCCTTCGGTGCCGAAAATCGGGGGCAGCCAGTCTTCCGGCTGCAGCAGCACCGGCTGCACCAGCACGCCAGCGAGGTAGCCGTCCAGGATCACGGCGTCGACGGTTTCAAAGGGTGCGGGCACAGCGGCCAGCAGCTCGTCGATTTCGTTGATCTCGGCGTCGGTGAGTGCAGGCGTCTTTTTCATGGTCGGGCAATTCAGGGCATCAAAACCCGCATTGTGCGACAAGGCACTGCGCTTGACCATCCCGAGGGCCGTGTTGTCAGCCCGCCAGCCCTCGGGACACGCTGGACTTCAGCGTTGCGCCGCTTCCTGCAACTGTTGCAGCGCGGTCGGGTCTTCGATGGTGCTCAGGTCGCCCGTGTCACGGCCTTCGCACACGGCCTGGATGGCCCGGCGCAGCAGCTTGCCCGAGCGGGTCTTGGGCAGCACGTTGACGAAATGCACCCGTGCCGGGCGGGCCACCGCGCCCAGTTGCTGGTCCACCGTGTGCATGATCTCGGCTTCCAGGGCTTTGCGGCCCTCGTCGTCCACCACGCGGCTGGCGTCACGCGGCACCACGAAGGCCTTGGCCACCTGGCCCTTGAGCTGGTCGGCCACGCCCACCACGGCCACCTCGGCCACGCCGTTGTGGCTGCTGATGGCCTCTTCGATCTCTCGGGTGCCCAGGCGGTGGCCGGCCACGTTGATCACGTCGTCGGTGCGGCCCAGGATGAAGTAGTAGCCGTCCGCATCGCGGATGCCCCAGTCGAAGGTGTTGTAGACCTGTTTGCCCGGGAAGGTGGACCAGTAGGTCTGCACGAAACGCTGGTCATCACCCCAGATGGTCTGCAGACAACCTGGGGGCAGGGGGCCTTCGATGGTGAGCACGCCCTTCTGGTTGGCGCCGGTCAGCTCCTCGCCAGTCTGGTCGTCCAGCAGCTTGACCTGGTAGCCGGGCATCGGGAACCCTGGCGAGCCCAGACGCGGGGTGAGCGTGGGGTCGACGCCGCGTGCCAGGCTGAGGATGGGCCAGCCGGTTTCGGTCTGCCAGTAGTTGTCGATGATGGGTTTGCCGATCGCATCGCCGATCCACTTGGCGGTGGGCTCGTCCAGCGGCTCGCCGGCCAGGAACAGCTGCTTGAGGCTGGACAGGTCGTGGCGCTTGAGGCAGTCCGGGTCCTGCTTCTTGAGGACGCGGATGGCGGTGGGCGCCGAGAACATCACATTGACCTGGTACTTCTCGACCAGCGACCACCAGATGGCCGCATCGGGACGGATCGGCAGGCCTTCGTAGATGATCGTGGTCATGCCAGTGAGCAGCGGGCCGTAGACGATGTAGCTGTGGCCCACGACCCAGCCGATGTCGCTGGCGCAAAAGAAGGTCTCGCCCGGCTTGCCGCAGTACACTTGCTCCATCGAGGCGGCCAGGGCCACGGCGTAGCCACCGGTGTCGCGCTGCACGCCCTTGGGCTTGCCGGTGGTGCCGCTGGTGTAGAGCGTGTAGCTGGGGTGGGTGGCTTCGACCCACTCGCAGGGCACGATGGCGTCCATCACGCTGCTGCGGGCGTCCCAGTAGTCCACGTCACGCGGGGTGTCCATCTCGGCCGGGGCCAGCTTGCGGTCGACCAGCAGCACGTGGGGCACGGTGTGCGTGCTTTGGCGCAGGGCTTCGTCCAGCAGCGGCTTGTAGGGGATGACCTTGCCGCCGCGCGAGCCCGCATCGGCGGTGACGATGACCGACGGGGTGGCATCGTCGATGCGGCTGGCCAGCGCGTGGCTGGCGAAACCGCCGAACACCACCGAGTGGATGGCGCCCAGGCGCACCGTGGCCAGCATGGCGATCACGGCCTGCGGGATCATGGGCATGTAAATCAGCACCCGGTCGCCCTTGCCGACGCCCAGGCCGTGCAGGATGGCGGCCATGCGTTCGACCTCGACCAGCAACTGGCCGTAGCTGATCGTCTCTTCGGTGTTGGTTTCGGTGGACACGAAGACCAGGGCGGCCTGGTCGGCCCGGTCGTGCACGTGGCGGTCGACCGCGTTGTGGCACAGATTGGTCAGCCCGCCGTCGAACCATTTCACAAACGGCGGGTTGCTGACATCGCAGACCGTGTCAAACGGGCGGTGCCAGTGGATGCGGGAGGCCTGTTCAGCCCAGTAAGTGTCGCGTTCGTGGATGGAACGCTCGTACAGCGCGCGGTAGCTCATGCTTGCTCCTGAGTGCTCCAGCGGGTAGCCGGAGCTTCAGGTCGCAGATGCTAGTTCGCCCCTCGAACGAGGGGGAGGGGAGTATCCCGCGGTGACCGGTGCGTTTTTGATGTGCGTCAGATGAAGACGGCGGCGCGGCGCAGCACGATCAGGCCGACAAAACACAGGCCCAGCACCACGCCCCAGCGCAGCGAGAGCATGGCCCATTGCCGCCAGCGCGGCTGGCCTGTGACGGTGAAGACCGCCATGTTCAGCAGAAAGCCCAGGGCCAGGATGACGGCCAGCGCGCGAAACAGCACCATGGGGGTGTCCGCGCCGGCTTACCAGGCGGGGGCCAGCTCGGCCATGCCGCGCGGCGCCTTGGCCTCGTCTTCGAAGGTCACGATCTCCCAGGCATCTTTCTGCGCCATCAGGGCATGCAGCAGCTGGTTGTTCATGGCGTGACCCGACTTGTAGGCCGTGTAGGCCGCCAGCAGCGGGTGGCCCGCCACATACAGGTCGCCAATGGCGTCCAGGATCTTGTGTTTGACGAACTCGTCGTCGTAGCGCAGCCCGTCGGCATTGAGCACGCGGTGCTCGTCGACCACGATGGCGTTGTCCATGCTGGCGCCCAGGCCCAGGCCGCGCGAACGCATCATCTCTACGTCTTTGGTGAAGCCGAAGGTGCGGGCGCGGGCGATGTCGCGCTTGTACTGGCCGGTGCTGAAGTCAAACTCGACGCGCTGGCCGGTCTGGTCGACTGCGGGGTGGTCGAAATCGATCTCGAAGGTCAGCTTGTAGCCGTGATACGGCTCCAGGCGCGCCCACTTGAGCGTGCGGCCTTCGCCTTCGCGCACCTCCACCGGCTTGAGCACCCGCAGGAACTTCTTGGGTGCCTTCTGCAATTCGATGCCCGCGCTTTGCAGCAGGTACACGAAGGCGGCCGACGAGCCGTCGAGGATGGGCACTTCCTCGGCGGTGATGTCGACATACAGGTTGTCCAGTCCCAGACCGGCGCAGGCCGACATCAGGTGCTCGATGGTGTTGACCTTGGCCAGACCCGGATCGCCGCCCGGCGAGATGGTGGTGGCCATGCGGCAGTCGCACACCGCCCCGGTGTTGACGGGGATGTCCACTGGCTCGGGCAGGTCCACGCGGCGGAACACGATGCCCGTGTTGGGCGGCGCTGGACGCAGCGTCAGCTCGACGCGCTGGCCGCTGTGCAGGCCCACGCCGACGGCGCGGGTGAGGGATTTGAGGGTGCGTTGTGGCAGCATCCTTCGATTATCGCGTTTGTACCGATTTCGTGCCGTCAATCGGGTCTATGACGCCGATTGAAAATGTCACATGACGTCGCACTGAGTCACAAGGTGTGCGTGCGGTCGCCGTGCGCAAAGCCGATGGCCTCGAACCATGGGCCCTTGACGAAGCCGATCACCTTGAACAGCTCGCCCATTTCGTGCTCGGCCAGCAGCATCTGCATGGCGCCCCGGGCCTTGAACTGCTCGGCGGTGCTGGCCTCGCCGGTGCGCGCCAACGCTTCGCCCAGGCCGCAGTTGGTCAGGAAGCGTCCCTGCGAGGTGTAGCCCAGCACCTCCCAGTCGGCTTCCTGGCCCGCCAGGGCGATGCCGGTGAAGTTGACGTGGCTGGTGATGTCCTTCTCGCCCACCTTGACCAGCGGGTCGGGGTCGCTCTGGTGCAGGTGGTGGCACATCAGCGTGCCGCCGGTGCGTTGCGGGTGGTAGTACTCGCCCTCGGGGAAGCCGTAGTCCAGGAAAAAGGCCGCGCCGCGCGTCATGCGCTCGGCCAGCGTGGCCACGAAGGCCTCGGCCTGGCCGTGGGTTTCGGTGACGGTGCCGGGCACGTACTCGCTGTCGGCGCGCTCGGTGGGTGGGCGCACGCCTTCGGGCGCGGGGCGGTCCAGCCAGACGAAACGGGGGGATGTGTCGGGGGTGTCGCCCGCTGCCGCATCGGGTGCCGTCTCGGGGCCAGCCAGGCCCACGCCGCGCTCCAGCCAACGCTCGCCATCCCAGCTCATCAGGTGCACGGGCATGGCGTCCAGCACCTCGTTGCCCACGATCACGCCTTCCAGCGCGTCGGGCAGGCTGTCGGCCCACACGACCTTGTGCACCAGGCTCGGGTGCTCTTTCTGCAGACGCTGGTGCTGGCGGTCGCGCAAGGTGCCCGACAGGTCGACGATGGTGTAGCGCTCGATGCGCTCGCCCAGCTCGCCCAGCAGTTGCTCGGCCAGGGCCCCGGTGCCGGCGCCAAACTCCCAGATCTCGTTCGTGCCGGTGGCGTCCAGCGCCTGGCGCAGCTGGGTGGCCACGACCTGGCCAAAGAGCGGCGTCAATTCGGGGGCGGTCACGAAGTCGCTGCCGTCTTGCGGACCGGTGCCGATCACACGGCGACCACCGCTGTAGTAGCCCAGTCCCGGGGCGTACAGGGCCAGTTCCATGAAGCGTTCAAAGCGCATCCAGCCGCCACGTTCGCGGATTTCGTGCGCAATCAGGTCGGCCAGCGGGTGGCCGTTCAGGGGGGCGGCCACTACACTGTGGTCCGTTGTCGTCGGGCGGTTCATGCCCCATTGTAAAAACACCCATGCCTGATTCGTCTGTGACCTTGCCGCAGCCCCTGGCTGCAGCCTCCGCCGCTGGCGCCGCTGCCGCAGTTGTGCGCCGCGTGGCCTTGGTGACCGGTGCCGGCAAGCGCCTGGGCCGCCACATTGCCCTGACCCTGGCCCAACAAGGCTGGGACGTGGCCGTGCATTGCCGCGCCTCGCGCACCGAGGCCGAGGCCACTGCCGACGAGATCCGCGCTCTGGGCCGGCAAGCCGTGGTGCTGAGCGCCGACCTGTCGGACGAGTCCGCGACGCGGGCGCTGCCTGTGCTGGCCGTGGCCGAGCTGGGCCAGCTCGATGCCGTGGTCAACAGCGCCTCGACCTTTGAATACGACACCGCCGCCACCTTCAGCTACGCCATGCTGGAGCGCCACCTGCGTGCCAACACGGCCCCGGCCATCGTGCTGGCGCAGTGCCTGGCCGAGCATGTGGCGCAGCGTGGCGTGCAAGGCGCGGTCGTCAACCTGCTGGACCAAAAGCTGTGGAATCCCAACCCGGACTTCCTCAGTTACACCCTGTCGAAAGCGGCGCTGGAGTCGGCCACTACCTTGCTGGCGCTGGCCCTGGCCCCGCAGGTGCGCGTGGTGGGCGTGGCCCCCGGCCTCACGCTGACCAGCGACTGGCTGCAAGGCGAGGCCTTTGCACAGGCGCACACGCTGTCGCCGCTGGGGCGCTCGTCCACCCCCGAGGACGTGGCTGCCACCGTCGCCTTTGCCCTGGGCAACCGCTCGATGACGGGCACGACGCTGCTCGTCGATGGCGGCCAGCACCTTCAGCGCTTTGAGCGCGACTTTTCCATGATGTGAGAGACATGTCCCTGACCAAAGGCACCCAGACCCTGAACCTGACCGGCTTGCGTTTCGACGCCAACCTGGGCGTGCTCGATCATGAAAAGACCGCGCCGCAGCCGATCATGGTGGACGCCGAGCTGAACATGGGCAGCCAGCCCCTGCTGCCCAGCGACGATGACCTGATGCACGTGCTGGACTACCGCCGCGTGCGCACCATCATCATCGAGGAGTGCACGGCCCAGCACGTCAATCTGCTCGAAACGCTCATTGGCAAGCTGTGCAAACGCCTGATGGAGCTGCCCGGCGTGCAGGGGGTGCGCGTGCGCATCGCCAAGCTGGAAATTTTTGATGATTGCGAAGTCGCGATTCACATGGAAGCCGGTCAGTGGTGACGTTCTGAAGGTTTTGCCCCAGCCTGAGGGGGCATGGCGCTGACAAGTTTGGTGTCTGAAGGCGAATCGGCGAAAATGGAGGGTTATGACCCCAGCCGCCACCGCCATGTCCGAATCCACTCTGATGTCCGAAGCCCCTGCCGTGGATGCGGCCGATACTGCAGCCGATGCCGCTGAAACCGCGCGCCTGAAGAAGGAAGCGTTCGAGCGCAACAAGCTCAGCAAGCGCCTGCACCGTGAGGTGGGTGAGGCCATCACCGACTTCAACATGATCGAAGACGGCGACAAGGTGATGGTGTGCATGTCGGGCGGCAAGGACAGCTACGCCATGCTCGACATCCTGATGAACCTGCAAAAGCGGGCGCCCATCAAATTTGAAATCGTGGCCGTCAACCTCGACCAGAAGCAGCCCGGCTTTCCTGAGCATGTGCTGCCCGAGTACCTGACCAAGGTGGGCGTGCCCTTCCGCATCGAAGAGCAGGACACCTACAGCGTGGTCAAGCGTGTGGTGCCCGAAGGCAAGACCACTTGCTCGCTGTGCTCGCGCCTGCGCCGCGGCATCTTGTACCGCGTGGCCACTGAACTGGGCTGCACCAAGATCGCCCTGGGCCACCACCGCGACGATATCTTGCAGACCCTGTTCATGAACATGTTCTTCGGCTCCACGCTCAAGGGCATGCCCCCGAAGCTGGTGACCGACAACGGCGAGCACGTGGTGATCCGCCCGATGGCTTACTGCCGCGAGCAGGATCTGGCCAGGTACGCCGAGCACCGCGAGTTCCCCATCATCCCGTGCAACCTGTGTGGCAGCCAGGAAGGCTTGCAGCGTCAGCAGATGCGCGAGATGATCAACGAGTGGGACCGCAAGTTCCCCGGTCGCGTGGACAACATGTTCACCGCGCTGTCGAACATCGTTCCCTCGCACCTGATGGACCGCAAGCTCTATCCGTTCACGACGATCCAGGCCACCGGCAAGCCCATGCCGGGCGGTGACATCGCGTTCGACGAGGATGAGGGCTGTGGTGATGTGAACAATGGCCTGCCGGCCGAGACCACCGTGTCCCTGTCGGCCATCCCGATCCGAAAGGCGGTGTGACATGCGACGCTGGCTGCTGGCTTCTCTGTGGTGTCTGAGTGCATTGGGGCTGGCCGGTTGTGCCGGCAGTCCGAACGTGGTGAGCCAGGTGTCCAGCTATGGCAGCTGGCCGCAGGGCCGCGCACCGGGCGCGTATGTGTTCGAGCGCCTGCCCTCGCAGCAGGCCCAGGCGGGGCTGCAAGACCGGCTGGAGGCCGCGGCCGAGCCGGCGTTGCAGGCGGCAGGTTTCCGCAAGGTGGCCCAGCCCGCACTCGCCGATGTCAGCGTGCAGCTCAGCGCGCAAAACCGTGAAGACCCCAGCATGCGCTACGACCCCTTCTGGGGCGGTGGCCGCTTTGGCTGGGGCGGCTGGTGGGGCAGCGGTGGCTGGGGTGGCATTGGCCTGAGCATGCGCATGGAGCCTACCTGGGTGCAGATGCAGGTGGACCTGCTGATCCGCGATCGCCGCAGCAACCTGGTGCTGTATGAAACCCACGCGGTACACGACCGCCAGAACACCGTCGATCTGGACCTGTTGCCCTACCTGTTCGAGGCGGCGCTCAAGGACTTTCCGCATCCGGCTGTCAGCCCCCGCACCGTGACCGTCACACGGCCGGTGGACAATCGCTGATCTTCCAAGTCAATTCAGGGTTTTCATGTCGCTTTCGATCGTCATCATGGCCGCGGGCAAAGGCACCCGCATGAAGTCTTCGCGCCCCAAGGTGCTGCACAAGTTGGCCGGTCGGCCCATGTTGTCGCATGTGATTGCCAGCACCTCGGGCCTGAACGCCGCGCAGCAGGTGGTGATCACGGGCCATGGCGCCGAGATGGTGGAAGCGGCGATGACCGCCGAGTTTGCGCAGGCCCCGCTGCAATTCGTGCGTCAGGAGCCGCAGCTGGGCACCGGCCATGCCGTGCAGCAGGCCGTGCCCGTGTTGCCCGATGACGGCATCACGTTGATCCTCAATGGCGACACGCCGCTGATCCACGCCAGCACGGCCCAGGCCCTGGTGGACGCCTGCGCGGGCAAGCAGCTGGCGCTGCTGACCATCCGCCTGGACGACCCCACCGGCTACGGCCGCATCGTGCGTGACGAGACCGGCGTGAAGGTGCTGGCCATCGTCGAACACAAGGACGCCACGCCCGAGCAGCGCGCCATCTGTGAGGTCTACACCGGCATGATGGCCGCGCCCACCGCGCGCCTGAAGCACTGGCTGTCCAAACTGAACAATGACAACGCCCAGGGCGAGTACTACCTGACCGACGTGGTGGCCATGGCCCAGGCCGAGGGCCTGAGCGTGGTGGCTGCGCAGCCGCGCGACGAGGTCGAGGTGCTGGGCGTCAACAGCCCGGCGCAGCTGGCCAATCTGGAGCGCCGTCATCAGCTCGCCCAGGCCGAACGCCTGATGGAGCAGGGCGTGCGCCTGGCCGATCCGGCCCGCTTTGACCTGCGCGGCACCTTGCAGTGCGGCCAGGACGTGGACATCGACGTCAACTGCATTTTTGAAGGCAGCGTGGTGCTGGGCGACGAGGTGCAGATTGGCGCCAACTGCGTCATCCGCAACGCCACCATCGCGCGGGGCGCGGTCATCCACCCGTTCACGCATATCGATGGCGACACGCTGGGCGTGCACGTGGGCGAAGGCTCGCTGATCGGCCCGTTCGCCCGCTTGCGTCCTGGTGCACAGCTGGGCGCCGAGGTGCACATCGGCAACTTCGTCGAGGTCAAGAACAGCACGATGGGCAAGGGCGCCAAGGCCAACCACCTGGCCTACCTGGGCGATGCGACGGTGGGCGAGCGCGTCAACTACGGCGCCGGCAGCATCACCGCCAACTACGACGGCGCCAACAAGCACCGCACCGTGATCGAAGACGATGTGCATGTGGGCTCGAACTGCGTGCTGGTGGCCCCGGTGACGCTGGGCGCGGGCGTGACCATCGGCGGTGGCAGCACCATCACCAAGGACGTGCCGGCCGAGAGCCTGGCCGTGGCGCGCGGCAAACAGATCACCCTGGCTGAGTGGAAACGCCCCCAGAAAATCAAGCGATGAACGGCTAACATCCTGTCACCAATTGCTGTGCCGGATGTTGTTGCCGTGAACCATTACGAACGCTTGAAAGTCACCCAGGATGCCCCTCCTGAGGTGATCCGTGCGGCGTACCGGGCGCTGGCGCAGGCGCTGCCGCAGGACCAGCACCGTGAGGCGCGGCTGACCGAGCTCAACACGGCCTACGAAACGCTGATCGATCCGGAACTGCGGCAGGCGTACGACACCGTGTTGACCGTGTCGGTGCCCGACAGTGAGGTCGACGAAGACCCCGGCCTGGACATCGCACTCGACGCACTGGCCTTGCCGCCGGAGGCGTTCGCGTCCGCCGATGGCGGCGGCAACACACCTGGAGCCGCTGCCGAGGCGGCCCAGGTCGATCAGGACATGGTGGACCCCTGGCAGGGGGCCTACGAGGCGTCGGCCTACCAGCCTCCCAAGCACTGGTCGCGCCAGCCCGTGGTGTGGATGGGCGGTGGCCTGGTGCTGTTGTTGGCGGCGGCGGCCGGTGTCGGACTGTGGCAGATGCAAAAAGCCAACCAGCTTTCGCAGGGCATGGCGGTGCAACTGGGCGAGGCGGCGTCTGCGCCGTTGCAGCCTGACGATCTGCTCACGCCCCCGTTGTCTGCCGATGCAGAAGGTGCGCTGAGCGTCGAAGACCTGTCGCGCCTGTCGGACGAGGAATTGCTGGAGGTGCTGCCCACCCTGGGTGAGGCGACCGCCTCGCGCAGCGTGCGAGATCTGCCCTCGGTGGCCTCGCCCCGGCCGTCGCGTGGCGCGGCGGGTGCGCGTCACCCGCTGGACGGTGCACCTTTGGATCTGCGTACCGAGGGCGAACTGATCGACCCGCTGGCGCCCACGGCGCCGTCACCAGTCTCCCCGCGCGGTCGCTGAAGCCTCAGGCCGGCGGCAAGGGAATCTGCGTGCCGAACTTGGCGCGCTTGACCGCAAAGAAGGCCCGCACATTGCGCACCTGAAGGTGGGCGGTGAACAGGCGCTGGGCCAGGGCCTGGTAGGCGGGCATGTCGGGCACCTGCACCACCAGCACGAAGTCAGGCCCGGGCGAGACCCGCCAGCATTGCTGCACCTGCGCATCGGCCACCACATGGGCCTCGAAGGCGTCCAGCGCCTCTTGCGTCTGCACGTCCAGGCTGACCTCGACCAGGGCGCTCACCCCCCAGCCTATCGCCTCGGCCACCCGATGCGGCGAGAGGATGGCCACCTGTTTTTCGATCACGCCCTCTTCGCGCAGGCGCTTGAGCCGGCGGTGGCACGTGGCGGGCGAGAGGTGAGCCAGATCGGCGAGGGCCTGGTTGGACAGGCTGGCGTCGTCCTGCAGCAACGCGAGCAGACGCAGGTCGGTGGCATCGAGTTGAAGGGGGGAGGGGGTGTTCATGGGTGAATATTTCACCACAGATCATTTGTTCGGTGAAAATTTCTCACGCCATGTATGTTTGGTGAATGTTTTCGTTTTGTTGATGAATTAGAAATGATATTTCTGTTCAAAGTCTCTAGGATGGCTGATTGGATTGAATGACATCGCAGTCAGGGAGAGCAAAGTATGTGTGGCATCGTCGGCGCCGTTGGGTCGCGCAACATCGTTCCGGTTCTGGTCGAGGGCCTCAAGCGCCTGGAATACCGGGGCTATGACTCCTGCGGCGTGGCCGTGTTGCAAGACGGGCAATTGCGCCGCTCGCGCAGCACCCAGCGTGTGGCCGAACTGGGCCAGCAGACCGACCACGACGGCATTGCCAGCACCGTGGGCATTGCCCACACCCGCTGGGCCACTCACGGCGTGCCGGCAGTGCACAACGCCCACCCGCATTTCTCGCATGGCCCGGGCGCCGACGCCCCTACCACCAAGCCCGGCCGCGTGGCCCTGGTGCACAACGGCATCATCGAGAACCACGAGGAACTGCGCCGCGAACTGCAGGCCAAGGGCTATGTGTTCCTGAGCCAAACCGACACCGAGGTCATCGCCCACCTGGTCGACCACCTGTACGACGGTGACCTGTTTGCCGCCGTCAAGGCCGCCACCGCGCGCCTGACGGGTGCCTACGCGATTGCCGTGTTCCACCGCGACGAACCGCAGCGCGTGATCGGTGCGCGTCAGGGCTCGCCGCTGATCATGGGCGTGGGCGGCGTGGACGCCAGCGAGCGCTTTCTGGCGTCGGACGCGATGGCGCTGGCCGGTGTAACCGACCAGATCGTCTATCTGGAAGAGGGTGATGTGGTGGACCTGCAGCCGGGTCGCCACTGGATCGAGCACCTGGGTGCCGATGGCGTGCACCAGCGCGTGGATGCTGATCAGCGCCCGGTGCGCACCGTGACCGCACACAGCGGCGCGGTCGAGCTGGGCCCGTATCGCCACTACATGCAAAAGGAAATCTTCGAGCAGCCGCGCGCCATCGCCGACACGCTCGAAGGCGTCGAGGCCATCACGCCCACGCTGTTCGGGGCCGAGGCCGAAGCCGTGTTCAATCAGATCGACCGCGTGTTGATTTTGGCCTGCGGCACCAGCTATTACTCGGGTTCGGCCGCCAAGTACTGGCTGGAGTCCATCGCCCAGATCCCGACCCAGGTGGAGATTGCCAGCGAGTACCGCTACCGCGACAGCGTGCCCGACCCACGCACCCTGGTGGTCACCATCAGCCAGTCGGGCGAAACCGCTGACACGATTGCGGCGCTCAAGCACGCCCGCAGCCTGGGCATGACGCAGACGCTGACCATCTGCAATGTGAGCACCTCGGCCATGGTGCGCGAGTGCAAGCTGGCCTATGTGACGCGTGCCGGGGTGGAAGTGGGCGTGGCCTCGACCAAGGCGTTCACGACGCAGCTGGCGGGCTTGTTCCTGCTGACGCTGACGCTGGCCAAGCAGCGCGGCCACCTGACGGCCGACGCGGAGGCTCAACATTTGAGCGCCATGCGCCACTTGCCTGTGGCCTTGCAGGCCGTGCTGGCGCTGGAGCCCCAAATCGTGGCCTGGGCCGAGGCCTTTGCCCGCAAGGACAACGCCTTGTTCCTGGGCCGGGGCCTGCATTACCCCATTGCCCTGGAAGGCGCGCTCAAGCTCAAGGAGATCAGCTACATCCACGCCGAGGCCTACCCGGCCGGTGAACTCAAGCACGGCCCGCTGGCGCTGGTGACCGCCGAGATGCCCGTGGTGGTGGTGGCGCCCAACGATGCCCTGCTGGAAAAGCTCAAGAGCAACATGCAGGAAGTGAAGGCGCGCGGTGGCGAGTTGTATGTGTGCGCCGACGTGGACACGCACATCCAGGCCGAGCCCGGCATCCATGTGATCCGCCTGCCCGAGCACTATGGTGCGCTGTCGGCCATCTTGCACGTGGTGCCGCTGCAGTTGCTGGCGTATCACACGGCGTGCGCGAAGGGGACGGATGTGGACAAGCCGCGGAATTTGGCGAAGTCGGTGACGGTGGAATAAGCCGACCTGGTGCGCCAATGCACATTCATGCAGTAACTGCATAGCCGCCGCATTAAACGCATAGTCAGATCTCTGCGCCTGTCCAAAACTGCAAGCCTCGTCACCTCACGACGGGCTTCACACACAGACGACGGAGACACAACAGATGCGTAACATCACCATCATCGGCGCAGGCCATGCGGGGCTGCAACTGGGCATTGGTCTGCTGGGCCAAGGTCACAGCGTCACCATCATTTCAAATCGCACGGCAGACGAAATCGCTCAGGGCAAGATCACGTCGAGCCAGTCGATGTACAACCTGGCCGTAAGCCAGGAGCGCGAGCAGGGTTTGCTGTTCTGGGACGACACCTGCCCTTCCTTGGAAGGGATGCATGTGCGTGCGGGTAATGCGGATGCCGGGGTCATGCTGGACTTCAAAACCCGTATGCCCGCTGGCCAGTCGGTTGACCAGCGATTGAAGATGCCGCGCTGGATGAACGAATTCGAAGGGCGGGGCGGCAAACTGCTCATTCAGGATGTGGACCTTGAGACGGTCGAGCGGCTGGCTGATCAGTCTGATCTGCTGCTCGTAGCCACTGGCAAAGGCGAACTGGGCAAGCTGTTTGAACGCGATACAGCACGTTGCCAATTCGATGCGCCTCAGCGCATCACGGCATTGACCTATGTCCACGGCATGAAGCAGAGAGAGGATTTTGGTGCGGTCAACATCAACGTGAATCCGGGCATTGGCGAGTTCGTACATTTCCCCGGGCTGACCCACACAGGGCCCTGCGACATCATCAACATCGAGAGCATCATCGGCGGCCCCATGGATCGATGGGACGGCGTCAAGACGCCCGAGCAGCACCTGGCCTTGACACTGGAGCTGATTCGGGAATTCTTCCCTTGGGAGGCGCCGCGGTTTTCGAATGTCAGGCTGACCGATGACAACGGCGTGCTGTTCGGCGGCGTGACGCCGACGGTCCGCAAGCCGGTGGGGACCCTGCCGTCTGGTCGGCCAGTGCTCGGCATCGGTGACATTCACGTCTTGAACGATCCCATGACCGGTCAAGGCTCCAACAACGCCAGCAAGGGGGCCACCATGCTCTTGCAAGCGATTGCCGAACGAGGCGAACGACCCTTTGACCGGGTCTGGATGCAGCAGGTGGCAGAGTCCAACTGGGACAGTGCGCAATGGTCTGCACGCTTGACGAACACCATGCTCACGCCACCGAATCACGTGCTCAACATTCTGGGTGCATGCCAGGGGAGCTCCCAACTCGCTCAAAAGTTGGCCGCAGGTTTCAACGATCCCCGCACCATGGCCAACTGGTATTTCGATGAACAGGGCGCCAATCAGATGATCGAGGCTTGTTCGGAGAGTATGGCCGAGGCGTGACTTCGTCTAGGGGATGTACCGAGTCACTGGGGACTGATTTCAGGTAACGTGACTGGTGCATCCCGTGCCTGCCTTGAGAAGGTGTTGCTTGGCTTGGATGCAGGGTGACGCATGTCAATGCGCTCATGTGGCAGTGACCAAGCTGGAGCAACCGTCGTGGAGTCGCATTCGAGTCACTTCAAATCGCTGCAGTCGCAAGATTTGGATGAAGCTCGAAACTTGGTGGCCGGCGTGTTCAACGATCATCAGCTTCGTTGTACAGGGCGCCGAGTCGGCTTGAACTACAGGCATCGTTACACCGTTGCGGGTTCATTGGGCTTCAGCGTGATCGGCTACGGCGCCCCGGTGCAGATCCAGACCCGAGAGCTGGAGTCTTTCTACCTGCTTCAGCTTCCTCTGGCCGGCGAAGACCGGCAATTCAACCGAGGTGCGCCCGTGCACAGCAAAGCCGGCGGCGCCACGGTGCACGGCCCAAACGACCGGCTGACCATGAACTGGAGCGCAGACTGTCATAAGCTTGCCATCAGGATCGATCGTGACGCTTTGGAGCGCTACGCCTCATGTTTGAGCGAACGTGCGCTCAACTTTCCCATCCAGTTTAACCATGACGTTGACACCAGACAGGGGGGTGGACTGGCGCTCAAGTTGGCTGCAGGCCAGATGTTCAGAAATCTGTGCAAACAGCCTGACTTGTTCAAGTTGCCCATGGTCTGCAGCCAGTTCGAACAGATGCTGTTCCTGCACCTCTTGACCCTGCAACCCCAGGTCATGGTCTCGGGTCGTTTGCAGGTGCCCATGGATGTGCTGCCTAAAACCATCAAGCTGGCTGAGGACTACATGCGGGCCCATCTGGATGAGGACATCACGATGGAGACCTTGGTCCATTTGACTGGTGCCAGCATGCGCTCACTGTACGAAGGCTTTCGCAAGCACCGCAGCGAGAGTCCCATGCGTTACCTCAGACACTTGCGCTTGGAGAAGGTGCGAGAAGAACTGCTGAGCCCCACGCGCAAGGCGAACATCACCGATGTGGCACAACAGTGGGGGTTTGTCGAATTAGGGCGTTTTGCCTCCCTGTATCGCGAGCGCTATGGCGAACTGCCCAGTGAAACGCTGCGTCGCGTGCAGTGAGGCAGGGTGTCGTCTGGCGTTTTCACCGGTACGCGATGAACTCGGCCATGAGTTCATCATCGTGAAAGACGGGCGTCTCGTATGAGTTGGGCCCGTCATACATCTCGATCAAGACCGTGCGCTCGTGGGCAATCGTTGGCCCGTGTGGATGGTCCTTGGCGTTGATGTAGAACGAGCCGGCCTTCAGTCGCAACTGCGAGTTCGTGTACTCGTATTCGCCCTCGATGCAGTACATGAACTGGTTGGATGCATGGCTGTGCCTGACTGGAAAGCCGCCCCCTTTTTGAAATTCCAGCAGTGCAATGCTGGCGCCCGTGTCTCGGTTCTTCCAGAGGGGGTACTGGCGGAACCCATGTCCGGCGTAGTCGATCCACTGGTCCGGGATGAGGTCCATGTGATGGACAAGCTGCGCTAGTTTTGTCACGTCCATGGTGGTGAGCAAATTGATCCTATCCATGATCCCACGACGGCCAAGGTCATTGATGCTTCGGTTACCAGGGTAGGGCTTGGCCTTGGTGATCAAGGAAGTCGCAGCCGGCTTGTCCGGCCGCCTGTTCGATGACACGCACCAGGCCGCGCACACTGTCTTCGACGCTGAGCGGGGCCTGGGCGCCTCCCATGTCGGTACGTACCCAGCCGGGGTGTAGTGCCAGCAGGCGGATGTCCAGCGCCTCACCCTGCTCGGTGGCCCAGTTGCGGATCAGGCTGTTCAGGGCAGCTTTGCTGGCACCGTACAAGGCCATGTCAGGGGCCAGCGCCAGTTGAACGCTGCCCAGGATGGAGCTGGTGAAGGCCATCACCCCACCGCTCGGGACGAGTGGTCTGAGAGCGCGTGCGATGCGCAGTGGTGCAATGGCGTTGCTCAGGAAGATCTGTGTGATGTCGTCGGTGCCGAGGTGTTCGGGCTGCTGGTCTTTCGGCCCGGAGATGCCGGCATTGAGGATCACGCGGTCCAGCGGGTGGTGTGAGAGCGCCTTCACGATGGTGTCGGAGGCATCAAGAGAGGTGAGGTCGCAGGCCACAGTGTGGAGGGTGTCGGGATACTGAGTTTTTAGCGCGATCAGACCGGGGGCCTGAGCAGGGTGGCGGGCGATGGCGGTGACGTGGTCGCCGCGGGCGAGGTAGGCCTGGGTGAGGCCAAGGCCGATGCCGCGCGAGGCGCCGGCGATGAGGACATGGGACATGTGGACTCCGATTCAGCTCACGTTGTGTGAAGGCGGGGTGGCTGCTGGCGCGCGGCCCTGAACGCCGCGCGAGACCGCGAAGCCGGTCACGCAGAGCAAGGCGGCGATGGCACTGAACGACGTCAGCAGGCCGCCTTGATCGACGAAGAGACCGACCACCAGCACGCCCAGGGCCTGGCCCAGGAAGAGGCTGCAGGCGAACAGGGTCATGCCTGTGCCGCGGGCTTCAGGGGCCATCTGGGTGGCCTGGGTCTGCAAGGTGCTGTGGAGCATGTAAAAGCCCAGGCCCGCGAGACCGCAGCCGCCGATGGCAAAGGCCGATATGGGAGACCAGGCGATGCCGATGACGCTGGCGGCCAGCAGCAGGCCGCCGCCCAGGGCCAGACCGCGTTCACCCAGAAGCGTGAGCCAGCGGCGCGCAAACTGGCTGTAGAGCAGGCCGCCCACGCCATAGAGCACCATGATCGCGGCGGCCGTCGAGATGGAGAAGCCGAACTGGCTGACCAGCCAGGCGGGTGCGAACGGCAGCCAGCCGTAGGCCAGCGCCCCTTCGATCAAGGCGAAGCCCAGGACCCAGCGCACGCGCGGGATCTGAAAGAGCGCGGTGGTGCGAGCGATGGAGGCGCGGGCGCTCAGCGGCACGGCCGATGCCGCAGAGGTGGCTGAGGCACGGCGCCGCAGCAGGCTGATGGCGGCGATGAGAAAGCCCAACCCGAGGGCGAGGAAGGCGCTCTGCCACCCCCACATCTCGGAGGCGAAACCGCCGAACCACTGTCCGGCCATCATCCCGAGCACGATGGACCCCAGCAGGCGGGCGAGCGTTTCCTGTCGCAGGTCGTAGGCCACCTGATCGCCCACCCAGGCCAAGGACAAGGGGATGACGGCGGCCGCGCTGGCGCCCATGAGCGCGCGGGCGATCACCAGGGTGGTGAAGTTGGGGGACAGGGCGGTGAGCAGGCAGATGAGGGCGCTGGCCAGGCAGGCCCAGGTGATCACCTGGAGCTTGCCCATCGCGTCGCCCAGGGGGCCGTAGAACAGCTGCAGCACGCCGTAGGCGAGGGCGAACGAGGACACCACCCAGGCGGCATCCCCTGTGGAGACCTGGAAGCTGTGCACCAGCGAGGGCAGCATGGCGTCGCAGATGCGCAGGGCGGCCATGGCCGAGAAGCCGGCCAGACCCAGCAGCCGGAGCGTGGCGGCGTGGTCGGAGTGTGCGGTGTGGGTGGCAGAGGTCATGGTCAGGCGGCCCACTCCATGAGCAGGCCCTTGGCGGGCACGCTGTCCCCTTGTTGAACGCAGAGGCTTTGCACGACGCCGTCGCGCTCGGCCACCACCAGGCTTTCCATTTTCATGGCCTCGATGACGGCGAGCACATCTCCCTGGTTGACGCGCTGGCCCGCCTGGACCGAGATGCGGGTGACCGTGCCCGGCATGGGCGCGCCGATGTGGCAGGGGTTGTCCTCGTCTGCCAGGCGATGGCGGCGGTGCGAGGTGCCGGCACCGGCCTGCGGGACGCGCACCAGGCGGGGTTGGCCATTGAGTTCGAAGAAGAGACGGCATTGGCCATCAGGGTCAGCCGGGGTGCGGCCTTGCAGTTGCACGTGCAGGATCTTGCCCGGCTCGATCGGCACGGCGATCTCTTCGTGCTCTTGCAGACCGTAGAAGAAGGTGGGGGTGGGGATGGCGCTGACGTCCCCATACTGCTTCTGGTGGCGCGCGTAGGTGACGAAGACCTGGGGGTACATCAGGTAGGACGCCAGGTCGGTGTCGCTGAGCTTGTGGCCGACGAGTTGCTCGGCACGTTCGCGCTCGACCTCCAGGTCCACGGGGGGCAGGTGCTCGCCGGGGCGGCCGGTCAGCGGGGCGGCACCCTTGAGGACCTTAGCTTGCAGGGCGGAGGGGAAGCCATCGGCAGGGAAGCCCAGTTCGCCCTTGAACAAAGAGACGACGGATTCAGGGAAGGCAAGGTCCTTGGCCGGGTCGAGGACGTCGGCGGGGTGGAGACCATTGGCGACCATGAAGAGCGCCATGTCACCGACGACCTTGGAGGTGGGCGTGACCTTGATGATGTCGCCAAACAGCAGGTTGACCTGGGCATAGGCCTCGGCGATGTCGGGCCAGCGTGAGGACAGGCCCATGGAGCGCGCCTGCTCGCGCAGGTTGGTGTACTGGCCGCCGGGCATCTCGTGGCGATACACGTCGGAGGTGCCGCTGCGGATGTCGCTCTCGAAGGGGCTGTAGGCGCGGCGCACGTCTTCCCAGTAGTGGGACAGTTCGCGCAGGGCGGCGAGGCTGACCTGGGGTTCACGCGGTGCGCCTTCCAGGGCGGCCACGAGGCTGCCCAGATTGGGCTGAGAGGTGAGGCCGCTCATGGCGTCCAGGGCGCCGTCCACGATGTCGCAACCGGCCTCAATGGCGGCCAGCACGCTGGCACCGGCCAGGCCGCTGGTGTCATGGGTGTGAAAGTGAATGGGCAGGCCAGTTTCTTCTTTCAGGGCCTTGACGAGGGCATAGGCTGCACGGGGACGGCAGACGCCGGCCATGTCCTTGATGGCAAGCAGGTGCGCGCCAGCCTGCTTCAGTTCCTTGGCCATGCGCACGTAATAGGCGAGGTTGTACTTGCTGCGATGGGTGTCGAACAGATCGCCGCTGTAGCAGAGGGCTGCCTCGCACAGGGCGCCGGTCTCGCGGATGGCGTCGATGGCGACGCGCATGTTGTCGACGGCGTTGAGCGAGTCGAAGACGCGGAAGACATCGACCCCGCCCTTGGCTGCTTGCTGGACGAAGTAGCGCACCACGTTGTCGGGGTAGTTGGTGTAGCCGACGGCGTTGGAGGCGCGCAGCAGCATCTGCAGCGGGATGTTGGGAGTGGCCTCACGCAGTTGGGCCAGGCGTTGCCACGGGTCTTCGTTGAGGAAGCGCATGGCAACGTCGAAAGTGGCGCCGCCCCAGCATTCAAGCGAAAACAGGTGCGGCGCCAGGCGGGCATAGTGCGGGGCCACCTTGACCATGTCGTGGGTGCGCATGCGGGTGGCCAGCAGGGACTGGTGGGCATCGCGCATGGTGGTGTCGGTGAGCAGCACCTGAGGTTGGGCCAGCACCCATTGGGCAAAGCCTTCGGGGCCGAGTTCGCGCAGGCGGTCGCGGGTGCCGGTGGGCACGGGTTGGCGCAGGTCGCAGTGGGGCAGGGTGGGCTGCGGCAGGGGCAGCGCGGGGAGTGCGCGGCCCTTCATCTCCGGGTGACCGTTGACACTGACTTCGCCGAGGAAGCGCAGCAGCTTGGTGGCACGGTCGCGGCGGGGATGGAAGCGCAGCAGTTCGGGCGTCTGGTCGATGAAGCGGGTGGTGCATTGGCCGCTGCGGAACAGCGGGTGGTCAATGACGTTTTCTAGGAAGGCCAGGTTGGTGGCGACGCCGCGGATACGGAACTCGCGTAGGGCACGGTCCATGCGGGCAATGGCGTCGTCGGCTGTGGCGCCCCAGGCGGTGACCTTGACAAGCAGTGAGTCGAAGTAGGGGGTGATGACCGCTCCGGCGTAAGCGGTGCCGCTGTCCAGGCGCAGGCCAAAACCGCCGCTGGAGCGGTAGGTGCTGAGGCGGCCGTAGTCGGGCACGAAGTTGCGCTCGGGGTCTTCGGTGGTGACGCGGCACTGCAGGGCGTGGCCGTTGACGCGAATCAGCTCCTGCGGGGGCACGATGGCGCCGGGCTCGCCGATGACGGCGCCTTGGGTGATGGCAATCTGCGCCTTGACCAGGTCGATGCCGGTGACCTGTTCGGTGACGGTGTGTTCGACCTGGATGCGCGGGTTGACCTCGATGAAGTAAAAGGCCCCGGTGTCGGCGTCCATCAGGAACTCGACGGTGCCGGCATGGGTGTAATGCACGGCTTGGCCGATGCGCAGCGCGGCGTCGCACAAGGCTTGGCGTTGGACGTCGTCAAGGTAGGGCGCAGGAGCGCGTTCCACCACCTTCTGGTTGCGTCGCTGAACGGAACAGTCGCGCTCGAACAGGTGCAGCAGGTGGCCGTGGGTGTCTCCGAGGATCTGCACTTCGACGTGGCGGGCACGCTGCACGAGCTTCTCGAGGTAGATCTCGTCGTTGCCGAAGGCGGAGAGAGCCTCGCTGCGGGCCACGGGCATTTGTGTGAGCAGGTCCTGGGCTGTCTCGATGACGCGCATACCGCGTCCGCCGCCACCCCAACTGGCCTTGAGCATGACGGGGAAGCCGATGCGTGCGGCGGCGGCGAGCGCTTCATCCGGGTCGCGGGACAGGGGTGGCGTGGCGGGCATGACAGGCACATCGGCGGCCTCGGCCAGGTTGCGGGCGGAGACCTTGTTGCCCAGCGCGCGCATGACGTCGCTGGTGGGGCCGATGAAGGCGATGCCGGCGGCGGCGCAGGCGTCGGCAAACTCGGGGTTCTCGGAGAGAAAGCCGTACCCAGGGTGGATGGCGTCGACCTTGGCAGCCTGGGCCACGCGGATGATCTCGGCGATGTCGAGGTAGGCCGCGATGGGCTTTTGGCCGACGCCGATGGGATAGCTTTCGTCTGCCTTGAAGCGGTGCAGGGCGAAGCGGTCTTCGGTGGCGTAGACAGCGACCGTGCGGATGCCCATCTCGGTCGCGGCCCGCATGACCCGGATGGCGATCTCACCGCGGTTGGCGACGAGGAGGGACTGGATGGGGGCTCGGTTCATGGTGGGATGTCCAGGCTAGGCGGGGCTCTATGGGGATCTCAGTGGTGGCGCCAAGGTGAAGGGCGCCACGCCCGCCCGTCGGAGGCGACGGGCAGCGAGCAAGGTGACGGGGCGTTGGCTGAGGTGGGTGAGTCGGGGCGCTGGGTCAGTCCGGGGCTGGCCAGGGCTGGGGTGCGGTGGTCTGGCTGGCGAAGAAAGCCCAGCCGAAGCCGACCGACAGCACCACGCCAACGACCAGACCTGCGGCCAGGTGCAGGGCGCTGCCGAACAGGACCGGGGCGACGAAACCACTGATGAGCGCGAAGATCAGCATCTGTACGAAGTTCTGCACGGAGGCGGCGAGACCCCGCATGGTGGGCAACAGGCCTTGGGCTGTCACCGACAACACAGGCATCACCAGGGCCACACCAAAGGTGTAGACAAAGATGGGCAGAACGGCCCAGGGCACGGTGGCCGGGTAGAGCGCACAGTAGCCGAGGTTGACGAGCGCGGCAAGGGCCATCAGGCCCATGCCCAGGGCCAGCAGGGTGTGGGGGGGGAGACGGTGTGCGAGTCGCCCCCCGAGGCCCGAGCCCACCACCATGCCGCCGATCATGGGCACGAACAGCCAGCCGAAGGCCGTCTCCGGCAGGTGCAGCACGTCCATCACGAAGTGGGCGGCCGAGGAGATGTAGAGCGCAAAGCCGCTGAAGGCGAACCCGGCCGACAGCACTCCCAGCATGTAGGGGCGGAAGGTGAGGGCGTGTCGGTAGCTGTGCAACAGCCGCGTCGGATGCAGGGTGTGGCGCTCGCTGCGCGGCAGGCTTTCAGGCAGCCACAGCAGCGTGAGGCCGATCAGCAGCAGGCCGATCACGCACAGCAGCGCGAAGTTGGCCTGCCAGCCCAGGTAGACGTTGAGGTGTCCGCCGATGATCGGCGCGATGGCGGGCGCGACGCCGAACACCATCATGATGTGAGACATCATGCGTTGGGCGGGCGCCCCATGGAGCAGGTCGCGCACGATGGCCTGACCCACGACCATGCCGGCACCGGCCGAGATGCCTTGCAGCAAGCGAAAGACCAGCAGCCAGTTCAGGCTGGGCGCCAGGGACGCACCGACGGACGCCAGAGTGAACAGCAGCAGCGAGGCCAGGATCACCGGCCGACGCCCCAAGGCGTCGGACAGCGGGCCGTAGAACAGGTTCATCACGGCGTAGCCGAAGAGGTAGATGCTCAGCGTCTGCTGGACCGCGACGTCGCCCACGCCGTAGTGTGCTGCGATGCTTGGGAAGGAGGGCAGGTAGGTGTCGGTGGCGAAGGGGCCGAGCATGGCCAGGCCGCCGAGGACCAGGGTGAGGACGAGGGCTTGCATCGGAACAGGATCAGGGTGGGGGGCTGATGTGGGTGGCGACGATGTCGTCGAGAACGCTGCAGACACGTCGCATGAGGTCTTCGCGCTCACGGCTGGGTTGCCAGATGAGGCCGACTTGCAAGGAGATGTTGGGGAGCACGAAGGGCAGCTTGGCGAGCAGGTTCAGGTCGACGAAGCGGTTGGCCAGGGCGTTTGAAAGGACGCCTACGGCGTCGGTGGCGCGCAGGATGCCCACATTGCTCATGTTGGACACCGAGTCGATGTGGCGACGGGGCAGGGTGATGTTGTGCTGCGCGAAGAACTCGTCGATGGCGGCGCGGGTGATGGTGCGCGGCGGCGGCAACAGCAGCGGATATCGGGCCACGTCTTCCCAAGCGATGCGGGCTTGCCTCAGCAGCGGGTGGCCGACGCGAACGACCGAGGTGATCGGGTCTTCGTAGAGGGGGCGGGTGGCGAGGTCGGCAGCGATGTTGGAGTGCGAGAGGTTGCCGATGATGAAGTCGAGCTCGCCCGATCGCAGCTTGGGTAGCAGGGTGCTGGTGGTGCCTTCTTCGACGCGAATGGAGGCGCCGATGGACGTGGCCTCGATCCGCTGGATGAACTGGGGTACGAGGAGGGCCGCTGCGGCCGGCAGCACGCCCATGGAGAGCTTGGCAACTCGGCCTTCGCGGATGTGCTGGAGCTCGTCGTGAGCCTTGTCCATCTCGGCGAGGATGTCGCGGGCGTGACTGATGAGGCTGGCGCCGCGCACGGTGGGTTCCATGCCGCGAATGGTGCGTTTGAACAGTTCGACGTTCAGCTCGGTTTCCAGTGCGGTGAGCGCCTTGGAGACGGCCGGCTGGCTGACGTTGAGGTGCTCCGCCACTTTGCTGACGCTGCGGTGTTCGTCCAACGCCACCAGCATCTGCAGGTGACGGAACTCAAGTTTGGCGACGAGGTTGCCGTTGGGGATGGTCATGGGAATGTGGCCTGGTACTGCTCTGAGGCGACGATCTCAGCAACACATCGAGTGTAGTGAGTCATGGTGTAGCCCGGGCATGCTTCAAGATCCGTTCCGCCAAACGAATCACCGGTGCATCGACCATGGCGCCGTCCACACGGATGGCGCCACCCGCAGCCTGCTGGGCGGCCGCGAGCACCCGCTGTGCCCAGGCTTCCTCGTCCGCGTAGGCGCGGAAGGCGCGGTGCACGGTCTCGATCTGCTTGGGGTGGATGCACATCTTGGCGCCAAAGCCAAAGCGGCGGCTGCGCTGGGTGTCGCGTGTGAGGACTTCGGTGTCATCCACCGCAGCGGTCACGCCGTCCACGGGGGGCGGCAACTGATGGCAGCGCGAGGCGGTGAGCAGGGCCCAGCGTGCGGGGGCGAGCTCGGCCTCGTCCGGGCCACATGCCATGCCGAGGTCCACCTGCAGGTCGAGATGGCCCAGGGCGAGGCGGGCGACTTGGGGGGCGGCGGCGATGGTATTGAGCTGGGCAAAGCCCTGGGCACTCTCGAGCAGGGGCAGCAATGGCAGTCCGGGCAGTTGCGCAGCGACCTCGTGCAGCGCAGTGCCGGATTCGGCTTTGGGTAGCATCAGGGCCAGCAGACCAGGGGCGTGGGAGGAGGATTGCAGATCGCGCAGCAGGGCGAGGTCGGCGGCCCACTCGCTGGTGCCGTGGGGGTTGCTGCGCAGCAGCAGGCGAGCGCGGTCATCGGCGCTCAGACCGGGCCAGGCGGCCCGCAGGGCCTCGCGGGCGCAGGCCTTGCGCTCGGGCGCGACGGCATCTTCGAGGTCGATGATGACGAGGTCGGCGCCGCTGGCCAGGGCCTTGGCCCAGCGCTCGGGGCGGTCACCCGGGACGAACAGGAGGCTGCGCGCCCAGCCGAGGCGTGAGGTGGGGGAGTGGCTCATGCGGTGCGCTCCGGCAGCAGGCGGCCCACGGTGGGCCAGCTGGCGATCTGCCACAGGCGGTCTATGGCTGAGGCCATTTCGGCGGCAGTGGCACCCTGGCTGAAGGCGGACAGGCGCAGGGCCTTGGCGGTCAGCTCCTCGCGACTGAGCGTGTTGCCGGGGTCGCCCTTGGGTTCGTCCACGCGGCCCTCGAAAACGCGCCCGTCTTGGGTGGTCACGGTGACCTTGCCGATCCAGCGGCGTGGGTAGGCGCTGTCCACCTCTTCGTCGAGCACCATGGTGACGCGGTCGCGCAGGGCCTGGGTGACCTCGTCCTGGAAGTGGTGTTCGAACTCGACCAGACCGGCATGCCCGTACTGCGCGACCAGCGCGAGCACGGTGCCCATCGAGAACTTGCTTTGGTGCACCGTGACCGGCTTGACGACGGGGCCGAGCACATCGATGGCGCCTTGGTGCACCCGGGTAGTGACCTGGGCCAGATCGTGGTGGCCCAAGCCGTGCGCCTGCATCACGGCCAGCAGGGCATCGGCGGCCGGGTGGGTGTGGCGGCAGGATGCGTGGTACTTGAACGAGGTCTCGACGGTGGCCCAGCGGGTGACGGGCCCCCCGGTCATGACCTTGTCGAGGCCATCGGTCAGGCGTGCCGGATCGGCGTCGGTGGACATGCCCACGCCCATGCCCTGCGGGCCTTCGAGGATCTCGGCGGCACCGGTGAAGCCTTGTTGGGCCAGCGCGGCCGACATCAGGCCGGCGGCGGCCGCATGGGCGGTATGGAGTTGCTTGCTGTCGGCTGCGGTGCGCAGGAACTCCCACAAGCCGGCCGACTGTGTTCCGGCCGAGCCGAGAGCGTGCTGCATGGCCTTGGCATCGAGCTTCAGCAGGTGGCCCACGGCAGCGGCCGCGGCCAGGGTGCCAACTGTGCCGGTGGTGTGGAAGACACGGTAGTGCGAGCGGCCGAGGAACTCGCCGATGCGGATGCCGACTTCGTAGCCGGCCACGCAGGCGGTGAGCAGGTCGCGACCGGAGGCGCCCAGCGCCTGCGCCATCGCGACGGCAGCGGGGAAGACCACCGTGGCCGGGTGGAAGACCGAGCCGTTGTGTACGTCGTCCTGCTCTGCCACATGCGATGCGGCGGCGTTGGCCATGGCGGCCAGATAGGGGCTGGTGCTGGCGCGGGTGGTGATCACCTCGGCTGGGCCGGTGGCCGGTCCCATCATCTGCGCGAACTGGGTGATCGTGCCCACGGGGCGCGAGCCGTGGCCGGCGACGGCCGAGCCGAACCAGTCCACGAGCAGGTCTTCAATCTTGCGGACGACGGTCTCGGGCAAGTCGTCAAAGCGGAGTTGGGCGGTAAAGGCAGCCAGGGTGGCGCTGGGGTTGCTCATCACAGAGGGTTCCTCAATGGGATCAAAATGGGATCAATCAGATGGCGGACGCATCACGCAGGCGGGCGACAGTGACCTCGTCGCGACCGAGGCTGCTCAAGATGGCATCGGTGTGCTCGCCCAGACGTGGCACAGCGTCCATGCGGTAGTCGAAGCTGCTGTGGCGTCCGGGGGGCAGCAGCGCGGGGATGGTGCCGGCGGGCGAGCCCACCTCGGTCCAGCGTTCGCGGGCCTTCAGCTGCGGGTGGGCCCACAAGCCGGCCATGTCGTTCATCTGGGCGTTGGCGATCTGCGCCTCGTCGAGGCGGGCGAGCACCTGTTCGGACGTGAGGCTGGCGAAGGTGTCGAGAATGATGGTGCGCAGGGCCTGGCGGTTCTGGTTGCGGCGCGCGTTGGCGTCGAAGCGCGGATCGCTGGCCAGCGTGGGGTTCTTCAGCACGGAACTGCAGAAGACCTTCCACTCGCGCTCGTTTTGCAGGCCTAGCATCACCACCTTGCCGTCGCCGGCTTCAAAGGGGCCGTAGGGGTAGATGGTGGCGTGGGCGGCGGCGGCGCGGGCCGGGGGCGGGGCGCCTTCGAAGGCGTAGTACATGGGGTAGCCCATCCACTCCCCCAGCGCTTCGAGCATGGACACGTCGATGTGGCTGCCCACCCCGGTGCGCTGGCGCTGCAGGAGGGCTGCCAGGATGCTGGTGTAGGCGTACATGCCCGCAGCGATGTCGGCGATCGAGTTGCCGGCCTTGCAGGGTTCATCCGGGGTGCCTGTGACCGACAGGAAGCCCGCTTCGCTCTGGATCAGGAGGTCGTAGGCCTTCTTGTCACGGTAGGGGCCGTCTTCGCCGTAGCCGGTGATGTCGCAGCAGATGAGCTGAGGGTGGCTCTCTTTGAGCGATTCATAGCCCAGACCCATGCGTGCGGCGGCACCGGGCGCGAGGTTCTGCACCAGCACGTCGGCATCGCGCAGCAGGTCCTTCAAGACCGCCAGCGCTTCCGGGTTCTTCAGGTCGAGCGTGAGGCTTTCCTTGGAGCGGTTGACCCACACGAAGTGCGAGGCCTCGCCGCGCACGCGCTGGTCGTAAGCGCGTGCAAAGTCGCCCACACCGGGGCGCTCGACCTTGATCACGCGGGCGCCGAGGTCGGCGAGCTGACGGGTGCAGAACGGCGCCGCGATGGCGTGCTCCAGGGAGATGACGGTGATGCCGTCCAGCGGGCGGGTGCGCATGGTGGAGACTCCCTGCAATCAGAAGGACCTGGGCAGGCCCAGGATGTGCTCGGCCACGTAGGACAGGATCAGGTTGGTCGAGATCGGGGCCACCTGATATAGCCGGGTCTCGCGGAACTTGCGTTCGATGTCGTACTCGCAGGCGAAGCCGAAGCCGCCGTGGTACTGCAGGCAGACATTGGCCGCTTCCCAGCTGGCCTTGGCTGCCAGGTACTTGGCCATGTTGGCCTGTGGTCCGCAGGCTTCGTGGGCGTCGAAGCGGCGGCAAGCCTCGTAGCGCATCAGGTTGGCAGCTTCGATCTCGATGTAGGACTCGGCGATCGGGAACTGAACACCCTGGTTCTGGCCGATGGGGCGGCCGAAGACCTCGCGGTCCTTCGCGTAGCGGCTGACGCGGTCGATGAACCAGTAGCCGTCGCCAATGCATTCGGCAGCGATCAGGGTGCGCTCGGCGTTGAGGCCGTCGAGGATGTACTTGAAGCCCTGGCCTTCTTCACCGATCAGGTTCTCGGCCGGGATTTCGAGGTTCTCGAAGAACAGCTCGTTGGTCTCGTGGTTGACCATGTTGGGGATGGGGCGCACGGTGAGACCGGACTTCTCGGCTTTGCGCAGGTCCACCATGAAGATGGACATGCCCTCGGATTTGCGCTTGACCTCGCTGAGCGGCGTGGTGCGGGCCAGCAGGATCATCCAGTCGGAGTGCTGAACGCGCGAGATCCAGACCTTCTGGCCGTTGATGACGTAGCGGTCGCCGCGCTTGACGGCGGTGGTCTTGATCTTGGTGGTGTCGGTACCGGTGGTGGGCTCGGTCACGCCCATGGACTGCAGCCGCCACTCGCCGCTGGCGATCTTGGGCAGGTAGAAGCGCTTCTGCGCATCAGAGCCATGGCGCAGCAGGGTGCCCATGTTGTACATCTGGCCGTGGCAGGCGCCCGAGTTGCCGCCGCTGCGGTTGATCTCTTCCATGATGACCGAGGCCTCGGTCAGACCCAGGCCCGAGCCGCCGTACTCCTGAGGGATCATGGCGGCAAGCCAGCCGGCTTCGGTCAGCGCGTTGACGAAGGTTTCGGGGTAGGTGCGTTGCTCGTCGATCTTGCGGTGGTATTCGTCGGGGAACTGGGCGCACAGGTCACGGACGGCTTCGCGGATGTCGGGGAAGGTTTGGTCGGCAGGAGACATGGCAGGGGTGAATCGAAAGAGGTCAGAAGGGGGTGAGATGGGGTGAGATCAGGCCAGTTCGGCGCTGGCCTGCATGGTCAGCCAGCCTTCATGGTCATGGGCCCAGAGCTGGACCTCGCGACCGTCGGCAGAGGGGCTGCCGCACACGGTGAAGGCATGGATGTCGAAAATGGGACGCACGGCCTTGAACCGGAAGTTCAGGACCTGAGCCTGAGGTGCATGGCGACGGACCAGATCCAGCAGCAGCGTGGCGATCAAGGGACCGTGCACGACCAGGCCGGGGTAGCCTTCGGCCTCGGTGGCGTACGGGCGGTCGTAGTGGATGCGGTGGCCGTTGAAGGTGAGGGCCGAGTAGCGAAAGAGCAGGGCCTCGTCGGCATGGATGTTGCGCTGCCAGGGCGCATCCCGTTCGGCGGCGGTAGGCGCGGGCGTGGGGTCACCAGCTTGCAGCGACGCGCGGTAGACCAGGTCCTGGGTCTCGGTGATCGCCAGGCCGCTTGCGTTGTGCACCTCATGCACCACCTGCACGAACACCAGGTCGCCGGTGCGGCCCGCCTTGTGGGTGACGGAGGCAATGCGTGACACCCGCTGCACGGCATCGTCTACCCGCAAGGGGTTGTCGAGTTGCCAGCCGATCTGGCTGCCCGCCCACATGCGGCGGGGCAGGGGCACGGGTGGCAGAAAGCCACCGGTGCGGGCGTGTCCATCGGCACCGATTTCACACTGAAGGTGCTGGGGCAGGAAATACAACCAGTGGCTCAAGGGCGGCAGGTGGGTGCCTGCTGACACCATGGCATCGGCGTGGTCGAGCGTGGCGTGCCAACGGCGCAGGGCCGAAGCCTGCACGTCATCGCTCAGGGTTTCGGTTTGGCCCAGCCAGGTCTGCAGATGCGTGAGGGTGGCCGGGTCCAGCGTGCGGTCGTTCATGGTGTGATGCCAAGAGAGGATGAGGCCATCATGCAAGCCCCATCCCGCATGCACAATCACAGATTTCTGGAGTGAGCCTTCGGTTATGCTGAAGGCTTGTTGGGTGACGGAGTAAGCCGGTGCATTTTGATCTTCAGGATCTCAGGCTGTTTGTTCGGGTGGCCGAGTCGGGTAGCTTGACGCGAGCTGCCAGCTTGCAGCATGCCTCTTTGGCTGCGGTGAGTGCGCGCATCAAGGCGCTGGAAGCTCAGGTGGGCATGGACCTGTTGGTGCGTCAGGCGCGCGGCGTCAAGCTGACACCTCCAGGCGATGCGTTCTTGCACCATGCGCGTGTGATGCTGCGACAACTGGAGTCCCTGCGCTCGGATCTTCAGGAGTACGGTGGGGGCCTGCGCGGGCATTTGCGGGTGCACGCCAATACGACGGCGGTGTCAGACATCCTGCCGGACGTGCTGGCCGGCTACCTGGCCGATCATCCCAGGGTCAACGTGGACCTTCAAGAAAAACCGAATGCTGAAATCGCCAGTGGGGTGCTGGACGGTCGCTGCGATTTGGGCATCGTGGCAGGGCAGGTCGACCCGCTGGGCCTGCAGGCGATCCACTTCAGCACCGACCGGCTGGTGTTGGCGGCCTCACGAAAGCACCCGCTCGCGCGCCGCAAGGCGGTGAGCTTTGCCGAGGTGATCAACGAAGACATGGTGGGCATGCACCAGGGCAGCACCTTGCAGAACTTTCTGGAAGGTGAGGCCCATCGGCTGGGCAAATCGCTCAAGCTGCGGATTCAACTGAGCAGCTTCGATGCGATGTGCCGCATGATCGGCGCTGGGGTCTGTGTGGGTGTGGTGCCAGAGAGCACAGCACGCCGCAATCAGGACAGCTTGCGCATCGCACTGGTGCGCTTGACCGATGCCTGGAGTGTGCGCGAGCGCTTCATCCTGGTGCGAGACCGCGCCAGCTTGCCCGGCTATGCACAGGACCTGATCGCGACACTGGAGCGCCGTTACCAGAACTCGTGATGATGCAAGGGCTGGGGTTCGAACTGCATCGGCCATCTTGGAGCCTGTGCTTCGGCTTCACCTGTGGCGATCATCTGGGTACATTCGCGCAGCACCATGTGCACGAGCTTGAGCTCCATCGCCATGTGGCGCTCGCGCATCCAGATGGCACCGATGCGCATGCGCGTGTCGCTCAGGCTCAGTGGCAGGCGCGCCAGCAAGCCGTCGTTTGCGAACTGTTCGGCCACATCGCGCGAGAGAAAGGCGATCGAGTCGGTGGCCTGCAGCACGCCCACATTGGTCATGATGGACGACGAATCGACCTGCAGGCGCGAGATCTGGATGGCGTTCTGGGTCAGGAAGGCATCAATGTGCTGGCGGATCTGGGTGCCTTGCGGTGACAGGATCACCGGGTACTGTTCCAGCACGCTCCAGTCGAGCAAGCGCCGCTGGGCGAGCGGGTGATCGCGGCGCACGGCGAGCACCAGTTCATCTTCATACAGCAGTTCGTGCATGAGGTCTTCGCTCAGCGGGCGACGCGGCAGGATGCTGATGGCCAGATCGAGGCTGCCAACACGCAGATCATGCACCAGGCTGGAGATGGTGCCCTCGCGCACGGACACGGCGAGCGGCATGGCTTCCGCCTCAAGCTTGGCCACGAAGCGTGGCAACAGCGCTGCCGTGACAGAGGGGCTCACACCCAGGCTCACTCGCGGGATACGACCTTCTTGCAGGTCACGCAACTCTTCCTGCGCATTAAGCAGGCGGTTGAGCACCTGCCGCCCATGACGGATCAGGCAGGCGCCGTGTTCTGTGGGCTCGATGCCATGGGCGTTCGTCACGAACAGCGGTGCTTCCAGTGAGTCTTCCAGACCGCTCAGCATCTTGAGCAGTTGTGCTTCCTTGAGGCCCAGGAACATCGCCGCGCGTGGCACGGATCGAAAGTCCTCGAGTGCGACCAGCACCTGGAAATGTCGGATCTTGAGGTTGGCGCGGATGTACCAGTCGAGTAAAGCCATGGGTCTTCCGTGTTGAAGGGGCCGAGGTTACGTGCGCAAGTTCTGTGCCGCATTGGGGATACCCCCCGGTCGATATAACTGCCTCCGTTTTTTTCGGTGCCAACGATTCATTAGACGCTGTTTGCACCGGCTGACACCATGCGACCACGCACTGAGAACAACCACTTCATTGCGTTGAATGCCCCATCCCTATTGGTTCTGTAATGGTTTCTCTACTTTCGGGAACATGACGATGCTGAATGCCAAGATGATTTTGAAGGGTGCTGCTTTGGGCAGCTTGCTGGCTTGTGCCGTGAGCGCGCAAGCGGCCAACTGGTACCCCCTGACCTTGAACTCCACCAAGGACGGCAAGACCATGCAGGTGCCGTACTCGCCGCTCGCCAAGGCTTCCAAGCCCTGGATGGTGTGCGTGTCCTTTCCGCACATGAAGGACCCCTTCTTCCTGGCTGCCAACTACGGCATCGTCGAAGAAGCCAAGCGTCTGGGCGTGCGCGTTCAGGTGATGGACGCCGGCGGCTACACCCAGGTGAGCAACCAGATTTCGCAGATTGAAAACTGCGCGGCCGGTGGCGCCGATGCGGTGGTGATGGTGGCCATTGCGGCCGACGGCATGAACAACGTGCTGGCCAATCTGAAGAAGAAGAACATTCCCGTAGTCGACGCCATCAACGGTGTGACCTCCAAGGACACCGGCGTGCGCGTGCTGACCAGCCCGCGTGACGAAGGTCTGCGTGCGGGCCAGTACCTGGCCAAGAAGTACCCCAAGGGTGGCAAGCCGGTGAAGGTGGCCTGGCTGCCGGGTCCAGCCGGTGCAGGCTTCGTGGAGGCCTTCAACGCCGGCTTCCATGAAGGCATCAAGGACAGCGCCGTGGTTGTGGTCGAAACCAAGAACGGCGATGTGGGCAAGGAAGTCCAGGCCCGTCTGGTCGAAGACCTGCTGCAGACCCACAAGGATCTGGACTATCTGGTGGGCACCGCCGTGATGGCCGAGTCGGCTGTACCGCTGCTGCGCGCCCGCAACCTGCAAGACAAGGTCAAGCTGCTGTCGGTCTACATGACCCCTGGCGTCTATCAAGGCCTCAAGAGCAAGTCGATCGAAGCGGCTGGTAGCGCGCCCGTGGTGCTGACGGCCCGCATCATGCTGGACTCTGCTGTGCGCCTGCTGGAGAACAAGGTCGAGCACACCGACATTGGCACGCTGGGCAGCGTCTTCACACAGAGCGACGTCGCGAAACTGCAGCCTGACACCGTGCTGGCACCCGCCTCGTTCAAGCCTGTCTTCCGCTTCGGTGGCAAGTGAGCCTTTGAACGTGGACTGCTGAACCCTCTGAGAGACCTGTCACCATGCTTCATCCCACCCGCGTCGATGTGGTCGAGCAGCCTGTGCTGCAAGCTCATGGCCTGAGCAAACGCTACGGCCAGCATCTGGCACTCCATGACGTCAGCTTCAGCGTGTGCGCCGGCCAGGTACATGTGCTGTTCGGCGAGAACGGGGCTGGCAAGTCCACCCTGATCTCGATGTTGGCGGGCGCCCGTGAGCCCAGCGAGGGGGAGATCGAGGTGGCAGGTTTCCGGGGCGCGTTCCGCTCCGTGTCCGAGTCCCGACAACACGGCGTGCGCGCCGTGTTCCAGGAGTTCTCGCTGATCCCGATGTTGAGCGTGGCCGACAACATCACCCTGGGTGAAGAGCCTCTGACGGGCGGGGTGATCCTGTCGCCCAGCAAGGCACGGGATGAGGCTCAACGGTTGATCCAGTTGCTGGGTTTCGATCTGGACCCGGATGCCCGTGTGGAAACCTTGCCGCGTGGCAAGCAGCAGATGGTGGAAATCTGCAAGGCGTTGCGTCATCGTCCGAAAGTGCTGATTTTGGACGAGCCCACTGCGTCTCTGTCCGAGCACGATGCGCAGTCTCTGTTCAAGCTGGTGCGCCAGCTCAAGGAGCAGGGCACGGCCATCATCTACATCACCCACCGGATGCACGAGATCCCGCTGCTGGGCGACGAGGTGACGGTGTTGCGCGATGGTCGGCTGGTGGCCACGGTGCCGGCTGCCACGCCCGAGGGCAAGCTCATCGAGCTGATGACCGGCCGCACGATGGCCAAGATCTACCCGGTGCTGCGCGACGAGTTTGGCCCGGAGCGCCTAGTCATGGACCATGTGACCCTGCGTCACCAAGTGGGTCAGGTCGCGGTGCGCGATGCCAGCCTGCAGGTGCGCGCTGGTGAGATCGTCGGCATCGCCGGTCTGGTGGGATGTGGCAAGAGCGAGTTGGCGCAGGCCTGCTTCGGCCTGCACCGCCTGCAAAAGGGCGAGATTCGTCTGGATGGTCAGGCGCTGCGCCTGCGCCGCCCGGCCGATGCGATCGCCAGCAAGATCTGGTACAGCCCGTCCGACCGCAAGAACGAAGGTTTGGCGCTCGGCCGGCCGGCGCGCGAGAACATGTCGCTGTCGGGGCTGGTGTGGGGTTCGTTTGCGAGCCGCTGGCTCAAGCCCAAGCGTGAACGCGCCATGCTGCACGACGTGGCAGGCCGTGTGGAGTTTCCCAAGCAACGCCTCAGTGAGCCGGTGGGCAACTTCTCCGGTGGCAACCAGCAAAAGGTGCTGTTGGCCAAGGGCTTGGCGCAAGACATCGAGGTCTACCTGTTCGACGAGCCCACGGTGGGCGTGGACATCGGCGCGCGCCTGGCGATCTACCAGTGCCTCGGTGAGCTGAGTGCGGCGGGTGCCGCCATCGTGATGGTGTCGTCCGACCTGCCCGAGCTGATGGGCATGACGCACCGGATGCTGGTGATGAACGAAGGTCGCATCGTCGCGGAGTTCCAGCGCGCCGAGTACGACGAGCACCGCATTCTCGAAAAGTTTTTCTGATTCTTCCAAGGACTTGCCATGCAATCCCCTCCTACTGCCACCGCTACCCTGTCCGTGACACCGGAAGCCAGCGCACCGTCCTTCAAGCTGTTGCCCTGGCTGCAGCGTAACCGCCAGCAACTGGCGCTGCCCGTGATGTTCGTGGCCGCACTGATCTGGTTCTCCTGGCAGGCGCCCGGCTTTCTGTCGGGGGACAACCTCACCAACGTGTCACGCCAGTCGGTCTACCTGCTGATCGTGGCCCTGGGCCAGCTCATCGTGCTGATCTGCGGCGGTTTGGATCTGTCCGTCGGTGCGGTGGTGTCACTGACCTCGGTGGTCAGTGCCACGGTGATGGCCGCGGTGTACGCCGCGATGCCTGATTCGCCAGGTTTGGCGATTGCCGCGGGGCTGCTCTCTGGTGTGATCATCGCCTTGCTCGTGGGTGTCATCAACGGCATCGGGGCCACCTGGTTCAAGATCCCGCCCTTCATGATGACGCTGGGCCTGTCCTCGGTGCTGTTCGGCATCACTTTGCTGGTCAGCGGTGGTGTGCCCATCTACGGTCTGCCGCCTGAGCTGGGCCAGATCTTCGGTTACGGCCAGTTCGCCGGCATGCCCATCCCGTCGCTGGTGGCCCTGCTGCTCGTCGTGCTGACCTATGTGCTGCTGGAGTGGTCGCGTTTTGGTCGTCACCTGTATGCCACCGGTGGCAATGCCCGCGCCGCCGAGCTGTCGGGCGTGAACACCACGAGCGTCACCATCATCGCCTTCGTCCTGTCGAGCCTGATGGCCATGCTGGCCGGCATCCTGCTGACCGCCCGCCTGGACACCGGCGAGTCGAACATCGGCGCCAGCCTGCCCCTTGAGTCGATTGCGGCCTGCGTGATCGCCGGCGTGAGCCTGGCCGGTGGCCAGGGACGCACCTTCACCGTGTTGATCGGCACCTTGCTGATCATGCTGGTTCAAAACGGCCTGAACCTGATGCAGGTCGGTGCCTATGCCCAAACCATGTCCATCGGCGCGATCCTGATTTTCGCCATGGCCCTGTCCCGTCATTGACCCCCACGGTCCCTGACCTTTCTTCTCAACCCCCCTGTCTGTTCCCCACTGACTTTACCGAGCGAGACACATCATGAATGCACCCATGAACAAAGCTGCGCTGATTCCTTACACCGGCAAGGAATACCTCGAGAGCCTCAACGACGGCCGCGAAGTCTGGATCTACGGCGAGCGTGTCAAGAACATCGCCGAACACCCGGCCTTCCGCAACTCGGCCCGCATGGTCGCGCGTTTCTACGATTCGCTGCATGACCCGGCCCGTCGCGACGTCCTGACGACCGAAACCGAATGGGGTGGCTACACCCACCGCTACTTCCGCGCCCCGATGAACGTGGCCGAGCAAGTGGCCGCCCGTGACGCCGTGGCCGAATCGCAGCGCATCTCGTACGGCTGGATGGGCCGCTCGCCCGACTACAAGGGCTCCTTCCTGGCCACGCTGGGCGCCAACGCCGCCTTCTACAAGGGCTATGAAGCTAACGCCACGGCCTGGTACCGCAAGGCCCAGGAACGCACCGCCTACATCAACCACGCGATCATGAACCCGCCGGTGGACCGCGACAAGCCGTCGGCCGACACCAACGACGTGTTCATCCGCGTCGTGCGTGAAACCGACGCTGGCATCTATGTGAGCGGCGCCAAGGTGGTGGCCACGGCTTCGGCCCTGACACACTTCACCTTCGTGGCCCACGCCGGTCAGATCCCCATCAAGGACGGTTCCTACGCCCCCGTCTTCATCGTGCCCACCGGCGCCCCCGGCGTGAAGATGATCTCGCGCATGTCCAACGAGCAGCGTGCTGCCGTGATGGGCAGCCCGTTCGACTACCCGCTGTCCTCGCGCATGGACGAGAACGACGCCATCCTGGTGCTGGACAACGTGTTCGTGCCGTGGGAAGACGTGTTCATGCACAACAACGTGGACCTGGCCAACCGCTTTGCGCCGGACTCCGGCTTCAACGCGCGCGCCGCCATGCACGGTTGCACCCGTCTGGCCGTCAAGCTGGACTTCATGACCGGCGTGCTGTCCAAGGCGCTGAGCATCACCGGCAGCAAGAGCTTCCACGGTGTGCAGTCGCGCTTCGGTGAAGTCGTCGCCTGGCGCAACACGATGTGGGGCCTGTCCGACGCCATGGCCAAGAGCAATGTGCCCTGGAACGGCATGGTGCAGCCGGATGCACGTTATGGCGCCGCCTACCGCACGATCTCGCAGATCGCCTTCCCGATGATCAAGCAGATCATCGAAGCCAGCGTCTCCAGCGGCCTGATCTACCTGCCTTCGCACGCCGACGACTTCAAGACGCCGGAGCTGCGTGGCTACCTGGACCGCTTCGTGCGCGGCTCGGGTGGTGTGGATGCCGTTGAGCGCGTCAAGGTCATGAAGCTGCTGTGGGACTGCATCGGCACCGAATTCGGTGGCCGCAGCGAGCTGTACGAGATCAACTACCTGGGCTCCAACGACGTGACCCGCCTGGCCAATCTGTGGGAAGCCCAGGGCAGCGGCGACATGGCCAACATGGAAGCGCTGGTGGACCGTTGCATGGGCGAGTACGACCTTGACGGTTGGACCACCCCTGACCTCATCAACAACGACGACGTCAGCTTCCTGCGCAACAAGAAGGCCTGATCGACGACTGCACGCACCCAAGGAGTTTTGACGATGCCCACCGCCATCGACGTTGCCTACGTCGTCTACCAGGCCACCGATCTGGACCGCATGGAAAGCTTCATGCAGGACTTCGGTCTGGTCACTGCCGAGAAGCGCGGCGACGCGCTGTACATGCGCGGCGCCTCCTCGGCCCCCTTCATCCACGCGACCCGCAAGGGCGCGGAGAACCGCTTCATCGGCGGTGCGATGCAGATGGCCTCGAAGGCCGATCTGGAGGCCCTGGCGGCTTTGCCGGGTTCGTCGGCGGTGGAGCCCATCACCGACCTGCCCGGTGGCGGATGGCGCGTGCGCATGCACACCCCGGACGGCGTGCCGCTCGATGGGGTGTGGGGGCAGACGCCATCGGCATCCTTGCCCCTGCGAGAGCCCAATGCCTTCAACGCGGGCACGGTGAAAACGCGTGTCAACTACTCCTTGCGCCCCAAGCGCGAGCCAGGTCTGGTGCTGCGCATCGGTCACTTCGGCCTGCGCTGTTCCAGCCACGACGACACGCTGACCTGGTTCCGTGAACGCTTCGGCGTGCTGGATTCGGACTACCTGTGCGTGCCCGGCGACGAGAGCAAGGTGATCGGCACCTTCCTGCGTTTCAACCAGGGTGAGACGCCGGTGGACCACCACTTCATGCTGATCACCCAGTCGCGCAACCCGGCCGACACCGGTGTGCATCACTGCAGCTTCGAGATGCAGGACATCGACGCGTTGATGGGCGCCCACGACTACCTCCTGGAGCGTGGTCACAAGCTGGAGTGCGGCGTCGGCCGCCACCTGGTGGGAAGCCAGATTTTCGACTACTGGCACGACTCCTTCGGCTTCCGGGTCGAGCACTACACCGATGGGGACGTCTCCAACATCCACTACCAGCCCGTGCGTTATGCCGTGGCGGCGGACGAGACGACCCAGTGGGGCATGCAGCCTCCCAAGACGTTCTTTGACTGAGTTTTCCCTTCCTCCTGATCTCAACCCTTGTCGAAAGGTTTTCCATGTCCTTGAAGAAGCAACGTTTCATCTCTCCCGATGTCGCTGAATACCCTCCTGGCCACTGGTCCAACTGCATCCGCGTTGGCGACCAGATCTGGCTGTCAGGCTTCACATCACGCGCCAATGACCTGAAGACCATTCAGGGCGAAGGCAGTGCTTACGAACAAGCCAAGGTCATCTTCCAAAAGATCAAGAGCTGTTTGGAAACGGCGGGTTCGGGTCTGGACGATGTGGTCAACATGACCATCTTCGTGGTCAACATGGCCGACAACAAGGAAATCTGGCGCGCTCGCCAGGAGTTCTTCACCGGCGACTTCCCTTGCTCGACCCTGGTGCAAGTTTCGAGCTTGGCCCAAGGCGACATCAAGCTGGAAATCCAGGCGGTGGCCATGGCCGGTAGCGGCAAGGCCTGAGCCGCCTGATTGATTGTCATTGCGTTTGGAGTTTGTCATGCCCCCCATCGAACTGAAACACACAGAAGCCAGTGCGACCGTCGCGCCAGCCTCTCCGTTCACGTCCAGAGATTTTCGGGATGCGATGGGGCGGTTTGCCGCCGGCGTGGTGGTGATCACGACCAAAGTGGGCGAAGACGCCCACGCCATGACGGCCACGGCCTTCATGTCGGGCTCGCTGGAGCCGCCACTGGTCATCGTGTCCATCGCGCACACCGCGCGCATGCACGACAAGATCAAGGACTCCGGCGTGTTCGGCGTCAGCATCCTGGGCAGCCGCCAGCAGACGGCGAGCAACCACTTTGCGGGCCGTGGTGTCGAAGGCTATGCGCCGACATTCGAGTTCCTGAGCGGTGTGCCCGTGTTGGCCGAGGCCGATGTGCAGCTGACCGCCGATGTGCGCCACAGCTACGCTTGCGGCGACCATACGCTGTACGTGGGCGAGGTCCGTCACGTGATCAACGCGCCGAGCGAACCCCAGCCGCTGGTTTACCACAAGGGCCGCTACGTCCAGGTGCAGGCTGCGGCGTGAGGCACGGATGAACGCATTGTCGCTGTCTCCCTCGTCTTGCGGGATCGGCGCGCCCTTGCCGCGCCGTGAAGATGTGCGCATGGTGACCGGTCGCGGTCGCTATGCCGATGATGTGCGCATGCAGGGCCAGGCCTATGGCTATGTGCTGCGCTCGGATGTGGCGCATGCGCGCATCCGGCGTCTCGATGTCAGCGGGGCGCTGGCCGTCCCCGGCATTCTGGCCGTGCTCACGGCCGACGACTATGCGCAAGATGGCTGGGGCGACATCCCCTGCCTGAGCATCCCGCCCACCATCACGGGCAAGACCTATCACGCCACGCCGTTTCCCCCGCTGGCCCAGGACCGCGTCGTGGCCATCGGTTCGGGCGTGGCCTTTGTCGTGGCCGAATCGCTGGCCGCGGCGATGGACGCGGCCGAGCAGATCGTCGTCGAGTACGAGAGCCTGCCTGCCGCGCCCACCGTGGAATACGCCATCGCGCCGGGCGCACCGCTGGTGTGGCCTCAGGCCGAGGGCAACCGCTGCTTCGTGCACGAGCTGGGCGATGCGGCGAAGACGGAGGCCGCGTTCGCGCAGGCCGACCGCGTCGTGCGCGCTCGCATCCGCAGCCAGCGCGTGGCGGGCAACCCGCTGGAGCCGCGTACCTGCCTGGGCCATTACGACCAGGGCACGCAGCGCTGGCACCTGACCAGCTCCACTGCCAACCCGCACCGCATCCGCCTGCTGCTGGCCGAACACGTGATCCGTGTGCCGGCCCATCGCATCCACGTGGTTGCCGGTGACGTGGGCGGGGGCTTTGGCACCAAGGGCGGCATCTACCCCGAAGAGATCCTGGTGGTGTGGGCCGCGCAGCGCGTGGGCCGTCCGGTGAAGTGGGTGTGTGACCGCAGCGAAGCCTTCCTGTCTGACTTCAACGGCCGTGACCAGATCGCCGATGCCGAGATGGCCCTGCGTGCCGATGGCACCGTGCTGGGTCTGCGCGTGGTGCTGAACCACAACCTGGGCTGCCAGCTCGGCCCCTCGACCGCACACCCGCCGCTGGTGGGCTCGCGCATGCTGTCGGGCGTGTACGCCTTCCCGGCCATGCACGTCACCATCCAGGGCATCTTCACGCACAGCCGCACGCTGACCACCTACCGTGGTGCCGGACGTCCCGAGTCCACCCTGGTGGTCGAGCGCATGCTGGAGCTGGCTGCGGCCGAGCTGGGCATGGACCCGGTCGAGATCCGCCGCCGCAACTTCATCCAGCCCGAGCAGATGCCTTACCGCACGGCCATCGGCGAGACCTATGACTGTGGCGAGTTCGAGGCCATCCTCGATGAGGCCCTGGTGTTGGCCGACTGGAACGGTTTCGAGCAGCGTCGCAAGGCCAGCGAGGCCAAGGGCCTGTTGCGTGGCCGTGGCCTGTCGATGTACATCGAGGTGTGCGCCACCATCAGCGATCGCATGGAGATCCGCTTCGATGCGACCGGTGGTCTGACCATCCTGGCTGGCACCTTCTCGTATGGTCAGGGTCACGAAACGAGCTACCCCCAGATGATCCACGAGTGGCTGGGGGTACCAATCGATCGCATCCACTTCCTGCAGGGCGACACCGACAAGATCGCCAACGGCCGCGGCAGCTTCGGTTCGCGTAGCATGACGGTGGGGGGCTCGGCGCTGAAAGCCGCGTGCGACGAGGTCATCGACAAGGGCCGCCGTGTGGCCGCCATCTTGCTGGACGTGCCCGAGACCGCCTTGCGCTTCGACCGGGGCGTGTACGACGTCGAGGGCAGCGACCAGCAGATCACGCTCGACCGCGTGGCGCGCACCACCTACGCCTGGGGCACGCCCAAGTCCTTGCCGGCCGATCTGTGGAACGGCCTGGAAGGCCGGGGCTTCTTCAACGCCAACCCGCAGAACTACCCGAACGGCTGCTACCTGGCCGAGGTCGAGGTCGACCCCGAAACCGGTGTGGTGACGCTGGATGCCGTGTCCGCCGTGGACGACGTGGGCACGGTCATCAACCCCCTGGTGCTGGAAGGTCAGATCCATGGGGGCATCGCACAAGCCGCCGGCCAGGTGCTCAAGGAAAAGATCGTGCATGCGCCCGATGGGCAGCTGCTGACCGGCTCCTTCACCGACTACGCCATGCCGCACGCGGGCGACTTCCCGCGCTTCAAGCTGGCCATGCACCCGGTGCCCACGCGCACCAATCCCCTGGGGGTCAAGGGCGGCGCCGAGACGGGCACCGTCGGCCTGCCGCCCGCGATCGTGACCGCCATCCTCGACGCCCTCAAGCCCCTGGGCATCACCGACATCGAAACGCCCGCCACCCCGCTGGTGGTGTGGCAAGCCATCCAGGCGGCGCGTGCCGCCCGGACTGTGGAGAACACGCAATGAACCTGTACATGGTCTACCGACTGGACCGCACCGACGGCCAGGCCCCCGCCATCCGCGAGGCCGTGCGCCCCGCCCACCGCGCCTACATGGACCGCTTCAGCGCCCGCGTGCGCCTGGGCGGCCCGGTGCTGGACGCCCATGGCCAGGGCTGTGGTGGCCTGATGGTGATCGAAGCTGAGAACGAAGACGAGGTCCGCGCCATGGTGCAGGACGATCCCTTCGAGCAGGCCGGCCTGTCGGCGCACATCGACATCCGTCCCTTCCGCTGGCAAACCAAGCGCCCGGCTGATCTGCCCCCCCTGTAAAGCACGCGAAGAGAGAGGACCACGGCCATGGAGCTGAGTGGAGCACAAGTCATTCCCCAGCCGCGTGAGCGCGTCTGGGCCGCCCTGATGAGCCCGGCCATCCTGCAGGCCGCCATCCCGGGTTGCGAAGCCATTGAAGACCAAGGGCAGGGCGTGTTCGCCGTGACCGTGATGGCCGCAGTGGGCCCTGTCAAGGCCCGTTTCAAGGGCCGTCTGCAACAGCTCGACTTGCAGGCCCCCACGCGCTACACCCTGAGCTTCGAAGGCAACGGCGGCATGGCCGGCTTCGCCAAGGGCAGCGCCGAGGTGGGCCTGGAAGCCATCTCCGAGAACGAGACCAAGCTGGTGTATCGCACCCAGGCCGACATCGGTGGCCGTCTGGCCCAGATCGGTTCGCGTCTGGTCGATGCGGCGGCGGCGCACATGTCCAAGCAGTTCTTCGAGCGCCTGGTGCAGGCCATGCAGGCGCCCGCGCCCCAGGCTGCGGTCGCGGCCCCGGTGGCCCCTGCCGGCGGCACTCCTTTGGCAGCCTCGATCCCGGTGGCCGCGCCCGTCGCGGTGGCGGCACCGGTGTCCGTCGGCGGCACCGGCCTGGGTTCGGTCGTCAGCGTGCAGATGCCGGCGTGGACCTGGGCGTTCACCGTCAGCGTCATCGCCTTGCTGGCCGCGTATCTGGGCACGCACTGACCCGTTCGGATCGCTGACACGCTGAAAGCAGGTTTCCCATGTCCCAGATTTCCATCACCGTCAACGGCATCGTGCAGACGCACGAGGTCGAGCCCCGCACCCTGCTGGTCAAGTTCCTGCGTGAGCACTGCGGCCTCACCGGCGCCCATGTGGGCTGCGACACCACACAGTGCGGCTGCTGCACCGTGCACCTTGATGGCCGTGCCGTGAAGTCCTGCACCATGTTGGCCGTGCAGGCCGATGGCGGTCAGGTCACCACCATCGAAGGGCTGGGTTCGCCCACCCAGATGCACCCGATGCAGGAGGCCTTCCAGCAGCACCACGCGCTGCAATGCGGCTACTGCACCCCCGGCATGATCATGCAGGGCGTGGACATCGTCCGCCGCGGCCTGGCCGGGGACGAACGTGTCATCCGCCATGAGCTGGAGGGCAATCTGTGCCGCTGCACCGGCTACCAGAACATCGTGGAGGCGATCGCCGATGTCGGCCGCCGCTGCCCTGAGTCCTGTGGCGGCGCACGCCGCACCGCCGAGGTCTGAGCATGGTGGATTTTGACTACGTCAAGCCGGCCACCCTGGCCGAGGCCCTGGCCCTGCTGCGTGCCGACCCCGAGGCCAAGCCCCTTTCGGGTGGCCAGACCCTGATCCCCACCCTCAAGCAGCGCCTGGCCCGGCCCAGCCTGCTGGTCGACCTGCAGGCCCTGCCCGAGCTGCGCGGCATCGAGGTCAGCGACACGCACGTCAGCGTGGGCGCCATGACCCGCCACGCCGAGACCGCCTCGCACTCCGGCATCGCGGCGGCCATCCCCGTTTTGACGCACCTGGCCAGCGGCATCGCCCACCCCCAGGTGCGCCATGTGGGCACCATGGGCGGCTCCATCGCCAACAACGATCCGGCGGCCGACTATCCTGCGGCCCTCGTCGGCCTGGGGGCCGAGGTGCAGACGACGGAGCGCGTGATCCCGGCCGACGAGTTCTTCACGGGCCTCTACAGCACCGCGCTGACCCACGGCGAGCTGGTGCTGCGCATCTGCTTTCCGCGCCCCTTGCGCGCGGGCTATTGCAAGATGCCCAACCTGGCCTCGGGCTATGTCACGACCGGCTGCTTCATCGCCGAGACCGCACCGGGCGTGGTCCGTGTTGCCGTCAATGGTGCCGGCCCGTGCGTCTTCCGCCATCGCGAGATGGAAGCGGCCTTGTCGGCCGACTTCTCACCCACGGCCTTGCGCACCTGCACCCAATCTGCCGAAGGCTTGAATGCCGACCTGCACGCCACCGCTGCCTACCGCGCCCAACTGGTGCTGGTGGCGGCCCGGCGTGCCCTCGACATGGCCTTGCGCACCCCCATTTGAACCGAGGAGCACAACATGAAATGGATGTCATTCGCCACCCCGATGGGGAGCAGTTTCGGGGTCGTCCAGGGCGACCACATCATCGACATCGGAATGCGTCTGGGCCCCACTTGCCCGGACCTGCGCACCGCCTTGCGTGCCGGCCCGCTGGAGCGTTTTTCCGCCCTGGTGGCAGGCGCGACGCCGGACCACCACGTCAATGACGTGATGTTCCTGCCCGTCATCCCCAACCCCGGCAAGATCCTGTGTGCCGGCCTGAACTACGTGGCGCACCGCGTCGAAGGCCAGCACAAGACCGAAGCTGCCGTGCCGCCTTTCTTCACCCGCTTTGCGCAGTCACAAGTGGGGCACGCTCAGCCCATGGTGTGCCCGCGTGAATCGACCCAGTTCGACTACGAGGCCGAACTGGCCGTGGTCATCGGCCGTGCGGGCCGTCGCATCGCCGAGGCCGATGCCCTGAGCCACATCGCCGGCATCAGCTGCTACAACGACGGCTCCGTGCGCGATTGGCAGCTGGCTTCCGGCCAGTGGACGCCGGGCAAGAACTTCCCGGCCACCGGCGCCTTCGGCCCCTGGATGGTGACGAGCGACGAACGCGCTCCGGACAGTGTGCTCAGCCTGGTTTGCCGCCTCAACGGCGTCGAGATGCAGCGCACCACCACCGATCTGATGATGTTCAACATCCCGCAGCTCATCGCGTTTTGCTCCACCTTCACCACGCTGGAGCCGGGTGATGTCATCGTCACCGGCACCCCCGGTGGCGTGGGCCTGCGTCGTGATCCGCAGGTGTGGATGAAGCACGGCGACGTGGTCGAGATCGAACTCGAAGGCGTCGGCATTTTGCGCAACCCCATCGTCAAGGAAGCCGCATGAGCCAGCCCGCCCCGCACCAACCCATCTCGGACGAGTTGCGCGCCAAGCTGTCACGCTGTGGCGCCGCCACCATCAGCAACGCCTTGCTCAAGCGCGGCTACCGCAACACCTTCTTGCTGGGTGTGCAGGGCGTCGCGCCCGGCCAGCCTGCGATGGTGGGGCCGGCCTTCACGCTGCGCTTCATCCCGGCGCGCGAAGACAAGGACACCATGGCGCTGTACGCCCGCGACGATGGCATGCATCGCCGCGCCATCGAAGAATGCCCACCGGGCGCCGTGCTGGTGATGGACGCTGGTGGCGACGCCCGCGCTTCGTGCATGGGCGACATGATGGCCCTGCGACTCAAGATGCGCGGCGTGGCCGGTGTGGTCACCGACGGGGGCTTCCGCGATGTGCCGGGTATTGCGGCCACGGGCCTGCCCAGCTTCCAGCGCCAGGCTTCCGGGCCGGCCACCCCCATTGCTTTGCACCCGGTGGAGTTTGATGCGCCGGTGGGCTGCGCCGGGGTGGCGATATACCCCGGCGACGTGATCGTCGGCGATGGCGAGGGCGTGGTGGCCATTCCGCGTGAACTGGTGGAAGAGGTGGCCGCCGAGGCCTTGGCCGCCGCCGAATATGAAGCCTTTGCCGCGGCTCATATTGCCAAAGGGCGCTCCATTTTTGGTTTGTTTCCGGCCACCCCGGAAAGCCGAGTTGAATATGAGCAATGGGTTGCCGCAGGGCGTCCGGCCATCACCTGAGACGTCAATCGGGTTTGCCCTGATCTCAAGGGGGCGGTGTAGAGAGTTTGCAACGCCCCTTCTGATGTCCGAATACATTTTATTCTGTGAATTAAAGCATGAATTGAATATATCGCAACAACCTGGTGAGGTGATGCACCACATTCAGTATTAACCCGGTTATTGGAGTGCCCGGTTGGCAGTTTGCCGCCGGGCTTTTTTTCATCTTTTCAAAAAGGGATGTTTGAGGGTTTGGGTTTGTCTGGATATAACTTTCTGGAATTTTTTCAAATGGCTTAATTCATTGGTCACAAATCGTGTGCATGGGAACAATCAAATCACCTTGCGACACATCCCCTCTGTCACAAGAGACCCGGAACGATGCTGGACACAACCAGGTTTGCAGCCCCTGCTGCACCTGACCAGCGCCGGGGCGATCCCAGAGCATCACAAGCCCATCGGGCCCTCCAACCACACGTACGAAAAGGTGATTCATGAAAAAGACCGTCATTGCGCTGGCAACCCTGTTGGCTTCCGCCGCATATGCCCAATCGAGCGTCACGTTCAGCGGTGCCGTGGACCTGAGCGTTGAAAAATCCGGCTCGGGTGAGCCGGTCAAGCTCGAATCCGGCCGCAGCAGCAACACTTTCTTCCGCATTGCCGGCGTCGAGGACCTGGGTGGTGGCTTGAAGGCCAACTTCTTCATCCAGACCGTCGTGTCGGCCGACACAGGCTTCAGCTCCAGCGTCGGCAACGACGGCTCTTTCGTGGGCCTGAGCGGCGGCTTCGGTGCCCTGACCATCGGCAAGAGCTTGAACCCCATCTTCCTGCAAGCCCTGGCCTACACCGCCAACAACACCAAGGGCGTGAGCGGCTTCGCCACCCTGGGTGATGGCATGGGCGACACGGTGGTCCCTGGCGACAAGGGCACGCTGAACAACGGTGGCGTGACGGTGAACAACCAGATCACCTACAGCACCCCCAACTTCTCGGGCTTGAGCGCTACCGTGGGCTATGCACCGTCTGAGGTCAAGGGGCAGAAGAACCACCAGGCTGTGACGCTGCAGTACGCCAACGGCCCGCTGATGGTCGCTGTGGGCCACGCCACCCGTCCGCGTACCTTGATCCTGAACAACGGTGCGCTGCCCGGTGTCATCCCTGGTGTGGCTGAAAACCTGAATGCAGCGACCGGCGCCACCAACGTGGGCAACAAGCTCATGACCCAAGTGGGCCTGGCTTACGACTTCGGTGTGGCCCGTGCGACCCTGCTGTTCCAGAAGGACCGCAACTACGCCGATTCGAACGCCTACTCGCTGGGGGTGACTGTGCCCGTGAGCACCGGCAGCATCTGGGCTTCGTTCGACACGCGTGAGCTGGCCAACGACGAGAGCGTCAAGGTGCTGCAGTTGGGCTACAAGCACTTCCTGAGCAAGCGCACCCACTTGTACGCGAACTTCGGTACCCGCGACAAGAGCTGGTTCACGCCCACCAACACCATGAGCACCGACAAGCGTGTCACCGGTTATGGCTTCGGCATGAACCACACCTTCTGATCGCACGTCGATCAGGTCAGGCTGGGGTACTGCTTCAGCCTGATTCTTCGCTCTTTGGTCTCTACAGGGTTCTCCTTTCGGGTCGGCTGCAAAGTCCGACCCATTTTTTTTTGCCCACACGGGCGAGGAGACCGCTGCGGTGCAGCCCTGAGGCTCACAGATTGAGTTGGCCGAGCCTGCGCAGGTCGCCTGCGCTCAGGCCGCTGACCGCATGGGTGAAGCGCCTGGCTTCAGTGGCGCGTGCAAGACGGCTCCAGCAGGGCCGGGCTGCGGTCCTGGGCGTTCTTGGCGTGGCCCACCTGCATCTGCGCGGGCAGCGCGATGCCGTTCTTCGCCGCCACGATCTCGGCCAGGATGGACAGCGCAATCTCCGCTGGCGTCTTGCTGCCGATGTACAGGCCGGCCGGACCGCGAAGACGCTCCACTTCGACCTTGCTCAGGTCGAAGTGTTCACGCAGCCGCTCACGGCGGCGCTGGTTGTTGAGGCGCGAGCCAATCGCACCCACGTAAAACGCCCGCGTCTTCAAGGCGTCCATCAAAGCGAGGTCGTCCAGTCTGGGATCATGGGTGAGGGCGATCACCGCGGTGCGCTCGTCCGGCCGCATGGCTTGCACCACATCGTCGGGCATCTCGCTCACCAGCGACACGCCGCTGAGGGTCCAGCCTTGTCGATGTTCCATGCGGGGGTCGCACACGGTGATGTCAAAGCCCAGGCCCAGGGCCGTGGCACACAGGTACTGTGACAGATCGCCTGCGCCGATCACCAGCAGGCGGTAGCGCGGGCCGAGCACCAGGCTGAAGCGCGTCTCGCTCAGGCTGGGTTCGGCATCGCTGTGGGGCGCGGCTTGCAGGGTCACTTCGCCCGTGCGCAGGTCCAGATCGCGTTGCACCACCTCGCGAGCGTGCAGGGCGTCCATTAAGGCAGGGATGCGGCTGCGCGCCCCCAAGGGCTCCAGCACCAATTCGATGGTGCCACCGCAGGGCAGGCCATAGCGGTGGGCGGTGTCCTCGTCGATGCCGTAGCGCAGCACCTGGGGCAGTCCGTCCGGGCACAAGGCCGTGGGGCCGGCTTCTCGCAGGCGTGCCACTAGGTCGTCCTCGATGCACCCACCGGACACCGACCCCACGGTGAGCCCGTCCGGGCCGAGCACCATCAAGGCGCCCGGTGGGCGAGGGGAGGAGCCCCAGGTTCGCGCCACCATGACGAGGATCGCGCTGCGCCCTTCATTGAGCAGGCGGGCGCAGGTTCTGAGTACGCGGGTGTCGAGGTCTTCCATGGTGCCCGTCGATGGGGCTGGCTGCGAGCTCACAAGGCCAGAGCCAGGGCGGTGGCGGCGGCCTGCCCGCCGGGGTGATGGGGGTCACGCTGGCTGAGCAGTTCATCGCGGATTTCGCGAAACAGTGCGCGCACCTGTTGCTGCGCCTTGGTCATCTTGCGCTCCACCATCCAGACCAGGCCGACATGCATGTCGATGTTGGGCAGGGGCAGCGGCAAGATGCGCAGCACGCCGGTGCTCTGGAAGTACTGCGCCACCTCACGCGACAGGCAGCCGACTGAATCGGTGCGCTGCAGCACGCCCACGTTCGTCAGGGTGGAGACAGAGTCGATGTGTCGGCGTGGCACGTTGACCTCGTGTTGCAGCATGAAGTCGTCGATCAGGTTGCGCGTGAACGTGCCGATTGGCGGCAGCACCATGGGGTAGTGCGACAGCATCTGCCAACCCAGGTGGGCTTCCTCCGTCAGCGGGTGGCCCACGCGCGTCACCAGCACCACCGGGTCGCGGTACAGCAACTCGGTGCCGAACTCGACGCCCATCGGACGCGGGGGCAGGTTGCCCACGATCAGGTCCAGGTCGCCCGCGCGCAGCATGGGCAGCATCGACTCCATCGTGCCCTCACGCACCGAGGCGCTCACGTCGGCAAAGTCCGCTTCCAGCCGGGCGATGAACTCGGGCACCAGGGAGGCCGTGGCCGCCGGCAGCACGCCCATGGTGACCTTGGTCACCCGGCCTTCGGTGATGTCCAGCAGCTCGCTGCGCAGCGAGACCATCTCGCCCAGGATGTTACGGGCGTGGCGAATCAGGCAGGTGCCGTGCTCGGTGGGCTCCATGCCCCGGGCGGTGCGCTCGAACAGCTTGACCTCCAGGCCGCTCTCCAGGCCCGCCAGGGTCTTGGAGATGGCCGGTTGCGTCACGTTGAGGTAGTCGGCCACACGGCCGACGCTGCGCATGTCATCGAGGGCGACCAACAGCTGCAGGTGGCGCAGTTTCACGTTGGCGCGGAGGTACCAGTCGAGTTGGGCCATGGGGCGTCCGGACAAGAGGCGGAGACTGGCTCCACCCGTGGGTATGAATGGATGTGTGGTTTAAGCACAAATCGTGCCGTACATGCTTTGACGCCGTTTTGAGGGCGATTTTGCGCGCTGTCCGGTGGTGTGGCGGAATTCTGCACCTCGAAAGTGCCGCATCAGCATTGGTGAAATCCCTTGTGCACCAAGATAAGGAGGATTCAGAGGGTTTTCCCTGAACTGGTGCTGAGGGTTAGTACGGCATAACCAAACAGGCATATAACCGAATGGAAATATTCAATGGACGTCCGGTCTTGGTCTGGCCAACACTGTGACCGTCAACAGCGCATCTCGGCTGTTTTTTTCGGACCTTTGTACCTGCCCTCTGGACGCGATCATGAAGACTCATTTCCCCCTCGCCCGATTCGTTGCCGCCACCGCCTTGGCCTGCGCCGCCGTCGGTGCTCAGGCGGCCGAGTGGTTCCCCCTGCCGGTCAACAGCACGGCCGCCAATGGCACCACCAGCCAGGTTCAGTACCAGGCCCTGCCCAAGGCCGCCCAGCCCTGGAAGATCTGCGTGTCCTTCCCGCACATGAAGGACGCCTTCTGGCTGGCCGCCAACTACGGCGTGGTGGAAGAGGCCAAGCGCCTGGGCGTGAAGCTCCAGGTGCTGGACGCCGGTGGCTACACCCAGCTGAGCAACCAGATCTCGCAGATCGAGAACTGCGCCGCCGGTGGTGCCAAGGCCGTGGTCATTGGCTCCATCTCGCAAGACGGCCTCAACAACCTGGTCGCCGAGCTCAAGAAGAAGAACATCCCCGTGGTGGACGCCTTCAACGGCATCGTCTCCAAGGACGTCGGCGCCCGCGTGCTGACCATCCCGCGTGAAGAGGGCGAGCGCGCCGGCCGCTACCTGGCGCAGAAACACCCCGCAGGCAGCAAGCCTGTGAAGGTGGCCTGGTTGCCGGGCCCGGCGGGTGCCGGTTGGGTCGAGCTGTTCAACGCCGGCTTCACCTCGGCCATCAAGGGCAGCGCCGTGCAGATCGCTGAAACCAAGTACGGTGACACCGGCAAGGAAGTGCAGTCGCGCCTGATCGAAGACCTGCTGCAAACCCACAAGGACATCGACTATGTGGTCGGCACCGCCGTGACCGCCGAAGCCGCCGTGCCGGTGCTGCGTGCCCGTGGCGTGGCAGGCAAGGTCAAAGTCGTCTCGGTTTACATGACTCCTGGCGTGTACCAGGGCCTCAAGGCCAAGACGATCGATGCTTCGGGCATGGCCCCAGTGGTGTTGACCGGCCGCATTGCCATCGACCAGGCGGTGCGCCTGATCGAGAAGAAGGATGTGCTGACCAACGTCGGCCCGGTGGGCAAGGTCTACACGCCCGCAGACATCGGCACCCTGAAGGTCGAAACCGTGCTGGCACCGGCCAACTTCCGTCCCACCTTCCGAGTCGGCCAATGAGTGCCGTGCTTGCTCATCTGGATGCGGCCCGTTGCGTGAGCCAGGCCGAACCCCTGATGCGGGTTCGGGGCCTGAGCAAGCGCTACGGCACGCACCTGGCGCTCAAGGGTGTGGACCTGGACCTGATGCCGGGGCAGGTGCACATCCTGTTCGGTGAGAACGGCGCCGGCAAGTCCACGCTGATCTCGATGATCGCGGGTGCCAATCAGCCGAGCGACGGCTGGCTGGAGGTGGCGGGCCACAAGGGCAGCTTCCGCTCGGTGGCCGAGGCACGCGCCCATGGGGTGCGCGCGGTGTTCCAGGAGTTCTCGCTGATCCCGCACCTGACGGTGGCCGACAACATCACCCTGGGTGAAGAGCCGGTGGCAGCGTTCGGATTCCTGTCGCACGCCTCGGCGCGTGAGCAGGCCGTGAGACTGATCGCCGACCTGGGCTTCGACATCGATGCCGATGCCGTAGTGGCCGATCTGCCGCGCGGCAAGCAGCAGATGGTCGAGATTTGCAAGGCGGTGCGCCAGTCGCCCCGCGTGCTGATCCTCGACGAGCCGACAGCCTCGCTGTCCGAGCACGACACCCAGGCGCTGTTCGCGCTGGTGGCACGCCTCAAGGCGCAGGGCACGGCCATCATCTACATCACGCACCGCATGCACGAGATTCCCCTGATCGGGGACAGCCTCACCGTGTTGCGCGATGGCGCCCAGATCGCCACCGTCTCGGCGCAAACGCCCGAGTCGGACCTGATCGAGCTGATGACCGGTCGCACCGTGTCGGACATCTACCCCGTGCCGCGTGGCGAGCCCGGCCAGGTGCTGATGTCGCTGCGTGGCCTGAGCACCGCCGATGGCGCCGTCATCGAGGCCAGCCTGGATGTGCGCGCCGGTGAGATCCTGGGTGTGGCGGGCCTGGTGGGCTGCGGCAAGAGCGAGCTGGGTCAGGCCTGTTTTGGCTTGAGCGCGATCGCGTCTGGTCATCTGACCGTGGACGGCAAATCAGCCCGCTTCAAGCATCCTGCCGATGCGATCGAAGCCGGTGTCTGGTACTCGCCGCCCGACCGCAAGCGCGACGGCCTGGCCCTGATGCGCCCCGCCCGCGAGAACATGACCCTGTCCTCGCTGGCCTTCGGCAAGGCGCGCGGCGTGTGGCTGCGTGCCAAAGCCGAAGGTGAACTGCTGTCCCACCTGTCCTCGCAGGTCGACTTCCCCCAGCCGCGTCTGGACGAGTCGGTGGCGAACTTCTCGGGTGGCAATCAGCAAAAGGCCTTGCTGGCCAAGGGCCTGGCTCAGGACGTCAAGGTCTACATCTTCGATGAGCCCACGGTGGGTGTCGACATCGGCGCACGCCAGGCCATCTACAAGTATCTGGGCGAGTTGAGCGCGGCCGGCGCCGCCATCGTGCTCATCTCCTCGGACCTGCCGGAGTTGCTCGGCATGTCGCACCGCCTGATGGTGATGCGCGGCGGGCGCCTGGTGAGCGAGTTTGCGCGTGCCGATTACGACCAGCACCGGATCCTTGAACAGTTTTTTGAGTGAGTTCCAACATGTCCACAAGCACGACCCTTGCTGCCCCCGCGATGGTGGCGAACGTTCCTGCCAGCGAGGCCCCGGCCGCCTGGCGCCAGTGGCTGGCCCGTCACCGTCAGGCGGTGGTGCTGCCAGTGCTGTTCATCGGTGCCATGGTCATCTTCACGGCGCTGGCCCCGGGCTTCCTTAGCCTGGACAACCTGACCAACGTCGCACGTCAGTCCGTCTACCTGCTGATCGTGTCACTGGCGCAATTGCTGGTCCTCATCGGCGGCGGCTTGGACCTGTCGGTCGGCGCCGTCGTGGCACTGTCCTCGGTGGTTGGGGCTTCGGTGATGGCCGCAGTGCTGCAAGCCATGCCCGACTCGCCTGGCCTGGCCATCCTGGCCGGCACTGCCGCCGGGCTGGCCTCGGGTGCCGTCATCGGTCTGATCAACGGCTGGGGCACCTCGGCCCTGCGCATCCCGGCTTTCATGATGACGCTGGGCATGTCCTCGGTGGTGTTCGGCATCACCTTGCTGGTCAGCGGGGGCGTGCCCATTTATGGCCTGCCGCCTGAGTTCGGCCAGTTGTTCGGCTTCGGCTCGCTGCTGGGCGTGCCAACCCCGGTGTGGGCGGCCTTGGCGGTGGTGGTCGCGGTGTACGTCCTGCTGGAGCGCACCCGATACGGTCGCCACCTGTATGCCACCGGCGGCAACCTGCGTGCGGCCGAGCTGTCCGGGGTGCGAACCCGCCGCGTCAGCATCATCGCCTTCATGCTCTCCGGTGTGCTGTCGGCCCTGTGCGGCCTGCTCCTCACAGCCCGCCTGGACACCGGTGAATCGAACATCGGCGCCAGCATGCCGCTCGAATCCATCGCCGCCTGTGTGATCGCCGGTGTGGCCCTCGCCGGTGGCGTGGGGCGCGCCCTCGCGGTGGTGGTCGGCACCTTGCTGATCGTGTTCGTGCAGAACGGCATGAACCTGATGCAGGTGGGGGCCTATGCCCAGACCATGGTCATCGGCGCCATCCTGATCACGGCCATGGCCTTGTCGAGAAAGTCATAACGCAGGGCCTCATGCCTGGGAAATGAGTGGCAATGGGTTGTTCTACTCATGTCGCACAGGTTATGAGATCCGCTTGCAATCGTCATTAGACAAACCGGGTCCCGTCCCAGAACATGGGACCCACAGCACCACAACAACAGCAATTTGAGTGAGGCGCTCGGCATCCCCCGAAGCCCTCCCTATCCCCAGGAGAACTTTCCATGTCAGCAGCAGAAGTCAACAAGGACCACATCCCCTTCACCGGCCAGGAATACCTGGACAGCCTGGACGACGGCCGTGAGGTCTGGATCTACGGTGAGCGTGTCAAGAAGATCACCGATCACCCGGCCTTCCGCAACTCGGCTCGCATGATCGCCCGCATGTACGACGCGCTGCACGATCCGGCCAAGAAAGACATCCTGACGGTGCCGACGGAGTGGGGTGGCTTCACGCACCGCTTCTACCGCGCAGCCAACACCATCGAAGAACAGGTCGCACAGCGTGATGCCATCGCGGAATGGCAGCGCATCTCCTGGGGCTGGATGGGCCGCTCGCCCGACTACAAGGGCTGCTTCCTGGGCACCCTGGGCGCCAACGCCGACTTCTACAAGGGCTTTGAAGAGAACGCCCGGCGCTGGTACCGCAAGGCGCAGGAAAAGACCTGGTACGTCAACCACGCCATCATGAACCCGCCCGTGGACCGCGACAAAGGTCCGGACGCCGGCAAGGACGTGTTCGTGCGCGTCACCAAGGAAACCGACAAGGGCATCTATGTGAGCGGCGCCAAGGTCGTGGCCACCGGCTCGGCCCTGACCCACTTCACCTTCATCGGCCACGTCGGCCAGGTGGCGGTGCAGGACCCGGCCTACTGCCCGGTCTTCATCATGCCCACCAACGCCCCCGGCGTGAAGCTGCTGTGCCGCGTCTCCAACGAGTACCGCGCCGCCGCCCTGGGCAGCCCCTTCGACTACCCGCTCTCCAGCCGTCTGGACGAGAACGACGCCATCCTGGTGATGGATAACGTGTTCATCCCCTGGGAAGACGTGTTCCTGCATGGCGACCTGAAGCAGGCCAATGCCTACAACGTCGGCTCCGGCTACCTGGAGCGCGCCTCCATGCACGGCTGTACCCGCTTCGCCGTCAAGATGGACTTCCTGGTCGGCCTGCTGACCCGCGCGCTGGAGATCACCGGTGCCAGCACCTTCCACGGCGTGCAGTCGCAGCTCGGTGAGGTCATCGCCTGGCGCAACGCCTTCTGGGCCCTGTCCGACGCCATGGCCAAGAGCGCCCAGCCCTGGAACGGCATGATCCGCCCGATGCCCGAGCCCGCCGGTGCCTACCGCGTGCTCAATCAGGAGGCGATGCCCAAGATCAAGAACATCATCGAGACCGTGGTGGCTTCGGGCCTGATCTACCTGAACTCGCACACCAGCGACTTCAAGTGCGCCGAGATTCGCCCCTACCTCGACCAGTACGTGCGTGGCTCCGGCGGCGCCGATGCGGTCGAGCGCGTCAAGGTCATGAAGATGCTGTGGGACGCCATCGGCAGCGAGTTCGGCGCCCGCCACGAGCTCTACGAGATCAACTACATCGGCTCCAACGACGTGACCCGTCAGACCAACCTGTGGTCGGCCAAGGGCAATGGCCTGTTGGACCAGTGCAAGGCCTTTGCCCAGACCGCCATGGACGAGTACGACCTGGACGGCTGGACCGCGAAGGATCTGATCAACCCGGATGACGTGAGCATCCTGACCAAGCGTTGAGTGTCGCCATGAGAAATCTGTCCATGACCGCCCTTGCCATGATGGAAACCATGCCGCCCCCGATGGCCGCACCCGCCTCGCAACCCGCCACGCCGCCGTTCACCTCGCGTCAGTTCCGCGACGCGATGGGCCAGTTCGCCACGGGGGTGGTGGTCATCACCACCGAGGTGGACGGTGAACCCCACGCCATGACGGCCAACGCCTTCATGTCGGGCTCTCTGGAGCCGCCGCTGGTGATCGTGTCCGTGGCCTGCACGGCCAAGATGCACGACAAGCTGCAACGCGCAGGCCGGTTTGGCGTGAGCGTGCTGGCCAAGCCCCAGCTGTCGGTCAGCAACCACTTTGCTGGCAAGCCCTCGCCCGACTACGCACCGCAGTTCCGGTCGCTGTGCGACATGCCGGTGATCGAGGGCGCGGCGGTGCAACTGGCGGCCGAACTGCAGCACGCCTACCCCTGCGGTGACCACACGCTGTTCATCGGTCGGGTGCAAGAGCTTTGCCTGGACGGCGAATGCGATGGCCCCCTGCTGTACCACAGTGGCCGCTACGCAGCGCTGAACCAGCTGAACTGAGCGAGACGGGGCTGCGGCCCCATCTGACGACGAATCTGATTGAGAGTAGAGACCATGGCACGAGCCATCGACATCGCCCAAGTGACCTATGAAGCGCCTGACCTGGCCTTGATGGAACGCTTCATGACGGACTTCGGTCTGCGTCGCGTGCCCAGTACCGATGGGGTGCTGTACATGCGCGGTAGTGGGCACCAGCATCACCTGCACGTGACCCGCCACGCGATCAAGCAACGCTTCATCGGCGCCACGCTGGAAGTGATCAGCAAGGCCGATCTGGAAGAGCTGGCGGTCTTGCCTGGCTCATCGCCCATCGAGTGGTCGACCGAGCCCGGTGGCGGCTGGCAGGTGCTCATGTACACACCGGACGGCATCGAGATCCGCGCCGTCTGGGGGCGTGAGCACGCCGCGCCGCTGCCCATTCGGGGGCCGCATGCCTTCAACGCCGGCCAGGCCAAGCACCGCGTCGGCTCGTCCATCCGCGTCAAGCGCGAACCGTGCGAGGCCATGCGCCTGGGCCACTTCGTGCTGCACGTGAGCAACCACAACGAGACCGTGCAGTGGTTCAGCGAGCGCTTCGGCATGCTGCCCTCCGACTTCTTCGTGCCGCCCGGCACCGATGGCCCGCCCTACGGTACCTTCCTGCGCTTTGACCGTGGGGCCGAGCTGGTGGACCACCACAGCCTGCTGATCCTGCAGTCGGACTGGGTGGGCGTGCACCACTGCTCCTTCGAGGTGCAGGACCTCGACGCCATCATGGGCGCGCACGACTACCTGGTCCAGCAAGGCTGGCAGCTCGACTGCGGCGTGGGTCGCCACCTGATGGGCAGCCAGGTCTTTGACTACTGGAAAGACCCGTTCGGTTTCCGCGTCGAACACTACACCGACGGTGACGTGGTCGATGCCCACCACCAGCCCGGTGTGTTCAACGGCACGGCGCCCGAAACCACCCAGTGGGGCATGGAGCCTCCCCTGGAATTCTTCCAGTGACCAGGATCACCACATGAGCTACACCACCGAACCGATCTCCGACATCACGCGCGAACGCCTGATGAAGGTGGGCACGGCCAACGTGACCAACGCACTGCTCAAGCGGGGCTTTCGCAACGTCTACCTGCTGGGTCTGGCGCCGCTCGATCCGGCGCAAGGTCAGCTGGTCGGCCCCGCCTACACGCTGCGCTTCATGCCGGCCCGTGAAGACCTGGACACCATGGCGAACTATGGCAAACGCGACAACCTGCATCGCGTGGCGATCGAGCAGTGCCCACAAGGTGCTGTCCTCGTGATCGATGCCATGGGCTCGACCAAGGCCGCTGCCATGGGCGACATGATGGCCCTGCGCCTCAGGCACCGTGGCGTCCAAGGCGTCGTCACCGATGGGGGCTACCGTGATGCGCCCGCCATCCTGGCCACCGGTCTGCCGTGCTACCAGAAGCAGAGCGCGCCGCCGGCGACTGCCATCGCCATGCACCCCATCGAGCTGAACGGCCCGGTCGGTTGCGCCGGTGTACCGGTCTACCCCGGTGACGTCATCGTCGGAGACGGCGAAGGTGTGGTCTGCATCCCCCGCCATCTGGTCGACGAAATCGCCATCGAAGCCCTCGACGCCTTCGAATACGAAGCCTATGCCGCCCAGCTCATCGAGCGCGGCACCTCCATCCTCGACTGCTTCCCGGCTACCCCTGAGAGCCGTGCAGCCTACGACCAATGGGTGGCCGATGGCCGTCCCGCCTTCCCACCTCTGGAGACCACCCCATGAGCCCCGATGTCAACACCATGAAGACGCTGGAAATCCTCATCAACCGTGAGGACCTGGACCCAGACCAGTGGATCAACTTCCCCGAGTATGGCTTCCGCCAGTACTTCCTGTTCAAGAACACCGAGACCGGCGCGTCCATCGCCATCCTGGAGTACGAGAAGGGCGGCCGCATTCCGGTCAAGCACGTCCACGCCTCCAACCAGTTCATGTACTGCCTGGAAGGCGACTACGAGTACACCGACGTGGGTCTGCGGCTCAAGCCCGGTTCCTTCTACATGAACCCGGTCGGCCAGGCCCACGGCCCGACCATTGCCCATGAGCGCAGCGTGCTGATCGAGATCTACGACGGCCCCCACTACAAGGAAAAGCCGGTCTTCCACACCGACGAGACCATCGGCGACTTCCTGGCCAAGGCCTGAGCTGCGCCACCCCATTCAGATTGAGAGTTCATCCATGTTTGACACCCAAGACATCCTTCAGAAGGCCGGCATCGCTGCCGTCCAGTCCGGCTCTTATGGCGCCACCCTGGGCTGGGCCCCGGTTGAAGGCCGCACCACGTTCGAGGCCATCTGTCCCGCCGATGGCAAGCTGAGCGCCCGCATCGCCGGCTCGACCGCGGAAGACTACGAAGCCATCGTCTCGGCCTCGCTCGACGCCCAGAAGCGCTGGCGCATGGTGCCGGCCCCCACCCGTGGCGAGTTCGTGCGTCGCATCGGTGAGCTGGTCGAGGAAAACATGGAGATGCTGGCCGCGGTCGTCATGCTCGACACTGGCAAGTCCCTCATGGAAGCCAAGGGTGAGCTCAAGGAAGTGGTCGACATGGCCACCCTGTCGGCAGGCCAGTCGCGCATGATGTACGGCTTCACCCAGCAGTCGCAGCGCGCCAAGCACCGCATGTACGACCAGTGGCTGCCGCTGGGCGTGGTCGGCATCATCACCGCCTACAACTTCCCCGCCGCCGTGTGGGCGCAAAACGGCTTCCTGTCGGTCATCGGGGGCAACACCGTGATCTGGAAGCCCAGCCCCAAGGTGCCGCTCACGGCCATCGCCATCCAGAAGCTGGCCAACCAGGCCATGAAGGAATTCAAGTGTGAGGGCGTGTTCTCGCTCTACACCCCGGCCGACAACGAGCTGGCCGAGCTGCTGCTGTGCGACACTCGCGTGCCGCTGATCTCCTTCACCGGCTCGTCGGGCGTGGGCCGCAAGGTGGCTGATCTGGTCGGCCAGACCCTGGGCCGTCGCTTCATGCTCGAATGCTCGGGCAACAACGGCTGCATCGTCGACGAAACCGCCGACCTGAAGCTGGCTGCCCGCGCCATCACCTTCGGTGCTGTGGGCACCACCGGCCAGCGCTGCACCAGCACCCGCCGCATCATCGCGCACCGCTCCGTCCTCAACGAACTGGTCGAACTGATGGCGCATTCCTTCGAGCAGATCACCATCGGTGACCCGCGTGAACCCGGCACCGTGGTCGGCCCGCTGATCGACGGCGCGGCGGTGGGTCAGTACGAAGCTGCACTGGCGCAGGCCGTGAGCCTGGGCGGCAAGGTCGTGTACGGTGGTCAGCGCATCAATCGTCCCGGCCACTACGTGCAGGCCGCCATCGTCACCGACGTCAAGCCCGAGTGGGAGTGCGTGCAGCACGAAACCTTCGCGCCCATCGTCTACGTCATGCCCTACGACACCCTGGACGAGGCCATCGCCATCCACAACGGCGTTCCCCAAGGTCTGGCCTCGGGCATGCACTCCACGAACCTCACCAACATCGAAACCTTCCTGTCGGCAGCCGGCAGTGACTGCGGCATCGTGCGCATCAACATGGGCACCACCGGTGCGGACGTCGGCGCTGCTTTCGGGGGCGAAAAGGAAACTGGCGGTGGTCGTACCGCGGGGTCCGACTCCTGGAAGGGCTACATGCGCCGTCAAAGCGTGTGTGTGAACTGGGGCGGCGAGTCCGCCTGGGACAGCCGCATCAAGCTGTGATCACCGACTTAGGAATTTTTCAGACATGACCATTCTCAAAAAGCGTTCCTCCTCTCCCGCCGTGGCCGAGCCGGTCCCCGGCATGTGGACCAACTGCATGACCGTGGGCAACATCGCCTACATCTCGGGCATGACCGCCCGCAGTAACGACCGTGTGACCATCCAGGGCAAGGACGAGTACGAACAGTCTCGCGTGATTTTCCAGAAGATCAAGGACCTGGCCGAGGCCGCCGGCGGCTCGATCAACGACGTCGTCAAGATGACCATCTTCGTCGTCAACATCGAGCACAACCACCTGGTGTGGAAGGCACGTCAGGAGTTCTTCAGCGGCGACTTCCCCGCCTGCACGCTGGTGGAAGTGAAGTCGCTGGCCAAGGGCGCCAGCGCCGAGATCCTGGTCGAAATCGAGGGCATTGCCCATATCGGTTGCAGCGGTGAGAAGGCCGCTGCATGAAGCTGATCTCCTTCCAGACGCGCACGGGCGACAGCTTCGGTCTGGTGGACGGTCAGGACGTGTACGACCTGGGCCGCCGCCTGGGTCCCGAGTGTCCTGACCTGCGCACGGCCATCGCGCAGAACCAGTTGGCGCAGTTCACCCCGTTGCCTGGCAGCGTGGCACCGGATCACCAACTGAGCCAGTTGACCTTGCTGCCGGTCATTCCCAATCCGGGCAAGATCGTGTGCGTGGGGCTCAACTACCATGCGCACCGCCTCGAAGGCGGGCACGGCGAAGTGGGGGATCCCACCTTGTTCCTGAGGGTGGCGGAGTCCCAGGTGGCTCACGGCCAGCCGATGATCTGCCCGAAGGAGTCGGACCAGTTCGATTATGAGTGCGAGATTGCTGTGGTGATCGGCCGGGGTGGCGATCGGATCACCGTGGCCGATGCACTCACCCATGTGGCCGGTATCTCGGCCTACAACGATGGCTCGGTGCGCGACTGGCAGATGGCCACGTCGCAGTGGACCGCCGGTAAGAACTTCCGCGCCACCGGGGCCTTCGGGCCCTGGCTCGTGACGTCGGACGAATTGCCGCCGGATCGCGTGCTGAGCGTCGTCACCCGCCTCAACGGTGTGGAGATGCAGCGCAGCACGACCGACCTGCTGATCTTCTCGATCCCGCGCTTGATCAGCTACATCTCGGCCATCATGCCGCTGTCCCCCGGCGACGTGATCGTGACCGGTACGCCGGGCGGTGTGGGCTTCCGCCGCACGCCCCAGGTGTTCATGCACCACGGTGACGTGGTGGAGGTGGAGGTGGAGGGCGTGGGCGTCTTGCGCAACACGGTCGTCAAGGAAGGCGCCTGAGTGGTCGAACACTGGCTGGCGCCTTCCGGGCGCCGGCCTCGTGAACCCGCCAGATCGTCATGACCGCGCGACGCCCGCATCCATCCACACCCCACAAGCCAAGCCATCCAGTGAATACGGCCCGATGGCCGCGCGGATCAGGCGCAAGGTCGGAAAGCCCACGGCAGCGGTCATGCGCCGCACCTGCCGGTTGCGTCCTTCTCTGATCACCAGCTCGATCCACGAGGTGGGAATGGTCTTGCGCATGCGAACGGGTGGGTCGCGGTCCCAAAGATGGGGCGGTGCCTCCATCCGTCTGGCCCGTGCCGGACGGGTCATGCCATCCTTGAGCATGACGCCTTGGCGTAAGGCGACCAAGGCGACCTCGTCTGGCACGCCTTCGACCTGAACCCAGTAGGTCTTGTCCATCTTGAAGCGCGGATCGGCGATGCGAGCCTGCAACTTGCCGTCGTTCGTGAGCAGCAACAGGCCTTCGCTGTCGGCATCGAGCCGTCCGGCCACGTACACATCGGGCAGGTCGATGAAGTCCTTCAGGCCACGCCACGCCCCTTCAGCCGTGAACTGGCTGAGGACACCGTAAGGTTTGTTGAAACGGATCAGGCGTGACGCAAGGGCAGGGTTCTGGATCATGGCGCGGACAGCATAGCAAGGAAGCGGCACGCCTGGCGGGGCCGCTTTACGGCTGCATCCGCAGGCGCCGCATGGTCTCTTCGTCCCGCGCATCGTCAATCTCGCGGATCACGCCGCCCAGGTCCACCGGCCCGCTGGCCTGGGTGAACTGGCCCGTCAACGGGGTCTCGGGGGTCAAGGCACCTTGCTCGTACAGCGCCCAGATCTCGGGCCCGTAATGGGTGGACAGCAAGTCCGGGGCGAAACCGCCGAAGAAGTCGCGCAGGTTGCCCACGTCGCGCAGCAACATGCGCTTGGCGTGGTTGTTGCCGGCCGCATCCACCGCCTGCGGCAGGTCAATGATGACGGGGCCATCCTGGGCCAGCAGGATGTTGAACTCGGACAGATCACCGTGCACCACACCGGCACACAGCATGCGAACCACTTCGGTCAACAAGGTCGCATGGTGGTCGCGCGCTTCCTGCGCCGTGAAGCACACATCGTTGAGCCGGGGCGCCGCATCGCCTTCGGCGTTGGCCACCAACTCCATCAGCAACACGCCATCCAGGAAGTTGTAGGGCTGCGGCACGCGCACACCCGCAGCGGCCAGGCGATAGAGGGCGTCCACTTCAGCGCTCTGCCACGCCGCTTCCTGCGCCTGTCGCCCAAAGCGGGTGCCCTTGGCCATCGCACGGGCCTGGCGCGTGTTCTTGGTCTTGCGGTTCTCGGTGTAGTCGACCGCCTGCCGGAAGCTGCGGTTCGTCGCTTCTTTGTAGATCTTGGCGCACAGCGTTTCGTCCCCACGCCGGACCACGTACACCATGGCCTCCTTGCCGCTCATCAGCTGACGCACGACGGTGTCGATCAAGCCTTCTTCAACAAGGGACTGCAGTCTGGGAGGTGTTTTCATCCGGGTAGCAAATGGCGCCGATTCAGTTTTGAATGCGGTCCATGCTAACCCATCACGTGCTTCGTCATCAACGGGCGCGTGGATGCCCGGCCGACAGGTTTCGAGCGTGAGCTGTGTTGAGATTGACGCAGGAATGAATCGGATTGATCGACTTCGGGTGCGCAACAGGTGCGCCAAAGTGGCGACACTCTCCGGCTGCGTTTGCACCACAGGATCGTCATGGCATTCAGCCCACCCCCTACCGTCAATGTGATTGACCTCACCGCCAGGCTCGGCCTGTACGCCCTGGGGGAGCTGGGCATCACCACGACCGCAGACAGCGGACGTTGGCCCCAGATTGCGCTGGCTGGCGTATCCGTGGCGCCCAGGCTCGACTGGCACCGACCTGCCGGCATCGACGAGCTGACTGCGCCTGCGCCAGACTGCGCCGCCACCATCTTGCTGGTCGGCCCAGGTTCCGCCAAGCAGGTTCGAGCAGCGCTGGCCTTGCTGAACCCCCTGACCGACACGGTGGTCTGGGCGTTCCTGATGCCCAATGCCCTGACGGAAGCTGCCGTCTTCAAGTCGCTACCCCCAGATCAGGCGGCGCGCACGCTGGCCTACCAGTTGCCCGACAGCAGCCCGCAGACCTTTTGGTTCGTGCTGATGGAGCAACTGGGCAAGCTCAGCTTCATGGGTGACCTGGCCCTTCAACAATCTCACAACCTCTCACTGAGCAACGATATGAGTTCGAACCTGAAGCAATGCATGGACGCGGCGATGACCATTGACGGTGCCCTGGCGGTCGCCTTGGTGGACTACCGCAGCGGCATGTGCCTGGCCCAAGCGGGCGGTGGCATCAACCTGGACCTGGCTGCAGCGGGAAACACCCAGGTGGTCAACGCCAAGCTCAAGACCATGGAGTCTTTGGGCCTGCGTCGAGGCATCGAAGACATCCTCATCACCCTGGGGGACCAATACCACCTGATCCGTCTGGTGCCCAACAACCAGGGCCTGTTCCTGTACCTGGTGCTGGACAAGGCCAAGGGCAATCTGGCGCTGGCGCGCTACAAGCTGACGGACATCGAGCGCTCGCTCAAGGTCTGAGGCGGATCCTCCTGCGACCGAAGGCTGCATGATGCGGTCTTCACTGTTTGTTGACACACCCCTGCCATGCTCATCCACTCGGACTTCTCACGTCGGGCCATCGTGACGGCTGCAGACCACCACTGGGTGGCGTCTCCGCAGCCGGGTGTCGAGCGCGTGATGCTCGACCGCATCGGCAGCGAGCGGGCCCGCGCGACGAGCTTCGTCCGCTACCACCCGCACTCCGTCTTTCCCGCGCATGGGCATCCCGGCGGTGAGGAGATCCTCGTGCTGTCCGGCACGTTCTCGGATGCCAGTGGCGACTACGGGCCAGGCTGGTACCTGCGCAATCCACCGGGCTCGTCGCACCAGCCATCGAGCACCGAAGGGGCGCTGATCTTCGTGAAGCTCTGGCAGATGGCAGAGAACGAATCGACCACGGTGCGGATCGACACCCATGATCCGGCCTCGTGGCACCGAGAAGGTTCGCACGAGGTGTGCCCGTTGTATCAGAGCGAACGCGAGCAGGTGAGCCTCCAGCGACTCCCGTCTGGCGCGCCGGTGATCGTGGACACGCAGGGCGGCGCCGAGCTGCTGGTGCTGGACGGCCAGCTGGTCGAGGGGCCCGAGCCATTCGGACGCGGCAGTTGGATGCGTCTGCCGCCGGGCGCCGTCTGCACGCTCACGGCGGGCGCAGACGGCGTGACGATCTACCTCAAGACCGGCCATCTGGCGGGGCTCATCACATGAGCCAGTTCAGTGCACGCGTCGCCATCATCGGCGGCGGTCTCAGCGGGCTCACGGCAGCGATGCTGCTGGAACAGCAGGGCGTGCGTGACGTCGTGCTGTTCGAGGCGCGCCACACGCTGGGCGGTCGCATTTTGTCTGTGGATGCGGGCGGGTCGGTCGTGGATGCCCGTGAGCCGGCGCTCGATCGCTTCGACCTTGGGCCCAGCTGGTTCTGGCCTGGCTTGCAGCCGCAGCTCGATCGGCTCGTGGACGAACTCGGTCTGCGGCGCTTCGCGCAGTTCGAAGACGGCGACTTGCTCGTCGAGCGCACGCCCCGCGAGGCGCCGCTGCGCATGAAGGGGTACGCCAGTTCACCCCCCTCGATGAGGTTGGCCGGTGGCACGGGGGCGCTGATCGCTGCGATCCGTGCTCGGCTCGACCACACTCAGCTGCGCACCGGTCAGACGGTGCGGCGCCTGTGCCGGGTCGGATCCCATGTCGACCTGCGCAGCGAGGACGCATCGGGGGCGCTCACCACCTGGCGTGTCGACCAGGTGCTGTTGGCGCTGCCCCCGCGCCTAGCCGAGGACCGCATCACCTTCGAGCCGCCACTGCCGAGCGACCTGGCCAGCCGCTGGCGTGCCACGCCGACCTGGATGGCGCCGCACGCGAAGTACGTCGCCGTGTATGACGCGCCGTTCTGGCGTGACCAGGGGTTGTCTGGCTCAGCGCGAAGCGCACTGGGGCCGATGGCCGAGATCCATGATGTCTCCATGCCCGGCGGCCATGCGGCGCTGTTCGGCTTTGTGGGCGTGCCCGCGCGAGGGCGTCGCGATGTGCCTGACGGTGTGCTGCGAGCGCATTGCCGCGCGCAACTGGGGCGGCTGTTTGGTGAACGCGCCACCACGCCCGTTGCGGATGCGTTGAAAGACTGGGCGATGGACCCATTGACCGCCACGGACGCCGATCAGGACAGCGGCGGGCAGCACGGCGAGGCGCCCCCAAGGTGTGCCGACAGCGGGCCTTGGCAGGGGTGCCTGACCGGCATCGGCAGCGAGTGGTCGAGGCAGTTCCCGGGCTACCTGGCCGGTGCGGTCGAGGCTGCCGCCCACGGTGTGCAGGACTGTCTGGCGTCAGCAAGTTCCCAGCCGTGCGGGGGGATCGTGCTGACGGTGCAGCGTCGATAGCGCAGCGCCTGACGCATGGGTTCAACGCAGCGGCAGATCGCGCCGCAGCACCACGGGCTTGCCACCAAAGCGCAGCTTGGACATCCAATGCGCCAGGGCCGAATCCAGGTGGTCGGCATGGCCGGGAAACCAGGCCGCCAGGTGCTCGACCAGGTCGCGGCAGATGGCCGGGTCGCCCTGTTCCATTTCGGCACGGACCTCTTCGACCGACGCCAGCACCGCCGCGTGCTCATCCATGTGACAGCCACGGGGCGGAAAGTCGGTCTCCAGCATCCACTTGTCTTCCATCTCGAAGTGGGCTTTGAGGTGGCGCACCAGCTCGTCCATCAAGGCGGGCAAGGCCGCGTTGTCGGCGCGCTGAAGGCGCCCGACGATGTCGACAAACTCTTCGTGGACGGTGTCCATCGGACCATGACCCAACAGGAAAGCGTCGCTCCAGGCCAGGGTGTCGTTCGATGCGGGGGAATCGGGGTGGTTCATGGGGCGTCAACGTTCTTGGGTCTTTGAAAGCAGGGGGCCGGCCCGCGCCATGGGCAGCTCAGCAGCGCCCTGATCGCCGGCTGCGCGGTTGCAGCTTGTCCAGTTCGGCGATCTGCTGTTTGAGCAGGATCATCAGGGTGCGCGCGTCGTCCACTTCCAGCGACAGACAGCTGATGACGCTGCTCTCGTCACGCGCTGCGCGTGGTTGCACCAGCACCTCCACGCCCAGTTCGATCAGGCCTTTGTGGTGCCGCGCTGATTTCAGGCGCTGAATTTCGATGTCGTACGTTTTCATGGGTGTGTGGGTGCAAAAAAGCCAAGGCCCGATTGTCGGGGCAAGATCTGCTGGCGTGAGGGCCGTTCACCCACTCGCCTGCTGATCAATCCATTGCGTGGCCACGGCAAAGCCGTGATCTTCCGCATCCTGCATCAGGGCGAAATGCAGCCCTTGTGTCGGCATCATCACCTCTTCTTCGGTTTCCGAGCCGCGCACAAAGGCGCTGACCACGAACTGACGGCTGGGCGCATCCCAGGCCGTCACCACACGGATGCGAAACCCGCTGTGGGCGCCAATGGCCTCTTCCTGATCGACGCCGCGTATGACTTGATGGTCCATGACGGGACTCCTGTGCAGAGACCGTCCATCGTAACCACCTCGCGCTTTTAGGGGAAGCGGGCGGGTGGCGTCCGCCCCAGTCCAAGGCAGAATGACAACTTCACCCCATACCGACCTCGTCTCTCACCCCCGTCATGCAACAGAGAAAAAAGACCATTTTCCTGGCCCTGGTGGCGACGGTCGTGGCCTTGAATCTGTTCATCGTCGGGCTGTTCACGGTGGCCCTGGGTGAAGCCAAGCTGCGCAAGGAGGCCGAGGTGCGCACCACGGTCGACAACCTGGCCTTGCTGCTGGACCAGAGCGTGTCGTCCTCCATCAGAGGGATCGATCAGTCCTTGCGCGAGGTGCAGTTGCACCTGGAGCGCACCTTGCGCAATCAGGCGCCGCTTGACGAGCCGGAGACCGTGGCGCATGTGACCTTCCATGAAAACTGGCTGGCGCAGATCGCGGAGTTGCGCGTCTCTGATGAGCAGGGCAACGTCCGCCTGGGGCATGGCGTGACCCCCGACACCCGTGTGAGCTATCGCGATCGCGATTTTTTCGTCGCGCACCAGGCCCACAATGATGGCCGGACGCTGGCGAGCAAGCTGCTGTATGGGCGCATTGCAGGCACCTGGATCACGGTGTTTTCACGTCGCTACAGCCATCCCGACGGTCGTTTTGCGGGGGTGGTCACCGCGGCCGTGCCGGCCAGGCACTTTCAGCAACTCCTGTCGGGCCTGCAAATGGGGCCACGCGGCATCGCGCTGATGCGGGACACGGACACAGCCCTCATCGCACGTGCCCCGCGGCTGGATGCGCCGGCAGGAGAGGTAGGGCGCAAAGGCGGCTCGCAAGAGCTGACCGACCTCATCGCCTCCGGTGAGTCACGCGCCACGTTCTACAGCGCGCGCACGGCTGATGGCTTCCACCGCACCAATGCTTATCGCAAGCTGGCCCTGATGCCGGCTTTCGTGGTGGTGGGCATGGGTGAGGACGACTACCTGGCGCAGTGGCGCGATGACGTGCGCAAAGCAGCCATCCTGTCGGGCCTGTTTTTGCTGGTGACGGTGTGCACCGGCTGGCTGCTGTGGCGCCTGATCCGCTCGAACGAGCGGGCCCATCGACGCAGCCAGATCCTGTTGCAGAACGCCAGCGATGGCATCCACATCATCGACCTGCAGGGGCGGGTGATCGAGGCCAGCGATACCTTTTGCCGCATGCTGGGGGTGTCGCGCAGCGAGGCCATCGGCATGAGTGTGACCCAGTGGGACGTTGCGCTGTCCGAGGCGGAAATTCGGGGGCTGATCGCACGCGTCCGCGCCTCGCGCGAGGTGACCACGTTCGAGACCACGTACCGCCATCGGGATGGCAGCCAGCGTGCGGTCGAGATCACGGCGTTCTCGCTGGATCTCGATGGTCAGCCGGTGATTTTCGGATCGGCCCGCGACATCACGGAGCGCAAACAGACGGATGAGAACCTGCGCATCGCGGCCACGGCGTTCGACTCCCAGGTGGCCATGCTGATCACCGACGCCCAGCAGCGCATCGTGCGCGTCAACGCGGCGTTCACCGACGTCACGGGCTATGCGGCCGAAGAGGTCATCGGGCAGACGCCTCACATGCTCAGTTCGGGCCGTCACGATGCGGCGTTTTATGCGCTGATGTGGTCCGATCTGCAGGAGCGCGGCTCCTGGCAGGGCGAGATCTGGAACCGGCGCAAGAGCGGCGAAATCTATCCGCAGGCGATTTCCATCGGCGCCGTCAAGGACGAGCACGATCGCGTCACGCACTATGTGTCCACCTTCATCGACATCACGTCGAACAAATCGTCCGAAGAGCAGGTGCGCAAGCTCGCCTTCTTCGACCCCTTGACCCAGCTGCCCAACCGGCGCCTGTTGCTGGAGCGTCTGGAGCACGCGCTGCGTTCGTGCGCCCGCCACAAGGGCAAGGGCGCGCTGCTGTTCGTCGACCTTGACAACTTCAAGTCGGTCAACGACACCGTGGGGCACCATGAAGGTGACCTGCTGCTGGAGCAGGTGTCGCGGATTTTGCTGAGCTGTGTGCGTGAGGAAGACACCGTGGCCCGACTGGGCAGCGACGAGTTCGTGGTGATGCTGGAGGCGCTGAGCGAGGACGACATGGAGGCCGCCCGGCGCGCCGAAATCGTGGGCACCAAGATTCTGCAGGCCTTGCACCGCACCTTCCAGCTGGGCAGCTCCGAACACCGCTGCTCGGCCAGCATCGGGATCACGCTGTTTGGCGAGAGTCCCGCCGAGAGCGTGGACGAACCCTTGAAGCGCGCCGATCTGGCCATGGCGCAGGCCAAGGTGGCTGGGCGCAACCACCTGTGTTTCTTCGATCCGAAGATGCAGGCCGACATCCATGCGCGTGCCGAGCTGGACGCGGGCTTGTGGGCTGCACTGGAGAAGGGGCAGTTCTTCCTGCAGTACCAACCGCAGGTCTCGGCCGAGCGGCGGATCATCGGCGTGGAAGCCCTGGTGCGCTGGCGTCATCCCGAGCGCGGCATGGTCTCGCCGGCCGACTTCATCCCGGTGGCGGAAGAGAACGGCCTGATCGTGCCGCTGGGGCGCTGGGTGATCGAGACTGCCTGTGCGCAGCTGGCGCAGTGGGCGGTCGACCCCGACAAGGCGGGCTTGAGCGTTGCCGTCAACGTGAGTGCGCGGCAGTTCCGCCAGGAGCGCTTTGTGGCCGATGTGTGCGAGATCCTCGATCGCACGGGGGCCGATCCGGCCCGTCTGGAGCTGGAGCTGACCGAAAGCTCGCTGGTGACCGATGTGGAAAGCGTGATCCGTAAGATGGACGCCCTCAAGGCCCGGGGCGTGTGTTTCTCGCTCGATGACTTCGGCACGGGCTACTCCTCGCTGGCCTACCTCAAGCGCCTGCCGCTGGACCAGCTCAAGATCGACCAGGGCTTTGTGCGGGACATCTTGGACGACCCGAACGACGCCGCGATCGCGCGCACCGTCATCGTCCTGGCGGAGAGCCTGGGTTTGAAGGTGATCGCCGAGGGCGTGGAAACCGAGGCGCAGTCAGCGTTCCTGGGCTCGCAAGGTTGTCACGCCTACCAGGGTTATCTCTTCAGTCGGCCTTTGAATGTGGCCGATCTGGAGGCCTTCCTGGCCGCTTGGCGGCCCTGATTGCCGGTCGCGCGGTAAGGCCACAGCCTCACGCGTCACCGCCGGCTCAGTTCGGAGGCACAAAGGGCAGCAGCGCTTTGGCTGCTTCGATGCGCAGGGGCATCTCGATGGCCTCGTTGTTCATCACGTCGAGCAGGAAGCGGCGCGGGTCGGACTGTGAGACCGCTGGCGCGCGCTCGGTCGTGGCTGGTGTGGCAGGGGCGCTGCGCTGCGGCGATGCTGCGGTCGGCGTCGTCGGCTGGGCCACCATCGTGACACCGAGCTGCGCCTGTGCCATCTCCCATTCGGTGAACGAGATGCTGACCAGGCGCGACAGCAGCTCGGCCTGGCCTTCCAGATTGGGCGGGAGGTCGAGCCAGGGCGTGTCGTTGAAGATGGGCGCGAGATCGGGGGCCACGAAGGCCGACCAATGTTCCGGTCGGTCGGGCTCAGCAGGGATCACGGGCGCGTGGCGCCCCCCTTGCGGGACGTTGGCGTCGGTCACAGGCCACAGGTCCACGCGGGCGGGGGCGACGTCGCCCAGGTAACGGGCCTGCACGGCGGTGAGGACGGTGCGGGCCTGCGCCACTGGCACGGCCTGGGCCAGCGAGAACCACAGCTGGTAGCCGTCTTTCCCGGACACGGCAATGGCCGGCGCGGGCCAGGCCAGGTCCAGTTGCACCCCCTGCCAGACGCGCGACAGCGCGCTCCAGTCGGCAGGGCGGCCGAGTTGCAGCACCAGTGCGCGTACGCGGCCCTGTGCATCGACCAGGTTGGTCCCGTCGATCGGATCAGCCTGCGTGGCAGCATCAGGACCAGGACCAGGACCAGGACCAGGGGCGGTGGGCGCGTACAGGCGCCGCCACTCGGAGGGCAGTCGGTTCATGGCGATGTCAGACCGGGCTCACAGGATGCGGGCGACGTCGTCAAACGGCAGACGCGGGCCACGTGGGTAGACCCCATCGGGTGCGCCATATCCCAGGTTGACGAGGAAATTGACCTGCCACTGGCCTTGCGGGAAGAGTACCGTGTTCACCTGGGCCGCGTCAAAACCGCTCATGGGGCCGCAGTCCAGCCCCAGGGCGCGCGCGGCCAGGATCAGGTAGGCGCCTTGCAAGGTGCTGTTGCGGAAAGCGGTGGTCTCGGCCAGGGCTGGGTTGCCGTCGAACATCGGCTTGGCGTCGTAGGCGGCGAACTGCGTGGGCAACTGGTCCTGAAAACGCTTGTCCGAGGCGATCACCACCGTCACCGGCGCCACGCGGGTTTTGTCGACGTTGCCAGGGCTCAGGGCCGGCAGCAGCTTCGCCTTGGCCTCGTCGCTGCGCAGGAACAGGTAGCGGGCGGGCTGGCAGTTCATCGAGGTCGGGCCCCACTTGAGCAGGTCGTAGAGCCGATGGATCGTCTCATCGCTCACGGCCTGGTCGGTGAACCCATTGAAGGTGCGGGCCTGCACGAAAAGCTGGTTGAGGGCGGCAGTATCGAGGGGCTGGTTCACAGAAAGGGGCTCCTATAGGAAGGGGTCATGCAACCGCCATCCTATGCGAAGTACCCAAGGCGTTCACGTCGCCTGGATGTGCATGACGCTGTGCACGGGGGGCAGGGGCGGCGGCAACAGACCCGCCTCCAGTGCCTCCAACACCTGGGTCGGGTCGACCGACCAGTGCAGTTGCGTGCTGTGCCCGTGCACGCTGGCGCGGATGAGGGCGTGCTCGAACGCCAGCACCTCGCACAGATGCGGCAGGTGGGGCCAGTGCCCGATGTGCCCCCAGACAAAGGCGGCGAACTGCTCGGCCTCCAGCGCCGCAAAGGGCTGCGGCGGGCTGTGGCGCGCGTAGGCCTGCAGCAGCGCCTCGGTGTCGTCTTCGCCCAAGCCCAACAACAAGGTGGTGAGCGTGAAGCGCAGGGCCCGCGTCAGGTTGGCCCGCCGAAAGTCCTGAATCAAGCGTGCCAGCAGTGCGCAGCCGGGGTCGCGCGCCAAGGCGGCGTCGGCCGGGGCCTCACCATGCAAGGCGGCGGCCAGCTGGCACTCCCAGGCTCGCACGGCAGCGCGGTCTTCCGGGCGGCTGTGCCCGGTTGCCGGGGGGGCAGGGCGGCCCTGGGCCACGTGCACCAGGCGCGGCGCGCGTAAAGCCCACATCGTCTGCAACAGGTTCAACTCTTGAGCCACCTCGTCCAATCCCAGCGTGGGCACGTGCTCGGGCAGGATCTCGAACATCAGCGCGCCCAGCGCGGGCAACTTCGGAATCCAGCGCGCCGCCAGCTCGATCACCGGCTCCGGGATCCGCCCGTTGTGGGCGTCCAGCCAGTAGGCACCATGGCGCATGCCACCGGCCAGGTGCACCTCCCACACGCGCTCCAGCGGCAGGCGGGCCATCACCTCGTCCACCGACTGGCGCCCGTTGCAGGCGTTGCACCACAGGTTGTGCAGGTCCAGCACGATGCCGCAGTCGCTGGTCTCGGCCACGGCGGCGAAAAAATCGCCATCGCTCATCTCGCCAGCCTGGGGGCGCAGGTAGTTGACGCCGGTCTCGAACGCCATCGGGCGGTCCATGGCACTGCGCAGCCGTTGCAGGTTGTCGGCCGCCACGCGTGTGGTGGCGGGGGTCTGGCTGGGCGGCAGCAGAAAGCCGGCATGCTCGACCTGGTCGAGGGGCTCGGGTCCACCTTGTGGGCGTTCGAAGCGGTTGAGGCTCAGGTGTTCGCTGACCCAGGCCGGCGCCAGTTGCGTGACGGCGTCTTGCAGCAAGTTGAGATGGTCCAGCGGGTCGGTCACGGTGCCGCCCACCGGATGACCCACGCCGTGAATCAGCTTGGCCTGGGGCAGGGCGGCCAACTCGTCGAGCAGGGCCTCGTTGGGCCGGTAGCGCCAGCCGTGGCGGTCGTCGTGGCTCATCTCCCAGAAGGCCTGGGGCTCGATCTCGACCACGGTGGCGGGCGACCCGGGCTCCCTCAGCAAGGGGTCCAGGATCGGCCAGTACACCACCCCCACGCCCAGCGCTTGCACGGCGTCGTCCTCAGTGACCGATGAACTGTTCCTGCACGTCCAGGGTCTTGGGGTTGATCACGAAGTCCCTGAGGTGGACGAACTCCAGCACATGGCCCGAGTGGCAGCCACCGCATCCCAGCTTGCCCAACACGGAGGCGGTCACCTTTTGCATCCTTTCCAGATCGTAGGCGACCTCGCTGGGCACATGGATGCGCACGGTTCGGCTCAAAGCAGGTGCGCGCGACAGAGATCCCTTGTCCATGATGTTCTCCTGGTTGATTGACCAGGTCAGACTAGAGGGGCACCGTCATCGGTGTCCATCCCTAGTTTGATTTGGGTTACAACCTCGTCCCATGAGCGACCAAGAACAACCCCGCAACCCGCTGCACGGCCTGACGCTGGAGCAACTTCTCACCGACCTGGTGGACCACTACGGCTGGGACGGCCTGGCCCAGCGCATTGCGCTGCGCTGTTTTGCGCAAAACCCCAGCATCGCCTCCAGCCTCAAAGTGCTGCGCAAGACGCCCTGGGCGCGCGAGAAGGTGGAAGGGCTCTACCTCTACACCCTGCGCCAGAGCCGCCGTCAGGACGGCTGAGCAAAGTCGTTCTCGATCCAGCGGGTGGCGCTGGCGCTGTTGAGCTTGAAGTCCGGGCGCACGCGCACCTGGGCCACAGGCTCACCGTATTCGTCCAGCGCGGCCAACAGCGCGTGCGGTTCGAATTCATCGGGGACGATGTCGAGCGTGACCTGCCAGCTGGCGCCTGCCGCCTGCACGGATACGTTCTTGTGCAACTGCGCGCGCAACTGCTGCTCGTGGCGCCGGATCACTTCCGAAGCGGTCTTCACCAAGGTGTTGAAGGCGGACACGTCCAGCGGCTTGGGGTTCTTCTTGTCGCGGCCCATGGTCCAGGGCCCGACCAGGGCGGGTTCGGACTCGCCGTCCACATACATGGCCACGGCCCAGCCGTCGTCGTCTTCGTTCTTGATGACCCGCGCGGTCCAGCCGTTGTCGGCCCACACCCGGGCCTCCTTGATCGTCTCGGGGGTGTCGGTATCGGGAGAGGGTTCGGAATCGTTCACGGGGATCAGTCTGGGGTGTGCAAGCTCAAGCTCGGTCGTCCATCGTCAATCGACGATGGCCACGCCGGCCGTGAAGGCCACGCGGTCTTTCAGGTTGGCGGCCGACTCGTTGGGCTGCGGATAGTGCCAGACGGCATCGGCCTTCATCTCGCCGTTGACGAACAGGCTCTGGTAGTAGGCCTGTCCCTTCCAGTCGCTGGTGCGGTGGTTGCTGAAGCTGGTGTACTCGCTCTTGAGCGCCGCCTGGGGGAAGTAGTGCTCGCCTTCCACGGTGACGATGTCATCGCTCTCCGCCACCACCACACCGTTCCAGATCGCCTTCATGCCGCACTCCTGTTGATTGAGGCGCTCATGCTAGCGTGTGTTCACGCTCCGGTCCCGTCACCTGGCGGCAGAACATTTTTTTCAGGATCGTTGTCAGGAATCGCCCGTCCGGCCCGACAGAGTCACCGTGCACGCTGTGTTGCACGCTCCACCCTGAGGACACGACCATGAACTTGAAGACCCTTGCCACGCTCGCCGCCGCGGCCATCGCATCGTCTGCCTGGGCCGCCGCCCCCACCGACAGCAAATGCGGTGCCGGCACCTGCGGCAAAAAGGAAACCAGCGCCAAGAAGGGCGGCCCGGCTGCGGCCAAGGCCAGCGATGCGGGCACGAAAGACGCCAGTTGCGCCAAGAAGGACGCTGGATGCTCGAAGAAAGAGTCGTCCTGCTCCAAGAAGGATGCCTCCTGCAGCAAGAAGTGACACAGGGGCACTGCGATGATCGGCCTGGGTTACCGCCGCGAGATGAGCGACTGGGACATGTCCGCCGTCCAGGCGGACTTCTTTGAAGTCGCCCCCGAGAACTGGGTGCACCGGGATCGCGCCCCCCTGCATCAGCTGATCGCATCGGGGCGCCCGGTGCACCTCCACGGGGTCTCGCTCAACCTGGGCGGGTCCTCGCCCCTCGACCTGGATTTTCTGCGGGCCGTGCGCGAGTTGATGGCCGATCTGAACACCACGGTGTACTCCGATCACCTGGCCGCCAGCGGCGACGCCCACCAGCTGTACGACCTCTTCCCCATCCCGTTCACGCGGGCCGAAGTGCGGCGGGTCAGTGACCGCATCCGGCAGGTGCAGGACGTGCTGGGGCAGCGCCTGGCGGTGGAGAACACCACCTGGTACACCAACATCGGCGAGCTGTCGGAAGCCGATTTCCTGGCCCAGGTGGCCGAGCGGGCGGACTGCGGCATCTTGCTGGACCTCAACAACGTGACCGTGAACCACCAGAACCACGGCGGGCACGACCTGACGGCCTTTGTGCAGCACATCGACCTTGAGCGTGTCAGCTACCTGCACGTGGCCGGGCATGAGTGGGATGAGCGCTTCGGGCTCTACATCGACACCCACAGCCAGCCGGTGGCGCCTGGCACGGCCGAGATGGCCCGCCAGCTGAACCAGACGCACGGCATCCCGATCCTGCTGGAGTGGGACAACGACGTGCCCGGCATGGACGTCCTCAACCGGGAGCTGGCATGTCTGCGGCCTTCTATGACTTTGTGAGGGGCCGCAGCGACGACGTCCCGGCGGGCTACACCGCGGCGGGCCTGCGCGTGTACCGGCACCTGGTCTACCTGGGCGCCAGCCAGATGATCGAGGCGCACTTTCCGGCCGTGCGCGAACAGCTCGGCGACGACGCCTGGCGCACCTTGATCGAAGCCTACATCCGGCAGTCCGAATGGACCTCGCCCTACTACGGAGACCTGAAAGATGACTTCCTGGCTTACCTGGCGCGAGAAAGCGCATGAACGGGTTCAAGACCTGGGCCTCTTGGCCTTGCGCCTCTGGGCGGGGCAGGAGTTCCTGTGGGCGGGCTACACCAAGCTGTCGGCGGGCCTGCCGGCGCCGGACTGGTTTGCCGGGCTGAACTTTCCCTTCCCCAACCACCTGCTGCCCCCCGACCTCAATTGGGTTGCCGCCGGTGTGGGCGAGCTGGTGTTGGGCCTGGCGCTGCTGCTCGGTCTGTGGAGCCGCTGGGCCGCGCTGGGCCTGCTCTTCATCACCTATGTGGCGGTGTACACCGTGCACTTCGACCTGGGTTGGGCGGGCTGGAACCAGATCGACACCGAGGCGGGCCTGGGCTTCAAGGTGCCGCTCATGCTGGGCCTCATGCTGCTGACCATCGTCACACAAGGCGGCGGACAATACGCGCTGGATGCTTGGCGTGGCCGGGCACGGCGACCCCACCCCCGACCCGCATGAACCTCTCTCCGTCTGTGGCGCAATGGGCCCGCGAGTGGCGTGGCCCGATGCTGCGCTTTGCCATGCTGCACATCCAGCCCCGGGAAGAGGCCGAAGATGCCGTGCAGGACGCCCTGGCCGCCATCCTGGGCACCGACCCGGCCACCCTGGCGCAGACCGATCTGAAGCGCTACCTCTTCGGCATCCTCAAGCACAAGATCACCGACCGCCTGCGGGGCAAGTACCGCCCCGAGGTCGGCTACAGCGAGGCGTTTGCCGACGATCTGGACAACGTGCTTTTCAACGCGCGCGGTCACTGGGTCGACGGCGTGGCCCCCTCAAGCTGGCGCACGCCGGAAGACCAGCTGCACACCGATCAGTTTTTTGCCGTGGTGGACATCTGCGTGCAAAAGCTGCCGCCCAAGACCGCCCGGGTGTTCAGCATGAAAGAGTTCCTGGAGTGCGAGGCCGACGAGGTGTGCGCCACGCTCGGTCTGAGCAGGGCCGACTACTGGCAGTGCATGAGCCGCGCACGCAAGCAGATTCAGCTGTGCCTGCATCAGAACTGGTTTGAGGGAGTGACGCCATGATGCGCTGCAAGGAGTACATCTTCAAACTGACATCGGGCCAATTGGCCGAGGCCGACTGGCCCGAGCGCTTTTGGGCCGCTCAACACCGCCTCATCTGCCGACACTGCCGGGCCTTCAGCGCCAACGATGCCCGCTTGAGCGAGATCCTGAATCGCTATCAGGCCAGGCTGACGCAGCCCGATGAGCCGCCCCTGCGACCGGATGGGTCGTCCGCGCCCCCCTGACCGCCCACGCCCCAGTTATCCGGCGTGCGGCCGGGCGGCGGTCCGTGTTGCCGTCGCTCCCGGCCCGCCGGCTGACAGGGCAATGTGCTTGTACAGCGCCGCAATCAGGTCGGACTGCGTCACCATGCCCAGCACCTGCCGGCGCGCGTCGATGATGGGCACCCGGTGCAGGCCCTGGTCACTGAGTTGCTGCACCAGGGTGGCCACCGGCGTGTCTGGCGTGGCGGTGATGACCTTCGCGCTCATGATCTGCCCCACCACCTCGGCCTTGTCCGAGTTCGGGCCGGGCGTGCGCCGCAGCAGACCTTGCAAGCTGGCCGCCAGGCCGGCGGTGCGGGTGTCGTCCATCTGGCGCAAAAAGTCGGCCACGGTCAGGATGCCGATCACGCGCTGGAATTTGTCCACCACCGGCAGGGCCTTGACCTTGTGCCGACGCAGCATCTGCCAGGCTTCCTCCAGCTCGGTCGCAAACTCGACGGTCACCACATCGCGCGACATGATGTCCCCGCAGGTCAGCCCCACATGCCGCTCGAACGCGTGCGAGACCGCCAGGTTGTACAGCTTGAGCAACTCGTTCTCTTGCACGTCCACAAAGCTGTCGAGTTGCTGGACCGCATGCGCCAGGTCGGCGTGGTCGAGCCCCCCACGCTGCAGGGGTGAGGCATCGCGGGTCTGGTGGCGTGGCAGATTGGCTTCGGCCGGCGCGCGGTAGGGGTAAGGGCGACGCCACAGCAGCCGGTGGATGAGCACGGCGCCCAGCAACAGCAGGCCGACATTCAAGGCCACCATCTCCAGCGTGTGCAGCACGTCCACCGCATGGCCGTGGTGCTCGTGCACGATCAACAAAGCTAGGGCGCCGCCCGGTGGGTGAAGGCAGTGCAGCCGCGCCATCAGCCACACCGTCACCCCCACGGACACAGCGGCCGCCCAGTTCGCCTGCGGGATCAGGGCCACGCAGGCCAGGCCCGTCAGGGTGGCCAGGACGTAGCTGCCCAAAACAGGCCAGGGCTGCGCCAGAGGGCTGTGCGACAGCGCAAACAGGATCACGACGCTGGCCCCGATCGGGGCCATCAGCCAGGCATGTGCGCCGGGCACCAGCGGGAGCACCAGGGCACTCAAGGCCACGCTCAACAGTGCGCCCAGGCTGGCGCGACGGCGCTCCGGGCGGGACAAGGTGGGGGCGCCGTCGGTCAGCCAATGCTGGAGCCGGCGGAGGAAGGCAGCGGACATGACGGCAAGCGATGCAAGCAAGCAAGAAGAGGCACCATTGTGGTGCTTCTGAAAGAGGCCGTGGGCCAAAAGGGCATCTGACAAACCCGCTGCCTTACCATGTCAGACCTGCACCCCTTCGCCACCATGAGCCCCGCTGCCGCCCCCGGTTTCAACGCCACCCTCTGGCGCCGCTTTGCCCACATCGCGGCCCCCTACTGGCGCACCTCCGAGGAACGCTGGCGGGCGGCGGGCATGCTGGGCTTGCTGATCGTGCTCCTGCTGGGGCAGACCGGCTTCAACGTGCTGTTCAACCACGAGACGGGCGAGTTCACCTCGGCCCTGGCCGCCGGGGACGCCGAGCGCTTTTGGGCCTCCATCTGGCGCTACACCTTCATCCTCGCGGCGGCCGTGCCCATCTACGGCCTGTACTACTACGTGCGCGACATCCTGGGTCTGCGCTGGCGTCGCTGGCTCACCCAGCACTTCCTGGTGCGCTACTTCAGCGATCGGGCTTACTACCGGCTCAATGCCGATGCGGGCATCGACAACCCCGACCAGCGCATCGCCGAAGACATCAACTCGTTCACGCAGCAGTCCCTGTACTTCTCGATGATCGTGCTGTCCTCGGTGATCCAGCTGGTCGCCTTTGCCAGCGTGCTGTGGACGATCTCGCAGGGCCTGGTGTACTTCCTGCTGGGCTATGCCCTGGTCACCACCGTGTTCACGGCCACGGTGTTCGGGCGCAAGCTGATCGGCCTGAACTTCACGCAACTGCAGCGTGAGGCCGACTTCCGTTTCAACCTCGTGCGCGTGCGTGAACATGCCGAGCCCATCGCCTTCCACAACGGTGAGGAGCGCGAGATGTCGGCCCTGATGCGGGTGTTCGGCGCGCTGTTCGCCAACTACCGTCAGGTGCTGTCCTGGCAGCTGCGCCTCAACACCTTCCAGTACGCGCACAGCTTTCTCACCATCGTCCTGCCCGTGGTGATCATCTCCGGCCAGGTGCTCTCGGGCGAGCTGGAGGTGGGGCGCGCCATCCAGGCCACGGGTGCCTTCACCGCCATCCTCAGCGCCCTGACGGTCATCGTCGAACACTTCGAAGGCCTGAGCCGTTTCTCGGCGGGCGTCGACCGCCTGCATGCCTTTGCCGACACGCTGGACCAGCAGGCCGACGCCGCACGCGAGGAGCCCACGGGTGAGCAGCGCCGCATCGTCACAGTCTCCGACCCGCACCTGGCCTTGGAGAAACTGACCGTGTACACGCCCCACAGCGAGCACCTGCTGCTGCGGGACCTGTCCCTCAGCGTGCCGCCGGGGCAGGGCTTGATGATCACGGGGGCCAGCGGGTCGGGCAAAAGCTCGCTGCTGCGGGTGATGGCCGGCTTGTGGCACACCGGTACCGGCCAGGTGCTGCGCCCGGCGGGGCCGGACATGCTCTTTTTGCCCCAGTACCCTTATCTGCCCTTGGGGGACCTGCGCACCCAGCTGCTCTACCCGAACACCGAGCGCGACATCTCCGACGCGGAGTTGCACGAATGGCTGCGCGCCGTGAACCTGCCCGATCTGGCGCGGCGCTTCGGGGGGCTGCAGGCCGAGCTGGACTGGGGCAAGGTCCTGTCGGCCGGTGAGCAACAGCGCCTGGCCTTTGCCCGCGCGCTGCTGGCCAAGCCGCGCTACCTCTTGCTGGACGAGGCCACCAGCGCGCTGGACGGGGCCAATGAAGCCCTGCTGTATGGCCAACTGGAGGGCCTGTCGATCACGCCCATCAGCGTCAGCCACCATGAGGCCGTGGGGGCCTTTCACCAGCAGGTCCTGGAGCTGACCGGCGAGGGCGGCTGGCGCCTGTACCCGGCCGATGCCGAGTTGTCCGGCCGCACCCGCTGACGCACCTGCTGACCACCTGCCTGCTACGATGTCGGGCTGCTTCTTTGAAACAACCTGTATGGAATCCCTCCTGGTCTCGACGGGCGTGGTCGCCCTGGCTGAAATGGGTGACAAGACCCAATTGCTGGCCTTCATCCTGGCCGCCCGCTTCAAAAAACCGCTGCCCATCATCCTGGGCATCCTGGTCGCCACGGTGCTCAACCACGGCCTGGCCGGTGCCCTGGGCACCTGGATCACCACCACCTTGAGCCCGGACGTGCTGCGCTGGGTGCTGGGCTTGTCCTTCCTGGGCATGGCCATCTGGACCATGATTCCCGACAAAATCGAGGAAGAAGAGACCAACATTGCCAGCCGCCTGGGCGTATTCGGTGCCACCCTGATCACCTTTTTCCTGGCCGAGATGGGCGACAAGACCCAGATCGCCACGGTGGCCATGGCCGCGCACTACGCGCAGCCGCTGCTGGTGGTCATCGGCACCACGCTGGGCATGCTGATCGCCGACGTGCCCGCCGTGTTCGTGGGCGACAAGTTCGCGGCCCGCATCCCCATGAAGCTGGTGCACACGATTGCCGCGGCCATCTTTGCCGTGCTGGGCTTGCTGGTGCTGTTCGGCATCGGCGATGCGCTCGGCGTCTGATCCCTATTTTTCTTTTCCTGACCTCGTACTGCCATGGCCCGTGTCCAATTTGAACTGCCGGATCACTTCATCTTCACCACAGAGGTGCAGATCTACGTCAGCCACGTCAACCAGGCCGGTCACCTCGACAATGCCCAGTTGCTGACCCTGGTCTCCGAAGGCCGGGCGCGCTTCTTCCGCTGGCTCGGGTACACCGAGTTCGATGTGGAGGGTGTGGCCATCGTGGTGGGCGACATGCTCGCCCAGTACAAGTCCGAAGGCTTCTACGGCGAGGTCATCCGGGTCGAGATGGTGCCCGCCGACTTCAACAAGTACGGCTTCGATCTGGTTTTTTGCTTGACCGAGGTGTCTTCCGGTCGCGAGGTGGCGCGCGGCAAGAGCGGCATTGTCTTCGTCGACAAGGTGCACAAGAAAGTGGTGCCCCGGCCCGAGGGCTTCATGCAGAGCTTGCTGGCCCAGGCGCCCGAGCTGACGATCGACTGAGCGGCCATGTCCCACGCCGCCGACACCGAACAGCGCCTCATCGACCTGGAAATCAAGGTCGGATTCATGGAAGATCTGGTCGACAGCCTCAACGAGGTGGTCGCCCGCCAGCAGCAGCACGTCGAACTGTTGCTGCGTGAGGTGAGCGCCTTGCGGCTGCAGCAAGACGATGGTGGGGGCAGTCCGGGGTTCCGCAGCCTGCGCGACGAGTTGCCGCCACACTACTGAGGTGTGAGGACGCGGGTGGCCGTGCGCTGCCGTGTTGAGTGTGTCAACTTGGACCCGGGGAGCATGGCCATGACCGATTCCACTTCTGCAGACGAACGTATTCGTTGGCAGGTCCAGCCAAGCTGGCTGGGCCAGGTGCTGGTGGCCTGGTCGACCCAGGGGGTGTGCGCCATCCTGATGGCGGACGACGATGAGGCCGCGTTGGCCGAACTGCAGGCCCGTTTTCCAGGTGCCCTGCGGCTGACGGCGGAGTCCGTCGCCCATCCCTGGGTCAGCGCCGTTCTGGACCTGATTGACCCTCCGATGCGGCCTCAGGCTCATGAGGTGAGCTTTCCCTTGGACGTGGGTGGCACGCCCTTTCAGCAATCGGTGTGGGCGGCCCTGCGGCAGATTCCGCCAGGGCAAACGGTGAGTTACAGCGAGCTGGCGCAGCGGCTGGGGCAGCCGCGTGCGGTCAGGGCCGTGGCCGGAGCCTGTGCGGCCAATGTGCTGGCAGTGGCCATCCCCTGTCACCGTGTGGTGCGCCGGGATGGCAACCTGTCAGGCTACCGCTGGGGGCTGTCGCGCAAGCAAGCCTTGCTCGCGCGCGAAGCCGCCGCTTGAGCCTGGCCCTTCGCGAACCCGAACGTGGGTCCGGGGCGCGAGGGCGTGAGGCTTACTTGACTGGGGGCACAGCCGGGGTGGCCGGCGTGGCGGGGACGGCCGGTGTGGCACCGTGGTGCTCGGCCTTGTGCTCAGCGCGGGTCTTGGACGTCTTGGCCTTGTAGGTGGCTTTGGCCTTGTGTTCAGCCTTGGCGCCGGTCTTGTGCTCTGCCTTGTGTTCCATCTTGTGATCGGCCATGTGCTCTGCCTTGGTTTCGGCGTTGTGCATGGCCGGGGCCGAAGCCTTGGCGTTGGGCATCGGCGCCACGGGCGCAGGGGCTTGAGCGAAGGAGGCAGCCGCAAAGGCGGTGAGCAGGGTGGCAGCGAGGATCGACTTCTTCATGATGTAGACCTTTCAGAAACACGCCGGGAGGCGTTGGGGTCTTGCCATGACGCACGGCAAGTGAGTGCATGACGCGCCAGGGTCGCTGTGCGTTGACAAGAAAAACAACACGCTTGTTTCTGTGTGTGTCGTCGGGTCGGTGCAAGGCAGGGGACGGTGAGTTTTTGAAATTTCAGTCACAGACCCTTGCAGACAGAACACCCAAGCTGCTCTAGGATCAAAGACTTACATACATCACCACCGAGGAATTCACATGACCGTCAACCGCAAACTGATTTCCTGGATCGTCGCCGCAGCCCTGTGCCACACCGCCGGCCTGCAAGCGGCCCACGCCGGGATGATCGCCACCGAGTCCGTGGCCTCCACCACCGAACTGGTACAGGTCGAGTCGCGCCGTGCCCACGTGTTGGCCACGCTGAACCGTGCGGACGTCACCGACGCCCTGGTGAACAAGGGTGTGGACATGGACGCTGCCCGCGCCCGCATCGCCTCCTTGTCCGATCAGGAAGTCGTGTCCTTGGCTGACCAGCTCGACAATGCACCTGCCGGCGCCAGTGGCGTGCTGGGTGCCATCGTGTTCATCTTCTTGTTGTTGTTGCTCACCGACATCCTGGGCTTCACCAAGGTCTACCCGTTCACCCGCTCCATCCGCTGAGCGGCGTGAGCCCCATGCGACCCGGACGCCGCCGTTGGTTGGCGAGAGCCGGGGCGCTGGGGGCCGTCGGTCTGCTGAGCGCCTGCGCCAGCCTGACGGCCTCGCAGACCCGCGCCTTGCTGGCCCAGCCCCCCTCTGACCTGCCTGCGCGGGTCGAGTGGACGCAGGTGCCTTTTTTCCCGCAAGAGCTCAACCAGTGCGGCCCGGCCGCGCTGGCGACCGCGCTGGGCGCTGTGGGCGTGCCCATCGCGCCCGAGGTGCTGGGCACCGCGGTGTTCGTGCCCGCACGCGAGGGCAGTCTGCAAATCGAGATGCTGGCCGCCCCGCGTCGGCATGGCCACATCGCCACCCGCATCCGCCCCGATCTGGTCTCGCTGCTGCGCGAGGTGGCCGCCGGTCAGGCACCGGTGGTGCTGCTCAACCTGGGCCTGTCCATCCAGCCACTGTGGCACTACGCCGTGGTGGTGGGCTACGACCTGCCTGCCGGGGAGATTCTGCTGCGCTCGGGCACGGTCCAGCGCGAGGTGATGCCCCTGAGCACGTTTGAGCACACCTGGTCGCGCTCCAGCCAATGGGCCTTCGTGGTGCTGCCGCCCGATCGCTTGCCCGCCCAGGCGGATGAGGCCGCCGTCACCGAGGCCCGCATCGCCTTCGAGCGGGTCGCGCCCGCGCCGCAGGCCGCGTTGGCGTACCGCACAGCCTGGCAGCGTTGGCCCGATTCCCTGCTGTTGGGCCTGGGCCTGGGCAATGCGCTCTATGCGGCCGGCGAGCTGCCCGAAGCCGAGGCCGCCTATGCCCGGGTCGCGCAACGCCATGACAGCGCGCCAGCCTGGCACAACTTGGCCCGAGTGCGGCTCGAGCGGCATGACCTGGCCGGCGCGCACACCGCTGCCGAGGCCGCCGTGCGCCGCGCCCAGGTCGAAACCACCTGGCGCGAGGCCGCCGATGTCGTGTGGCGCGAAGTGCAGCAGGCCCGGCAAGGGGCGGCTTCTCGTCCCAAGCCGTGACGCCACGCCGCGCAGACGTCTCTATGATGGGCCGCCATGAACGCGCCTGACCACCCCCTGTCCCCCGAGGCCATCCAGACGGCCGCCCACGCCTTGGCCACACGCCGGCTCACCGGTCGCGTGGGAGGCGCTTTGCCCGACCCGTGTCGCCCGACCACGCTGAGCGATGCGCTGGCCGTGCAGGCGGCCGTGAGCGCTGAGCTGGCGCAGCGTGCCGGCGAACGCGTGGTGGGCTGGAAGTGCGGCCTGCCCGGTGCGGACACCTGGGTGCTGGCGCCGCTGTATGCCAGCACGCTCTACCGAGCTGATGACCGGACAGATCCGCCAGTGGCCGGCTGGCCGGTGTGGGCGCAGCAGGGGCGGGTGAAAGTGGAGCCCGAGCTCGCCTTTGTGCTCGGGCGCGATCTGCCCCCACGTGCGCAAGCCTATGACACCGAGGAGGTGCGTGCGTCCATCGCCAGCGCCCACCTCGCGCTGGAGCTGATCGACAGCCGTTACGACGAACAGGCGCCGGTGCACTTTGCCGATCGGTTGGCCGATGGGCTGGTCAACCAGGGGCTGTGGCTGGGCCCGGCCATCGACCTCGCCTCGGCGTACGCCGCGCAAGCCTTGGACATCGCCGTGACCGCCGACGCGCAGCCACTCCTGTCTCAGCACGGCGCCCATCCGGCCGGTGACCCGCTGCAGCCCTTGTGCTGGTTGGCCGAGTTCTTGCGTGGCCGGGGTCAGGGTCTGCAGGCCGGCCAGGTCGTGATCACCGGCTCCTATGCCGGGGCGCCCTGGGTGCCCGTGGGGCCGATGTTGCAGGTGCGTTTCGGTCACCTGGGCACGGTTGCCCTGAGCTTTCAGACACGGCCGCGCGGCTGAGTTCCTTCGGTCGCTGTGGCGCTCAGTGACGTGCGCACGGCGGGCGTCAGCGGTACCATCCTGACATCTGCCTGAACCGGTGTGCTGTACCCGATGACCCGTCCTGACTCTGCTCCCTCTGCTGCGCCGGCTGCGCGTTGGCATGCCTGGCTCAAACCCCTGGCGGGTGTGGCGGCAGTCGCCGTTGCCTGGACCGGTGTGGTGGGCATGTGGTTGCCCGACTGGGCGCGGCCCCGCATCGAGGCCGCTGCCACCGAGGCCCTCGGCACCCCGGTGACGGTGGCCGCGGTGCGCATCCAGCCCTGGACCCTCGCTGTCGAGGTCGATGGCGTGACCGTGGGGCCGCGTGCCGCTCCCTGGTTCACCTTGAAGCAGGCGCAGACCCAGCTGTCGCTGGCCTCGGTGCGCCACCTCGCACCGGTCATCCGCCGGGTGCAGTTGCTTGAGCCCATGTTCTGGCTGGAGCGCCAGACGGCCGACCAGTTCAACATCAGCCCAGTGATGGCCCGCCTGATGTCGGGTGCGCCCGAGCCCAACCGTGAGCCCGCCCGTTTCGCCGTCTTCAACATCGAGGTGCGCGACGGCCTGTTGCGCTACACCGACCGCGTCCTGAAGCAGGAGCACCGTGTCGAGCAACTTCAGATCGGTGTGCCCTTTGTCTCCAACCTGCCCAGCGACATCGCGGTGGACGTGCAGCCCCGCATGCAGGCCCGCGTGGACGGCAGCCCGCTGAAGATCGAGGGCAAGACCTTGCCTTTCCATGAAGGGCACCGTTCCGAAGTGCAACTGGCGTGGCAGTCGGTGGACGTGGCGCACTGGTTGACGGCGGTCCAGCCTTTCCTGCCGCCGAGCGTGAAGATCACGCCGCAGCAGGGGCAGCTGGACACCAACCTGACCGTGAAGTTCGAGCAACGCCCCGCACCGGCCGTGCCGATGTTGCGCATCGCCGGGGGGCTGCAGCTCAGCAAGCTGGGCCTGGGGCTGCCGCAGACGCCCGGTCTGGGTGCGGTTGACACGGGCTGGCAGTTGCTGAAGGTGGAGGGTTTGGATGCACTGCCGCTGGAGCGTCAGGTGCGTGTGACCCGCGTGGCCCTGGATGGCCTGCACCTGAAGGCGCGCCCGCTGCCAAGCGGTGCCACGCCCCCGGCGTCAGCCACGGAGCCCCCTGTGAAACCCGCCGCATCGGGTGCGCCCGTGACGTCTGCGCCATCGCCCGCTTCGACGGCGTCCAACGCCGCACCGGCCGCGGTCGCGTCGGCCACACCCTGGCGGTGGTCCGTGGGCACCTTGCACCTCGCTGCGCAGGCCATCGACGTGCAGACCACGTCCGCCGCCCCCTGGCCCCGTCTTGACCGGGTCGTGCTCGACGTCAAAGGCCTGGACGCCGCCACGAAAGCCCCTGCCGCCACCTGGCAGCTCGACGTCGCCGATCAGCACGGCATGACCCTGCGGGCCAGCGGTCAAGCGCAGGTGGCTCGCCAGCAGGTTGAGGCCAAACTGGCGCTGGACCAGGCGTCGGTGCAGCCCTGGCTGGCGCCCCTGGCGCAATCGTTGAGCCTGCCCCTGGCCGTCCAACAGGGCGCCTTGTCTTTGCAGTCGCAGCTCAGCGCCCGCCTCCAGGCCGACCCGACCGCGACCTCTCCTGAGCTGACCCAACCCGGCCTGAACCTGAGCGGCGGCTCCGTCCGCCTGGCGGGCTTGCAGACCCAGGCCACCGCACCGGGCGTGCGCGACCAGGTGCACCTGACCGAGCTGGCCGTGGAGGGGGCCGACGCCCACTTGTCGCTCGACCCGGCCCAGCCCGGTCTGCGCCGCTTGAGCCTGGAGACGGTGACGGTCAATGGCCTGGACGCCCGCGTGACGCGTGGCCGCCAGGGCCAGTGGATGGGCATGGCGCCGCCGCGCCCGGCGTCGGCCGCCGCGCGCCGCACGTCCGCGAAGACGCAGGAGGCCGCGTTGCCGCCGGTCACCGTCAAGCTGCTGCGTTGCCAGGACTGCCGTGTGCAGCTCACCGACCAGACCGTCAGTCCGGCTGCCTTGCTGTCCCTGCAACGCACCGACCTGAGCGTGGCGAACGCCTCCACCGATCTGCGCCAGCCCCTGAAGGTCGATCTGCGCACCCAGGCGCAAGGCAAGGGGCAGGTGAACTTCCAGGGCGAGGTGCGGCCGCAGCCCCTGTCCGTGCAGGGCAAGGTGGGGGTGGCCGGGGTGGACTTGCGCGTGCTGCAGTCCTACTTGGATCCACACCTCAACATCCGCATCGCCGCAGCCCGGGCTCAGGCTGCCGGTCGCGTGCAGCTGCAAGACGATGCCCGCCGCGGCCTGAGCGTGCGCTACCAGGGCCGCGTCGGCCTGAGCGACCTGCGCCTGCAGGACCGCGTCAACGAGGCCGATTTCGTCAGCTGGCGCACCCTCTCGCTCGACGGCACTGACCTGGCCTGGGCCAACGGGCAGGTCAACGCTAACCTGGGCCGCATCGCGCTGAGCGACTTCTTCGGCCGCGTCATCATCAACCCCGACGGGCAGCTCAACCTCACCAGCATTGCCAGCCGCGAAGCGGGCGCCCAGCCCAAGTCCATCACCACGCCCCAGCCCGCGGGGGCGGCATCGGCTCCGGCCGCTCCGGCAGTGGCGTCGGCTGCTTCGGTACCCGTCTCGGCAGCTTCGTCCGCGACCCCGGCCGGGTCTCCCATGAAGCTGCGTTGGCAGGGCATCACGCTGAGCAAGGGGCGCGTCGACTTCACCGACAACTTCATCAAGCCCAATTACTCGGCCAACCTCACGCGCATCGAGGGCACCATCTCAGCGGTGGCCTCCGACAAGCCCGAGCCCGCCACGGTGGACGTGGCCGGTGCGGTGGACGATGGCGCGCCGCTCAAGATCACCGGCCAGCTGCACCCGCTGGGACCACGTCTGTACACCGACATCCAGGGCAGCGCCAAAGGCATCGAGCTCACCCGCCTGACGCCCTACGCGGCGCGCTACGCGGGCTACGCGATCGAGAAGGGCTCGCTGTCGATGACCGTGCACTACAAGATCGACGGCGGCAAGCTGGAAGCGCAAAACCAGATCTTCCTTGACCAGCTCACCTTCGGCGAAAAGGTGGACAGTCCCGACGCCACCAAGCTGCCGGTGCTGTTCGCAGTCTCGCTGCTCAAGAACCGCCATGGCGTGATCGACGTCAACCTGCCCATTTCCGGCTCGCTCGACGACCCGCAGTTCTCTGTGGGCGGCATCATCTGGCGCGTCATCGTCAACCTGATCACCAAGGCCGTGATGGCGCCGTTCTCGCTGCTCTCAGGCGGCGGCGACGAGCTGGGTTTCGTGCCCTTTGCACCGGGCTCGGCCGAACTCAGTGAGGCGGCGAGGGCGCGCCTGGACACCCTGGCCAGCAAGCTCGACGACCGGCCGGCCCTCAAACTGGAGGCCACCGGCCGTGCCGACCCCGCCGTGGACGTGGCCGGTCTGCGCGCCGCCCATGTGGACCGGTTGATGCGCGCCGCGAAAGCCAAGGCCCAAGGGCAGCCCGTGGACGAGGTGAAGATTTCACCAGAAGAAAAAACCCAATGGCTGGCCGCCGCCTACAAGGCCGCCGACATCAAGAAGCCACGCAATTTGGTGGGCCTGGCCAAGACGCTGCCGCCGGCCGAGATGGAAGCCCTGCTGCAGGCCTCCGCATCGGTGAACGATGCCGCGCTCAAGAGCCTGGCCGACCACCGTGGCGATGCCGTCAAAGCCTATCTGTCCAGCAAAATCCCGCCCGAGCGTGTGTTGTTGACGGCTTCCAAGGTCGGCACGGGTGGCTTGCCCGATGACAAGGGCCCCAGCTCTCGGGTACAGTTTGACCTGAAGTGAATGTGTGACGGAGGCCACCATGAGTGCAATTTCAGCCATCGGTTTGTCGGGCGCCCAGGCGGCGTCGACCCGCATGGACGTCGCCGCGCACAACATCGCCAACGTTCAGACCGAGAAGTTTCAGCGTCAGGTGGTCAATCAGCAGAGCCAGGAGTCGGGCGGCGTGAGCACCTCGCTGGCCCAGGCGCAGGAGATCGGGCCCGATCTGGCCAAGGATCTGGTCGAGCAGAAGATGGCCACCTACACCTACCGCGCCAACCTGCGCAGCATCCAGGCCGACCAACAGATGATGGGCAGCCTGCTCGACATCGAGGCCTGATCCCGGCGGGCTGTTCGGGCGGGCCCAGCCCGCTGGCTGACGGGCCACGCTGCCTGATGCCGTGCTGAGATACCTTGTCTGCCTGTGTCGTGAACGCCCCCCGCCGCCTCATCGCCCATCTCGACATGGACGCCTTTTACGCGTCTGTCGAGTTGCTGCGCTACCCCCAGCTCCAAGGCCTGCCGGTGGTCATCGGGGGTGCGCGGCGCAACCCCTCCGCTCAGGCACCGCAAGCCCTGGACGACTTTGCCCGCCTGCGTGACTACGCGGGCCGCGGCGTCATCACCACCGCCACCTACCCGGCGCGCGCGCTGGGCGTGCACTCGGGCATGGGCCTGATGAAGGCCGCCGCCTTGGCACCCGCCGCCATCTTGCTGCCGATGGACTTCGACGCCTACCGCCACCATTCTCGCCAGTTCAAGGCGGCCGTGGCCCGCATCGCTCCGGTGCTGGAAGACCGAGGCATCGACGAGATCTACCTCGACCTGACCGACGTGCCCGGCGCCCAGGACGCCGTGGGCGAGGACCCCCTGGGCGGCGTGCGCGCCCTGGCCCAGCGCATCAAGGCCGCGGTGCGCGAGGCCACCGGCCTGGGCTGCTCGATCGGCGTCACGCCCAACAAGCTGCTGTCCAAGATCAGCTCCGACCTGGACAAGCCCGATGGCCTGACCGTGCTGATGCACGAGGACGTGCCCAGTCGCATCTGGCCCCTGCCCGTCAGCCGCATCAACGGCATCGGCCCCAAGGCCACCGAGCGCCTGGCGGCCATGGGCATCCACACCATCGGGGAGCTGGCGGCCACGCCGGCCCATGAACTGGCCAGCGCCTTCGGCAGCCACTACGGCAGCTGGTTGCACGAGGCCGCCCATGGCCGCGACGATCGCCCGGTGGTGACCTGGCGCGAGCCCAAGTCCATCAGCCGCGAAACCACCTTCGAGCGCGACCTGCACCCGCGCGATGACCGCACGCAGCTCACGCCGATCTTGACGCGCCTGTGCGAACAACTCGCCAGCGACCTGGCGCGCAAGAACTACGCAGGGCGCACTGTCGGCATCAAGCTGCGTTACGACGACTTCAAGATCGTCACCCGCAGCCAGACCCTGCCGCAGCCCACCCGAGATGCGGCCACCATCCGCCTGTGGGCTGGGCGTTGCCTCAAGACCGTGCCCCTGAACCAGCGCCTGCGCCTGCTGGGCGTGAAAATGGAGTCCCTGGTGCCGGGCGATGGTCAGCCCAATGTGGCCGAGCCCGCAGCCCCCTACAGCTTGCCTTTGTTCGACGAGCGCTGAACACCGAGCGCGTGGCCGCGATCGCGGCGACAATGGCGGCCCGGTGGGGTTGCACTCCGTCGTCTCTTTTCCTGAGTCCCTCGCTGTCTGTGGAGTCGCCATGCGCCGTCTGGCCCTGATCTTGTCCCTCTTGGCCTGCCTGTCCGGCTGCTCCGTCCTGGCCGTGGCCGATGCCGCCGTCACCGTGGTGGCCACCACCGTCAGCGTCGGGGCCACCGTCGTGGGCACAGCGGTGGACGTGACCGCGGCTGGGGTCAAGGCGGTGGCCGGTTCCGACGATGAGCCGGAGGACGATGAGGCGCCGCGCGTCGAAGCCGATGAGGCTGCTCCCCATCCCTGACAGAGACCTGCCTGTGGGTTGCCGCATCACCCTGCCTGCCGAAGGCCACAGCTTCACGCAGGCACCGGGGCAGACCGTGCTGGACGCGGCCTTGGCCGCCGGGGTGGACTGGCCGCGCTCCTGCCGCAATGGCAGCTGCCGCAGCTGTCTGGCGCAACTCGACGCCGGCAGCGTGCGATACCGCATCGATTGGCCCGGGCTCACGCCCGAAGAAAAAAAGTGGGGCTGCATCCTGCCCTGCGTGGCCGAGGCCACCAGCGACCTCGTGATACGCCGTCCCTGATCACGACCGACGCCGGCGCCGACCTCAGTCCGCCTGCACCAGCGCAAAGCGCGGCCGGCGCACACCATCCACGTCCACCGCTTCCACGAACATCGCATACGGCCGCACCCACAGCGCCCCTTCGCCGTACAGCGGCTGGTACAGCACCAGCGCCTCCAGCGTCTCGCTGTGGCGCACCACGCCCAGCACGCGGTAGCGCAATTGCTTGTAATGTTCGTACACGCCGGTGGGCAGGCGGGGCAGGGGAGGGAGGTCGTCGGTGGCACTCATCCCCGCATTGTCGTGCGCGGAGGCACAATGTCGGGTTGCCGCTTTTCCTGCCGTCACGCTTTCGCCCATCATGCTCTGGCACTCCCTGAACCGCGTTCTGGATCAACTGCGCCCCCGCCGTCAGGGCGTGGTCATGCTGGCCGATGCCTTCCTCATCCTGCTGGCGTGGCACTTCACCTACCTGTTTCGCATGGGGATGGAGCGCTGGCTGCACGAGCGCCCCAGCTACGACTGGGCCGTGCTGCTGTGCGTGATCGCGGTCTACAGTGCGGCATCCTGGGCCCTGCGCGTGCCCCGCGCCAGCTGGCGCTACACCAGCTTTCACGACATCACACGCCTGGCCTGGGTGTGCCTGGGGGCCGGTCTGGCATGCGCGGTCGTCATCCTGATGGCGCAACTCACCGAGGTGCCGCGTGCCGTGCTGGCCCTGCACCCCGTCTTCACCCTGATCAGCCTGTCGCTGGCGCGCATGACCGTGCGCATGCTCAGCGAGGCCTCGCGGGCCCGGCGCACCGGCGCGCAGACCAACGGGCAGCGCGCCCTGGTGCTGGGCGCTGGCGCCGCCGCCAAGCTGCTGATTGCCGGCATCCAGCACCGCAGCTGGACCGTGGTGGGCCTGCTCGACGACGATCCCGGCAAGCATGGCAGCCGCATTGCCGGTGTCACCGTGTGGGGCGGGCTCGACCTGCTGGCCGACCGGGCCAACCTGAGCGATGTCTCCCACCTGATCCTGGCGATGCCGGCGGCCACCCAGGCGCAGCGCAAACGCGTGCTGGCGCTGGCGGCGGCCACCGGTCTGCCCGTGGTCACCGTGCCCTCGGCCGATGAGCTGCGCGAAGGTGGCACCCGCATCGACCGCGTGCGTGACATCCAGCCCGAAGACGTGCTGGGCCGCGAGCCGGTGAAACTCGACGAGCACGCCGTCTCCGGCCTGATCAGCGGCCGCGCCGTGATGGTGACCGGGGCGGGCGGCTCGATCGGCGCGGAGCTGTGCCGCCAGATCGCCCGCTTCGGCCCCAGCCGCCTCGTCCTGTTCGAGCTCAGCGAGTTCGCCCTCTACCAGGCCGAGCAAGACCTGGGCGAGCGCTTCCCGCACCTGCCGCTGGTGCGCCTGGTGGGCGATGTCAAAGACCTGGGCGCGCTGCGCCGGGCCATGGCCACGCACCAGCCCGATCTGGTCTTCCACGCGGCGGCCTACAAGCACGTGCCGCTGATGGAAGACGACAACGCCTGGATCGCCTTGCGCAACAACACGCTGGGCACCTACCTGGCGGCGCAAGCGGCGGCCGAGGCGGGCGTGCAGCGCTTCGTGCTGATCTCCACCGACAAGGCCGTCAACCCCACCAATGTGATGGGCGCCACCAAGCGGGCGGCCGAGATGGTCATCTCGCACTGGGCCGCCCAGGGCACGGGCACGCGCTTCATGGCCGTGCGCTTTGGCAATGTGCTGGGCTCGAGTGGCAGCGTCATCCCCAAGTTCAAGGAGCAGATCGCCAAGGGCGGGCCGGTCACGGTCACCCACCCTGAAATCAACCGCTACTTCATGACCATCCCCGAGGCCGCCCAGCTCGTGCTGCAGGCCGCAGCCCTGGCCGAAACCGGTCAGGTGTTCGTGATGGACATGGGCAAGTCGGTGAAGATCGCCGACCTGGCGCGCGAGCTGATCCGCCTGAGCGGCCATACCGAGGCCGAGATCCCCATCGTTTTCAGCGGCCTGCGTCCGGGCGAAAAGCTCTACGAAGAGCTGCTGGCCGATGCCGACACGACCCTGCCCACGCCGCACCCGCGTCTGCGTCTGGCGCAACTGCGTGGCGAGCTGCCGCCCGACTGGCTGGCGCGCTTGATGGCCTTGACGGTGGACGAGTCGGCCGCCACACCGGCGGTGCTGCGCAGCAAATTGCACGACCTGGTGCCCGAGTACGCGCCGCGTTGAGGTGCCTGCGGTGGAGGCTGCAACTTTCGCGGTATTACCGGGGGCCGTGATGGCTGCCCGTGGCGTGCTCAGTGGCCCAGCAACTCGTCGATCAACTTCAGCAGAGCGGGCAGGTGCACCGGCTTGGTCTGGTAGCTCTGTGCCCCGGCGGCCAGAGCCGCCTCTACCTGTTCGGGCATGGCATCCGCCGAGACCATGATGACCGGGATGCCGGCCGTGTCCGGATTGGCCTTGAGCAGCTTCAGCACCTCCATGCCGGACGCATCGGGCAGGTGCAGGTCGAGCAGGATCAGATCCGGGCGCGGGCCGCGCAAACGGTTGTGCAGCCAGGCCAAGGCCTCTTCAGCCGTGGCGGCCACCGACACACTCAGATCGTGACGCTCACGCAAGCCCTCTCTCAGCAACTCGCTGTTGGTGGGGTTGTCTTCCACATAGAGCAGATGGCGGGGGCCTGACGCAGGGGCCGTCGTCTCGGCGGGCGGGGTGGGGGGCGTCGCCTCGCTGGCTGCCGGGGCCAGACGGACCGCTGGCAGCACCAGTGTGAAGGTGCTGCCTTCGTCTTCGCGGCTTTGCACCTCCAGTGTGCCGTGCATCAGCTCGGCCAGGTGGCGGCTGATGACCAAACCAATGCCGGTGCCAGTGGTCTGGCTGCGTTCGCGCCCCAATCGGTTGAAAGGTTGGAACAACTGGGCTTGTTGGGCTGGGCTCATGCCCAGGCCCGTGTCGGACACGGACACACGCAGCGTGGCCTGCTGGGCGCTGTCGACTTGGCGGCTCACGCTTACCGTCACACTGCCTTGGGGTCGGTTGTACTTGATGGCGTTGCTCAGCAGGTTGGTCAGGATCTGGCGCACGCGGGTGGCGTCGGCATGCACGCCCCAGTCACTGGGCACCGGCCCGGGGCCGTGCAGGGTGATGCCTTGCTTGAGTGCCTGATCCTGCACCAGGCTGAGGGCGGCCTTCAGTGCCTCTGTCACCTGCATGGGCTCGCAGTTCAGGCGCATGTTGCCACTGTCCAGTCGCGAGATGTCGAGCACATCGTCGATCATGTCCAGCAGGTGCCAGCCGGCCTGCTGGATCTGCTGCACCCGGCGTCGCTGCGAGGCGGGCAGTGATGCCGAGGTGTCCATCTCCATCACCTGGGCAAAGCCCAGCACCGCGTTGAGCGGCGTGCGCAGCTCATGGCTCATGCGCGACAGGAAATCCGACTTGGCTCGGTTGGCCTGGTCGGCCGCCGTATGTTGGCGGCGGGCCTCCTGCATGGCTTCTTGCAGGCTTCGGGCGTGGCCCGTCATCACCAGCAGCAGCGTGCCCAGGGCGGTGGCCAGCAAGGTGCCGACCACCGCCAGCAGCCAGAACGTGGCGCCGTCCCCGATCAGTGGAATCGGGGCGCGGGCCCATACCGCCAGCGTCCAGGTCTGACCCGCAAAAGCCACGGGCACACGCGCCAGGTGGTGGGGCGGGTGATTGCCATCAAGGTGCACACAGGCGGGTGTGCCGCCCAGCAGCCGCTCGCCGGCAGGGTGGCTTTCATACAGGCAGGCGGCCAGGTGCGCCGGCATGTCCTTGAGGATGGAGGCCAGGGCATCGTCCATGCGCAAGGTCAGGAACAGGACGCCCCGGACGGTCAGGCGGCGCTCGGCCACCGTCCGCGGCTCGCCGTCGTACACCGGGCGGTAGAGCACGACGCCTTGCTGCATGCCCGTTTCCTGGATCAACTGGAAGCCTTGCGTGGCCTGCAGCGTGTCGGTGTCGCGGGCACGCTCGTATGTCGTGCGGGTTTCAGGGCGAGACAGGACGTTGTAGCCCAGGGCACGCAGGTTGTGGCGTTGCGGCTCGATGAAGCGCAGAGCCAGTACCTCGTCACCTTCGGGCGGCCGTCGATCCACCCCGTCGTAGACGCGGTAGCCGGGCAGGCCTTCCAGGCGCTGAGCGGCTTCAAACGCCGGCAGATCGGCCATGGCCACCCGTTCCTCCCACCCCATCGCCTGCACGCTGTCCAGTGTCCCCAGCCAGTAGCGCGTGGCCCGGTGGAACTCGGCGCGCGACACCGTTTCCGAGGCGTCCATCAAACCGTGCAGGGCCTCGACCGCGTGCAGATAACCTTGGAGGCGGAGCTTGACCGCGCTGGTGGTGGCCTCGACCGATTGCAGGAAGACCGCGTGTTGGCGCTCCTGGTGCCAGGCATTGAGCTGGCGCACCGCCACGGTTAGCAAGACCGCCGTGACCAGCAGCGGGATGCTGACCGATCTGCGGCGGGGGCGCCACAGCGCGGCAGGCTGCCCCACCAGGGGCAGCAGCAGGGGCGTCCCGATCAGAACCCCCAGTGTGTCACCGGCCCACCAGTTGATGAAAAAACGCAGCGCTTGCTCGGTGGGTAGGCTGCCAATCAAGATCATTGCGCTGGTGGCCACGCCTGCAGACACCAGGCAGGCCAGCGGGCCTGCCAGCAGCAGAAAGCGCAGGATCTGTCCAGGGTGTTCCAGGGCCAGGTCCTGGCCGTCTCGGGTGCGAATCAAGGCCAGCGCGACCCAGGCCTGCAGCCCGATGCCCACGCCCACCGTTGACGCCAGCGCGGCCATCACCGGCAGCGGCGCCGTGGGGAGCACGACCACCTGATAGAACACCGATACCGAGGCCCCCCCCAAGCCCACAGCCCACACCATGCGCGGACCCCAGCCCAGCACAAAGGCCAGGCCCAGTCCGGCCGCCAGATACAGAGGCGAGACGAAGTCGCTGGTGGCGGCCAGGAGCACGCTGGACACGCCAACGGCCGTGTAGATCAACCAGGTGACGATCAGGCGAAGCCAGGGCGAGGTCGGTAGCGTGAGCATGTGCGTCACATTAGCATTGGTGCCCGTGTTGCGACATCAGGCTTTCGCCTCGACTGCACCCCATCAAGAGGGTGAGGGCCTAGACTGGAGCGTCTGTCATCACTTTCCAGGAGCTGGTCCATGAACCGTCTGTCACGCTTGTTGCCTTCCCTGACACTGAGCCTCTTGACTCTGGGCGCCTTGCCCTTCGCGCACGCCGAAGCCCCTCAGGTGCGTACCCAGGTTCCAGGATACCAGCGCCACATGGTGGGACAGTTCGAGGTCACAGCACTGTACGACGGCCGCATCCATCTCGACAGCAAGCTCTTGAAAAACGCCACACCCCGCGAGATCTCACAGTTGCTGGCCCGCTCCTTCCGCAGCTCGCCCACGCCCACCGCCGTGATCGCTTTCCTGGTCAACACCGGCAAACAGCTGGTGCTGGTTGATGCCGGTGCGGCCCAGCTTTTCGGCCCTGGGCTTGGCCAGGTCCACGCCAACCTGCGCGCGGCAGGCTACCAGCCCGAGCAGGTGGATGCCGTCTTGCTGACCCACCTGCATGGTGACCACGTCGGCGGCCTGCGCACCGCCGAGGGACAGATGGCCTTCCCCAACGCACAGGTTCATGTCTCCAAGGAGGATGCCGATCACTGGCTCAACCCGGCGGTGATGGCCAAGGCGCCTGCCGAAGCACAGCGCTTCTTCCAGGCAGCCCAGAACTCGGTGGCGCCCTATGCGCAGGCCGGTCGTTTGCGCACCTACACCGGCACGGACGAGATCCTGCCCGGGGTGCGTCCGGTGCAGACCCACGGCCACACACCAGGCCACACCAGCTACCTGTTCAGCTCTCAAGGCCAGCAGTTGCTGATCTGGGGGGACATCGTGCACAACGCCGCCGTGCAGTTCCCCAAGCCCCAGGTCACCATCGAGTTTGACAGCGTGCCGGCTCAGGCGCTGGCCACGCGCATGAAGGTGCTGGGTTGGACCGCCAAGGACGCCCTGCCGGTCGCGGGGGCCCATTTGCCCTTCCCGGGCATGGGTCAGGTGCGCGCCGAAGGCAAGGGCCGCTACAGCTGGGTGCCGCTGGACTACGCTCCTACCCAGCCCTGATCTGGCACTGATGCCAACTTGTGGCGGGAAATGGGCCGGGATGGGCGAGTAGGGCCCATCTTTCCGCCTTATTCCCACATGCGGGGGCGCGTGCCGCCCTATACTGAAGAGACATCAAGCAGGCTGGGTGACAGGCCTGCATCGCGGGCTCGAAAAGGCACACACACACGCCATGACTTCCAAATTCAAGATTGCAGGCTGGGTCGCGCTCGGGGCGCTGGCGGGTGGTTTGACCACCATGCAGTTCGGGGCCACCGCGCGCAGTGCCATGGCCCCCCTGCCTCTGGAAGAAATGCAGCAGCTCGCGGCGGTTTTTGGCATGGTCAAGACCGACTATGTCGAGCCCACCGACGAGAAAAAGCTCATCAGCGACGCCATCTCCGGCATGGTCGCCGGGCTCGACCCGCATTCGGTCTACTTTGACAAAACCTCGTTCAAGGAATTCCGCGAGGGCACAACCGGCAAGTTTGTCGGCGTGGGCATCGAAATCGGCATGGAAGACGGTCTGGTCAAGATCGTCTCGCCCATCGAAGGCTCCCCCGCCTTCCGTGCCGGCCTCAAGACGGGCGACCTCATCACCAAGATCGACGACACCTTCGTCAAGGGCCTGACCATGGACCAGGCCGTCAAGCGCATGCGCGGCGAGCCCAGCACCAAGGTGGTCCTCACCATTTTCCGCAAGAACGAGAACCGCAGCTTCCCCGTCACCATCGTGCGCGAGGAAATCCGCGTGCAGAGCGTGCGCGCCAAGCTCATCGAGCCCGGCTACGGCTGGATCCGCGTCAGCCAGTTCCAGGACCGCACGGTCGAAGACTTCGCCACCAAGGCGGCCGCGCTGTACAAGGACGACCCCAAGCTCAAGGGCCTGGTGCTCGACCTGCGCAACGACCCCGGTGGCCTGCTGGAAGGCGCGATCGCCATCTCGGCCGCCTTCCTGCCCGCTGACGTGACCGTGGTCTCGACCAACGGCCAGTTGCCCGAGTCCAAGCAGATCTTCAAGGCTCGCGTCGAGGACTACACCCGCCGCTTTGGTGCCGACCCGTTGGCCAAGCTGCCCGCCGCGCTCAAGAAGGTGCCGCTGGTGGTGCTGGTCAACGAAGGCTCGGCCTCGGCTTCCGAGATCGTGGCCGGCGCGCTGCAAGACCACAAGCGCGCCACCATCCTGGGGGCCCAGACCTTCGGCAAGGGCTCGGTGCAGACCGTGCGCCAACTCACGGCTGACACCGCGCTCAAGATCACCACCGCCCGCTACTACACACCCAGCGGTCGTTCCATCCAGGCTACGGGCATCGTGCCCGACGTGATGGTCGACGAGTCGGCCGACGGCAACCTCTACTCGGCCCTGCGCGTGCGCGAATCCGATCTGGAAAAGCACATCGGCAACGGCCAAGGCAAGGAGGAGAAAGACGAGGCCCGTGAGAAGGCCCGCGAGGAAGCCATGAAAAAGCTGGAAGAGGCCCGTGGCAAGACCAACGAGCCGCCCAAGCCACTGCCTGAGTTCGGTTCGGCCGAGGATTTCCCGCTGCAGCAGGCCCTCAACCAACTCAAGGGCAAGCCGGTGGTGGTGTCCAAGACCCTGACCGAGCGCAAGCCTGAAGACACCAAGGCGCAGTGACGCCATGGCGAATGATCTGGCGTGATGCTTCTGGACGACGATCAGCAACTGCGCTACAGCCGTCACCTCCTGCTTGACGAGTGGTCGGAGGCCGCGCAGGAACGCTTGTTGAATGCACATGCCCTGGTCATCGGGGCCGGTGGTCTGGGCGCGCCCGCCCTGATGTACCTGGCATCCTGCGGGGTGGGGCGCATCACCGTGGTCGACCCCGACACGGTCGACCTCACCAACCTGCAGCGCCAGATCGCCCACACCACCGCGCGCATCGGCCAGCCCAAGGTGCTGTCGGCCGAGCTGGCCATCGCCGAGCTCAACCCGGGCGTGCAGGTGCATGCCATCGCCGAGGCCGCTGACGAGGCCTTGCTCAACACCTGGGTGCCACAGGCCCAGGTCGTGCTCGACTGCACCGACCGCTTCGCCATCCGCCAGACCATCAACCGCGCCTGCCGTGCCCATGGCGTGCCACTGGTGTCGGCCTCGGCCGTGCGCTTTGACGGCCAGATCAGCGTGTTCGACCCGCGCGTGCCCGCATCGCCCTGTTACGCCTGCCTGTTCCCGCCCGACGCGCCGCCTGAAGAGACCCGCTGCGCCCTGATGGGCGTTTTTGCCCCGGTGGTCGGCATGATGGGCGTGATGCAAGCCGGCGAAGCCATCAAGCTGCTGGCCGGCCTGCACGCGCCCGATGCCTCGGGGCACCACCAGTCCCTGGTCGGCCGCCTCCTGCTGCTCGATGGCCGCGACTGGTCCTGGACCACCTTGCGCGCGCACCGCTCGCCGGATTGCCCCGTGTGTGGCCCGTCCAGCCCTCCCGCCGAGCGGCCCTGACCCTCTTATCTGATGCCTGACATGAACACCCCCAAAGAACTGCTCGAACGCAACTTCCCTACGGCCGATCAGGATGCCCGCAGCGCGCGCCGTCCCTCCTTGTACGCCGGTGAAGACAGCAGCTACGAGCTGGCCTTCACCGACAACGATTTCCTGCTGCGTCCCGAGCTGCGTCCCGTGCGCATGCAGCTCGAGCTGCTCAAGCCGGAGATGGTGCAGCGTGAGGAAAACATCGAATCCACCATCGTGGTGTTCGGCAGCGCCCGCATCCTCTCGGCCGAGCAGGCCCTGCTCAAGCAGCAGGAAGCCGAAGACCTGCCCAGCGGCCCCGCCCGTGAACATGCCCTGCGCACCGCACGGCGCCACGTCGACATGGCCCGCTTCTACGAAGAAGCGCGGGCCTTTTCCAGCCTGGTCACCGAGCACTCCGCCCGGCTCGCCACGCCCATCTACGTCGTCACCGGCGGCGGCCCAGGCGTCATGGAAGCCGGCAACCGCGGCGCCTTCGAAGTCGGCGGCAAGAGCCTGGGGCTCAACATCGTGCTGCCCCACGAGCAGGAGCCCAACCCCTACATCACGCCGCGCCTGTGTTTCCAGTTCCACTACTTTGCGCTGCGCAAGATGCACTTCCTGATGCGCTCGATTGCGTTGGTGTGCTTCCCCGGCGGCTTCGGTACGCTCGACGAGCTGTTTGAAACCCTCACACTGATTCAGACTGGCAAGTGCCGCAAGCGCCCGGTGCTGTTGTTCGGGCGCGAGTTCTGGACCAAGCTGATCAACTTCGACCATTTGGTCGATACCGGCATGATCAGCCCCGAAGACCTCGACCTTTTCCGCTTCGTGGAGACGGCCGACGAAGCCTGGGAGACCCTGCAACAGGTGTACGGCCTGGGACAGACGGGGGCCTCAGAAAGCGCCAGCGGCTGGTGAGCCCATGAGCGCCGCGCTGTCCACCCCGCCTGTTCGTGTACGCCTCATCGGGGCGCCCACCGACATCGGTGCCAGCATGCGTGGCGCTTCCATGGCGCCCGAGGCCTTGCGGGTGGCTGGCTTGGTGCCTGCGCTCACACGCCTGGGCTTGGACGTGCGTGACGGTGGCAACCTCCAGGGGCCGCCCAATCCGGAGCAGGCGCCTCATCAGGGTTACCGCCATCTGCCCGAATGCGTGCAGTGGAGCCGTGCGGCCTACCACGAGGTCAGCGAGACGCTGCGGTCGGGGGCGGTGCCGCTGCTCATGGGCGGGGACCACAGTCTGGCGATCGGCTCCATCAGTGCCGTGGCCGCGCACAGCCGGGCCACCGGGCGTGACCTGCGTGTCATCTGGCTGGACGCCCATGCCGACTTCAACACCCCCGACATCACCCCCAGCGGCAACCTGCACGGCATGCCTTTGGCCGTGCTGTGTGGCCAAGGTCCCGAGGCGCTGCGCCACCTGGCCTCCCCGTCGCAGGAGACACATGCCCTGCAAGCACATGAACTGCGCCTGATCGGCGTGCGCAGCGTGGATCCGCTGGAGCGACACTTCGTCCATGCCCACGGCCTGGACGTCTTCGACATGCGTCACATCGACGAGCACGGCATGCGCAAGGTCATGGAGCAGGCCCTGATGGGCGTGGGCGAGCACACCCATCTGCACGTCAGCTTCGACGTTGACTTCCTCGACCCCGAGATCGCCCCGGGCGTCGGCACCGCTGTGCGGGGCGGGCCGTCCTACCGTGAGGCCCAGTTGTGCATGGAGATGCTGGCTGACACTGGGCGACTCTGCTCTCTGGATGTGGTCGAACTCAACCCGGCCCGCGACATTCAGAACCGCACCGCCGAACTCGTGGTGGATCTGCTCGAAAGCCTCTTTGGCAAGAGCACCTTGATGCGCACGCGCCCGTGAGCCCGTCGCATCTGGCCCCCCCCTCGCTACGCCACCGACCGGGAGGCAAGACCGCCCTCGTCCTGAGTGGCGGCGGCGCGCGCGCGGCCTACCAGGTCGGCGTGCTGCAGGCGTTGCAGCTCATCCGCCGTGATGCGGGCGAGCGCCGTCGCGGCAACCCCTTCCAGATCATCACCGGCACTTCGGCTGGCGCGCTCAACGGCATGGCCCTGGCTTGCCAGGCCGACCACTACGAGCTGGCCTTGCGCACCATGGTCGATGTCTGGCGCGACTTCCGCGCCGAGCAGGTCTACCGTGCCGACTCGCTGGGCGTCATCCGCAGCGGGGCGCAGTGGCTCACGCTGTTTTCAGTGGGCTGGGCGCTGGCGCGCTGGCGCCGCCTGCGTCCCCGGTCCCTGCTCGACAACAGTCCTTTGCTCGACCTGCTGCCGCAGCTGTTCCAGGTCGACCGCCTGCCCCAGTTGATGGCCGAAGGCCACCTGGATGCCGTGGCCGTGACCGCCTCCAGCTACACCACTGGCGAGCACGTCACCTTCTACGACAGTGCCCAGCACATCGCGCCCTGGGCGCGTTCACAGCGCCTGAGCGTGCGCGAGCCGCTCGGCATCGATCACCTGCTGGCGTCCTCAGCGATCCCCTTCGTCTTTCCGGCCATGAAGCTGTCGGTGCAAGGGCGGCCCCATTACTGTGGCGACGGTTCCATGCGTCAGGCTGCGCCCATCTCACCGGCCATCCACCTGGGTGCCGACCGCGTCCTGGTGATCGGTGTCGGCCGCCTGTACGAGCCGCCCGACCTGCGCGAGAAGGTCGTCGAGTACCCCAATCTGGCCCAGATCGCCGGCCACGCCATGTCCAGCATCTTCCTGGACTCGCTCACGGTCGACATCGAGCGCCTGCAGCGCATCAACCACACGCTCAGCCTGATGACGCCCGAGCAGCGCCAACACACCAGCCTGCGTCCCATCGACGTGCTGGTGATCGCGCCCAGCCAGCGCATCGACGACATTGCCGCCCGCCACCTGTGGGCCTTGCCGCCGGCGGTGCGCGCCATGCTGCGGGCCGTGGGGGTGTACGGAGAGGGCAAGACCGCCCGAGGCGCCGCCCTGGCCAGCTACCTCTTGTTCGAGTCCTCCTTCACCCGTGAACTGATCCACCTGGGGTTCACCGACGCGCTGGCGCAGCGCGACGAGGTGCGCAGCTTCTTCGGGTGGGGCGAGGGCGCCGAGCGACCGGAGAGCGCTGCATGAGCACTCGACGTGTGTGGCGCATCGTGGGCATGGTGCTGTTGTGCCTGAGCGTGCTGGCCTGTGGCGAGCGCCGTGTCGAGGTGGACGCCACCCCGCAGTACAGCCGCCAGGGCAAGGTGGACGCACCGGTGTATGTGCTGGCCATCCACCCCCTGCACAACCCGGCACGCCTGTTCGAGGTGTATGGCCCGCTGGTCGATCACCTCAATCGCCAGATCCCGGCACACACCTTTGCGCTGGAAGCCTCGCGCAATTACGAGGAATTTGAGCGCAAGCTCTCCCTTCGGCAGGTGGCATTTGCCCTGCCCAACCCTTACCAGACGCTGAAGGCGATGGAGCACGGCTACCACGTCATCGCCAAGATGGGCGACGACGCGCAGTTCCGAGGCCTCCTCCTCGTGAGGCGCGATGCCGGCATCACCCAGGTCAGCGATCTGCGGGGGCGCAAGGTGGCCTACCCGGCGGCCACGGCACTGGCCGCCACCTTGCTGCCCCAGGCCTTCCTGCACAGCCAAGGGCTCGACGTCAATCGCGACATCGAGAACCTCTACGTGGGTTCGCAGGAGTCCAGCATCCTCAACGTCTATCTGGGGCGGGTGGCGGCCGCAGCCACCTGGACCCAGCCGTGGCAGGCCTTCCAGAAGACCCATCCGGCGCAGGCCAGCGAACTGGTCGTGCAGTGGGAAACAGCGCCGTTGATCAACAACAGCGTGGTGGCGCGCGACGACGTGCCCGCGGCGACCGCCGATCAGGTGGCACAGGAACTGGCAAATCTGCACACCACGCCGGCGGGGCGGGCCCTGCTGGCGGCCATGGAACTGACGCGATTTGAGCGGGCGGATGATGCCCGCTACGAAGTGGTCCATGATTTCATCGACACCTTCCAGCGCACCGTACGGCCCCTGTCCCCGGAGAGCGTCCCATGAGACCGGTCGCCTGGCCCTTGCGGCGCGCTTCGTTCAGGCACCAGATCATCCTGGTGTTTGTGCTGGGCTTTTGCCTCCTGAGCACCACCTTTGTCGTTCACAACGTCCGGGAGCAGAGTGACAACTTTGCCCGCGAGAACAGCCAGGCCGCGGCAGGACTCGCCCAGTCTTTGGCGGTGAGTTCGCGTTCGTGGGTGCTGGCCAACGACGTCGCCGGCCTGCAGGAAGTGGTCGAAGCCGTTCGGCGCTACCCCGGCTTGCGGCATGCCATGGTCATCTCGCCTTCCGGTCGGGTGATGGCGCACACCGACCCCACCAAGGTCGGCCTGTTTCTCAGCGATCCCGTCAGCCAGAGCCTGCTGGCCTCGACGGCGCCCGCCTTCACGCTGAGCGACAGCGACCAAGGCGTTGACCTGGCAGCGGCCGTTCGCGCTGGTGACAAACCCGTGGCCTGGGCGAGGGTGGCGCTGGGACGCGATCGCATCCAGGCCGACCTGCGCCTGATCCGGGTGCATGGCGCCGTGTACGTGTTCGCTTCGACCTTGTTGTCGCTGGTGGCTGCGCTGTACATCGCGCAGCGCCTGGGGCAGCGGGTGGAGAGCCTCGTTCAGGTGGCCGAAGAGGTGCGCGAGGGGCACCTCGGCGTGCGGGCCACCGTCTCCCGTCGCCATGATGAAATCGACACGCTGGCTGACAGTTTCAATCGCATGCTCATCAGCCTGGCTGACAACGCTCAGGCATTGAAGGCGGCCTCGGCCTACAGTCAAAACCTGATCGAAGCCAGCCTCGATCCGCTGATGGTCGTCACCCCGGACGGACGGATCACCGACCTCAACCAGGCTGCGGAACGGGTGACCGGTCGCACGCGCGCCACGCTCATCGGCACCCAGTTTGCCGACTGCTTCACCGAGCCCGAGCGGGCGCGCGCACTGTGCGAACAGGTGCTGCGCGACGGCATGGCGCAGGATTTCCCACTGAGCGTGGCGGATGTGGCCGGCCTTCACCCTTACATGCTCAACAACGCGACGCTGCTGCGAGGTCCAGGCGATGAGGTGGTCGGTTTGCTGGTGTCGGCCCGCGACGTCACCGAACGGCAGCGACTCGACGAAGCCCTGCGCCGCTACAAAGACCGCCTCGAGGCTGAAGTGCAACAGCGCACCGCCGACCTCGTGCTCGCGCGCAATGCCGCCGAGACCGCCAACCAGGCCAAGAGCGCCTTCCTGGCGAACATGAGTCATGAGTTGCGCACGCCGCTCAACGCCATCCTGGGCTTCTCCAGCCTTCTGTCCATGGCGGTCGATCTGCCTGACGACCATCGTCGCATCCTGGGCATCATCAACCGCAGCGGCGAGCACCTGCTGCACCTCATCAACGATGTCCTCGACATGGCCAAGATCGAGGCCGGTCGGGCGCAGTTGCAGGAGGCTCCCTTTGACCTGGAGGGCCTGGTGCGCGACGTCACCGACATGATGGCGATCCGGGCCCAGGAGAAAGGCCTGACCTTGCTGGCCGACCAGCCCTCGCCATTCCCGCGCCACATCGTCGGCGACGAAGCCCGACTACGCCAGGTGCTCATCAACTTGCTGGGCAATGCCATCAAGTTCACCGATCAGGGTGGGGTGGCGATCCGCCTGCAGCGACAACTCAACGAGGGTGGGGCTGCACGCCTCATCATCGAGGTGGAAGACTCGGGAGCCGGTATCCCAGAGACCGAACAGGCCCGCATTTTTGAGCCCTTTGTGCAACTGGGCGAGCAGGGTGTCAACAAGGGCACCGGCCTGGGTCTGGCCATCACCCGCCAGTTCGTGAACCTGATGGGCGGCGACATCAGCGTGTGCAGTACCGTGGGCCAGGGCTCGGTCTTCCGGCTGGACCTGCCGCTGCGAGAGGCTCAGGTCGCCGATCTGCCACATGCCGAGCAGGCTGAACCAGGCCGTGTCATCGGATTGGCGCCTGATCAGCCGCCTTGCCGCATCCTCATCGTGGAAGACCAGCGGGACAACCAGGTGCTGTTGTCCCGCCTGCTCGACGCCGTGGGGCTGCCGTGGAAGCTGGCGGAGAACGGCCAGATCGCGGTCGCGCTGTTCCAGTCCTGGCAACCGCATTTCATCTGGATGGACCACCGCATGCCCGTCATGGATGGTGAGGAAGCCACCCGACGCATCCGACAGTTGCCCGGCGGGCAGCAGGTCAAGATCGTGGCCGTGACCGCCTCGGCCTTGCGTGAGCAGCGTGCCGCCCTGATCTCCGCCGGCATGGACGATTTCGTGCGCAAGCCCTACCGCGCCAGCGAGATCTACGCTTGCATGGCACGCCATCTGGGTTTGCACTACGTGTACGAAGACAGCGCGCCGACGGCCTCCCCGGAGCCGCACCTCCTGACACCCGAGGCGCTCGCCACCTTGCCCGCCGCGCTGCGTGAAGAATTGGCAGCGGCGTTGCAAAGTCTGGACAGCGCGTGCATTGGCGGCGTCTTGGCAAAGGTCAGAGCGCACAATGCAGACGTGGCCGACACACTGGCCCATCTGGCCGATGGCTTCGATTACCCCACCATCCTGAAAGTGCTGCAAACCCTGCCCCATGGCTGATCACGGACGCATCTTGGCGGTGGATGACACACCTGCCTCCCTGAAGCTGCTCACGGAGTTGCTCCAGGCCGAAGGCTATGTCGTGCGCTCGGCCATCCAAGGTGAGTTGGCGCTGCAATCTGCCCTCATCGATCCCCCTGAGCTCGTCCTGCTCGACATCCGCATGCCCGGCATGGACGGCTTCGAAGTGTGCCGTCGGCTCAAGGCGGCGCCCGTCACGGCCCACATCCCCATCATCTTTGTCAGTGCCCTGACCGACACCGAAGACAAGGTGCGCGGTTTTGGTTTGGGCGCGGTGGACTTCGTCACCAAACCCTACCAGCGCGAGGAGCTGCTGGCCCGCGTGCGCACGCACCTTGAGGTGATGCGGCTGCGCCACCGCCTGGAAGACCAGGTCGAACAGCGCACCCACAAGCTGCGCGAAAGCCGCGAGCAACTCAAGAAGACGCTGACGGACTTCATCACGGTCCTGGGGGCCACAGTCGAGGTGCGCGACCCCTACACCGCCGGTCACCAGCGCCGGGTGGCACACCTGGCGGCGGCCATGGCCCGCGAGCTCCAGATGTCGCCCGAGCAGATCGAGGGCCTGCAACTGGCCAGCGTCGTCCACGACTTTGGCAAGATCCGCGTTCCAGCAGAGATCCTCAACAAGCCCGGCCGACTCAATCCGATCGAATACGGCCTGGTGCAGGAGCACGCGGGCATCGGCCGCGACATCCTCCAAACCATCGATTTTCCCTGGCCGATTGCCGAAACGGTGGGCCAGCACCACGAACGCCTGGACGGCTCTGGCTACCCCCTGGGGCTGCGAGGGGACGCCATCTTGCTCGAAGCCCGGGTGCTGGCCGTGGCCGACGTGGTCGAGGCCATGCTCTCGCATCGTCCCTACCGACCCAGTCTGGGCCTGGACGCCGCGCTGGCCGAGATCACCGCTTCCCGCGGCACGCGTTACGACTCGCCGGCGGTCGATGCCTGCGTGCGCCTGTTCCGCGACCAGGGCTACCGCCTCCCGGACTGAGCTTGGGTACTTTACTTCGCATTGACAGCGTGCTAAAGTAGAGAGCTTCGCCTTGTAAAAGGTGGAGAACAAGTTCTTTTAGAAAGGTCTCAACATGTACGCGGTCATAAAAACCGGTGGCAAGCAATACAAAGTTGCTGCTGGCGAAAAAATTAAAGTAGAACAGATTGCTGCGGACGTTGGCCAAGAGATCGTGATCGACCAGGTTCTGGCAGTCGGCTCCGGCGCAGAACTCAAGGTGGGCACGCCTTTGGTGGCTGGCGCAACCGTCGTTGCAACTGTTTTGTCGCAAGGTCGTCACGACAAGATCCGCATCTTCAAGATGCGCCGTCGTAAGCACTACCAAAAGCGCCAAGGCCACCGTCAGAACTACACAGAGCTGCAAATCAGCGCTGTGAACGCCTGATCTCGCGCCTTCTTCGTCTAACCTCAGTCACCAAGGAGCAGATCCATGGCACAGAAAAAAGGCGGCGGTTCCACGCGGAACGGCCGCGACTCGCAACCTAAGATGCTGGGCGTGAAGGCCTTCGGCGGTCAAGTGATCTCCGCAGGTTCCATCATCGTCCGTCAACGCGGCACCCGCTTCCACGCTGGTACCAACGTCGGCACCGGCCGCGACCACACCCTGTTCGCGCTGGTCGATGGCACCGTGTCCTTCACCGTCAAGGGCGCGTTGAACCGCAAGACCGTGGTCGTCACCGCGATCTGATCGGTCTTTGGCAGCCCACGGGCCTGCTGAACCAAAGCCCCGGCACGCCGGGGCTTTTGTGTTTGTCGCCCGTCCAGATTTTTTGCCTGGGGCAGAGATAATCTCTGTCCAGGACACACAAGGACACCCGTCTCATGAAATTCGTCGATGAAGCCACCATTGATGTGACCGCCGGCAACGGTGGCAGCGGATGCATCAGCTTCCGTCGCGAAAAATTCATCCCCTTCGGCGGCCCCAACGGCGGCGATGGCGGAAGAGGCGGGCATGTGTATGTGGTCGCTGACCGCAACATCAACACCCTGATCGACTACCGTTATGCCCGTCACCACGAGGCGCGCAACGGTGAGCAAGGCCGTGGCTCCGACCAATTCGGCGCGGCCGGTGACGACATCGTCCTGCGCATGCCGGTGGGCACCATCATCCGCGACTTCGAAACCGGCGAAGTGATGATGGAGTTGCTCGAGCATGGCGAAAAGCGCCTGCTGGCCAAGGGCGGCGATGGCGGTTTCGGCAACCTGCACTACAAGACCTCGACCAACCGCGCCCCGCGCAAGAAGACCGTCGGCTGGCCCGGCGAGGCTTACAAGCTCAAGCTGGAGCTGCGCGTGCTGGCCGACGTCGGCCTGCTGGGCATGCCCAACGCGGGCAAGTCCACCCTGATCGCGGCCATCTCGAATGCCCGCCCGAAGATCGCCGACTACCCCTTCACGACCCTGCACCCCAACCTGGGTGTGGTGCGCGTGGGCCCGGAAAAAAGCTTCGTGGTCGCCGACATCCCTGGCCTGATCGAAGGCGCCTCGGAAGGCGCTGGCCTGGGTCACCTGTTCCTGCGCCACCTGCAACGCACCCGCGTGCTGCTGCACGTGATCGACCTGGCCCCGTTCGATGACACCGATCCGGTCAAGCAGGCCCGCGCCATCGTCAACGAACTCAAGATCTACGACGAAGAGCTCTACAACAAGCCCCGCTGGTTGGTGCTCAACAAGCTCGACATGGTCCCCGAGGCCGAGCGCGTCACCCGCGTGCTCGAGTTTGTGCGCCGTTATGGTTGGAAGGGGCCCGTCTTCCAGATCTCTGCGCTGACCCGCCAGGGTTGTGAGCAGTTGGTCCAGACCATCTACAAGCACGTGGCCAGCATGCAGGAGCACCACGAAGAGGCGGACATTCGCTTCGATGTCGAGGCCAGCCTGCCCATGGCGGCGGACCTGATGGCCCGCGCTGGCTTGCAGTACGACGACGACCTGACGTCCCTGGTCAAGCCCAAGCAGGCCGCAGCCCGCAAGACGGCGGCCAAGAAAGCACCCGCCAAGAAGGCTGCCGCCAAAAAGGTGCCAGCCAAGAAGGTTGCCGCCAAGAAAGCGGCCGTGAAGACGGCTGCGACGACCAAGGTGGCAGCGCCCAAGACCGTGTCGGCCAAGCCGGCGGCGGTCAAAAAGGTGGCTGCCAAGAAGCCCGTCGTCAAGGCCGCAGTGAAAACCGCTGCCAAGCCCGTGGCGAAGAAGGTGGCTGTCAAACCGGTGGCGGCGAAGAAAGCCGCAGCGGTCAAGACCGTGGCGGAGAAAAAGACCGCTGCGCCCAAGGCGGCGCCCGCCAAGAATGCATCCGTGAAAACGGCCGTGGTCAAGAAAGCCCCGGCGAAGAAGGCAGCGGCCACCCAGGTGGCGGTGAAGACTGCGGCAGTCAAGAAGGCCGCAGCGACCAAGGCGCCGGCCCCCAAGGCCCCCGCCAAGAAGGTGGCCGTCAAAAAGGCCGCCCCCAAGAAGATCGCCGCCAAGAAGACCGTGGCCAAGAAAGCCGCCCGCTGAGTCCTGATCCCCGTTTGCCCTGACCGAGCCTGCGCCCATGAACGATGTGTTGAAGAACGCCCGCCGCATTGTCGTCAAGGTGGGTTCGAGCCTGGTCACCAACGAGGGCAAGGGCGTGGACGCCGAGGCCATTGGCACCTGGTGCCGCCAGATGGCCGCGCTGGCGCAAGATGGTCGCGAGGTCATCATGGTCTCCAGCGGCGCCATCGCCGAGGGCATGAAGCGCCTGGGCTGGGCCACTCGCCCCAAGGAAATCCACGCCCTGCAGGCTGCCGCCGCTGTCGGCCAGATGGGGCTGGCGCAGATGTACGAAACCAAGTTGCGCGAGCACGGCATGGGCAGCGCCCAGGTGCTGCTCACGCACGCTGACCTGGCCGACCGCGAGCGTTACCTCAACGCCCGCTCCACCTTGCTGACCCTGCTGTCGCACCAGGTGGTGCCGGTCATCAACGAGAACGACACCGTCGTCACCGACGAAATCAAGTTCGGTGACAACGACACGCTCGGTGCGCTGGTGGCCAACCTGGTCGAGGCCGACGCCCTGGTCATCCTCACCGACCAGAAGGGCCTCTACAGCGCCGACCCGCGCAAGGACCCCGGAGCCCGTTTCATCGACGTTTGCACTGCCGGCGACCCCGTGCTGGAGCAGATGGCCGGTGGCGCCGGTTCGCGCGTGGGCACCGGGGGCATGATCACCAAGGTGCTGGCCGCCAAGCGTGCGGCGGGCAGTGGTGCCTCCACCGTCATCGCCTGGGGGCGTGAGCCCGATGTGCTGGTGCGCCTCACCCAGGGCGAAGCCATCGGTTCGCTTTTTGTGGCCGATACCGCCAAGCTCACCGCCCGCAAGCAGTGGATGGCCGACCACCTGCAACTGCGTGGTGCCGTGGTCATCGACGACGGCGCCGTGGCGGCCCTGCGCGACGAGGGCAAGAGCCTGCTCCCCATCGGCATGACCGAGGTGGTGGGTGAGTTCTTCCGTGGCGACGTCATCGCCGTGCGCAACAGCCTGGGCCAGGACGTGGCCCGGGGCCTGGCCAACTACGCCAGCAGCGAGGCCCGCCTGCTGGTACGCAAGGCCTCGGCCGACATCGAGGCGGCCCTGGGTTTCACCAACGAGCCCGAAATGATCCACCGCGACAACCTCGTGCTGGCCTGAGCGCATGGCACTGACAAGGGCTTGACGCGATCCCCCGAATGGGGAGGGCAAAGGGTTCACCCTGTCCAGGGGTGTTCAGACGTCACGTGAAAATGAGTCCTGAGACTTTTTTCACGTGTTCTGCTCTCTGGAGGCTCTTCCTCATGTCCTACGCTCGCTCCTTCCTTCGTACCCAACCCTTGGCGCTGGCTGCGGCCGCGCTGCTGTCCTCCATGGGCATGACGGTCTCGGCACAAGCCAAGAACGTTGTGTGCGTCTGGGACGTGGCTGGCAAGTCTGGCGACGTCTATGCGGCCTCGACCGACTACGCCTTGGCCATGCAGAAACATGGCGCCGACATGGAACTCAAGGGTTATGTGGATGAACGCGTGGCCATCGAAGACTTCCGTGCTGGTCAGTGTGACGCGGTGGTCGCCACCTCTTTCCGCACCCGCCAGTTCAACGGCGTGGCCGGTTCGATCGACAGCGTCGGTTCGACCCTGATCATCCGCAACGGCAAGGTCGACATTGACGCAGGCTACGAAGTGCTGCGCAAGGTCATCCAGGTGTTTGCGTCGCCGGCTGCCGGCAAGCTGATGGTGGACGGCAACTACGAAGTCGGTGGCATCTTCCCATTGGGCGCCGCCTATCCCATCGTGCGTGACCGTCGCAACAACACCGTCGAGTCCCTGTCGGGCAAGAAGATCGCCGCGTTCGACTACGACAAGGCCCAGGGCATGATGATCCAGCGCATCGGCGCCCAGCCCGTGTCGGTGGATGTGACCAACATCGGCCCGAAGTTCAACAACGGCTTCCTTGACATGGTGACCTTGCCTGCCGTGGCCTACAAGCCCTTCGAGCTGCACAAGGGCATCGGCAAGACGGGTGGCATCGGTCGCCTGCCCATCGTGATCCCCACCGTGCAGATCATGCTCAACAAGAACAAGTTCCCGGCAGGATTTGGCGAGAAATCGCGTCAGTTCTGGTTGGGTCAATTCGATCGCGCGCTGAACATCGTCAAGACTGCTGAGAAGGGCATTCCTGCAGCCACCTGGGAAGATTTCCCGGCCGAGAGCATCCCCAAGTACGCTGTCATGTACCGCGAAGCGCGTCTGGAAATCGCCAAGCAGGGCATCTACAACAAGACGACCCTGAACGTGATGAAGAAGGCCCGTTGCAGTGTCAACCCGTCGGATGCCGAGTGCGCCACCCAGCGTGAAATCGACTGATTGAGCGAAAGAGGCGATGCAGCCGTGCTGGATCGCCTCTGGGCTGCGGTGCGGTGTCGCGTCGTGGCTGCGCTGAGCCCGCCATGCTCGTCGGGCTCAGTAACGTGAGGCGTGTGCGGGTTGCCGGTCCTCGTCGGCATCTCGGTCCATGTGGCCGGGCGCATCGCCTGCGGCCAAGGTGTCGGCCTCATGTGCCACAGCATTCACCTCGTGGTGCTCGCCGGCCTCTTCGTGCTCGCCGCATCGCTCCTGGCGCATGCTGCCACGCAGGAAACGATTGCCCGGCACCTGCGGCTTGGGCAGAAAGCGGGCGAGCTCGGACAGGGCCATCTCGTACACCCCACGCTTGAACTCGATCACGCTCTCCAGCGGCACCCAGTATTCGTGCCAACGCCAGGCGTCGAACTCGGGGTGATTGGTGGCGCGCAGGTTCATGTCGCTGTCGCGGCCCGTGAGTTGCAGCAGAAACCAGATCTGTTTCTGGCCGCGGTAATGGCCGCGCGCGTCTTTGCGAATGAAGTGCAGGGGCACCTCATAGCGCAGCCAGTCGCGCGTGCGCGCAATGATCTGGACGTGGTCGGGCAGCAAGCCCACTTCTTCGTGGAGCTCGCGGAACATCGCCTGCTCGGGCGACTCACCGTATTTGATGCCGCCTTGGGGAAACTGCCAGGAGTGGGTGCGGATGCGTTTGCCCCAGAAGACCTGGTTACGGTGATTGAGCAGGATGATGCCGACGTTGGGCCGAAAGCCTTCCCGGTCGAGCATAATCAACTCCAAATTTTCAACTGGTTTCATTATTGCACCGCTGTGCCGGATCGCCTAGTGTGGTCATCCCGGAACCCCAGCGGTGCCTTTGCATTGGTTCCCATGAAAGCCTCTCAGTTCTTCATCTCCACCCTCAAGGAAGCTCCGGCCGATGCCGAGATCGTCAGCCACAAGCTGATGATGCGCGCCGGTCTGATCAAGAAACTGGGGGCCGGTCTTTACAACTACATGCCCATGGGCCTGCGCAGCATCCGCAAGGTCGAGGCCATCATCCGTGACGAGCTCAACAAGGCCGGCTGCGTCGAGCTGGTCATGCCGGTGGTGCAACCTGCCGAGTTGTGGGAAGAAACCGGACGTTTCGAGAAGATGGGCGAGGAAATGCTGCGGTTCAAGGACCGCCATGGCCGCGACTTCGTCATCCAGCCCACCGCCGAAGAGGTGATCACCGACATCGCCCGCCAGGAACTGCGCAGCTACCGTCAGCTGCCCAAGAACTTCTATCAGATCCAGACCAAGTTCCGCGACGAGCGCCGTCCGCGCTTTGGCATCATGCGCGGCCGCGAGTTCACGATGAAGGACGCCTACTCCTTCGACCGTGACGTCGAGAGCGCCGGCAAGACCTACGACGGCATGTTCGCCGCCTACACCCGCATCTTCGAGCGTCTGGGCCTGCAGTTCCGCGCCGTGGCCGCTGACACCGGCGCCATCGGTGGTGACCGCTCGCACGAGTTCCAGGTGATCGCCGACACGGGCGAAGACGCCATCGTGTACTGCCCCACCAGCGACTATGCCGCCAACATCGAGCTGGCCGAGGCCGTGGCCCTGATCGACCACCGCGCCGCCCCGGCTGCCGCCCTGACCAAGGTCGCCACACCCGGCAAGAGCACTTGCCCGGATGTCGCCGAGCTGCTGGGCGTGCCACTGAGCCAGACCGTCAAGTCTCTGGTGCTGGCCACCGACGAGACCAACGCCGCTGGCGAGATCGTCAAGTCCACCGTCTGGCTGCTGCTGGTGCGCGGTGACCACGACCTCAACGAGGTCAAGGCCGGCAAGATCCAGCTGGCCGACGGCACCGGTTTGAAGGCCGGTTTCCGCTTCGCCACCGAAAAGGAAATCGTCGAACACTTTGGCACCAAGCCCGGCTACCTGGGCCCGGTCCAGTTGCGCCAGCCTGTGAAGGTGATCGCCGACCGCACCGTGGCGGCCATGAGCGACTTCGTCTGCGGCGCCAACGAAGAAGGCTTCCACATCCAGGGCGTGAACTGGGGTCGTGACCTGCCCGAGCCCGATCTGATCGCCGACATCCGCAACGTGGTCGAGGGCGATCCTTCGCCGGACGGCCAGGGCGTGCTGGCCATCCAGCGCGGCATCGAAGTGGGTCATGTGTTCTACCTGGGCACCAAGTACTCCCAGGCGATGAACGCGACCTTCCTGGACGTGGACGGCAAGCCCAAGCACTTCGAGATGGGCTGCTACGGCATTGGCGTGACCCGCATTCTGGGCGCGGCCATTGAGCAGAAGCACGACGCGCGCGGCATCATCTGGCCCGACAGCATCGCGCCGTTCACCGTGGTGATCTGCCCGGTGGGCTACGACCGCTCCGAAGCCGTCAAGGCCGCAGCCGACCAGTTGCACGCCGACTTGCTGGCCAAGGGCGTGGACGTGATCCTCGATGACCGGGGCGAGCGTCCGGGTGCCATGTTTGCCGACTGGGAGCTGATCGGCGTGCCGCACCGCGTGGTGCTGGGCGACAAGGGCCTCAAGGAAGGCCTGGCCGAGTACCAGGGCCGCACCGATGCCGAAGCCACCAAGGTGCCGGTGAGCGATGTGCTGGTGCATTTGCTGGCACGATTGCACACGGCGTGAGTGAGGCTTGCCTGAGGCGGGCGACAAGGCGCACCAGATGCGTTATGGTTCGATGATGTCTGTTGGGTCTTTGTTTCCTCTGTTCATGAACTCTGTGGTGCGCCGTGCGCTGTGGGCGACAGGCCTGCTGGCCGCGAGTTGGTCGACCGCCTGGGCCGGTGCGCAGATCGAGGAGCCTTTGGCCGACTCGGTGCGCTCGGCCCTGTCCGCTGCCGTGGGCCGTGGTGAGCCACCCAAGCTGGTGTTCGCCGACGAGGCGCAACGCCAGCAATGTGCTCGCTGGACGCAGGCCCAGGAAGCGCGCCTGCGCAAACGCAAGCCCGAGGAACTGGTGCGCCACGAGTTCCTCAACACGGTCTGCTACGAAGCCAAGCGGGCCGGCTTGGAGCCCTCGCTGGTACTGGGCCTGATTCAGGTGGAGAGCGGGTTCCGCAAGCACGCCATTTCTCACGCCGGGGCGCGCGGTTACATGCAGATCATGCCGTTCTGGTCGCGCACCATCGGCAACGGCGATCCGTCCACCCTGTTCCACATGCAGACCAACATCCGCTTTGGCTGCGTGATCCTGCGCCACTACCTCGACCGCGAGAAGGGCAACCTCTTCATGGCTCTGGGGCGCTACAACGGCAGCCGTGGGCGCGCCGAGTATCCGAACATGGTCACGGCCGCCGCGCGGGTTTGGCGCAACCAGGATGCCGCTGCCACGCGCCTGGCCGAAGGTTCGGCCAACGTGCAGAAGGTCAGTTACACGCAGCCTTGAGTCAGGCTGGCTGTTCGCGTCCCCCGTGAGCAGGGGGCGGTGTGCCGCGCCGCTGTGCGGACGGGTCGGTCAGAATCTACCGCATGAGGACACACACAAGCGGAGAAGGCATGGCGGCCTGGCGTCAAACGAAAACATGGCTGCTGGCCGGTGCGATGGCGATGTGCTCCACCTGGGCCACGGCCGCGTTCACGACTGCCGACCTTCAGGTGAGCGGAGATGGCCTGCTCACCCTCGATGATGCCTCCGGCTTGGCCTGGTTGGACCTGACGCTCACGCGTGGTCAGTCGATCACGCAGGTGAGAACGAGTGAGTGGCTGGCGCAAGGCTTTCGCTTTGCGACCCATGCCGAACTGGATGACCTCGTCTCGCGCGCTGCCTCCAATCTGGACGTCATCGATGAGATGGGTGGCTGGGCGGCCGCGCCGGAACTGAGCACCTACTTGGGCGGGCCGACCACGGTGCTGGCAGGGGCTGTCGGCGGGGGGGGCGTGGATGAAGCAGGGCAGGTCCCGCTCGTGACCTTGTGGCTGACCCGCGAGACGGTCATCTCACCTGGCGGTGATGTGCTCACGGACTACTCTCCCACAACGCAGATGGCCATATCCGACCCAGAGAACCTCGGCACAACACCGATCGCAATGTCTGGCCCAGTCGGCAGTCCGGAAGACGTTTGGTCCGCGCTCTCACCTGAGCTTCGGGAAGACCTTTTGGCCTATCAGGCCCAGTCTGGCTCATCCCAAAGTCTGGGAGACTTTTTACGCCGTCGCGATGCGCTGGTTGCCCTTGATGCCAGCAGTCCGGATTTCGGGGTGTTTCTGGTCCGGAATGTGGCCGCCGTGCCCGAACCCGCCACGTGGCTGATGATGGGGTTGGGCTTGGTCGGCTTGTGGGGACTCAGGCGCCGTCGCATCTGATCACGTTGTGGTTACCCGTCACGGGCAACCAACATACAGGGTCACAAACCCTGCCATTCCTGAGGGTGCGCCTGCTCAATCTGCAGCAGGGCCAGCACGCGTTCGACCGTCTCGTTGACCAGTTCGTTGATGCTCTGCGGCCGGTGGTAGAAGGCTGGCAGCGGCGGAAAGACGATGCCGCCCATCTCGGTGACAGCGGTCATGTTGCGCAGGTGGGCCAGGTTGAAGGGCGTTTCGCGCACCATCAGCACCAGGCGGCGGCGCTCTTTCAGCGTGACGTCGGCGGCGCGGGTCAGCAGGTTGTCGCCCATGCCATGGGCCACGGCGGCCAGGGTCTTCATGGTGCACGGGGCGATCACCATCGCGTCGGTGGTGAAGCTGCCACTGGCGATGCAGGCGCCCACATCGCCGGGGGCGTGTGCCTGGGTGGCCAGGGCCTCCAGCGCGGAGCGGTCCAGGCCGAGTTCGTGATGCACATTGAGGATGCCCGCCGGGGTGGCGACCAGATGGGTCTGCACACCCAGCGCGCGGGCGCGCTCCAGCAGGCGCACGCCATACACGGCGCCACTGGCCCCGGTGATGCCGACGATCAGGCGAGAAGGGCGGGACACGCCCATCAGCCTGCTTGCTGGCCGCCCAGAACCTGCTGCAGCTCGCCCGCCTGGTACATCTCCATCATGATGTCCGAGCCGCCGACGAATTCGCCGTTGACGTAGAGCTGGGGGATGGTCGGCCAGTTGGCGTATTCCTTGATGCCTTGGCGGATGCCTTCGTCTTCCAGAACGTTGACGGTTTTCAGCTCGGTCACGCCGCAGGCCTTGAGGATCTGCACGGCGCGGCCGGAGAAGCCGCATTGCGGGAACTGGGCCGTGCCCTTCATGAACAGCACCACGCGGTTGCCTTTGACCAGATCGTCAATGCGTTGTTGAACGTCGCTCATAACCACACCATCTTGTTGAAAAGAAAACAGCCGAGCTTATATCAGGACCGGCCGTCTGGCGCGCTCTGGGGTTGATTCACCCGCGTTCAGAAGGTGTAGCTCAGAAGGCGTAGTCCACCGAGACTTTGATGAGGGGCCGCCACGCCAGCTTGCCCGACAGTGGATTGCCCCCCAGTCCATCGGTGGCCGAGACACCACGGCGTTGCGCATCGCGTTGGCCTGCGGCGGTCATGCCAATGTCGGCATTGAAGTGAGAGAAGCTGCGCTCGGTGGTGGTGTCACCGAGCGACATGCTGTAGCCCGCGCCGACATAGGCCATGGTGCGGTCGGCGTCCGTGTGCTGGTTGGGCAGGCGCAGGCTGTCGAGGCGCTGCAGGCTGAGGTTGAGTCCGCCCTGGTTGGTGCTGCCCGTCCACCAGGCCTCTTCGGCGCGGCCGCGCAGGAGTCCGGCAGTGGCTCGGAAGCCGCCCGCCACGTGATAGTCTGACAGGATGTGCAGGCTGCGCAACTGCAGGCCAGCCGGGCTGGGCTGGGCGAGCACGAAATTGTCTTTGAGCGGATCGACGGGGCGGTCGATGACGACCCCGATGCGCCCCTCCCACTGCGGCCACAGTTGGCGCCCGTTGGCCTGAAGGCCCGAACTGGGGGTGTTCGTGCGCCAGGGCAGGTGCACCGTGGTGTACGGGGCTTGGGCCATTTGCCGCCAGGCGTGTGCTGTGGGGGGCACGAGTTGCGCCTGTGCCGTAGGCCAGCACACCAGCATGCTGACCAAGCTCAAGGACATGACGCCACACCGACGCCATGTGCGTCGCACCGGGAGCCAGCGGGGTGTCGGAGCGGAAGTGGGGTGCATGGTGCGCCTCCGAGTAGGGAAGGTCATGCTACGACTTGCGCGCCCAGGTGTGCCTCTGGTTCACCCGCATGTGTGAGGCCGGTCACGTCCCCTGCCTGCGCGGTGTCAAGTGGGGAGGCGTCCGCCAGTGCAGCGTGCTTGCGGCCCCAGATCGAAGCGGGTGCTCACTTCGGTGAATCCGCGATTTTGTAAGAGTTGCATCACGGCGTTGGCTTGGTCAAAACCATGCTCGAGGAGCAGCCATCCGCCCGGCGCCAAATGGTGCGGGGCCTGGTCGATGATCTGGCGCAGGTCATCTAGACCGTCGGGGCCGGCGGTCAGGGCGGCTTCAGGCTCGAAGCGCAGGGCTGCCATGTGCGGGTCGCCCTCGGCAATGTAGGGCGGGTTGCTGACGATGAGGTCAAAGCGCTCGCCCGCCACGGGGGTGAACCAGGAGCCCAGCAGGCCGCGCAGGCGCAGCCCCAAGGCCGAGGCGTTGTCCAGCGCCACCTGCAGTGCGCCGGGGCTGGCGTCCACCGCGGTGACCTCGGCCAGCGGGCGTTCGTGGGCCAGGGCCAGTGCGATGGCGCCACTGCCGGTGCCCAGGTCGAGCACACGCCGGGGCTGGTCGACGGGCAGGTGTTCCAGCGCCCAGTGCACCAGGGTTTCGGTGTCCGGGCGGGGGATGAGGGTGTCAGGGGTGACGCGCAGGTTCAGGCCGAAAAATTCCTTGTCACCCAGCAGATAGGCCGCCGGCTCACCCACGGCACGCCGCGCCAGCAGGGCCAGATAGCGGGACTGGGCCTCGGGGGCAAGCAGGTCGGTGTCGTGGGACAGCAGCCAGGTGCGCGAGCGGCCCAGTACATGGCCGAGCAGCAGGTGCGCGTCCAGCCGGTCGACGCCGCAGCTGCGGGCCTGGGCCAGCGCTTGCGCGACGGTCAAGGTATTGGCGTTGGCGTCAGACACCGGTGGCGGCCTCCAACTCGGCCAGTTGGTCGGCGGCCTGGGCGCTCAGCAGCGCCGCGATCACGTCGCCGAGGTCGCCTTCCATCACGGCCAGCAGCTTGTAGAGCGTCAGGTTGATGCGGTGGTCGGTCAGGCGGCCCTGCGGGAAGTTGTAGGTGCGGATGCGGTCGGAGCGGTCGCCGCTGCCGATCAGGCCTTTGCGCAGCGCGGCTTCCTTGGCGGCGCGTTCGCTGCGCTCTTTCTCCTGCAGACGCGCTTGCAGCACCTGCAGGGCCTTGGCCTTGTTGCTGTGCTGGCTGCGGCCGTCCTGGCATTCGGCCACCAGGCCGGTGGGCAGGTGGACCACACGCACGGCCGAGTCGGTCTTGTTGATGTGCTGACCGCCGGCGCCACTGGCGCGGAAGGTGTCGATGCGCAGGTCGGCTGGGTTCAGCGTGATGGCGGTGGCCTCATCGGGCTCGGGCATCACGGCGACGGTGCAGGCGCTGGTGTGGATGCGCCCCTGCGTCTCGGTGGCGGGCACGCGCTGCACGCGGTGGCCACCCGACTCGAACTTCATCTGGCCGTAGACGCCATCGCCCTCGAAGCGCAGCACCACTTCCTTGTAGCCGCCCAGGTCGGACTCGTTGGCCGACATGATCTCGCTGCGCCAGCTTTGGCGCTCGGCGAAGCGTGTGTACATGCGGGCGAGGTCGGCAGCGAACAGGGCCGACTCGTCCCCGCCCGTGCCGGCGCGGATTTCGATGAAGGCGTTGCGCGCGTCGTCCGGGTCCTTGGGCAGCAGGGCGGTCTGTAGCTGGGCCACGAGTTGGTCGAGCTCGGCCTCGGCCTGGGCGATTTCGTCCTGGGCCATGGCGCGCATCTCGGCGTCGTCGCTGGCGTCGGCCAGCAGCTCGCGGGCGGTGTCGAGGTCTTGCTGGCGCTGGGTGTGGCGGCGCGCCAGGTCGCACACGCTGCTGACTTCGGCGTGCTCCCGCGAGAGCTCGCGAAAGCGCTTGTTGTCAGCCGCGACCACGGGGTCGGACAAGGCCATGTCCAGCTCTTGCAGGCGCTGGGCCAAGCGTTCGAGCGAAGAGGCAAGGGAGGGCGCCAGGGCGGCGCTCACGCGAGGTCCTCGTCGCTCAGGCGCCGTGCCTGCGGGTGCTGCAGTTCGGTGGGCAACACGGTGTCGCCGCGCAGGAACAGGCGCGACAGGGCTGAGGCGACCTGGGGCCGGCTGTGGGCGTCGGCGCTGTGCAGTTCGGCCATGGCGCCGTGCAGCATTTTTTGCGTCAGGCGGTGGGTGAGGGCGTCGAGCACGGCTTCGACGTCTTCGCCCTTGGCCAGCAGCTTGCGGGCACGCGCCAGTTCGGCGTTGCGCCACTGGTCGGCCTGCCCGTGCAGGGCCTGGATCAGGGGCACGATGCTGCGCTGGTCCAGCCAGTGCACAAAGCCTTGCACGCCGGTGTCGATGATGGCTTCGGCCTGGGCCACGGCAGCCTGACGTTTTTCGCCAGCGGTCTGCACCATGGTCGACAGGTCATCGACGGTGTAGAGGTAGACATCGTCCAGGCGGGCGACTTCAGGTTCGATGTCGCGCGGCACGGCCAGGTCCACCATGAAGATGGGACGGCGCTTGCGGGCCTTCAGCGCCCGCTCGACCGCACCCAGGCCGATGATGGGCAGGGAGCTGGCGGTGCACGACACGACGATGTCGAACTCATGCAGGCGCTGGGGCAGGTCGGCCAGGCGGATGGCCTGGGCGCCCAGATGGCTGGCGAGCTTTTCGCCGCGCTCCAGGGTGCGGTTGGCCACGGCCATGGCGCGCGGGTTGCGAGCGGCAAAGTGCGTGGCGGTGAGCTCGATCATTTCGCCGGCGCCCACAAAGAGCACACGGGTCTTGCTCAGGTCTTCAAACAGCTGCGAGGCCAGGCGCACGGCGGCAGCGGCCATGCTGATGGAGTGCGCACCGATCTCGGTGGAGGTGCGCACCTCCTTGGCCACGGCAAAGCTGCGCTGAAAGAGCTGGTGCAGGGTCGTGCCCAGGGTGCCGGCGGTGTCGGCTTCGCGCACGGCCTGCTTCATCTGGCCGAGGATCTGGGGCTCGCCCAGCACCATGGAGTCCAGCCCGCTGGCGACGCGGAAGGCGTGGCGCGCGGCCTGGCCGCCTTCGAGCACGTAGGTGTGGCGCAGCAGTTCATCGGGCGAGACGCCGCCGGTGCGCGACAGCCAGTCGATGGCCGCATGACGGAGTTGCTGGACCGGCTTGCCAGCTCCGGCCGCCGCCACGTACAGTTCGGTGCGGTTGCAGGTGGACAGCAGCGCCGCTTCAGACTGCGGCGAGCCCGTCAGTTGCTGGTGCAAGGTTTTGAGCGCCGGGGCGACCTGGTCGACCGCAAACGCAAACCGTCCACGCAGGTCAACAGCGGCGGTTGTGTGGTTGAGTCCCAGGGTCAAGACGGTCATATGACAGGGATTATAAAATCCACAACCTGACATGGGGTTCCGTTGATGCGGAAGCCCTGGGTGTGCGCTGGGGTGTCGACCCGCAAACAGCGTGTTTTTCTGATGCAGCGCAAGTTCGGCGCCTCGACTGCGTCCGTCTCACAAGGCCAGACATGGGTTTCTTCAACGCGCTGAATCATCTGTTGAATTTCTTTTTGCCCGCCCTGACGATGGCGCTGCTGGTGCCCACGCTGGCGCGGCTGGTGTGGCGTGCCGAGCTCAAAGGCAAGGCCTGGAGCGGGCAGGTGAAGTGGTCGGCACTGGCCAATGCCGGGGTGTTGGTCGTGGGTTTGGTTCTGACCGGTCAGGACGGTGCGGTGGCCACGTATGCCGGCCTGGTGCTGGCGTCGGCGTTGGTGGTGTGGTGGACAGGATTGCGGTGACATGACTTACAGCGTCAAGGAAATTTTCTACACCCTGCAGGGCGAGGGCACGCATGCCGGTCGTCCGGCGGTGTTTTGCCGCATGGCGGGCTGCAATCTGTGGACGGGCCGTGAGGCCGACCGTGCCAGTGCCGTCTGCCAGTTTTGTGACACCGATTTCGTTGGCACCGATGGCCTGGGGGGCGGCAAGTTCGACACGGCGCAGGCCTTGGCTGCGCGCATCGCCTCGTTCTGGCCGGACACGCCGGCCGGCCAACAAGGCCAGCGCTTTGTTGTCGTCACGGGTGGCGAGCCTTTGTTGCAGCTGGACGCGGCCCTGATCGACGCGCTGCATGCGCAGGGCTTCGAGATCGCGGTGGAGACCAACGGCACGATCGCCGCGCCGGAGGGGCTGGACTGGGTCTGCGTGAGCCCCAAGGCAGGGTCCAAGCTGGTGCAGACGCGCGGCCACGAGCTCAAGGTGGTGGTGCCGCAAGCCGGCTTCACCGAGGCCGACCTGCTGGCCTTCGAGCAACTGGACTTCCAGCAACTGCGTGTGCAGGCCATGGACAGCGCGCAGCCCGAGGCGCGCCGCCAGGCGATGGCATGGGCCGTGCAATGGTGTCTGGACCACCCGCGCTGGTTGCTCAGCGTGCAGACCCACAAGTCATTGGGCATCCGCTGAAGCGCTGCCCCCTTGAAGGATTGTTGATGTTCGAGTTGAGTCAGACCTTTGCTTTCGATGCGGCGCACACGCTCAAGCGCCAGGTGTCGCCCGAAGAGGCCGCCGGGAGCCGCCGCATCCATGGCCACACCTACACCGCCGAGGTCATCGTGCGCGGCCCGCGCCAGCCCGAGTCGGGCATGGTCGTGGACCTGGCCATCTTGCGCGAGGTGATCGCCGAGGTGCGCAGCCAGCTCGACCACCATTTCCTCGACGAGGTGCCCGGCTTGGGCGCGGCCACGCTGGAAAACCTTTGCGTGTTCATCTTCGAGCGCATCCAGCCGCGCATCCCCCAGGTGGCGGGCGTGGCCGTGTCACGTGCGGCGGGTGACCGCTGCCTGTACCGGCCCGAGCCGGCTTGATCCGACCTGAGTGCGGCGCCGGCCTGCATCGCCCCTGACTGAACCGACCGCCTGAAGGCCCGACCCATGAGTGTCCTGACGCCCTTGTCCTCCCCCCAGCTGGATTGGGCCGAACGCAGCCGCCAAGCCGTCTGGCACCCCTGCACGCAGATGAAGGTGCACGAGCGCTTCCCGCCGCGTGCCATCGTCGCGGCCGACGGCCCCTGGCTGATCGACGACCAAGGGCACCGCATCTTGGATGCCGTCAGCTCCTGGTGGGTCAACCTGTTCGGCCACAACTTCGGCCCGATCCGCGAAGCCATCACCGACCAGCTCGGCAAGCTCGACCACATCATGCTGGCCGGCCTGACGCACCCACCGGTGGTGGAACTGTCGGAGCGGCTGGCCGACCTGACCGGTCTGGGTCACGCGTTTTACGCCAGCGACGGCGCCAGCGCCACCGAGATCGCGCTGAAGATGAGCGCCCACAGCTGGCGCAACCGGGGCCAGCCCGAGAAAAACCAGTTCATCGGCCTGCAAGGCGGCTACCACGGTGAAACCGCCGGGGCCTTGTCCGTCACCGACATCCCGCTGTTCCGCGAGGCCTACGCGCCGTTGCTGCGCCTGAGCGCCACCTTGCCTTCTCCCGACCCGCGCTATGCCGCACCGGGCGTCAGCGCCGAGGCGCACACCCAGGCGGCGATCGACGCGCTGGCCGCCTACCTGGCCGAGCACCACCAGCGCACCGCCGCGCTGATCCTGGAACCGCTGGTACAGGGCGCCGCTGGCATGGCCATGTACGCGCCCGACTACCTCGTGGCGGTGCGCGAGCTGTGCGACCGCTACGCCGTGCACTGGATCGCCGACGAGATCGCCGTGGGCTTTGGCCGCACCGGCACGCTGTTTGCGCACCAGCAGGCGCGCCGGGCCGATGGCAGCGGGGTGAAGCCTGATTTCATCTGCCTCAGCAAGGGCTTGACCGGCGGGGTGCTGCCCCTGTCGGCGGTGCTGACCACCGATGCGGTCTACGCGGCGTTCTATGACGACCGCACCGCACACGGTTTCCTGCATTCGCACTCCTACACCGGCAACCCGCTGGCCTGTCGCGCCGCCTTGGCGGTGCTGGACACCTTTGCCGCCCGCGATGCCGACGGCCGTGACGTGCTGGACCGCAATCGCCTGGCCGCCGAGCGCTTCACCGCTTTGACAGCGCCGCTGCGCGCCCACCCCCGCGTCAAGGTCACGCGCCACATCGGCATGATCTGGGCCTGGGACATCGACACCGACGAGCCCACCTTCGCCGCCCGCTACCACCGGGCTGCGCTGGAGGCCGGCCTGCTGCTGCGCCCCATCGGCAGCACGCTGTACGTGATGCCGCCCTATGTGCTGACCGAGTCCGATCAGCGTGATCTGGCCGAAGGTCTGGTGCAGGTGCTCGACCAGGTGCTGGCCGAGATCGCCGCCTTGCCGGCCGCTGTGCCGAGTACGGCGCCTGGCGCCGATGCCTCGCGCATGGCCTGAACCCTGGAAGCCCCGCGCATGCACACCGCTTACTTCATCACCGGCACCGACACTGGCATTGGCAAGACCCGCACCAGTGGTGCGCTGATCCACGCGCTTCGGCAGGCCGGCCTGGCTCGGGTCGTGGGGATGAAGCCCGTGGCCGCAGGCTGCGACTGGGTGGAGGAGCACGGCGAGGTGTCCGGGCATTGGCTCAACGAGGATGTCGCCGCCATGCGGGCCGCGTCCAGCCTGCAGGTGCCCGCAGGCTTTGACAACCCCTATGCCTTGCCTGACGCGGTGTCCCCACACATTGCCGCCCGTCGGGCCGGTGCGGTGATCGATCTGGACCACATCGAGGCCTGTTTTCATGCGCTGCGCCAGCACGCCGATGCCGTGGTGGTCGAAGGCGCGGGCGGCTTCATCGTGCCGCTGTGCGAGCCCGACCCCGATCTGGGCGGCGACTGGGTGACCAGCGCCGACCTGGCCCAGCGGCTGAACCTGCCCATCATCCTCACGGTGGGTCTGCGTCTGGGCTGCATCAACCATGCCCTGCTCACGCAGGAGGCCATCCTCGCGCGCGGCCTGAAGCTGGCCGGCTGGGTGGCCAACGAGGTCGACCCTGACATGCCCGAGCGGGCGGCCAATCTGGCCACCTTGCGCGCGCGCCTGAATGCGCCCTTGTTGGCGCACTGGGCGTGGGACCCGAACGCCACGCCCGCCGAGCTGGCACGCAGCCTGCGCCTGTCCTGATCCCGAGCGCGCAAAAAAACACCCGACGAGGCCATGGCCAGCGTCGGGTGATCAAATGCTCAACCAGCAGTCAGCCGTGGATCACACGGCCGGGCCGGTCAGCAGGCACCACACTTTCACACGTTCAGTCGTCGCTGTTGCCGCCCAGGCCGAACAGCATCAGCAGGCTGCTGAACAGGTTGTAGATCGTCACGAACAGGCCCACGGTGGCCATGATGTAGTTCGTTTCGCCACCGTTGACGATGCGGCTGGTCTCGAACAGGATCAGGCCGCAAGACAGCAAGACCACCAGACCGGACACGGCCAAGCTCAGGGCAGGCACTTCAAAGAAGATCGCGCCCAGGCCCAAGGCCACCGCCACCAGCATGCCGATCATGAGGAACTTGCCCATGAAGCTGAAGTCGCGCTTGGTCGTCAGGGCAATGGCCGACAAGCCCAGGAACGCCGCCGCCGTGGCCGCCAAGGCATTGGTGATCGTGGCGCTGCCGCCCGGCATGTTCATGACCGCGTTCAAGGTGGGGCCCAAGGTGTAGCCCATGAAGCCGGTCAGGGCGAACACGGCCAGCACACCCTTGCCACTGTTGGCGGTCTTGTTGACCAGGAAGAACAGGCCGTAAAAGCCCGCCAGGGTCACCAGGATGCCGGGGTGCGGCAGATTCAGGCTCATGGCCACGCCAGCGACCAGGGCGCTGAATGCCAGGGCCAGGCCCAGCAGGGCGTAGGTGTTGCGCAGCACGCGCTGGGCGCTGGCGGGTGTCACCGTGGTGACGTCGCCAGCGGACGGTAACGAACGCAGTTCGGATCGGATGTCGTTGGACATGGAGAGACTCCTTGCAAGAAACCAGTGGCGCCGGATACGGACCACGACACCCCGCACTGTACGCAGGTCAATGTTTCGCGTAAATTCGGTTTTTTGATCTCAACATGTCGATGAAACCGATATGAACTACAAGCACCTGCTCTATTTCTGGACCGTGGCACGCCTCGGTGGCGTCGTGAAGGCGGGCGAGCACCTGCACGTCACACCGCAGACCATCAGCGGCCAGATCCAGCTGCTGGAAGAGCAGATCGGGCGGCCGCTGTTCCGCAAGAAGGGCCGCAAGCTGGAGATGACCGAAACCGGCCAGCTGGCGTTCAGCTATGCGCAGGATATTTTCAACCTGGGCGCCGAGCTGGAGCAGGTGGTGCGCCAGCCCCAGGGCGCCTTGCGCCCGGTCGAGCTGCGCGTGGGCAATGCCGATGCGGTGCCCAAGCTGGTCGTCACCCGCCTGCTGGAGCCGGCCATGACCCAGGCCCAGCCCTTCAAGGTCATCAGCCGCGAGGGCAAGCTCGACAGCCTGCTGGCCGAACTGGCGGTGCACCGCCTCGACCTGGTCCTGTCCGACATTCCTCTGCCGCCAGCCTTGAGCGTGACCGCCTTCAATCACCGCCTGGGGGGCTCCAACGTGGGCTTTTACGCCAGCGCCGCCCTGGCCGAGCGCGCCAGCGGCCCGTTCCCGGCCTGCCTGGACGGCTTGCCCCTGCTGGCACCGGGTGCCGACTCGGCCATGGGCGTGCGCCTGACGCAGTGGCTGGGCAAGCACAAGTTGCGTCCCCGCGTGGTGGGTGAGTTTGACGACGGCGCGCTGGTGACCGAGCTGGGCAAGCAGGGGCACGGGGTGTTCGTGGCGCCCATGGTGCTGGACCAAGAGGTGCGCACCCAGTACGGCGCGCGCCTGCTGGGTGAGGCCACCGACTTGATCGAAGAGTTCTATGTGATCACGGTCGAGCGGCGCATCACCCACCCCGGCGTGGCTGCGATCACCCAGGCGGCCCGCGCTGGCCTGTTCGCTGCCTGGAACCGCTGAAGTCGAGGGAGCACTCAGTTGAGGTTAACCTTGGCGGATGACTGGATTGTTTGACCAAGAACTGGCGCAACTGCGCTCCGCCCATCTGGCCCGTCAGCGTCGCCAGGTGATCCCCCTGAAAGCGCCGGTCGAGCTGTCGGCCGACGAAGAGGACCTGCGCGGCACTCATTACCTGATCGACGGGCTGCCCCGCCTGTCCTTCGGCAGCAACGACTACCTGGGCCTGTCCCAGCATCCGGCGGTCATTGAGGCGGCGCAGCAGGCGGCTGCCCGCTACGGTGTGGGCGCCACCGCGTCCCCGCTGGTCTGCGGCCACAGCCCGGCCCACGAGACTTTGGAGCACGAACTGGCCGCCTTGGTCGGCTTGCCGCGTGCCTTGTACTTCTATGCAGGCTATGCGGCCAACGTCGGCATCATCCCGGCGCTGGTGGGCAAGGGCGATGCGGTGTTCTCCGATGCGCTCAACCACGCCTGTCTGATCGATGGCATCCGCCTGTCCCGCGCCGAGCTGCATGTCGTCCCGCACGCCGACCTGGCGGCGCTGGCGCAGGCCCTGCAGGCCAGCACCGCCCGCCGCAAGCTGGTGGTGACCGATGCCGTGTTCAGCATGGATGGCAACGTGGCCAACGTCCCGGCCTTGATGGCCTTGTGCGAGCGGTATGACGCCTGGCTGATGATCGACGACGCGCATGGCTTTGGCGTGCTGGGCGAGCACGGCGAGGGCACCTTGTCCTACTACGGCATGGCCGGACGCGAGGGTGTGGCGCCGGCCTGGCAGGGTCGCATGGACCGCCTGATCTACATGGCCACCTTGGGCAAGGCCGCCGGGGTGGCCGGTGCGTTCGTGGCCGGCGAGCCCAGCATGGTCGAGTGGGTGCTGCAAAAAGCGCGCACCTACATGTTCGCCACCGCCACCCCGGCCATGATCGCCGAGGCCTTGCGCGCCAGCGTGCGGGCCATGCAGGACGAGGGCTGGCGTCGCAGTCACCTGCGGGCGCTGCAGGCGCGCCTGCGTGAAGGCATCGCCAAGGCTGGGCTGCCCTGGCAACTGATGCCCTCCGACACCGCGATCCAGCCTTTGATCATCGGCCGCAATGAAGACGCTCTGGCGGTCATGGCGAAGCTGGACGCACAAGGGGTGTGGGTGCCGGCGATCCGTCCACCCACCGTGCCCGAAGGCACGGCCCGTCTGCGCATTTCCCTGTCTGCGGCCCACACGCTCGCGCAAGTCGATCAGCTGGTCGAGGCGCTGGCTCAGGCTGCAACGTAACCAAACAGGCGCTGACGGTTGAGGCGCAGCAGGACGTTGTCACGTGGGACGGCGGCGACCACCTTGTACTCGGGCTTGGTCGTGTCCCGCAACTTGGCATCCGGAAAGACCCAACCGTCGGAGCTGATGAGGCTATGCACCATCGGGGCGCTGGCCGACTCACCTTTGCGGGTGACCACGCCCGTGTCACCGTTGGCCAGTTTCACATAGGAGCCGGGTGGAAAGATCCCCATCTCCTTGATGATGGCGGCCACATAGGGGTTGTCGGGGCCGCCGGCGTGGACGTAGAGCTCACGTGCTGCGACGTTGACTGCGAGGGCCGGTCGGGTAGCGCGGGGGCTCATTTTGGCCAGATAGACGTCAGCGTAATGGATCATGCAGGCCAGCGGACTGAGGGCACTGCGGTCGGCTGGCAGAGGCTTGCCACCCTGAGTCACATGGTGGTGTTCCACCGTGTGCAGCCAGTCCGTGTCGATGACGCCCGCGGCCTCCAGCATCTGCCGGCCTTTTCGTGGGTGGGCATCGATCTCACCACGCTGTTCGGGCGTGGGCGGCGTGACTTGCTTGGCCAGGACATTCTGCAGATTGAGCATGCTGATGTTCATGGTCAGCGAAGCTTGAAGCAGGGTGTGGCGTTCGGCTTCGCTCCAGCCGAAACGCTCGGCCACCAGGCAGGCGACAAAGGCGGTTTGCAGCGAGTGCATCACGGCGTAACCCACCGGCTGGTCGTGCAGCATCTCGAAGGAGCCGACTTCAAGTTCGTCATTCATGGCTTTTTGGATCGTGCCGGAGAGCAGCTTGATCTCGGTCACAAAGGTCGGGCTGTCTGGATGCAGCAGGACCTGGGCCACGTTTCGCAAGATGTTGGACCACAGCGCGAACGGATCCACCTTCGCAAAGCCCTCTTCAGCGACTTGGCGAGCATGTTGCTCGTACTCGTCCTGATCCACGAACATGCCGCGTGCCATCAGAGCGTCGATCTGGGCCTGACTGGTGAGCACGAAGCCCTTGCTCAACAGCAACTGACCCGGCTCGCTGCGCACGTTCCAGGGCAGAGGGTGGTTGAGGCGAATGTGCTGGGTGCACAGTCTCAGGAGCTTCATGGCCGACATTCAATACTGCAAGAGCTTGCAGATTCGGACATCTGGCCGAAGGTGTGTCGGAGGACAAACCCCCGGGTGTGTGGCCAATCGTGGACGATGTCACACGAATGAGGGGGGCCCCGACCGGTGATCAGGTGTCGGGATGACCAAACAGCATCTGCCGGTCGAGATGCAGCGGAACCTGACCCCGCGGCAGGGCGGCCACCACCTTGAACTCGGGCACGGCCGTGTCCCGTGCCAAGGGCATGGGGAGAGGGTGGCCATCGCGGTCCATCACGCTGTGTGCGACCGGGCTGTCTGGCGTGGGGCCACGGCGCACCACGATGGCGGTTTCACCGTTGCGCAGCTTGACGAAGGTTCCAGGCGGAAAGATCCCCATCTCCTGAAGGATGGCCGTCACAAAGGGGTTGCCGGCGCCCCCAGCGCTGACGTGAAACTCACGTGCGGCGACGTTGACAGCGATGGCTGCACGGGTGGCCCGTGGGCTCAGTTTGGCCAGGTAGACATCGGTGTAGTGGATCATGCAGGCCAGAGGGCACAGGTCACTGTGCTGGCGCGGCAGGGCGTGACCGCCCGGGGTCACATGGTGGTGGGTGATGGTGTCCAGCCACTCGGCATCGGTGATGCCCGCGGCCTCCAGCATCGCCCGTCCCCGCCGGGCATGCGAGGCAATCTCGGCCCGCTGGCGCGACGTGGGTGGGGTGGCCTGCGTGACCAGCGTGTTCTGCAGGTCCAGCATGGCGATGTTCATCGTCAGGCCGGCGCGCACCAGGGTGCGCCGGGCGCTCAGGCTCCAGCCGCAGCGCTCGGCCACGAGGGCAGACACCAGGGCCGTGCGCAGCGCATGGGTGACGGCATAGCCGGCGGCATCTTCGCCATGAAGCAGGGCGAAGACCCCAGCGTCTGGATCCTGTCCCAGGGCCGCGAAGATGGCGTCGGCCAGGGCTTCCAGACGCGGGGCGAAGCCCACCTCGTCCGGATGGTGCAGCACATGCGCCGCCTGAGCCAGGAGGGTGTCCCAGCAAGCAATGGGATCGGCTGCAACGGCGTCAGACATGCTCGGATCCCTCAGTCAGGTCTCGGGGCTGTGATGGCGCCGTCATGCTGTGTGGGTCAGGCAGCCTGGTCGAGCAGGATGTCCGCCCGCAGCGAATGCGGGAAGGCCTTGGTGATCTTCACATCGATCAGCTGCCCCACCAGTCGCTCGCGCAGGGCCTGGGTGGGGCCGGCGGCGAAGTTGACGATGCGGTTGCACTCGGTGCGGCCCATCAGCTCGCTGGGGTCCTTGCGGCTCGGGCCTTCGACCAGGATGCGTTGCGTCTGGCCCACCAGGGCTTCGCTGTAGCGCAGCACGTTGGACTCCAGATAAGCCTGCAGGGTTTGCAGACGCTGAAGCTTGACCTCGTGCGGGGTGTCGTCCTGCAAGGCGGCCGACGGGGTGCCCGGGCGGGCGCTGTAGATGAAGCTGAAGGACGCGTCGAATTCGAGGTCGGTGGCCAGCTTCATCAGCTTGTCGAAGTCTTCGTCGGTCTCGCCGGGGAAGCCGACGATGAAGTCGGTCGACAGTCTGATGGTGGGGCGCACGGCGCGCAGCTTGCGGATGGTGCTTTTGTACTCCAGCGCGGTGTAGCCACGCTTCATGGCCGACAGAATGCGGTCGGAGCCGTGCTGCACGGGCAGGTGCACGTGGTTGACGAGCTTGTCGGTCTTGCCATAGACGTCGATCAGGCGCTGGCTGAACTCGTTGGGGTGGCTGGTGGTGAAGCGGATGCGCTCCAGGCCGGGCATCTCGGCCACGTACTCCAGCAGCATCGCAAAGTCAGCGATCTCAGTCGTGTCGCCCATCTTGCCGCGGTAGCCGTTGACGTTCTGGCCCAGCAGCGTGATCTCCTTGACGCCCTGGTCGACCAGGTCGGCCACCTCAGTCAGCACATCGTCAAACGGACGCGAGACCTCTTCGCCACGGGTGTAGGGCACGACGCAGTAGCTGCAGTACTTGGAGCAGCCTTCCATGATGGAGACGAAGGCCGAGGCGCCGTCCTTGCGCGGGGGCGGCAGGTGGTCGAACTTCTCGATCTCGGGGAAGCTGATGTCGACCTGCGGGCGCTGGGAGGCGGCGCGCTGCGCCAGCATGGCGGGCAGGCGGTGCAGGGTCTGCGGGCCGAAGACCACGTCCACATAGGGCGCGCGCGCGATGATGGCCGCGCCTTCCTGGCTGGCCACGCAGCCACCCACGCCGATCATCACGCCCTTGTCTTTGAGGTGCTTGACGCGGCCCAGGTCGGAGAACACCTTCTCCTGCGCCTTCTCGCGGATGGAGCAGGTGTTGAAGAGGATCAGATCGGCTTCTTCAGGGTCGTTGGTGGGCGTGTAGCCCTGGGCAGCGTTCATGACGTCGGACATCTTGTCCGAGTCATATTCGTTCATCTGGCAGCCATAGGTCTTGATGTAGACCTTCTTGGTCTCGGGCGCGGTGCTCATGGGTCGGGAGGGGATCAGGGTTTGATCCAGGTGAAATTGATCGGGTCGTAGGTCCAGGTGGCGGCTTCCTTGGGCGTGGTCGGCCAACGCCGGGCCAACTCTTCAGGACGCAGGATCCACACGTTGAACAACAGCCCGTAGGGATCGACCGTGTAGTTGACCTTGAGCTTTTGCCCGGCCAGGGCGCCAGAGAGTTGCACCATGCCCTGGGGATCGCGGATGCGGGCCCCGGGGGCCAGGCGCATGGGCTTGCCATTGAGCAGGACTTCAGGCGGTTGGCCGAAGGCGACTTCTCCTCGCAAGGAGTCCATCGGCAAGGTGCGCGTGACCTGGGCGCAGGTCAGCGCCGGGACAGCCAAGGCCGCAGCGGCCAAGGCCATCGAAAGACAGCGGGGCATGGTGTAGATCCAGGGGCTGTTGATCAGCCTTGGATTTTACCCGCCGCAGCCCTGCCTGTGTGGGGCTTTTCCGGGCCCGCCATCCGAGGGTCAGGGGGCGGTGTTCAGCTCAGCCAGGCGCTGGGGTGTGCCCACGTCCACCCAGGGACCGGTATAGAGGCGGCCGCTCAGCCGATGGGCATCGATCGCCCGTTCCAGGCAGGGGCGTAGCGCCGCCTTTTCGCCGGACTGGATGCCGGCCACCATGGCTGGGCGGTACAGCCCGATGGTGGAGTAGGTGTAGGCCGGCGTGCCCGCTGCGGCCTGATCCTTGCGCTGCACGCGCCCGTCGGGCGTGAGGGCAAAGTCGCCCTGCGGCACATGGGCCGGGTTCGGCACCAGCCACATCTGGCCCCAATCCTCGCCCGCGACGAAGGCCTGCGCGGCGCTCGCCTCGAACCGGAAGCCCGGTACGAACACATCGCCAGCCAGCACCCAGAAGGCCTCGCCCAGCAGAGGCAGGGCCTGGGCCATGCCGCCGGCGGTCTCCAGCGCACCACCGTGGTCGCGGCCTTCCATCGAGTAGGTAATGCGCAACCCCCAGCGAGAACCATCACCCAGCGCGGCGGGGAACTGGTCTTCCAGATGGGCGGTGTTGATCACCACCTCGCGCACGCCGTCGCGCGCCAGCGCTTCCAGGTGCCATTCGATCAGGGGCTTGCCTTGCACGCTCAGCAGCGGCTTGGGCGTGGTGTCGGTGAGCGGGCGCATGCGTTCGCCGCGTCCGGCGGCCAGGATGAGGGCGGGCAGATTGCGCATGGCGTCACTCGGCGACGTGGGCAAAGGCCACCACGTGGCTCAGGTCCAGGCGAATGCCAATCGCTTCACCGATGGCGTGGTCGTGGTGGGACGGAATGGCCGAGAGCACCTCGGTGCCATCGCTCAGGGCGAGGGTGTACAGAAACTCGGCGCCTTTGAAAGCCTTGTGCAGTACCCGCGCTTTCACCGGGCTGGCGTCGTCATGCACGACATCGTCCGGGCGCATCAGCACGTCCACCCGGGTGCCGGGGGCGTGGGCCATCACGTCGTCGGTGGCGAACACGGTCTGGTCGCCAGTGCTCTGGCCCACGTCCAGACGCAGGTGGTGCTCATCGACCACCACGGCCGGCACGAATGCGCCCTGGCCCACAAAGTTGGCGACGCGGCGGTTGGCAGGCTGGTGGTACAGGCCATAAGCCGTGTCCCATTGCTGCAGGTGCCCATCGGCCATCACGCCGATGACATCGGCCATCGCAAAGGCTTCGTGCTGATCGTGGGTGACAAGTACCGCCGTGGTGTTCGTGGCCTTGAGGATGTCGCGCACCTCGCCAGCCAGGCGCTCGCGCAGGGCCACGTCCAGGTTGGAGAAGGGCTCGTCGAGCAGCAGAATGCTGGGCTGCGGCGCCAGCGCGCGTGCCAGGGCGACGCGCTGCTGCTGGCCCCCGGAGAGTTCATGCGGGAAGCGCTGGGCGGCATGGGCCAGGCCCACGGTGTCGAGCATCTCGGCCACGCGCTGATCGGCCTCGGCGCGGCCCTTCAGGCCGAACCCGACGTTCTGCGCCACGGTCAGGTGCGGGAACAGCGCGTAGTCCTGAAACACCATGCCGATGCGGCGTTTTTCAGGCGGGGTGATCTGACCCGGCGCGCTGAGGACCTTGCCGGCCAAGCGGATGGCGCCCGCGCTGATCGGCTCGAAGCCGGCGATGGCACGCAGCGCGGTGGTCTTGCCGCAGCCCGAGGGGCCCAGCAGGCAGGCGATGCCGCCCTGGGGCAGGGCAAAGCTCAGGTGTTCCAGGATGGTGCGTTTGCCATAGCGCAAGGCAATGTCATCGACGACCAGCCAGGCGTTGCTGGGGTCGGTGACCGGGGGCAGGGCAGTAGGGGCCGGGACGGGCATGAGGCAAACAGATTCGGAAACAGGCGATGAAACGATGATAATTCTCAATTCACCATGAAGCTGGCTGTCCTCTCTCATTCTCCCTCGTCCGTGTCCTCGGTCCGGCCTTTCGCTGAGCGCTGGCGGGCCGGGTGGCTCACCGCCTGGGCATTGCTGGTCGGTGCCCTGGTGGCCCTGCCGGTCCTGGCTGTCATCAGCCATGTGCTCAGCACGGGCACCAGCGACACCTGGTCGCACCTGGCCTCCACGGTGTTGCCCGACTACCTCTGGTCCACCCTGTGGCTGTGCCTGGGCGTCGGGCTGGGTACCGCCAGCATGGGGGTGGGCGCGGCCTGGCTGGTCACGCGCTACAACTTCCCGCTGCGGGGCATGCTCGAGTGGGCCTTGGTGTTGCCGCTGGCCGTGCCGGGCTATGTGATGGCCTACACCTACACCGACCTGCTGCAATTCGTCGGGCCAGTGCAGACCGCGCTGCGCGACACCTTCGACTGGACGCGTGCCGACTACTGGTTCCCCGATGTCCGCTCGCTGGGCGGCGCGGTGATCCTGTTCTCGCTGGTGCTCTATCCCTATGTGTACATGCTGGCGCGCACCGCCTTTCTGGAGCGGGCCGGGGGCATGCTCGAAGTCGGGCGTTCGCTGGGCCTGGGCCCCTGGGCCAGCTTCTGGCGCGTGTCCCTGCCGCTGGCGCGCCCGGCCATTGCCGCGGGCGTCTCGCTAGCGCTGATGGAAACGCTGGCCGACTTCGGGGCCGTGTCTTATTTTGGCGTGCAGACCTTCACCACCGGCATCTACCGGGCCTGGTTCTCGCTCGGGGACCGGGTGGCGGCCGCGCAGTTGGCCACAGCCTTGCTGGGTTTCGTCATCTTGGTGCTGGCTTTCGAGCGCCTGTCACGCGGCCGCGCCCGTTTCAATGACACCACCTTGCGCCGGGCGAGCTTTCAGGCACGGCGCCTGCGTGGCGCCCGGGCGGCGCTGGCGGTCATCGCCTGCCTGATCCCTTTGGTGACCGGGTTCCTGTTGCCGGCCGGCATCCTGCTGGAGATGGCGATCACCGAAGGTGACGCGCAGTTCGGCGCGCGCTTCATCGAGCTGGCCACCAACAGCGTCACCGTCTCCGGCCTGACCGCCCTGATCGCCGTGAGCCTGGCTTTGTTGCTGGGCTATGCGGCCCGCTTGCGTGCCCGCTCTTGGCTGGTTCGCAGCGTGCACCGTCTGGGTGGGCTGGGCTACGCTCTGCCAGGCACCGTCATCGCCGTGGGCGTGCTCATCCCGGTGTCCCGTATCGATAACGTCCTGACCAACTGGTTGATTGCCAACTTTGACTGGCAGTCCGGCCTCGTGCTCACCGGCGGGATTGCCGGCCTGGTGTATGCCTGTGTGGTGCGGTTCCTGACGCCCGCCGTGCAATCGGTGGATGCGGGTCTGCTCAAGATCACGCCCAGCATGGACAACGCGGCGCGCAGCCTGGGCCTGAGCCCGGCGGCCACCCTGCGCCGCGTCCATTTCCCGCTCTTGCGTGGCAGCCTGCTCACGGCCACCTTGCTGGTGTTCATCGACGTGATGAAGGAGCTGCCTGCCACCTTGGTGATGCGCCCCTTCAACTTTGACACCCTGGCCACGCAGGCCTACACGCTCGCCTCCGACGAACGCCTGGCCGAGGCTTCTACCTCGGCCCTGGCCATCGTCGTGGTGGGGCTCCTGCCCCTGATCGTGCTCAGCCGCGAGATCGCCAAAGCCCGTCAGGGCTCGTCGATCCCGCACTGATCCTCAACGCCAGCCTGCGCGGTCGAAGGCCTTCTGGGCCTTGGCCGCATTGCGGGCCAGGTCGCCCACCGGCAAGGTGTCGGGCTTGAACGTGCCCAGCGCCTTCAGGGCCGGGTTGTCGATCTTCACCGAGGCCACGGCCGGCCACTCATTGTTGCCATCGGCGAAGTAGGCCTGGGCCTTGTCGCTGCTCAGGTACTCCATGAACTTGATGGCCGCCGCACGGTTCGGAGCAGTCTTGATCACGCCCGCGCCCGAGATGTTGATGTGCGTGCCCCAGGTCTTCTGATTCGGCCAGACCACGCCCAGCGACTCGACCACCTTGCGGTCTTCAGGCTTGGTCGAGCGCATCATGCGGGCCAGGTAGTAGCTGTTGGAGATGGTCACACCGCATTCGCCAGCGGCCACGGCCTTGAGCTGATCGGTGTCGCCGCCCTTGGGCGCACGTGCAAAGTTGGCCACCAAGCCACGCGCCCAATTTTCGGTCTGCGCCTCGCCTTCGTGCGCGATCATGGCCGCGCCCAGCGACAGGTTGTAGGGGTGCGAGCCTGAGCGCACGCACACCTGATCTTTCAGGCGTGGGTTGGCCAGATCGGCGTAGGTTTGCACCCACTCGGCTTTCACGGCACGCTTGTTGTAGACGATCACACGGGCGCGCGTGGAGAACGCAACCCAGGTGGGGGTGCGCAGGTGGTCAGGAATGCGTGCGTCCAGCACCTTCGACGCCACGGGTTGGAACAGGCCGAGGCTGTCGGCAATCTCCAGACGGGCTGCATCCACCGTGATCAGGATGTCGGCCGGCGAATTCGCGCCTTCGTTCTTGATGCGCTCCAGCAACTCGTCTTCCTTGCCATCCAAACGGTTGACCTTGATGCCAGTCTGCTTGGTGAAGTCGTTGTACAGCGCCTCGTCCGTCTGGTAGTGGCGGGCCGAGTAGATGTTGAGCGCCGCATCAGCGGCGTGGGCGGCGCCCTGGCAGGCCAGTGCAATCAGGGTGAGGGCAGCAACGCGAGAGGGCAGACGAGTCATGTGACAGCTTCCTTGAGGTTGGACGGAATGGGGCCAGAAAGCCCGCTTGGATACCATAGAAGATAACAGGAATCATTCGTATTGTCATGATCAGGGTCATGCTTTGTGTGCCTCATCTTGGTGCAATTGCTTGACTGGCTTGCTCGCCTGTTTTCCAGCCTTGCACCATGGTGGTGAGCGACATGCCAGAATGTCCGCCCTGCTCTTCACATTGGCACCTCAACGGTGCGCACATCATGCAAATTCAGTCGCTGGACAGCTTTCTGAGCCAAGTTGCCGCTCGCAACCCAGGCCAACCCGAATTCCTCCAGGCCGTCACCGAGGTGATGGACAGCCTGTGGCCCTTCATCGAGCAGAACCCCAAGTATGCCGAGCAGAGTCTGTTGGAGCGACTGGTCGAGCCCGAGCGCACCATCATGTTCCGCGTCTCCTGGGTCGATGACCACGGGCAGGTGCAGGTCAACCGCGGCTACCGCATCCAGCACAGCTCCTCCATCGGTCCGTACAAGGGTGGTATCCGTTTCCACCCCTCGGTCAACCTGTCCATCCTGAAGTTCCTGGCCTTTGAGCAGACCTTCAAGAACGCCCTGACCACGCTGCCCATGGGTGGCGGCAAGGGCGGCTCTGACTTCGACCCCAAGGGCAAGAGCCAGGGCGAGATCATGCGTTTCTGTCAGGCCTTCGTCAGCGAACTGTTCCGCCATGTGGGTGCTGACACCGACGTGCCGGCCGGCGACATCGGCGTGGGTGGTCGCGAAGTCGGCTACATGGCCGGCATGTACAAAAAGCTCAGCAACCGCGCTGACTGCGTGTTCACCGGCAAGGGCCTGAGCTTCGGCGGTTCGCTGATCCGCCCGGAAGCCACCGGCTACGGCACGGTTTACTTTGCCGAAGAGATGCTCAAGCTGAAGGGCCGCAGTTTCGAAGGCATGCGTGTGAGCGTTTCGGGTTCGGGCAACGTGGCCCAGTACGCCGTCGAGAAAGCCATGGCCCTGGGTGCCAAGGTGGTCACGGTGTCCGACTCCACCGGGACTGTGTACGACGAATCGGGCTTCACGCCTGCCAAGCTCGCCGAACTGATGGAAGTGAAGAACCACCTGTACGGGCGTGTGGCTGACTACGCCGCGCGCGTGCCCGGTGCTGCCTTCCTGGAAGGCGTGCGCCCCTGGGGCATCCCGGTCGACGTGGCCCTGCCTTGCGCGACCCAGAACGAACTGGATGGCACGGACGCTGAAACTCTGGTCAAGAACGGCGTCATCTGCGTGGCCGAGGGCGCGAACATGCCGTCCACCCTGGAAGCGGTTCATATCTTCGAAGGCAACGGCATCCTCTACGCGCCGGGCAAGGCCTCGAACGCCGGTGGCGTCGCCACCTCCGGTCTGGAAATGAGCCAGAACGCCATCCGCCTGTCGTGGAGCCGCGAAGAAGTTGATGCCCGTCTGCTGGGCATCATGCGCAGCATCCACGAAGTCTGCGTGCGTTACGGCCGCCGTGCTGACGGTTCGGTCAGCTACGTCAACGGCGCCAACGTGGGCGGCTTCGTCAAGGTCGCCGACGCCATGCTGGCTCAGGGTGTGATCTGATCGTCTGATTGACCCGATCACCCCGAGCGCTCATCGGATCTGCGGAACCTCTCGCAGATCCGAGGCGCTCAACTTGAAGGTGCTCATGGTGTTCACCAAGTTGCGCGCCTGATTGCTCAGGCTCTCTGCGGCGGCGGCGCTCTCTTCCACCAGTGCCGCGTTCTGCTGCGTGGCGGCATCCATCTGGCTGACCGCCTGCCCGACCAGCGACACCCCTTCGCTTTGCTCGACACTGGCCTGGCTGATCTCACCCACGATGTCGCGCACGCGGCTGATGGCCTGAACCACCTCGTTCATGGTCGTACCAGCGTGATCCACCTGACGCGAGCCCGTCTCGACGCGTTCGACGCTGGCAGCGATCAGGCTGCGGATCTCTCGCGCCGCTTCGGCCGACCGTTGCGCCAGCGAGCGCACCTCACCGGCCACCACAGCAAAGCCGCGACCCTGCTCGCCCGCGCGTGCCGCTTCCACCGCCGCATTCAGGGCGAGGATGTTCGTCTGGAACGCAATGCCATCGATCACGCCGATGATGTCAGCGATGCGCCGTGAGCTGTCGTTGATGCCCTTCATGGTGTCCACCACTTCGGTCACCACGGCGCCCCCACGGGTGGCCACTTCTGACGCACCCTGGGCCAGCTGATTGGCCTGACGGGCGTTGTCGGCATTCTGTCGCACGGTCACGCCCAACTCCTCGGTTGAGCTGGCCGTTTGCTGCAAGTTGCTGGCCGTCTGCTCGGTACGCTGACTCAGGTCCGCATTGCCCGCAGCCACCTGTGACGACGCCACCTGAATACTGTCTGCCGACTCCAGCACCTCCGCGATCACTCGGATCAGGTGGGCGCGCATCAACTCCATGTGGTTGAGCAGCTGGGCGATCTCATCGCGGCCATCGGTGTAGGAGCTTTGAGTCAGGTCACCCGAGGCGATCGCCTTTGTGCTCTCATTGGCGCGCGCAAACCCCTGGCGCATGCGCTGCAACACATAGACGGCCAGCAGGCTGGCTGGCAGGCCCAGACCGATCGCCATGGCCACAAACGCGGCCGTGGCGAACTGGTGGCGCTCATCGGCCGCCTTCGCGGACTCGCTGGCTGCCGTTTGCTGATACGCATTCAGGTCGCTCAGCGCCTTCAGCATCGCTTCGCCCTCGGTGCGGCCGGCCACCAGGTACTTGGCCATCACGTCGGGGGCAAAGTTGCCTTCCTGAACGGCTTGCAAGGTCACATCGGTCTGAACGCGCCAGGCCTGACGGGCGGCGTCCACCTGCTGGATCAAGGTCTGCTCGGTGTCATCTTGTTGGCCCTCTCGCACCGCGGTCCACAGGCGCTCGATTTCCGTGCGCCGTTTCGCGAAGTTGTTCAGGTGAACCGTCGTGGCGTGATCGTGGACGCCTGCCAGTTGCCCGGCGGGGTCATGCTGAAACATCAGCAGGATTTCCATGCGGTTGCGGGTAGCCTGATCGGCCATCTGCGCCAACTGATCGGCCTTGCGCATGCGGTTGCCATGCACTGTTGGCGCCGACCGAAAACTGAGCCACGGGGGGTGCGGCAGAAAACTTGGACTGGTTAAACGGCGATTCCCAGGCTTTGGCGATGCCCGACAGGGCTGCGAGCACCAAGGGAGACTTTGATCC